>Ga0073928_10008578_pt1 | contig 12788 bp, 7 predicted proteins | sample PaiPotPPA55metaG_FD_76969 | JGI IMG/M metagenome (GOLD analysis project Ga0073928, IMG submission 76969) | Iron sulfur acid spring bacterial and archeal communities from Banff, Canada, to study Microbial Dark Matter (Phase II) - Paint Pots PPA... ...
CCTCCAGCACTGGAACAATGGCACTAAAAGGAAAGTCCGGCATCTCCACAGGAATTAACTTCACCCCCATATTGCGCAGCTCATCAAGCGCCGTCGCCGCATACTTCGTGTCATAGACACGCCGCTCAAGATTCCTCTTCTGCGCCTCCGAGGCTTCTGTCGGCAACGTAGGCGCATCGAACGCACTCTTGATGTACCCCACTCGCAGCGTCTTCCAGTTGAAGTTTGCATCCCAGTTGAACGCCGCAGGTTGCACCGAGAGATCATGCTCGTCCTGTCCGTAGATGGCGGACAGCACCAGCGCGCAATCCTCCACCGCCCGGCAGATTGGCCCGATCTTATCCATCGTCCAACTCAGCGCCATCGCGCCGGTCCTCGGCACGAAACCAAATGTAGGCCGCAACCCCGTACAGCCGCACCGGGTTGAAGGCGAAGAGATCGACCCTAGTGTTTCCGTTCCGAGAGCAAAACCCACGCATCCCGCCGATACAGCACTCGCACTTCCCGCCGAAGATCCGCTTGACCCTTGCCGCTTGTTCCACGGATTCCGCGTCCTTGCACCGAACCATAGATCGCCCTGCGCCAAGGCACCCATCGACAACTTGGCAATCAAGATTGCGCCCGCCTGATCCAGTCGCGTCACCACGGTAGCGTCAAAGTCAAACTTCTGTTCCTCAAATCCACCCGCCCCCCACGTCGTCTTGTAGCCTTTTACCGCCAGCAAATCCTTGCCGCCCCAGGGAATTCCGTGCAAGGGCCCGCGATACTTACCGGCGGCAATCTCCCTATCCGCCGCGGCCGCATGATCCAGCGCGCGCTCTTCGGTCAGCGTAATCACAAAATGCAACTGGGGGTCATACTTCTTCAGCCTCGCCAGGTACATCTTCGTCAGGGCGACCGCGGTAATCTTCCGCGTCTTCACTAACTCCGCCAGCTCCCTCACTGAAGCAAACGCCAATGCGTCGGAATCTCCAGCTACTGCCGCCGACACCGCTGCGGTGAGCGTCTTCACATCCGGCGCTGCACTCATCTTCAGCGGCTTCTTGACCGTATCTAAAACCATACCGCCCGGCACAGGGTCGAACACAAAAGCCGGAGCGACACTGTTGGGCATCTTCAAATCACGAATCGCAGTGTAAGACTTCCTCAGCTGCTCCAGCCCTTCGAGCATCATCTTCTTCTGCTCGTCCGTCACGCTGATGCCGGCGATCACCGCCGCTGCATCGATCATCTCAGGCGTGATCTTTGGCATGGCCTCCGTGCTGGCCTTCACCTCGCCGCCACCGACGATCGGCGAACTCTGCGCCTTGGCCTGGGTCGCCAGCGTGAATAACGCACCTGGCAACAACGTCTGTCCCAGCCCCACCATGGAGCACACGCCAAGAAAACCCCGCCGGTTCAACCCAGAAGAAACCTGTTCACTCATCCCCGCATTATTGCATCCCGATCACAGCGGGGTTAAAAGTCCGTGCCACCAGTAACGGGAATGTGGAGGTTCTCGCGGGAGAACATATTTCTGAATCCTGGAAAGAGGGCGACACGTCTAACTTTCAGATTATCGATAATTGCGGAAAGCCGTTGTAACAGCTCCGATTTGCGGAGCAATTGCAGCTCGCCCGGAAGGCCTCTGTGACTCGCAAGGAAGTTTTATGTGGATTGTTCGTTTAGCCCTACGGCGCCCCTACACCTTCGTCGTCTTGTCCATTTTGCTCCTGATCATGGGGCCAGTGACGATCCTGCGCACCCCAACGGACATCTTTCCCAACATCAACATTCCAGTGGTGAGCGTCGTGTGGCAGTACTCCGGGCTCTCCGCCGACCAGATGGCAGGTCGAATCGTAACCATCACGGAACGTACGCTAAGTACAACGGTTAACAACATAGAGCACGTTGAGTCGCAGTCGCTCAACGGCACCGCCGTAGTCAAAATTTTCTTTCAGCCGCACGCGGACATCAGTACGGCGATCGCCCAGGTTACGGCCATTTCGCAGACTCAATTGCGGCAGCTGCCGCCTGGCACAACTCCGCCTCTGGTTATTTCCTATAACGCATCCAGCGTTCCGATCCTGCAGTTGGCCCTGTCAGGACAGGGTCTCTCGGAACAGGAATTAAATGATCTGGGACAGAATTTCCTTCGCCCTCAATTGATTACGGTAGAAGGCACGGCCATTCCTTACTCCTATGGGGGTAAGCAACGCCAGGTTCAGGTCGACCTGAACACGCAGGCATTGCAGGCGAAGGGGCTGGCGCCATCGGACGTAACGAACGCAATCGGGAACCAAAATCTGATCTTGCCGTCGGGTACGACCAAGATGGGTCAGTTCGAATACAACGTCGAGGTTAATGGCAGCCCCGACAAAGTCGACGAACTGAACAACGCGCCGATCAAGGTGATCAACGGTACTCCGATCTTTGTTCGCGATGTCGCCCATGTTCGCGATGGCTTTCCGCCGCAGACTAATATCGTCCGTTCCGATGGGCAGCGTGGATCGTTGATGGCGGTGTTGAAATCGGGGGATACCTCGACACTGGATATCGTAAAAGGGATTCGCGGGCTGCTGCCGCAGGTTGCCGCGACACTGCCGGAGGCTCTCCGTATCACCCTCATCGGCGATCAATCCATCTTTGTGCGGGCCTCCATCAATGGCGTGGTGCGGGAGGCGATCATTGCTGCCTGCCTGACCGCCATCATGATTCTGATCTTTCTGGGCAGCTGGCGGAGCACGATCATCATTGCGGTATCGATCCCCCTATCGATTCTGTGCTCGATCATCACGCTGAGCGCGTTGGGCGAGACGATCAACATTATGACGCTGGGCGGGCTGGCTCTGGCGGTCGGCATCCTCGTCGACGACGCGACCGTCGAAATCGAAAACATCAATCGTAATCTGGAAGAGGGCAAGGAGATTGAGCAGGCCATTTTGGATGGAGCGGCTCAAATCGCTGTGCCCGCCTTCGTCTCCACACTGAGTATCTGCATCGTGTTTGTGCCGATGTTCTTCCTCAGTGGGGTTGCCAGATATCTCTTCGTTCCGCTGGCAGAGGCCGTTGTTTTCGCCATGCTCGCTTCCTATCTGCTTTCACGAACCATCGTTCCGACAATGGCCAAGTATCTGCTGAAGGCGCACGACGAGAATGCAGAGGAAAACAAAAAGGAGAGCCGCAATCCCTTAGTGAATCTTCAGCTCGCTTTCGAACATAGCTTCGAAAAGCTGAGAAACGGGTATCACAACCTGCTCAAACACACGGTGGCACATCCCGTCGTGTTCACCATCTGCTTCTTCGCGGCATGTCTCGCGTCCTTCGCGCTGTTCCCATGGCTTGGGCAAGACTTCTTTCCAGCGGTCGATAGCGGACAGTTTAAATTGCACGTGCGCGCGCAGACCGGCACCCGGATCGAGGAGACAGCACGGCTTTGCGATCTGGTGGAAGACAGCATTCGCAGGGAGATTCCGAAGAGTGAGGTGGCGAACATCCTGGACAATATCGGCCTTCCTTACTCCGGTATTAATCTCTCCTACAGCAACTCGGCTGCGATCGGGCCAGCCGATGCGGACATCCAGGTCTCGCTTGCAGAGAAGCACAAACCCACGGATGAGTACGTCCATACGCTCCGCGCGAAGCTGGCGCAGGAGTTTCCTGGAGTAACCTTTTATTTTCTGCCGGCCGATATCGTGAGCCAGATTCTGAACTTTGGCCTACCGGCCCCTGTCGATATTCAGATCGTTGGCCAGAACGTTGAGGGAAATCGCCAGTATGCCAACAAGCTCCTCAACCAGATCAAATACATCCCAGGTACGACAGATTTAAGAATTCAACAAGCGTTCAACGCTCCCAAGCTACAGGTCGATATCGACCGAACAAAGTCGCAGCAGGCCGGTTATACGGCTCGTGACGTCGCAAGCAACCTGCTTGTGGCGTTGAGCGGTAGTTTCCAGACGGCTCCGACGTTCTGGTTAAACCCGAAGAATGGCGTGAGCTATAACATCGCCACGCAGACGCCGCAGTATCAGACCGACACCTTGCAGGGCCTGGGCAATCTACCGATCACCAGTCCCGCCGGCACGCCGCCGCAGATATTGAACAGCCTGGCCTCGATTCGTCCTGGGCAGGAGTCGGGAACCGTGTCGCACTACAACGTGCAATCGGTGCTGGATATCTATGGATCGGTCCAGGGACGCGATCTCGGTGGTGTATCGAAGGACATCAATAGAATTCTGGCCGACACCAAAAAAGACCTGCCGCGCGGAACGCGAGTCGTTGTTCGCGGTCAGGTACAGACGATGAACGCCTCCTTCATTGGTCTGCTGGGTGGACTGTTCTTCTCGATCGTGCTCGTTTATCTACTGATTGTCGTCAACTTCCAATCCTGGAAGGACCCTTTCATCATCATCGCGGCGCTGCCCGCAGCTTTGGCCGGAATTGTATGGTTCCTCTTCCTGACTCACACAACGCTCAGCGTTCCTGCTCTCACCGGATCAATCATGTGCATGGGTGTGGCCACGGCGAACAGCATTCTCGTTGTGAGCTTCGCCAAAGAGCAGATGGAAGGTGCGCTAAGCTCGACCGAGGCTGCCCTGGCGGCAGGGTTTACCCGGTTCAGGCCGGTGCTGATGACCGCCCTGGCGATGATCATCGGCATGGTGCCGATGGCGCTTGGCCTCGGCGAGGGGGGAGAACAGAACGCACCCCTGGGACGCGCCGTCATAGGTGGATTGTTGCTGGCGACTTTATCCACACTGTTTTTCGTGCCTACATTCTTCAGCCTGCTCCACGCCAAAGACGAACGAAAGACAGTTAATTTAGACGACTAATTTCGTGCCGGCGTACCAGCCGCACATGCAGGGAGAAATATCATGATGAACGATGCAGAGCACAGGCCACCGAATCCCTTCACCAGCCCAACCGTCGTTGAAGAAAGGATGAAGCACAAAGATTCAATAGCCACTACTCAAGCAGAGCCCCGAAAACGCTCCGTGGTGCGAAGTGCGGCAATCCTGCTGATCGCCATGGTCGTGGTGGGTCTGCTTGTTCTCTCCGGTATCATTCCGCGGTTGAGGTCGCGCAAGGCCCTGGCCGCTGAGACCAATGAATTGGCCGCTCCAACCGTTCTGGTCGTTCTGCCGAAACGAGGTGCTCCTTCTCAAGAGATCCTGCTGCCAGGGAACATTCAAGCCTTTGTCGATGCGCCGATCTACGCCAGGACGAATGGATACCTCAAGCGCTGGTACTTCGACATCGGATCCCACGTCAAACAGGGTCAACTGCTGGCCGAGATCGAATCGCCGGAGGTAGACCAGCAATTGTCCCAGGCGCAGGCCGACCTCGGAACCGTGACGGCAAACCTTCATCTCTCTCAGATCACCGCAAATCGCTACGCGGACCTGATCAAGCAGGATGCCGTCTCGCAACAGGAGACTGACAACGCGGTGAGCGATCTGGCCTCCAGGAACACCGCGGTAAAGTCAGCCCAGGCGAATGTGGACAGACTCAAACAACTTGTCTCCTTCGAGAAGATCTATGCCCCGTTCGACGGCGTGGTTACGGCACGCAACACAGATATAGGGCAGCTCATCGACTCGGGAGCCTCTGGCGGGCAGGCGCGCTCCCTGTTTCAGGTCGCTGCCATCAACAAGCTGAGGGTCTTCATCAGCGTGCCGCAAATCTACTCGCAGGCAGCCGTTCCGGGGCTCACGGCAGACCTGACGTTTGCTGAGTTTCCCGCTCGACGCTTCCAGGGCAAGCTGGTGCGCACGTCGAGATCGATCGACCCCACCGCCCGTACGTTGAACGTAGAAGTGGATGTTGACAACGCGAAGGGAGAGTTGCTTCCAGGCGCCTATACCGAAGTTCATCTGAAACTGAAGGAGAGTATACCCACAATGACAATCCCCGTGGGCGCACTCTTATTTCGACGGGAGGGCCTCAGGGTCGCGGTTGCCAAGAGCGACAATACAGCGGAGCTCGTACCCGTCACGTTAGGCCGTGACTTCGGTGACTTTGCCGAGATTACAACCGGGCTCACGGGACAGGAGCGGATCGTCACCAACCCTCCCGATTCGATCATCGATGGAGAACGGCTCAATATCCAAACGGATAAGCGACAGACAGCCGCAGGGGCGGGCCCGGGTGGCGGGCGATGAAGAGGTCCCGGAAATACCTGCGCGCTACAGCAACGAAGGCGGCCCAGTTAGCCGCAGCCGGCAGCATCCTCCTGCTGGGTGGCTGCATGGTCGGTCCGAAGTATGTCCAACCGACTGTGCCACCGCCACCTCCAGCGTTCAAGGAGACGCCATCCAACTGGAGTCAGGCGAGTCCGCAGGATCAACTGCCGAAGGGAAAGTGGTGGGAGATCTATGGAGACCAGCAACTCAACTCACTTGAAGAGACGATCGCAGTCTCCAATCAAAATCTGAAGGTCGCTTATCAGCAGTATATGAGCGCCCGCGATCTGGTTCGGCAGGCGCGTTCGCAGCTGTTCCCGACCGTCGCCGTGCAGCCATCCGGCTCGCAAATCCAACTGTCGCGAAACAGGGCTAACGTCTATCCGACTACCAAAAGCAATTACAGCGATATAGTTCTCCCGGCAGAGCTCTCCTACGAGGTAGATCTCTGGGGACAAGTCCGGAGAACCATAGAATCCAGCCGCGAAAACGCACAGGCAAGCGCAGGCGATCTTGAGAACGTCAGCCTGAGCCTGCACTCGGAGCTTGCCTTCGACTACTTCTCCCTGCGCGGGCTGGACCTGCAGAAGCAGTTGTTGGATGCGACCGTAGTCGACTTTGAAAAGGCGTTGCAGTTGACCCAGGCTCGCTATCACGGCGGCGTTGCCTCTGATGTGGATGTCGCGCAGGCCGAAACCCAACTCGAGACCACACGCGCTCAGGACATTGAGACCGGCGTGGCAAGGGCGCAATTTGAACACGCCATCGCTGTCTTGACGGGCCAGACAGCCTCGACGTTCTCGATCCCTCCAGCGCCCCTCACAGCGTCGCCGCCGCAGATTCCGTTGGGTGTTCCCTCGGAACTTCTGGAGCGGCGGCCAGACATCGCAGCCGCAGAGCGTAGAGTAGCCTCCGCCAATGCACAGATCGGAATTGCGGTGTCTGCATACTATCCGCAGATCTCTCTCTCAGCGAGCGGTGGTTTGGAGAGTGCCGCTATCGGAACGCTATTACAGGGGCCCAGCGCTCTGTGGTCGGTCGGCGGTTCCGCATTTGAGACGGTCCTCGATGGGGGAAGACGCAGGGCTGTGACCCAGCAGGCGCGGGACAACCATGCTGCAACCGTCGCCAGCTACCGCGAGAACGTGCTCGAGGCCTTTCAGCAGGTAGAGGACAATCTCGCCGCGCTCCGCCTGCTCGATCAGGAGTTGACGACGCAGCAGGTCGCGGTGGCCTCGGCCCGCAGATCCGTCAATCTCTCGACCGCACGCTATAAACGTGGTATCACAACATATCTTGAGGTTCTTACAGCGCAGAGCGTTGCTCTCTCGGATGAACGCACCGCAGCCGACCTGATGACCCGACGGATGACGGCCAGCGTTCAACTGATCAAGGCCCTCGGCGGCGGTTGGGACAGAACGCAACTGCCGAAGATGTAACGCAATTCCTCTACGCTTTGAGCTTCGATAAATATGTCTAAAACAAACGCAATCAAATCGGAAGGTCTCTCCAGTCCGTCCTTCGGACAGGGCGTTCCGGTCGAGATACACAGATCTGCTCGCGACCACATTCGCTGGGCCCTCTTGAAACGGATCTCCGAAGGAGTTTACCTTCCCGGAGAGCGTCTTAAGGAGATGGCTGTGGCACAGGAGTTTGGCGTCAGCCAGGCCCCGGTACGAGAGGTCTTCCGCGAGTTGGAGACCTTGGGCCTGCTGGTCTCGGAACACTACAGAGGAACGCGAGTCAGGGAGATCTCCAGTCGCGAGACCTATGACGCCTATCAACTGCGCGGATACCTGGAAGAGATCGCGGCGCAACTTATACCACTGGAAAAGTTGCAGGACGAGATCGAATCCATCGAGGCTTTGCAGACATCGATGCGAAGGGCCGCACGAACAGGCGACGCAGACGGCTTTGCGCGCGCCAATACACGGTTCCACAGAACCATCGTCAGCCTCGCATCGAACCAGATACTGCTGAAAGTCTGGGACTCTCTCGAGATCGGAATGCTGTCTCGGCTGAACCTGCAGAAGAACGAAAAAAAGCTGCGCTCTCTAGCCGAGATTCATCAGCCAATCGTGGACTCGTTGAGGCGGGGAGACTTGAAACAAGCTGGCGTGTTGCTGCGAGAGCACGCATTCTTTTTCTTGAAAGATCTGCCATAAGTGCAACCGTCGATCCTGATCGTTATCGCCAGTCGTGGAACTTCCGCCTGGGATTTCAGCCATGAGGAGCGAGGGAAGAGTGAACTTGCAGACGTCGCCCGCTGCATCTGACCAGGCCGACCGAGTGCTGCCTCCGCAGGTTTCCAAGCCGCAGTCGGATCGTCTTGGGCCCGGACAAGAACAAAGTTGCATGCAAGTAAACTAACCGCATTGCAACATATGATTCGTCTTCTCATTGCTTTCTCTTAATTCCTATGAAATCGAGCGATAGAGTCCTTCGATAAGATCCATCCCCGACGCAGTAGTTCGTCGTCCGGAATGCCCTGCTTGGCCCATCCCTTCAGAACGTGATTGATAGTGATGCCTTCGGTTCGACCAAACTTGCCGTCATCGAAGTCGGCATGGTGGATAGCTTGACCGATACGGTGAACCGCGTTGTCGCGAATGCCGAAGCGAAGACACACGGTTTCGAAGGTACGGTTCTCGTTAGTCGTAAACCGCTCTTCGTCGTATACCTCGGGCTCTTGGGCGATTTCGCCGCAGAGGGTGGGCGTCGTGACTGCAACTGATTCAGTATCGGTGGAACCAGTCTTCACGCCGTTGGCCGATGTGGCGCCTGACGGCGCGACTTCAAGGATGGCGGAATTCTTGTGATGGAGTGAATCAGAGCTTACCGGCATCCGACGGCTCTTTCTCACGGTCGCCGGTACCTCCCGGTCATTGACTTCATGGCGAGCGAGTTTAGGGGTGATGGGCGAAGCCTGCAACGGTACTGATGCAGGCGTGAACTCGGCGGGGACTGCGTAGGACATCGCGGTTCCTCGCGTCACTCTTCGGGCTCGAAATCGAACGAGTTGAACTTGAGTGTCCTGCAGTTTTCCCGAGCTGTCCGCTCTAGTCCAGCGTCGAACTGCTTGTTAGTTTGTGAGTGTAGTTCCACTGAAATTTGAACTCGGTCGACGTGTATGCTCAGGGCGACGAGGTGGTCAAACGCGCCGCGCAAGAACATGTCGGCGGCTTGTTCCTTCTCAAGAAGGCGAGCTGAAGAACCCCCGAAAATATAAAGCCCTCCGACAAACGGAGGGCTTTATATTTCCATCGACTGCAGGCGAGGGTCGACGCTATTATTCATTAGTGCCTTTTCAGTGCCCTGATCCGAACCCGCTTGTCGCTCGGATCGGCTCTGTAAGTCTATGATTCTAAGCTAGATGTTTTGGTGGACCTGATCGGGATCGAACCGATGACCTCTTCCATGCCATGGAAGCGCGCTCCCAGCTGCGCCACAGGCCCACTCTCAGGAAGAACTCTTTCTATTCTGGATGACCGCAGCGCTTTCGTCAACGTGAGCGGGAACTTATCCGGTATCTGCCGGTGTCTAAAAATAATAGAGTGAGCGAGCACTTGGCCCGCGCGGGTAATGTTCTCCTAAACCTCTGAGCCTTGCCAGCTCGGTATTTGCAACTTGTTTCCCCAAGTCGTACTGTAGAGGTCACCCGATATGCAGGCGGGCACGATAGTGGGCAATCTAGCTAGCGCGATAGGCATTACGATAGAAGATGCGGCCCTTGTAGCCGATCTTAAAGCCGGCTCCGAGTCCGCGTTTGCTCTTCTGATCGCGCAGTATCATCAACCCCTTTACTCCTTGATTGCACGCAGTCTCAACGACCCTGCCGACGCCGCCGACATCACCCAGGAAGTTTTCATCAAGGTCTTTCGCAGCATCCGAGGCTTCCACGGCGAAGCCAGCCTGCGTACTTGGCTCTATCGCATTGCCCTCCGGGAGGCCTCCAACCAGAGACGCTGGTGGTCGCGCCACAAAAAGCAGGAGATCACCATCGATTCGCCCAATGAGTCCAACGCCGACCACGAAAACAACGGCCTGTGCCTCAGCGCAACCCTCGCCGATCGCTCCGATTCGCCCTTCGATCACGCGGCCAAGGCTGAAGTCCGCGAACGCGTCGAAGCCGCTCTCCGTCAACTTCCCGAGGCCTTCCGCACCGTCGTCATACTCCGCGAAATTGAAGGTTTCGCCTACGAAGAGATAGCCGAAATCCTTAGCGTGAACCTCGGCACCGTCAAGTCCCGGCTCACCCGGGGCCGCTCCGCCCTGCGCACGCTACTCAGTATCGAAAGTGTTATCCCCCCCAAGAACGCTGCGTCGTATTCTCCAGTAGAGACATCCAAGGAAGTGGTGACGCGATGACCCCTCAAATCTGTCAGAAGTGCCAATCTTCCTTCTCGGCTTATCTCGACGGCGCCGTCAACGGACAGCAGATGCAGCAGATCGCTCAGCACTTGGAGTCCTGCTCCGGCTGTGGGCAGGAATTTGCTGCCATGCGCGCCATGCAGCAGTCGCTCGCTGCCATCGGCCCGGCCAAGGCTCCCCCAGATCTCGGACTCAAGCTCCGTCTCGCCATCTCGCATGAGCAGGCCCGAAGGAAATCAAGCTGGCTCGACACCCTGAGCCTGAAGTGGGACAACGCTATCCGTCCGATGCTCGTGCAGGTCTCCGCAGGTTTTGCCGGGGCAGTCATTTTTATTGGAGGCATTGGACTTCTCCTCGGCATGGTCGCCGCACCCGAGCCTGTGATGGCAAACGACGAGCCTCTGGGAGCTATGACCTCTCCGCATTATCTCTATTCCACCGTAAGTCCAAGTGCCATCGTCAGCGATCACGACTCCGTCATCGTCGTCGAAGCCTATGTGAATGCCCAGGGCCGCGTCTACGACTACAATATCGTCTCCGGGGCGGATGATCCGGCGGTTCATAGCCAGGTCGTCGATCAACTCCTGATGAGCGTCTTTGAACCGGCCAGCGTCTTTGGCGCTCCCGTCCGCGGCCGTGTCGTCCTCACCTTCTCCGGAATCTCAGTCCACGGCTAGTCGGTCAGGAAGGGCAGGCGGTTGCCACTCTGCCCTTTGCTCCCTTAAACTTCAGGGGAGCGTCGAACCCTTATCGTGTCTTCTCCAGCTAAGTCGTCCCGTCGGCACCCGGCACTGTTTTCTCTGTGCCTCGCGGCCTCGCTGTTTCTCAACGCATCCGTCTTTTCAGCCAACGCACAACAGCCGAGTTCCTCAAGCAGCAGCAGTTCCGACACACCCTCGAAAGAGACACCATCGAAATCCGCCCCGCGTGTCGCACAGCCGGAGGCGGGCGGTTCTGCCATCACTCTTGAAACCAGCGAGCCTCTCTTTTACGTCGCTGTAGCTCTCAATGTCTGCGGCTACGACACCGATCTCGCCGCCTCCACTCCTGTGCGCTCAAAGATTCGCGAGGAGATCAACGCCGAGGTTGCAGCCTCGGCCGCCGCCCGCACCAGCCGGGACGCCCTCTGCAGCTATGTCCGCGAACACACTCTGGCTGACGGCGGCCTCAACCTCGCCCAATACATCTCGCTGGCCCTTTACCTGTCTCCTCCGCCCGAACTGACCCCGACTGCCGACCAGACTGAACTGCCTCCCGACTCAACTCAGGTCGTCAACATCCTTCCCCTCCTCCGAACCTTCGCCGAAGATATTCACCTTAACGCCATCTGGGTCGAACATCGTTCTGAGTACGAAGACCTCGCCGCCCGCGTGCACGGTCCGCTCACAAAGATGATTCTCAACACCAACATCTATCTGCGGCTTCCGGTCAGCAGCTATGATGGCCGCCGCTTCCTCGTGCTGCTCGAGCCCATGCTCGCTCCTTCGACGACCAATGCCCGCATCTACTCGAACGATTACATCGTCGTCGCCTCTCCCGCCGGCGACCCGCTCGGCGCCGTCCACATGGACGATGTCCGCCACATCTACCTCCACTATGAGATCGAGCCTCTGGTCTACGCGCGCGCGCAGGCCATGGAGCGCCTCCAGCCTCTGCTCAAAGCCGTCCAGAATGCGCCGCTCGAGTACACCTACAAGACCGAGATCGTGCCCCTCCTGACCGAGTGCCTCATCAAGGCGATCGAGACCCACACGATGGACGTGGGTATTCCCAAGCCCCAGAAGCCCGGTCCTGCCGTCAAGGCCCGCGCCGATCTCGAACGCTACGACGCCGACATGAGCGCATACGAGCACCAGGCCGAAGCCGTCAGACGCAAAGCCGTCGATCTCGCGATGCGACAGGGATGGGTGCTTGTCGACTACTTCTACGACCAGATCGGAACCATGGAGAAAGAGGGCATCAGCCTCAGAGAAAACATGGGCCAGATGGTCTACGGGATGGACGTGGATCGCGAGCGCCACAAAGATCAGCAGATCGCCTTCCTCCCCGAAGGTAGTCACGACGTTCTTCGCCGCGCAACCACGCAGTTATCCGGCCTGCAACTCGCCGAGTTGAAGATCTTCAAAGGTGACCTCGCCGGGGCCTCCGAAATCGCCAACAAAGTTCTAGCCGATCCCGCCGGCGACCACGCTCAGGCCCATTACGTCCTCGCTCGCGTCAACCTCCTGCAGCGCCAGCCCGGAGCCGCAATCG
>Ga0073928_10008580_pt1 | contig 12784 bp, 10 predicted proteins | sample PaiPotPPA55metaG_FD_76969 | JGI IMG/M metagenome (GOLD analysis project Ga0073928, IMG submission 76969) | Iron sulfur acid spring bacterial and archeal communities from Banff, Canada, to study Microbial Dark Matter (Phase II) - Paint Pots PPA... ...
AAGGCGGCCGCTCGTCTCGGCGCTGTCCTGCTCGCCACGCTTACAGTCTACGTCGTAGTGAGCGCTGCATGGGGCTTGTGGTGGCGGACGGGACAAGAGTTCTCGGCGCCGGGCCTCGTTCTGGCAGTCCTCGCCATTCCGATCATGTACGCACTTGCGAAGGCTAAGCGGCGGATTGCCGACGCTATCGGGAGCGCTGCGCTTCGGGCCGATGCCGCCGAGGCCATCGCCTGCGGGTATCTCTCCGGCGTTGTGGTGGTCGGGCTCCTGGCGCAATGGGCAATGGGAGCGTGGTGGGTTGACGGCGTTAGCGCCCTGGCCTTGACGCCGTTCCTGATAAAGGAAGCGCGCGAGGCTTGGGAAGGTGAGGACGACGATTAACTTTCAAACTGACCCACCACCAGCTGCGGCATGGGCTTGGCCGCATTGTTGTGGGGAACCACGCATTTATGCCGACTGTTCACCGGAAATTGAATCTTTTTTAATGCACTGGCAGCGCAACGACCCTATATAATCTATCGCCAAAGCGATCCTGTCGAGCGTAGGCTTAAGTCCATGCGGATGACGATCGGGAAACGACTGACTTGGGCGGTAGTGTTGCTGGCGTTCTTCGCCGCGACGCTCGGGCCGGTCATTCCCCGCGCCGGAGCCGCAGAGCCCTGCGCCATGATGATGACCGCCTCCGCGTCAGACGATGGCCAATCTTCGAAGGGCGCTATGCCGGTTTGCGGCCAAGATGTCAGCTGCGTTGTTTTTGTCGCTCTGCCTGCGCCCTTTACGCCTACTTCGACCGATCTCGTCTGGGCACCAGTGCGCTATTGGACCGACGTCAACGCTCTGACCGGTCTCTCCGTCCCGCCGGACATCTCACCTCCCATATCCCGCGCCTGACAAGCTGACGCATTGCTGTTCGGCAATGCGTCCGCGGAGCTTTTCCGCCTAAGCCAGCATGGTTCGTGGCGTGCCGTTCTCGACGGCAGCGAAGAGCCGCTGCAGGCAGGCGGGTCGCTGGCAGGGAAGTCTATGAAACTTCACTCCTTCCCTGCCGATATGGGCAATTGAATCCGCTTGTTCATACAGGCGGAAACACGGATGGGAAGAGACATGTCGATCTTTAATCACGGCAAAGTGGCTGGCTTCGTCAGCCGCGCCCTCGCCGGCGCGACCATGGTTTTGGCGGCAATGAACCTAATGCCGGTCCACGCGATGGGCGCGCCGCAGGACTATCGGTTCGAAATTGCCGGCACACCCGAGAAATCGGGCAAGGCGACAATCATCAAGGTGCGCCTTGTCCACGTTCCGGACGGCAAGCCCGTATCGGGCGCCATCATCACGCAAACGAGGTTCGACATGGGGCCAGAGGGCATGGCCACCATGACGGCGCCGGCGAAATCGTCGCCGGCCGCGGAGCCCGGCCTCTACCAAATCGAGGCCGAACCTTCGATGGCCGGCAAGTGGGGGTTGACCTTGGGTGCGAAGGTCCAGGGCGAGGCACAGACGGTGACCGGCACCGTGGTCGTCGCGGTCCCGAAGTGAGATGGGCCCGCTCATGATTGCGACGGCCGAGCGAAAGCTCGGCCGCGGCCTCGCCATCGGGATCGCGACGGCGATCCTGGCTGCCGCCGTTCCGTCTCAGCGGGCCTGGAGCTCTGAGGCGGTCCCGGGTGCCACGGTCGAGGAGCTGCTGGCGCTGGTCAGAGGCTTCAACCCGGACCTCGCAGCGGCGGCTCTGGACGCCGAGGAAGCAACGGCGAAGATCGTGCCTGCTGGCGCGCTCGACGATCCGATGGTGAACCTGTCACGCGACCAAGGCTTTCGCCAGACGCTGTTCTCCATTTCCCAGGACTTTCCCCTCTGGGGCAAACGGGGCCTTCGCGAGGATGTGGCCGCTGCGAATGCGCAAGCCGCGCGATTCCGCGAGAACACCGTCGCAACGGAACTTGAGGAGCGGGTGAAAGTCGCCTTCGCGCAATATTATGAAGCCGCCCACGCCATCCGCGTCACCCAGGACATCCATGAGCTGCTCCGCGCCGTCTCGGGCACCGCGCGTGAGCGCTATGGCCGGGGACTTGCAAATCAGTCAGATGCCATCAGGGCTGAGCTCGACCGGACTCGCCTCGAGCTCCAGCTTTCCATGCTTGAACAGGCCGAGCAGACTTCCAAGGCGAAGATCAATGCCCTGATTGCCCGTCGTGCAGACGCGGCACTGGCTCCGCCTATGGTGCTCCGCAAGATGCCGCCGGCGGCATCGCTGACGCTAGACGAGCTCATCGCGCGGGCGCGCGACAGCAACCCTATGCTCGCGACGTCGCGGGCCGAGATTGCTGCCGCCGAAGGCGAGGGCAAGCTCGTGGACAAGAGCTGGTACCCTGACGTGACGGTAAGTGTCGGCGGTGATGATCTGCCCGGCCAGTCGCCGCGACCGGTGGTCGGCGTCGGAATCAAGATTCCGTTTCAGTGGGGCGTGCGCGAGGCGCAGGCGCATGGAGCAACGGCAAAAAAGGGGGCGGCACAGTTGCGCCTCGACGGCGCATTGATCCAGATCGAGAGCGAACTCAAGGCAGCGCTTGCGACGCTCTACCGGGCGTCACAGACGGAAGATTTGATCACGACGACGCTGACCCCACAGAGCGAAGCCGCATACCGCTCAGCGCTCTCATCCTACCAGCTGGGCCGCGGCGATCTAACGCCCATCTTGGAAGCGGTCCGCCAGCAGCTCGATATAAGACTCGAACTCCTGCGAGTCGAAACCGACGCACAGACCGCCTTCGCCGCGATAGAGCGTCTTGCAGGAGGTAGTCTATGAAACGCGCCTTCTCCGCCGTCCTGCTGCTCGGCGCCGCCTTGGGTGTCGGGGCTGGCGGGTACTGGTTCGGTCACCGGAGCGCTGGCTCCAACTCGCAGATGAGCACGACGGCGGCGACGGCGCCCACCCGTGCGCCCGCCTCTGGGTCGTCACCGGAGCGCAATATCCTCTACTACCGCGACCCCATGGGTAAGCCGGATACCTCGCCAGTGCCCAAGAAGGACTCGATGGGAATGGACTACATCCCTGTCTACGACGACGACGCGACGGGCGCGCCGCCATCCCAAGCCACAGCGAAACCGCAAGGCAAAGGCAAGCTTCTCTATTACCGGAATCCGATGGGCCTTCCCGACACGTCCGCCGCGCCCAAGAAGGACTCGATGGGGATGGATTACATCCCGGTCTACGAAAATGACGAGGCTGATGGCAGCGGCACCGTCAAGGTCAGCCCGGCCAAGGTGCAGATGCTCGGCGTGCGCAGCGAACCGGCCGAAATCCGCAATCTCGCCCGCACGGTCCGAGCCGTCGGCACGGTGCAGCCGGACGAGCGCAAGCTCTTCGTCGTCAACACCAAGTTCGAGGGTTGGATCGAGAAATTGCGCGTCAATGCCACCGGCCAATCAGTGCGACGCGGCGAGCCGCTGATGGAAGTGTACGCGCCGGAGCTCGTCGTCGCCCAGCAGGAATATCTCCTTTCATGGCGTTCGCTGCAGGATATGAGCGGCGCGCATGCCGAAGCCCGCGCGTCATCCAGGCAGCTTGCCGACGCGGCGTTGCAGCGCTTGCGCAATTGGGACATTTCCGATGATCAGATAAAGCTGCTTCAACGCAGCGGCACGATCACCCGCACCTTGACGCTGCGCGCACCGGCCGACGGCGTTGTGATGGATAAGACGGCCGTCGAGGGAATGCGCTTCATGGCGGGCGAACCCCTCTACCGCATCGCCGACCTCTCGACCGTCTGGCTGATCGCTGACGTGTTCGAGCAGGATCTCGGTGTGCTGCGCGATGGCCAGGAAGCGAAGGTGACCGTCAATGCCTACCCCGGAGAAACTTTTCCGGGCAAGGTGGATTTTATCTACCCGACGGTTGCACAGGAGACCCGGACCGGCAAGGTACGGATCGTCATCGCCAACGGCGATGGCCGGCTCAAGCCCGGTATGTATGGCGATGTCGCGCTGGAAGCTCCGCTTGGCAGCGGCGCCGTGCTCGCGATCCCCGACTCCGCGGTCATCGACAGCGGCGCCCGGCAGGTCGTCCTCGTCGATCGCGGCGAGGGGAAATTCGAGCCGCGCGAGGTGAAGCTCGGCACGCGTGCCGACGGATACTACGAGGTGCGCAGCGGCCTCAAACCGGACGAGATGGTGGTGGTGACCGCCAATTTTCTCATCGACGCCGAGAGCAATCTGAAGGCAGCCCTGAAGTCATTCACCGCGCCGGATGCGGGTAGCAATACGCAACCCAACGCTCCTTCCGGCGCGGCGGGAGGGAAATCGTGATGGATCGCCACGCCGAGACCACAGGTCACGAAGAACAACGGTCGGCATTGGGCAGCGTTATCCGTTGGTCGAGCCGGAACATCCTCCTCGTCCTGATGGCAACGGTCTTCATCATCGCCGCGGGCACTTATGCGGTGCTGCTGACCCCGCTTGATGCCATTCCCGATCTCTCCGATCCGCAGGTCATCGTCTACACCGAATATCCCGGCCAAGCGCCGCAGGTCGTCGAAGACCAGGTCACCTATCCGCTCACCACGGCGCTGCTCGCGGTGCCTCGCTCAAAGGTCGTGCGCGGATTCTCGTTTTTTGGCGCTTCATTCGTTTACGTCGTCTTCGAAGACGGGACAGACGCGTATTGGGCTCGCAGCCGGGTGCTCGAGTACCTCAATTTTGCCCAGAAACGCCTGCCAGCGGGGATCACGCCGTCGCTGGGACCCGATGCGACCGGCGTTGGCTGGGTGTTTCAGTATGCCGTTCTGGGCGCCAAGCGAACGCTGGCCGAACTGCGTACGGTCCAGGACTGGTCCATCCGGTATCAGCTGACAAAGGCGGAGGGCGTGGCCGAGGTCGCCAGCGTCGGCGGCTTCGTGAAGCAATATCAGGTGGTGGTCGATCCGACGAAGCTCAGGGCTTACGGCATCCCGCTCTCCACCGTCACGGACGCCATCCGCTCCAGCAACAGGGACGTCGGTGGCCGCGTCGTCGAGATGAGCGAGAGGGAGTACATGGTGCGCGGCCGCGGGTATCTGCGCGGCGCGCCGGATATCGAACAGATCGTGCTGAAGACGGACAAGGGCACCCCGGTCCTGCTCAAGGACGTTGCGCGGGTGGAGCTCGGTCCCGACGAGCGCCGCGGCCTGACCGAGCTCAACGGCGAAGGCGAGGTGGTGAGCGGCATCGTGCTGCAGCGCGATGGCGCCAACGCTCTGAGCGTGATCAAGAACGTCAAGGATAAAATCTCGGAGATCGCCGGCAGCCTGCCGGAGGGGGTCAAGATCGTGCCGGTCTACGACCGCTCCGACCTCATCTACCGCGCAATCGACACGCTGAAGCACACGCTCCTGGAAGAGAGCGTCATCGTGGCGCTGGTCTGCATGATTTTCCTTCTGCACGCCCGCAGCGCGCTCGTGGCGATCGTCATGTTGCCGGTGGGTGTGCTGATTGCGTTCATCGTCATGCATGCTCTCAAGATCACTTCCAATATCATGAGCCTTGGCGGCATCGCTATCGCCATCGGCGCCATGGTCGATGCGGCGATTGTCATGATCGAGAATGCGCACAAGCGTCTGGAGCGGGCGCCGCCGGGTACGCCGCGGAGCGAAACCCTGATCAAGGCAGCCGTCGAGGTGGGGCCGGCGCTCTTCTTCAGTCTTCTCGTCATCACCGTCTCGTTTCTTCCGGTATTCACGCTCGAGGCACAGGAGGGGCGCCTCTTCAAGCCTCTCGTATATACTTACACCTTCGCTCTGGCCGGCGCGGCCCTGCTTTCCGTGACGCTGGTGCCGGTGCTGATGATGCTGTTCGTGCACGGCCGCATCATGCCGGAACAAAAGAACCCGTTGAACCGCTTTCTGATCTGGATCTATCGGCCGGTGATCAACCTCGTGCTGCGCTGGCGCAAGCTCACTATTGCTCTCGCCGTGATCGCGCTGGGTATTTCCGCCTATCCGATGACGCATGTCGGCAGCGAGTTCATGCCTACCCTCAACGAGGGCACTCTCTTCTACATGCCGGTCAGCCTGCCGAGCATGTCGATCACCAAGGCCGCGGAGCTGCTCCAAACGCAAGACAAGATCATCAAGAGTTTTCAAGAGGTGGACTCGGTCTACGGCAAGGCCGGGCGGGCGAACACGGCGACCGATCCAGCGCCTACCGAGATGTTCGAGACGATCATCAACCTGAAGCCGGAGAGCGAGTGGCGGCCGGGCATGACCACGGACAAGCTGGTCTCCGAAATGAATGCCGCCTTGCAGTTCCCGGGCGTCAGCAACGCATGGACCATGCCGATCAAAGCCCGGATCGACATGCTGTCGACAGGCATCCGCACGCCGGTCGGCATCAAGGTGTTCGGCCCCGATCTCGGCGAGCTCGACACGGTCGCGAAACAGATCGAGTCCGTCGTCAGGAACGTCCCGGGCACGACGAGCGCTTTCGCGGAACGTGTCGGCGGCGGCTACTACGTCAACATCGAACCCGATCGCGCCGCGCTCGCACGTTACGGTCTGCGCGTCAACGATCTCCAGGAAGTCGTGCAGACCGCGCTTGGCGGGGAAACAGTAACGACGACAGTCGAAGGCCGCGAAAGGTTCAGCGTCAACGTGCGCTATCCGCGCGGCCTGCGCGATGACCCGCAGGCCATCGCGAGCGACGTGCTGGTGAATGCCAGCAACGGCACCGCGATTCCTCTCGGACAGGTCGCGTCGATCAGCATTGCGCAGGGGCCGCCCTCGATCCGCACCGAAAATGCGCAGCTGGCGGATTACATCTATGTTGATATGCACGACCGCGATCTCGGCAGCTACGTCGCCGATGCGCAACGGGCGGTGCAGGATCAGGTCAAGCTTCCTGCGGGCTACCACATCGAATGGAGCGGTCAATTTGAATATCTGGAACGGGCCAAGGCGCGGCTCGAAATGGTGGTGCCGCTCACCCTCTTCATCATCTTCATCCTGCTCTACCTGAACTTCAGGCGGCTAACCGAGACGCTGATCGTGATGCTCTCTGTGCCGTTCGCGCTCACGGGTGGGTTGTGGCTCATGTATCTCATGGGGTTCAATATGAGCGTCGCCGTGGCGGTCGGCTTCATCGCCTTGGCCGGCGTCGCCGCTGAGACCGGCGTCGTGATGATCATCTATCTCGACCACGCCTTCACGGCGATGATCCGCCGGCGCCGGGAGGAGGATCGCCCGATTGCGGCGCGAGACCTTTACGCCGCCATCATGGAAGGCGCCGTGGAGCGCGTGCGGCCCAAGATGATGACGGTGGCAGCCATCATGGCGGGCCTCTTGCCAATCCTGTGGAGCACGGGCACGGGCTCCGAGGTGATGCAACGCATCGCCGTCCCGATGGTGGGAGGCATGATCTCGTCGACCGTCCTCACGCTCATCGTCATCCCGGCGATCTATGCGCAGGTGAAGATGCGTATCGTCCCATCGCGGGCCAGGACGGTCGGAGCGTCTGAATTCGAACCGGCGGAATGAACCGACGTGGGGGACCGCCAATGGCGAACGACATGATGACCGACATGATGACGGGCGGGACGATGTGGGGCATGGGGATATTGGGCATCCTCTTGGCCATCGTCCTCATCCTCGCGATCGCGGCGCTGGTCAAATATCTGCTTTCCGGCCGTCGCGGGTCGTAGCGAGTCACTCTGTGGCATCAGGCAAATTCCGATGCCCGTCGCTGCCGAGCGCCGTCTTCTTCCTCGGAGCGGATGATGAGATCGACGCCGGGTGTGAGGGCTGTGAGCCCTTCCCCCCGGCGTCAAATGGCTCGATGTGACATAGAGCGAACGATCGTGGCGATCGCGGGCGACCAGGTCACGAATTTAATTCAAAACAGGACGCCCGTTTCGAGCAACACGCGCGCCTCCGAGTCATTGGTGCCGGTAGGTCCAAGGCCGAATCCGCTGGTTATGTTATTCGCTTTGACGTACGAGAATTCGGCGCGCCCGAAGAACACTTTGTACTGATAGGTGGGCGTGACCGTGATCGACCATGCATTGCTGCTCGGACCGTAGATCAGGCTGGGCGCCCCTTTCGCCGCGCTGCCTGTCGAGCCGATATACTCCAGACGAACAGGTAAACTGACGCCAGCCAAGTTGACGCCCGCGAAAGTGCCGTCGAACGCGTAACTTACGAACAGGGCTGCGCCGTACGTCGCTGCATCCTGTGTCGTGCCGATCACGGGGCTCTTGGGAACGGAGGTGTATTGCAGGTACGGCTCGATGGTCCACGGCCCGGACGTGTGTGTATAGATGATGTTGTAAAGCTGCTCGTTGTTCTGGAATAACGGCGTCGCCGTGGTCGCGACGTTGGTGTGCCGGGTATTGCCGCTGCCGATGACGGCGACCGTATTGGCGGGATCGATGGTATAGGTCACCGAACCCCAGGCCCAGCTATAGCGGTTGGAGTAGAACCCGTCGTTCCAACTTAGAGCGAAGGCGAGTGGCCCGAGCGTGTAGTTCGCCTGAACGCCGCGATTCACCGCATTTTCTTGGTTCCACAGGAGCCCGCGCTGGATGTTCATGTTCTCGAACGAAAAGGTGTACTCGGCCCCGATCAGCGTCGGAAGCTTGCCAGCCATGATCGAGAAATTATCCGTAGGAGCGACCTTGAGGAAGGCCTGAGGAAGCGCTCCGTAGAATGCGTTGGTCGCCTTGGCAGCACGTATATACGGAACGCCGAGATCCGGCAGGGAGTATGCGCCAGCCTGGGCAAAGAACTGGACCAGACCATCGATCTTCTGAACAAAAACCTGGCCGTTGCTCACGTCCGCTGTAAGACGGCGGTCTCCGGGAAAAACGCTGTTCTGCCATTGTCCGAGAGCGCTGGCGACGCCCGATACATAGACGTCGCCGACCGGTCCCGCGGCGAATTTCGCAGGAGTCGGATTGTACGCCAGAGGACCTGTTATCCCTGGCACTGTCAGGGGTGAAGTTGGCGGGGTCGCCGGCGGCGGGCTCGCCGGCTGTTGAGTGTCGGTTTGGGCCCATGCGGCCATGCAACTCAGGCTCGACACCGCGCAGACAAACGCGACACCGGAAATAATACGCTTCTTCATGTTCGGTTTTCCCTCAGCTGCCTCCACGGGTTGTCCCCGGCACGATTGCCTTTGCCACCCGCGATTTGTCCCTAACGGGCACGATGCGCACACCTACAGCCCAGCTAGGAGTTGCGCCGGAACCTAAGCAAGTGCCGTGCCATCGAGCCGGCTGACGCTGTTGAGCTGGAGGCGGGTCAACGACGAGGTCACAGCGTGGGCAGCCTTCTTCGCCGCGTGCCTGCGCGTATCGGCCGAACGGCAATCCGGAATCCAGCAGGAGGTCGCTCGCGCAAATCGATTGCACAGAAATTAATCTGATCGCCGATTTATTATGCACCCGAGAAGGTGGCTATCTGGCCAGCGACCCAGCTAATGAAGGCTAGCAGCTTCCCTGGCGATCAGCGGCGCAGCGTGACTCGGCTTGACCGGTGGCTAACCCACTTTTGGTCCTGAGCTCGTCCCCTTTGTGGTCCGCACGTGGTCCAATTTCTCGACCGGGATGGTCCAGTCGGACCATGATCTGTAGGTTTCACGTGATACAAGCGCCATTCGGCCGCGGCGCTGCGCTGCCCGGACGGCGCTTTCGCGCGGATTTGCGACACGCCGCCGGGGGCAGCGGTCGCGGCCGACCCCGAACGTGCGCGCCTCGCCGCATTCCCACCTGTAGCTTTTTGGTCTTCGGGAATCGATTCAGCGCGGCGGGCGGAACTCCACGCCGTAGCGCGCGTAGATGCGCTTGACCGTGCCGTCCGCGAGCAGGCGGGCCATCGCGTCGTCGATCGCCTGCTGCAATTCCGGGTCGGGCCGGCGCATGCCGACGGCGACGTTCCAGGAGAGATCCGGCTCGCTCTCGAAGGGATAGATGAGGCGCACCTTCTGCTTGGGATGGGTCAGGTTGTAATAGCCGGCCGAGGTCGGCGTCACCGCGGCGGCATCGATCTCTCCGTCGGTCAGCATCGTCAACATCTCGTCCTCGAACAGGCCGGGCACCAGCTCGGCGCCGCCCTGGCTGAGCTTCATGGCGGCGATCGAGCTGGTGAGGACGCCGACCTTCCGGTGCGCTGCGGTGAGGTCGTCGAGCGAGCGGATCGTCTTGTCGTCGCCGCGCATGGCGATCGCGACGCCGCTGCGGCGATAGGGTTTCGATATGCGCAAGCCCGATTCCGCCTGGGCCTGGCGGTCGGCGATGCTGTCCATGACGATGTCGCAATCGGCGCGCAAGATGTCGTAGCTGGTGATGACCCAGTTCTGCGTCAGCGCTACGCCGAGGCGCCGCGCCAGCGCCTGGGCGAGCTCCACCTGGAAGCCGTGCCGGCCGCCATCCTTGCTGGCGAAGGGCAGCGAGTTGGGATGGGCGCACAGCACGATGGCGCCGCTGTCCTTGATCTGGGCGAAGCCGCGCGCCGCGGCCGGTGCGCCGGGGAGCAGCACGAGGGCGAGGAGGGCGGCGAGGCCGGCGGCGGCGCGTCTGGCGGGCACGGGTGGGTTCCTTCAGTCGCTCTTGAGATGGCGGATATAGTGGATGATGCCCTTGATCTGCGTGTCGCTGAGCGAGCCCTCGAAGGCCGGCATCGCGCCTTCCTTGCCGTTCTTGACGCGGTTCACGATGAAGGCGTCGCTGCGCTGGGTGCCCGCGAGCTTGGGTCCCTTCCCGGCCTGGCGCCCGCCATTCTGGTGGCAAAAGCCGCAAGTGCTGGCGAAGAGTTCTTTCACCTGCTGGTCGCTCATCGGCTTTTCCTTGCCGGCGGCAATCGCCGCCGGTCCGATCAGGCACGCGGCGAGAACGCACACCGCGATCGTCTTGGCTGGCATCGTTCCTCCAACTCGAAAGGGCGGGGCGATCATTCGCCCCGCCCTTTCCAACGCTTGCGGCGGGTTATTTCAGCGCGTAGACGATGAGCGCGCCGCTGTCCTTCGACATGCTCTTGAACGGCTCGCCGAACGCGGCGCCGTAGTCGTCGGTGGCCATGCCGCCCCAGCCGGCGACGACGGCGACGTACTGCTTGCCGTTGGCGCTGTAGCTGATGATGCCGCCGTCATGCCCGACGCCGTCGGAATGCGACCACAGCTCCTTGCCGTTCTGCGCATCGTAGGCGTGGAGGACACCCTCGGCATCCGGCACGAAGACGAGATTGCCGGCGGTGGCGAGTAGGCTGGCCAGTGGCGGCTCGCGGAATTTGACCTCCCATTTCTTCTGGCCGGTCACGGGATCGCGCGCGTCGAGATGACCCCAAGGCTTGTCGGCACCCGGCGGTGCGCGGAGCGTGAAGTTGGCGCCGATGTTGAGCTGCGCCTGCGGCTCCAGGATCGGCCGGGTCTTCACCACCTCCATGTCCTGGCACCACTCGTTCGCGATCTTGTAATAGAGCCCCGTCGCCGGGCTGTAGGCACCCGTGTTCCAGCTCACGCCGCCGGCGATATACGGGCACAGCGGCTGATCGACCTTGCCTGCCGTCATGTCACGGCGGCCGATGAGCGCGCCGGTCTTCGGGTCGATGTTCTTGACGAAATTGCTGTTCTCGGTGATGCGCCAGACATTCTCGATCTTGGCGTCGGCGCGGTCATACACGAAGATATAGCCGCTCTTGTTGGGATGCACGACGAGCTTCTTGCCGCCGCGGTCGAGCATCACGAATTCGCCGACCGCGCTGTCGAAGTCCCACGTGTCATGCGGCAGCTCCTGATGATAGAATTTGAGCTTGCCGGTGTCGGGGTCGAGGGCGATGACCGAGGTGGTGTAGAGGTTGTCGCCGGGACGCGCGCCGTTGTGCTGGAAGTCAGGGCCAGACCAGTCGTAGAGCGGCGCCGGGTTGGCGGTGCCCCACCACACTGAATTGGTCTCGGCGTCATAGGTGCCTGGCATCCAGCCGCCGCCGCCGCCGGTGCGCCAGGAGTTGTTGCCCCAGGTCTTCATCGCCTCGGGCGTGCCGGCAACGGTGAGGAATTCCCATTTTTTCTGGCCGGTGTTGGCATCGACACCGAAGATCGGCCCGCGATACGGCCACTCGCCGCCTTGCGCGCCGATGATCACGGTGTTCTTGACCATGAGCGGCGCGCCGGTGAAGCCGACGGTCAGCTTCTTCGAATTGATCAGCTTTGTCTCCCAAGCGAGCTTGCCGGTCTTCTGGTCGATGGCCATGAGCCGGCCGTCCATCGTGCCGACATAGACCTTGCCTTGGCCGAGCGCGACGCCGCGATTGTAGGGCGTGTGCGTCTGCTTCTTGATCAGATCCTCGTCGAGCTCGGGATAGAACGCCCAGATCACCTTGCCGGTGGCGCCGTCGAGGGCGAAGACGCGGCTGTAGGAGCCCGAGTAATAGAGCACGCCGTCCTGCACCAACGGCATCGACTGCACGCCGCGCACGGAGCGTCCGGGGAAATGCATCCAGGCGACCTGAAGATCCTTCACGTTGCCGCTGTTGATTTGATCGAGACTGCTGAAATGGTAGGATTTGTAGGTGCCGTGATAGGTGGGCCAGTCCTTGCCGCTGGCGCCGTCGCTGGGCGTCGCCATGGCAGCGCTGGTCGCTGGCGCCGAACCGGTGGTGTTCGATACCCAACTGCACCCCCCCACCAACGCCGCCAAGCTCAGCGCCAACGGAAAGGCGAATCTTCGACACATTTCGCGCATTGCCCTCGTCTCCTCCTGTTGTCGCGGCAGTGATGGACGCCGCTTTGTTCCCGATCGATCCGCTCTAAGCCGATCGCCCGA
>Ga0073928_10008581_pt1 | contig 12782 bp, 9 predicted proteins | sample PaiPotPPA55metaG_FD_76969 | JGI IMG/M metagenome (GOLD analysis project Ga0073928, IMG submission 76969) | Iron sulfur acid spring bacterial and archeal communities from Banff, Canada, to study Microbial Dark Matter (Phase II) - Paint Pots PPA... ...
AAGGAGTCGGCACCGCTGAAATCCTCGTGACGGGCCGGTCCGCGCACGCGGGGATCGACCCAAAGAATGGAGTCAACGCCGTGCACGAGTTGGCGCTGCAAATCGCGCGGCTGGGAAAACTGAATAAGCCACGGCGTGGAATCGTGGTGCAGGCGACGGTGGTTGCAGGCGGGACCGTGTCGAACGTTGTGCCCGACCGCGCGCGAGTAGAAGTGGATATCCGCTACTCGCGGCTGGGCGACGCGGAACCGCTTAATCGCAAACTGCACGGTCTGAAGCCGATTCTGCCGGGCGCGCGAATCGAAGTTCGCGGCGGCGTGACCCGGCCGCCTCTCGAACGCACGGCAGCCGTGCGAGAACTCTTCGGGCGCGCGCAATCCTTGATGCGCGAGATGGGATTCTCGCTCGGCGAGGCGTCGACTGGCGGCGGCTCGGACGGCAATCTCACCGCAGCGCTCGGCGTGCCCACCCTCGACGGCCTTGGCGCAGTGGGAGATGGCGCACACAGCCCTCGGGAGCATGTCGTGATTCGCGCAATGCCGGTACGGGCGGCGCTGCTCGCGGGTTTGCTGGCGACGCTCTAAGGCAGAAACAATTCGAGGCAAAATCCGAAGAACTTATCGCTGAGACCCAGAGCGCGCACAGAAACCCCAGGCGAAATTTGAATTCTAGCGAAGGTACTCGCGCTTCAGATAGGTGATCGCTTGCTGCTCCAAATCCGAATAATCGGAGTGCAGGGTCTCGCGGACCGCGGCTTCAGTCGAAGGTGAAGTGGCGATGCGGTCGAGCAGGCGGCTGAGGTCGCCCACGCCGCCCGCCTGAATCATTGACTCGACCACCGCGAGCGACCACGCATAGGCAAATCCGGCCAAGTTGTTGGGCAAGCTCATCCAAGAGCCTTCGAGCGAAGCAAGACTGGGCGCGGCGCCTTGCGCCGCGGCGGCCACCAACCCGCCAGCGTTCGCACTGCTTCGGCGGCCTTCCATCCACTGGGCTAGACCTTCCTGAAGCCAAGTCGGGGCGCGACCCCGCGATTTTTGCGTGATGAAGCTGTGCGTCAGCTCGTGCTTCAACACGTGCGCGAGTTCCGGGGTAACGCCGCCAAGGCCTTGCACCGGAATGCGGAGCCGGCCATCGTTCAGAGCGCCCACCCAACTGGGTGCGCGCGTGATGTCGGCAAATGCCTGCTCGGTGTAAAGAATCACGCTGATCTGTTCGGGCGGTGTGTAGTCGAGCTGCGATTCCAGGTCGCGAAAATCGTCTTCGAGAGCGCGCAAGATGCCGCGAGCGAGATCAGGCGTCGCTCCTCCGTAATACTTTAAAGAAAAGTGAGCCGTTTCTCCTTCCCGATAGCTCTCCTCTTCGGCTTTGTCGCGTTCAGCCTTTTCGAGTGCTTGCTCGACCTCGGCGTCCGGGCGCAGTTTTTCGGCGCGTTTCCATTCTTCGACGGCCTTGTCCATTTTGTTCGCGCCGTAGTAGGCCCACCCCATCAACTTGGCGATGTTGGCGGCGTTCGGACCAGAGTCGCCCTCGACGCGCCGTGCATGTTCGAGCGGATCAAGCGCGGTGGTGAATTGGCTTTGGCGAAGGTACAGGACGGCCAGATTCAGGAGGAGCCCGACATGGTTGGGAGCGAAGATGAGCGCCTCACGATAGTGATCGATGGCTGCGTCCGTATCGCCTTTGCCCACCAGGAATTGAGCGGCTGCGTAGTGAGCCGCGGTCACCTTAGCGACGGCTTCCGGGCTGCCGGAGCGCGCGTCACTTTCCAGGTGGGCGATGTAGGCGAAATCGATCGAGTCGCCGTGAATTGCCAGCTGCTCAATTTCCTCGTAGCCGCGAACCGGTTCAACCTGAGGAGCAGAAATCGGCGGCTGCGAGTCGGCCTTCGCCACTGAGGAGTATGTGAAATCATCATGCTCGATCCGCGCGACGATCGACTTCGGAATCGACATGCGGCCGGAGGGTGTTTCATAACTTACGTGGTCGGCGTCTTCGGTGACGCTCGAAGCCATGATGCGGCGCCCGTTTTTCAAGACGATCGTATCCGCGGCGGCAGAGGATACCGCAAGCAAAAAGAGCATCGCGAGACGTGTTGCGCGGCGCACAGACCAATTTTAGCAAATGGTTATAACCACTTTGGTCTTGCTTGCTGGCTCTTGCCCTAAGCGGTACAGTCAACGCATGCCGCGCTTCGCGCGCTCTTCGCTCGTGGTTGTGTCTCTTGTCTTGTCGGCAGCGTGGACTTTCGTACCGTCAGGAATTGCCGCGCTTCAGCTTGCGGCAGAGCATGCGCAGACCCCGGCGGCGCAAGCCATTCCTTCGGACCCGCGAGCCCTGTATCAGGCGCTCAACGCGCTTCGGCCTGATCCGGCGCGCGTGTATTCAGTGCGATCGCTCAGTTTGCGCCGCGACGTAATCAACCTGACCTTTGATGAAGGCAAGCTGGCTTTTGTTCAAGCCCTCGGCGGCCGAATAACGGGCGTCGTATTTGCCGGCCGGGGCCATGCGATTGCGACGCCGCATGACGCGGGAGAACGGCGCTCGCTGGCGCAATTCGTCGGCGTGCCGATACTTGACCAAACATTCTCACGAGCGTATTTGCGGTTCGACGATGGCACGGCCGAAGAGATCGAAAGCGACCTTCAAAAAGCAGGCGATGCGGCAGCCAATGACCCCGAGTTTACCGCGACCTGGGAGGCCTTCTCTGCAAGTTCAAATCCGCTCCATTCATTACGCATCATGGAAGATTGGCTCGCGTCGGCGCCTGTGCCTTATTTTCAGGCAAGCATCCTGAGCGACACGATGGGCTCTCTCGACCTGGTTCTCGATGGCCGGCAATACGAGCAGGTCTTGTTTGGCCAGCCCCGTATTGCCAACGGCGCAGCGTCGTACGACGTGTGGGCTTCGTTTCGCGCGATGGATACTTCCGACGTTCCGGGCGAAGGCTTCGCGCCTCTCGATTACACCGTCGACACCAGGATTGCGGACGACCTTTCGCTCGACGGCACCACGACCCTGCATCTGGAAGCGCAGCATGGCGGCGAGCGCGTGGTTCCCCTCCAGCTTTCGAGGAATTTGGCGGTCACCGGAATCAAAGCGGAGAACGGCGCGCCGCTCGTCTACTTCCAGAATGAGGATCTAAGCCAGCGGGAGATTCAGTCTCGCGGTAACGACATGCTTTTGGTCGTGCTTCCTTCCGCGCTTCCGCGCGGAGCAGAGCTCCGGCTGGCGGTTTCCTACCACGGCAGGGTCATCAGCGACGCGGGAAACGGCGTGCAATTCGTGGGAGAGCACGAGACATGGTACGCGCATGTAGGACGCATCGACCGCTTTGCTCCCTTTAGTCTTTCGTTTCGCTGGCCAAAGCGGTTCTCACTGATTGCCACGGGCAGGCAGATCGAATCGACCGACGACGGTGAGTTTCAGAGCGGACGATGGAACTCCGATGTTCCATTCGCCGTTGCTGGATTCAATCTAGGCGAGTACCAAAGGGAAACCGTCGGGAACGGGCACCCCAATGTTGAATTGTTCGCAAACAGGCAACTGGAAGATGCCATTCTGGCGCGTCTCCAGGGGCACCGACTTGAGATCCCCATTTTGCCCGGGCCGCTACCCAGGCCGGCGTTTGCGGGAGACGCCCAGCCGGTTCCTCCGCCGCCAAACCCGGCAGCCGTTCTGAAGAATCTGGGCACCGAAATCCTCGATTCGATTCGCTTCTTCGAGAATCTCGACGGACCGTTCCCATTTAGCGATTTGAAGGTCACCCAAATTCCAGGGTCGGTCGGGCAGGGCTGGCCTGGGTTGGTTTACCTATCCACGCTGGCATTCCTTCCGCCAGAAGCGGAAGAGCGCGCCGGAATCGGCCAGCGAACGCAGGCGCTTGCGCGCGAGGTAATGCCGTTCCACGAGGTAGCCCACCAGTGGTGGGGGAATGTCACGGTGTCGGCTACATACCGCGACGTTTGGATTCAAGAAGGAATGGCCAATTATCTTTCCCTGCTGTACGCGGACGGCCAAAGGCCGGCCGGGCGCCGCATGGCAGCGTGGCTCGATCGATATCGCGCGGAGCTGGCTGCAAAGACGCCCGCAACCGGCGAAACGGTGGAAGAATCGGGGCCGCTGACCTTGGGTTATCGCCTGGGCTCGTCGAAGAATCCCGACGCCTACAACACCGTGATCTACGGAAAGGGAACGTGGGTAATGCATATGATTCGCGAGATGTTGCGCGATCCCGCCGCAAAAGATCCGGACGCTCGGTTCCGCGACCTTCTTCATTCGATTTTGGCGGAGTACCGGTTCAAGCCTATGTCGACGGCGGAATTCCAGCGCGCCGTCGAGCAGCATATGACGCCGGCAATGGATCTCGACGGCAATCACTCCATGAACTGGTTTTTCGGCGAGTGGGTGAATGCCACCGGCATTCCTCATTTCCGCGTACACTTCGACGCGAAGCCCCGCGGGAACGAATTTCTCGTCAGCGGAAAGATCGAGCAGACGGGGGTCAATGACGTGTTCACCGCCCCGGTGCCGCTGTATGCCTCGCGTGCGGGAGAGAAACCGCAAAAGCTCGGCGTCGTTATTACCACCGGGCCCGACACTCGGTTTCACTTCGTTTCGCGATTCAGGCCAACGCACCTTGCGATCGATCCACACTTGACGCTGCTTTGCCTTACCGATTAGTGGAACGTTCACAAACGAGCGTGCAGCCGCGTCCGAAATTTCGTTTGCTTCATTTTCTTCGTCACAAGAATTTTTTGCGTTTCGCCTTGCGTCCCTTCCGGTTCCGGTTTTATGCTATGCGGTCCCGAGTGGGTCTCTTGCGTATTGGAAGGAAGTGGGAAGACCCCTCGCATCGTTCATTTAGAGCGCTGGAAGACTCGGGGCCGTGAATTACCGCGCCACGGGGTGCAGGGCGTCGATTCCCGAAACTTCGTTGCCCCTTCTATCGGTTCGCGCGCATCCATACAACAAGCCCACTGTTCGTCAACAATTGTTCACTGTCAGGGGATACTGAGTGGATCCCGAGGGTTCACAAAACACACTTGACGCCCAGCGACAGGACTTGATTCTTGGGCCGGGCCACACCCTTGCCACCGTAACCGACAAGATCAGCTCGATCGTGCTCACTCGCGGCACGACGAAGGGCTGGATGCTCGGTTTCGGCGCGGCTTTCTCCCTTTTGATGCTGTTCAACGTGGCCGTTGCCTACTTGCTCGTCAAGGGCGTGGGAATCTGGGGCATCAACATTCCGATTGGATGGGCCTTCGCTATCACCAACTTCGTTTGGTGGATCGGAATCGGACACGCTGGAACGCTGATCTCCGCGATCCTTCTCCTTCTGCACCAGAAGTGGCGCACTTCCATCAACCGTTTCGCCGAGGCGATGACCCTCTTCGCCGTGGCCTGCGCCGGAATGTTCCCGCTGCTGCATATGGGGCGGCCCTGGCTGTTCTTCTACATGATGCCGTACCCGAATCCGATGTGGATGTGGCCGCAGTTCCGCAGCCCCTTGGTGTGGGACGTGTTCGCGGTGTCGACGTACGCCACCGTTTCGCTGCTGTTCTGGTTCGTGGGGTTGATTCCCGATCTCGCCACGCTGCGCGATCGCGCCAGGAACCGCGCCTCGCAGATCGTTTACGGCGTACTGGCGATGGGCTGGCGAGGCTCGGCGGTGCACTGGTCGCGCTACGAAACCGCCTCGCTGTTGCTGGCAGGTCTTGCAACGCCGCTGGTCGTTTCGGTTCACACGGTGGTGAGCTTCGACTTCGCGATCGCGCTTGTGCCGGGCTGGCACAGCACGATTTTCCCGCCTTATTTCGTCGCGGGTGCAATCTACTCGGGGTTCGCCATGGTGTTGACGCTGGCGATTCCGATCCGAAAGTACTACAAGCTCGAAGACCTGATCACGATGCGCCATCTCGAGCTGATGGGCAAAGTGATGCTCGCCACCGGACTCATCGTGGCGTACGGCTACATGATGGAGACGTTTATCGCGTTCTACAGCGGCAATCAATTTGACCGCTACATGATCATGAACCGCATGGCGGGCCCGTATAAGTACGTCTACTGGCTGCTGATTTTGTGCAACATCGTGATTCCGCAGTCTCTGTGGTCAAAGAAGGTGCGCCGGAGCGTGCTGGGCCTGTTCATCATTTCCCTGGTGGTCAACGTAGGAATGTGGCTCGAGCGTTTTGTGATTATCGTGGTGAGTCTGCACCGCGAATATGTGCCATCGAAGTGGGACATGTACTATCCCACACGGTGGGATTGGGCGACGTATGCCGGCACGATCGGGCTGTTCCTGACGCTGTTCTATCTGTTCCTGCGTTTCGTTCCCATGATTTCGATCGTCGAAGTGCGTTCTCTGGTTCACGAAACGGAGAAAGAAGAAGGCTCGTAGACCGTCATTTAGAAATCGGGTTTCAGGGTTTGTCCCGAGGTTTCGGGATGCGAACCCTGACCTAAAAGAAGACCGATGCCGCAGATTTTTCATCACAGTACGAACTTCATTTCGCGGATGTCGATCTATGGCGCCGTGTTAATCATTGGTGCGCTGGGATACGCCCTCTACGCGATCGCGCTGTCACCGTGGTACACCGATCAGAACGTTGCGCGCGAACAACCGGTGCCGTTCAGCCATCGGCACCACGCGGGAGAGCTCGGCATCGATTGCCGCTATTGCCATACGTCGGTGGAGAAGTCATCGTTTGCGGGACTGCCGCCCACGCAGACCTGCATGACGTGCCATTCGCAAATCTGGACGAACGCCGGAATGCTTGAGCCCGTGCGCGCAAGTTATCGCGACGACGTGTCGCTCTCGTGGACCCGGGTGAACGCCCTGCCCGATTTCGTGTATTTCGATCACAGCATCCACGTCAGCAAAGGCATTGGCTGCACGACGTGCCACGGCCCGATCGCGGAAATGCCGCTCACCTATCGCGCGGGTAGCCTGTATATGTCGTGGTGCCTCGATTGCCACCGGCAACCCGAAAAATACGTACGGCCAAAGTCGGAGGTTTTCAATCCGTACTACAAGCCACCCACCAATCAATTGCAATTGGGCAGGCAGCTTGTGAAGGAATACAAGATACAGAGCCTGCAAAACTGTTCGACGTGTCACCGATGACAAAAACGACAAAGCGATGAGCTCCGATCCCAAGCCGAACATTCCACCCAAAACGCCGATTGATCTGGACACGATCCGTGTCCGGCTCGCCCGCCCGGATGGCAGGCGCCACTGGCAAAGCCTCGAGCAATTGCAGGACACGAAGGAATTCCGTAATTTCCTCGAGAACGAATTCCCGTCGAATGCCGAGGCGGCGGACCAGGAGCGCGACGGAGTCAATCGTCGCGACGTTCTGAAACTCATGGCGGCTTCGGCAGCCATGGCCGGCCTCAGTGCCTGCACGAAGCTGCCGACGGAGAAAATCGTCCCGTACGTGAGAGCGCCCGAAGAAATTATTCCGGGCAAGCCGCTCTTCTATGCGACTTCCATGCCGTTGCAAGGCGTGGCGACAGGACTACTCGTCGAGAGCCACATGGGACGCCCGACCAAAATCGAAGGCAATCCCGACCATCCTGGCAGCCTCGGTGGCACGGACGTCTTTACGCAAGCATCAGTGCTCGACCTCTACGATCCGGACCGTTCCCAGACCGTCTTTTTCGAAGGCCGAATCAGCAGTTGGCGCGTTTTTGCAGCGGAGATGGGAGATTTGCGATCGCAACTCGCGCCGAAAGGCGCAGGCGTCCGTATTTTGACGGAGACGGTCACCTCGCCAACGCTTGCAGCTCAGATTCGCAAACTCCTGCAGCAATTCCCGGAAGCGAAGTGGCATCAATACGAACCCTGCGGCGGAGACTCGGCGCGCGAAGGGACGCGCATGGCGTTCGGCAAGCCGCTAAATCCCGTTTACCGCGTCGACCAAGCGAAGATTATCGTTTCGCTGGATTCCGATTTCCTGGTGTCCGGACCCGGACACATTCGTTACACGCGCGAGTTTGCGTCGCGCCGCGCCCTCCAGGGCCCGCAATCGGAAATGAGTCGGCTCTATGTGGTCGAGAGCATGCCCACCAGCACGGGCGCGATGGCAGACCACCGTCTGCCAATGCGCGCGAGCGAAGTGGAGATATTTGCGCGGTCCCTTGCAGCCGCAGTCGGAGTATCCATCTCGGACGGTAGCGGAGCTGTTGAACCAGCGAAAGCGGCGAACTGGCTCAATGCGGTCGCACGCGATTTGCAAAACAATCGCGGCAAGTCTCTCGTGATCGCGGGCGAAGGGCAGACGGCGTTAGCGCACGCGCTGGCGCATACGATCAACGAGGCGCTTGGAAACGTCGGCAAGACGCTCTACTACACGGAATCACTCGAAGCGAATCCGGTGAATCAATCCGAATCGCTGTGGGAACTCGTCAACGATCTCAACAACAATCAGGTGAAGCTGCTGCTGATCCTCGGCGGAAACCCGGTTTACGACGCGCCGGCTGATCTCGATTTTGGATTTGCGCTGATTAAGGCGAGCATGCGCGTTCACTGCGGCCCGTATCGGGACGAGACCGCGGAACTTTGCCATTGGCACGTTCCCGCGGCGCACTATCTCGAATCATGGGGCGATGCTCGCGCCTACGACGGAACGATCGGCATCGTCCAGCCGCTTATCGCGCCTCTTTACGACGGGCACACATCCTCCGAAGTGGCCGCCACGCTGACGGGTGACTCGGGAAAATCCGCGCACGACCTCGTGAAGGAGTACTGGCAGAGTCAGCGGCCCGAAAAGGACAATGCCTTCGAAAAGTTTTGGGAGCGGTCGCTGCACGATGGCCTGATGGCGAACACCGCTCTGCCTGCCATCTCCGCGCAAGTGCATCCGGAGTTCGCGCGGCAGTTCGGTTCGACCGCTACGACTGCATCACCGAATGAGCTCGAGATCGCCTTCCGCCCCGATCCCACGGTGCTCGACGGACGGTTTGCGAACAACGGGTGGCTGCAGGAGACGCCGAAGCCCATAACGCGAATCACCTGGGACAACGGCGCGATGATGAGTCCAGTCACCGCATCCCAGCACGGGCTCGCCCACGGCGACTACGTCACGTTGCGAGCGGGTGGCCGCGCGCTCAAGGCCGGAGTCTTTCTTGTTCCAGGCCATGCAGACAATTCGGTGACGCTGCATCTCGGCTATGGACGCCGCCGCGCCGGCAACGTTGGCACTGGCCCAGGCTTCAACGCGTATTTTCTGCGCACCTCGGTATCGCCATGGATCGCAGGCGGCCTGCAAATCGAAAAAACCGGCGACACCTACTTTTTCGCGTCCGTGCAGCACCAGTACACGATCGATTTCGAAGGGCATCCCGCGGACGACGAGAGCGTAAACGCTTTCCGCCGCGACCTCGTGCAAGTTGCCACGCTCGACGAGTTCCGCAAGGACCCGAACTTCGCCAAAGTCCCGGCGACCACCGAGAACCACGAACTCTCGCTCTATCCTAACTTCAAGTACGAAGGATATTCCTGGGGACTGTCGATCGATCTGAATCGCTGCGTCGGTTGCAACGCTTGTGTGGTCGCATGCCAATCGGAAAACAACATCGCCGTCGTGGGCAAGGATCAGGTGGCGCGTGGGCGCGCGATGCACTGGATTCGCATCGACACCTATTTCAATGGCGGCCTCGAAACACCCGAGATGTACTTCGAGCCTTTGCCCTGCATGCAATGCGAAAACGCGCCCTGCGAGTACGTTTGCCCCGTCGGCGCCACCACGCACAGCCCTGAGGGGCTGAATGAAATGACGTACAACCGCTGCGTCGGCACGCGATACTGCTCGAACAACTGCCCGTACAAAGTCCGCCGTTTCAATTTTTATCTGTATTCGGATTACAAGACGCCCAGCTTGTACGGACTGCGCAATCCGAACGTGACTGTGCGCAGCCGAGGCGTGATGGAGAAGTGCACCTATTGTGTGCAGCGGATCAACGCGGCGAAAATTCAGTCCGAGGTGGAAAATCGCTCGATTCGCGACGGCGAAATCCAAACGGCTTGCCAGCAAGCGTGCCCCGCCGAGGCCATTATTTTCGGCAATATCAACGACAAGAAAAGCCGCGTCTCCGCGCTGAAAGCGCAATCGCGAGATTACGTTCTGCTGGCTGACTTGAACACGAGGCCGCGCACCAGCTATTTGGCGCGCGTGCGCAATCCCAATCCCGAGATTCCAGAGCAAACGGATTCACGAGTAACCAAATGAGACGAAGGCCGATTTACGGATTGCTGGCTGAGTTCGAGTCGCCCGAGCAAGTACTCGAAGCGGCCCGCCGAACGCACAACGCGGGCTTCAAAAGCATCGACGCGTTCACGCCGATTCCCGTTGAGGGCCTCGCGGAGGCCGTAGGATTCGAGAAGACTCGCCTGCCGCTACTCGTGCTAATCGGCGGGGTGCTGGGAGGGCTCACGGGATTTTCCATGTGCTACTACGCCAACGTGATCAGCTTTCCGCTGAACATCGGCGGGCGCCCCTTCAACAGTTGGCCTTCGTGGATCCCGATCACGTTTGAGTTGACGATTCTCGGCGCCGCGCTCACGGCGGTGTTCGGCATGCTCGCGTTGAACGGAATGCCCACGCCCTATCACCCGGTCTTCAACGTGGCGCGTTTCGCGCTTGCTTCCACCGACCGGTTTTTTCTGTGCATCAAGGCGCGCGACAAAAAATTCGACCTGGCAAAGACGAAAGCATTTCTCGAGAGCCTGAATCCGCACGGAGTGTTCGAGATTGAAGCGTGAACTGGTAATTCGGCTGAACGGACCGGTCGGCTCGCCTGCGAGGACGCGAGCGTTGGCTGTCATTGGTCTGATCGCGTTCCTGCTGGCCGGATGCCGGCTCGACATGCATCTTCAGCCGAAATATTTGCCGTACGAGCCCAGTCAGTTTTTCCGCGATGGCCGCTCCGAACGGCCGCCTGTGCCGGGAACAGTGGCGCGAGGCCATTTGCGCCTCGATGATTTGCTGTACACGGGACAAGAGAATGGCGTGGTGTCGAACCGTTTTCCGTTCCCGATTACGAAAGCGGACCTCGAGCGCGGACGCGAGCAATACAACGTGTTTTGTACGCCGTGCCACGATTACACCGGCAGCGGCAACGGCATGATCGTGCAGCGCGGTTTTCCGCATCCGCCGTCGATGCACCTGGACCGGCTGCGCGCCGCGCCGGTGGGCCATTTCTTCGACGTGATGACCAACGGCTTCGGCGAAATGTATAGCTATGGTTCGCGGGTTTCGCCGGAAGACCGCTGGCGCATCGCCGCATACATTCGCGTGCTGCAATTGAGCCAGCACACCGCGATTCAGGATGTCCCGGCAAGCGAAAGACTGAAGCTCACGCAGCAGCAAACGTCCTCGGCAGGCGCCCAACCATCCGGACAGTCACCCGGACAATCACAATGACGACGCCAGACACGGTTCGGAGGCAGTTCGAGCGCGTGCAGCGCACAGCGCTTTTGGCGGGTTCCGCCGGCGTGGTGCTTTCCCTGATTTACATTGTCGCGTTCGACGGATGGGACCAGTTTTGCAAGTCGTACCTTTTCGCATTCATTTTCTGGATCTCGATTCCCTTGGGATGCCTGGCGATCCTGATGATGCATCACCTGACCGGCGGCTGGTGGGGCTATCCCATCCGGCGGTTGCTCGAAGCCGGCACGCGGACGTTCGCGCCGATGGCGTTGCTCTTTGTCCCGCTCTTTTTCGGGCTGTTCCAACTCTATCCGTGGGCGCGGCCTGCCGAAGTGAAGGCCGATGAGATTCTAAAGTACAAGCACTCGTACATGAATCCCGCGTTTTTCACGGTCCGAACCGTGATTTATTTCGCGATCTGGCTGCTGCTCGCATTCCTGCTGAATCGCTGGTCCCAGCAGCAGGACCGCACGGGAGACCCAAAGATCGAAGGACGCCTCGAAGCCATGAGCGGTCCGGGACTGATTCTGTGGGGAATTGCCGTCACATATTCCTCGGTGGATTGGGCGATGTCGATCGACTCGCACTGGTTCTCGACCATCTACGGAATGATTTTCATGGTGCTTGAGGCGCTCACGGCGATGTCGTTCGTCGTTTTTGTCCTCCGGACGCTGTCGGATGAGGAGCCGCTGAAGGATGCCGCCACGCCGCAGCAATACAACGACCTGGGAAACCTGATGCTCGCGTTCGTGATGCTGTGGACCTATCTGCAGTTCTCGCAATTCCTGATTATCTGGCAGGCGAATTTGAAGGACGAGATTCCCTGGTACAAGGTGCGAGCGTTTGGACCGTGGGGCGGAATCGCCGTTGTACTGCTCGTGCTGGATTTTGCGGTTCCGTTTTTCCTGCTGCTGCAGCGTCCGGTGAAGCGCCGTCTGCTCACGCTATCTGCAGTTGCGGGAATGCTCGTGCTCCTGAGCGCTGTGGACGTGTACTGGTTGATCGTGCCGGGATTTGAGAGCGATCGGCCGCATTTTCATCCAATCGATTTTTTCGCCTGGATAGCAATTGGTGGCCTTTGGGTCGGCGCATTTTTCTGGCAACTGAAGCAATGGCCGCTGCTGCCGCTGCACGACCCGCGATTCCAAGGAGCGCTCGAACATGAGCATGGAGACTAATCCGCAGCCGAGCCGGCAGGACGGCTACGAGCGCCGCGATGCAAATACGCGGGTGCTTTTCCATTTCGGATTCTGGCTCGCGGATATGCTTGTCGTAGTACTCATCACGATGAGGCGGACATTCGACTAGCTGTCGGCCAAGGACCCGCTCGGGCCGCCGCCGACGCCG
>Ga0073928_10008584_pt1 | contig 12778 bp, 10 predicted proteins | sample PaiPotPPA55metaG_FD_76969 | JGI IMG/M metagenome (GOLD analysis project Ga0073928, IMG submission 76969) | Iron sulfur acid spring bacterial and archeal communities from Banff, Canada, to study Microbial Dark Matter (Phase II) - Paint Pots PPA... ...
TCCCGACTGGCCGACGTCATTCGGTTCCTGGTACAAGATTCCGAAACTCGTGGGTGGTGTGAGGTTCGAGCATACTCACCGCATGATTGCGCAGGTGGCCGGGCTTCTTACGATCGTCCTTGCTGTCTGGACATGGCGCGCGGAAAAGCGGCGCTGGCTGCGCATCTTAGGCTTTGCGGCTCTGGGAACGGTAATCGCCCAAGGCATTCTGGGCGGAATCACCGTGCTGTTCTATTTGCCGCCCGCCGTCTCGTCGACTCATGCGGCACTGGCTCAAACCTTTTTCTGCATCGCCGTGGCGATGGCCTTGTTCACCGGCCAGAAATGGGTAGAAGAACAGCCTGCGCTGGAGTTCGATCAGCGGCGTCCAAGTTTATTCACACTGACTCTTCTTTCCATTTTCGTCCTGTACGTCCAGTTGATTCTCGGGGCCATGTTTCGTCATCACGGTCTGAGCTGGTGGCCCCACGTTGTGCACGCCGTGGTCGTATCGTTTGTTCTGGCCTGGACCGCGGTGCGGGCGCTCACGGTCTATCCGCAAATCGAAGCCATTCGTCGTCCCGCCATCATGATGCTGTCGCTCGTGATTGCCCAGCTATGCCTTGGCTTTACCGCATTTCTCACTCGCGTGTCGTGGGGTCGCGATGCAGTGCAGCCCGAGTTCCCGATGGTAGTGTCCACCGTTGCTCATGTCGCGGTCGGCGCCCTTCTGCTCGCCTCGACGGTCATCCTTGCCCTCCAGGTATGGAGACATGTTCCGGTAGCCCTGGAAGAACGATTGCCGCAGGCACATCGGAATCCTTCGGTCGCATGAGTTCGGGGAAACTGCCCATGTGGAGGCAGCCGCCCCTTTACTGTCCTCGAGCGAAGCTCCAGGCTCGACCAGATGTCGTAAACTAGTTGCAGTCCCCGGGGTATTGTCTTGGTCTCGAAAGCCTCCGCACTCGCCGATGCCGGTCCCGAACCTGAGCACTCGGCTGCGCCGGTGATCTCGGTAGAAAATCTGGTGCATCGCTACGAGAACCGCACGGCGTTGAATGGAGTTTCATTCGAAGTCCGACCCGCGGAGTTGTTTGGTCTGCTCGGCCCCAATGGCAGTGGCAAAACGACGCTCTTCCGTATTCTCTCCACCCTCATGATCCCGACCGCAGGCCGGGCGATGATCATGGGATACGATGCGGCGCAGGATGCGGCAAATGTGCGCCGTCAGATTGGCGTTGTATTTCAGGCGCAGAGTGTTGACGGAAAACTGACCGCTTACGAGAATTTATGGCACCAGGGACATCTCTATGGCCTGCGCGGATCAGCCCTCAAAATTCGAGTAGCAGAGATTCTGGCTCGCGTCGGTCTCGCCGACCGCGCAAAAGAACGCGTCGAAACCTTTTCCGGTGGCATGCAACGGCGCATTGAACTTGCAAAAGGATTGTTGCATCACCCGGGAGTTTTGTTGCTGGATGAGCCGACCACGGGCCTCGATCCCGGCGCGCGCCGCGATCTGTGGCAGTATCTGCAAATCCTGCGGGACGAAGAGCACGTTTCCGTGCTGGTCACGACGCACTTAATGGAAGAGGCCGAGCGCTGCGACCGCCTGGCCATCCTGAATGAAGGAAACTTGGTCGCGCTGGGCACGCCAACAGAATTGAAAAGCGAAATCGGTGGCGACGTGATCATGCTGGATGCTGCGCACGACGCGGTCGCATTGGCCGAGCAGGTTCGCACTCGCTTCCATATCGAAGCTTCAGTACTGGGAAATCAGGTACGCATCGAGCAGGAAGCGGGACACCGGTTCGTCCCTGACGTGGTTGAGGCATTTCCCGGCGAGATTCAGGCAATCTCGGTCAGCAAGCCTGCACTGGAGGATGTATTTATCCACCGCACGGGTCACAAGTTCTGGAGCGAAGAGCTCGAACCAAGTTCCGATGTGAACAATAAAAGCAGGAAAAAGAAGAAGAGGAGGTAGCTTGCGTCCAATGATTCTGGTGCTTTCTCTGGTGCTCGGTCTGGTTCCATTGGTGGGCGTCGTCTGGATCTTCGTCAGTGGAATGATCGTCCTCCGGCCGTTTTCGGCCACGGTCGACGGCCTTTTCATGACCCTCATCCTGCTGACGCTGTCACTGTGTTTTCTGTTGAACGCTTATTGGGAAGCGCGCGATCGTGGGTTGATTGGCAAGAAGAGAGCGGCGCCCGCGAAGACCCCGGCAGCCAAAGCGAGCTAGAGTCATTCGGATCGAGGAAAGCGGAATAAGAAATGGCAACCCACGCAACAACTTTGACGCGGCCGATGGAGAGACCGGGATCAGCGGGCTTGCTGCTACCGGCATTTACTCTCTGGTGGCGGGAGATTGTGCGCTTCTACCGTCAGCCAACGCGCGTCGTTGGCGTGCTGGCCTCGCCGCTAGTGTTCTGGTTGGTCATTGGTTCCGGTTTCGGAACATCGTTCCGCTCGGGCGGCGGCCCCGGCCAGCAGCATTACCTGGATTATTTCTATCCCGGCGCACTGATCATGATCGTTCTGTTCACTTCGATCTTCACCATGATGTCGGTGATCGAAGACCGCAAGGAAGGCTTTCTGCTTTCGGTGCTGGTAGCGCCCGTTCCGCGCACCGCGATCGTGCTGGGTAAGGTTCTCGGTGGCACGACGCTTTCGGCAGTTCAAGGCATGATTTTCTTGATCTTCGCGCCGTTCGCCGGCGTGCATTTCGATCCCCTACAGGTGCTTTTGGTCACCATAGTGGTGTTCCTGGTTTCGTTTTCCCTGACTGCACTCGGCTTCGCGATCGCCTGGCCGATGGATTCGTCGCAGGCCTTTCACGGCATCGTCAACCTGTTTCTGATTCCGCTTTGGCTGTTGTCCGGCGCTCTGTTTCCTCTCTCAGGCGCTTCGAAATCCCTTCAAATAGTTATGCGCCTGAACCCGCTCACCTATGGAGTAGAAGCCCTGCGCGGTCTCCTATATCCCTCGGCGGAGACCACTTTCCCGCTCCCGTCCGCGATGGCAACGCTCCTGTTGTTTTCCTTAGTCATGTTGGCACTGGCGGTCCTGATGGCAAACCGCCGCACGACGAGGCCCGCTGCGTGATCGCTGAGCAATACGCCTTCTTCCCGGCTCTCAACGCAACCCTGAACGGAACCAGCGCCGCGCTACTGCTCACCGGACGCGTCCTGATCGCGAAAGGACGCATCGCTGCACACCGCGCCTGCATGATCGCTGCTGTGATTGCGTCGGCACTGTTCCTGGGTTGCTACCTGTTCTTCCACTTCAAAGTCGGGAATATTCTGTTTCTAGGCCAGGGCTGGGCCCGCCCCGTCTATTTCGCGATTCTGATTTCGCATGTCACTCTGGCGATTGTCATCGTTCCTCTGGCGATCATTACTCTCAGCCGTGGCCTAAAAGCCCGCTACGCTAAACATCGCGCCATCGCCCGTTGGACCTGGCCGCTGTGGATGTACGTTTCGATCACCGGCGTGATCGTATATTTCATGCTGTACCAATGGTTCCCGCATAGCTGATCCGTAGCGCGCGGCATCTTGCCGGCCGTACTGTGGGTGTCTGGCCCGCGGTTTGAATGAATTATGACGACGCTGAAACTCAAGATCGATGTTTCCGGAACCGTCGGCGACGCCGCCTGGCGCGAGATCCGCCAGTTCGATCAGATTCAAAGCGCGGACTTCGGTCCCCAGTTCGGCAGCGGTGGACGCTGCAACCATTCGCCGAATGCTCCCCATGCCAAAGGCGAATGGATCGGAGCCGAAATCAAGCTCCAGACGCCACTTCTGGCGCAGTACGCCATGTCGCACTACCTCGAGCAGGAGCGGGTGCTTGACGCAGACGTAGAATAAGAACATTCTGCTATATTTTTCGGGATAGCCATGTCCGCTCCTTCAGAAACTTCCACAACGCGCGACCCGCAACTCGGCACAGACAGCGGAGCCGCGTCAGCAACCAAGCCCAAGCGCAGCATGTCGCGCACACAGAAGATTCTGTTCTTCGCCACCGGCTGGCTGATTGTCCTCATGCCCTTTCTGTTCTGGTGGAACACCTGGTTTGGCCGTCACCTCTCCGACCCGCAGATGAGCGAGTATCTCCACGACGACAAGAAGCCTCGCCACATCCAGCACGCGTTGGTCCAGCTAGGGGATCGCATGGGGCAGCAGACTAAGTCACCCCATGCTGAGTTCAAGCAATGGTATCCAGACCTGATAAGACTCTCGAATGATCCGGTGGAAGAAGTTCGCAACACCGACGCCTGGGCCATGGGCCAGGACACATCGGGCGCCAGCTTTCACGAAACCCTCCTGAAGATGCTCGCAGATTCTTCCCCCATGGTGCGAGGGAATGCGGCGCTCTCGCTGGTACGTTTCGGAGATGCAACCGGCCGTCCGCAGATTGTGGCGTTGCTGCAACCTGCCCAAATCAAGGCCGCGGCGGCGGGTCGGATCGTCGATGCCGACCGTCCCGGAACGGCCATTCATCAGGGAGGATTGCTCGCTAAGCTGGCGACTCCGACCTCTTCGGCGCCGGTCGAAATTCGCTCGCCGATTCCGGGGCGCATCCGCTCCGTTTCACAACCTGGCGCAAGCGTGGCTGCGGGGGCGGAAGTAGCGGTAGTCGATCCGGGAAGCGAGCAGGTCTGGGAAGCGCTGCGCGCCCTCTACCTGGTAGGACAGAGCGACGATCTGGCAGCGGTTCGCCCTTACGAACGCGATCTCCCAGATATTTCCAACGACGTGCGCCAGCAGGCTCTCGAGACGGAAAAAGCGATCCGCGGTCGAAGCCTTGCGCCCTCAGACAAGTAGCGCCGGCATCTTGCCGCCTGTCCCGAGGGCGCCTCGCACCCGGTTCCTTTGGGCGACACCGGTAGCAATCACGAAGGACATTTATGCCGCAGAAACTAGGCTACGCGCCCTTCCGGCAAGACTTCGAACTGGCGCATCGCTCTTCGTTCCGCGGCCACCTTCTCGCACTTTTCCCGGCTCTCCGCAGTTTCGCGGTGGAGCGTCTGCGCCGCCGAGGCCGGGCCCCGCACCGCACTCAGAAGCGAGAACGTCCACTTGAAAGTCGCCGCCGTCGTTGGCACGCGCAGCTGAATCCCCGGCATGTACTTCGCGCGCCGCCATGGCCGGTTGCCCGTTGGACAAAATTCTGCCAAGTTCGCAGGCTGGTTTCGCCAAGGGACGCGTCTTGAAAAATCGCGCAGCCCAGATCCAGGTATCCATGCGCACGCCGGTCAAAGAAGTACCGACCGCAGCGTGAATTATTCTCCGCACGCACGAAAATGGTGTGCATCGAGGCCGACCGAGAGGTAGATGCCAATCGCAACAACCATTGACATTGTGCCCCCGTTTCTAAGATGTAAATAAGTCTTGTGTCTAGCTCTAGCGGACAGTAAAAACCGCGAGGGCCCTGGATGCCAGGGTCAGTTGCACTTCGTCGCTGGCGAGACTAGCGGCTGCACTGCCGAACTGCAATTGGAGTTGTTGCGCACCCTGGAGAGGCGTATCCGCGAGCGGAATTTTCAAATCGCGGGAAGCGGCGGAATTGTTGTACACCACCAGCAATTTTTCTTCCGGCAGCTCGCGCAAGAAGGCGTAGTAGCTTTCGTCCCAGCCGATATGCCATTGCTGTCCCGTGCGCAGCGCAGGATGCGCCTGCCGCAGCGCCAACAGAGACCGCACATGGGCAAAGACATCCTGTTGCTCGGGCGTCCGGCCGCTGGCCGTGAAGGCATTGCGCGGATCGCCCGGAAAGCCGCCGGGGAAGTCGCGCCGGTTGTCGGGGTCGGCGCCGCCCGGCATGCCGATCTCATCGCCAGAATAAATCTGCGGAATTCCCCGCAAAGTGAGTAACAGCGAGAATGCCGCCTTCAGTTTGGCTGGGTCGCTGCCCTTCTCGCTGGCGAAGCGCGTATGGTCGTGATTGCCGAGAAACGTGACCAGTGTGTCGGGATGCGGATAGAGGTCGTCGCGCTGCAGCACGTTGATAATTGTCTGCATCGGTGCTCCTCCGATCACAACGTCACGCAGGGCGCTTTCCATCGGGAAATCGAAGACCGTGGGCAAGCCGGAATCCACGCCGTCGAACCGCTTCTGTCCGCCTTCAAAAAAAGACGTGATGGTCGGGTCGGCGTCTGCGACTTCTCCGACGCTGTTGATGTGCGGATACACCTGACGCACGCGCTCATTCCACTGACTCCAGAATTGCCGCGACGAGTAAGGAAAGGTGTCTATGCGGAAGCCATCGAGCCGCGCAATTTCCGTCCACCAGATCGCGTTCTGGGCGAGATACGCGCTGAGAAGAGGATCGTCGGGGTTCAGGTCGGGAAGCTTGCCGGCAAACCAGCCCTCGATCGTTCTGCGATATTCGCGCGGCGACGCATGAGGATCCACCAACCCCGAGAATGTGTACGCGGGCTCGAGATGATGCGCGGGCGTTCCATGGAACCAGGTCGGCGTCGGCGGATCATTCGCCCAGGGATGATGCGGGCCGGTGTGGTTCGCAACAAAATCGATCAGCACCTTCATGCCGAGTTTGTGAGCGTCAGCAACCAGATCCTGGTAGTCGCGCATGGATCCCATGTGATCGTCGAGCGCGTAGAAGTCCACCACGTGATAGCCGTGGTAATCAGAATCGGTGTTCTTCCAAACCGGCGTCAGCCAGAGCGTAGTAACGCCAAGATCGTGCAGGTATCCGAGATGCTGGCGAATGCCGCGCAGGTCGCCGCCATGATAGGCCATGGGATTACTGCGATCGTATTTGCCTGTGGACTGAGGCGCCTGGTCGTTGCGGGGATCGCCATCGGCAAAACGGTCGGGCATGATCAGATAGATCACATCGTCGCGGGAAAAACCTTCAAACCGGCCGTTCGTATTCACCCGCGCCAATAACGGCAACTGGACCGTCGTCGATCCCGCGTCGGTGCTAATTCGCAAGCCTGCGACCCCAGCCGGCGCGTCAGGAGGCAATCGCAGATGAACAAAAAGATAATGTCCGTTTGCAGAAGCTTCTGAGTCCAGCACACTCGCGTCGTCCTTTGTGCTTTCCACCCGTGCGCTTGTAAGATTTTCTCCCGTCAGTAGCAGTGTGAGGTCCCGAGAGAAGTTTGTCCACCAGTTGGGCGGCTCGATCTTGCGAACCACCGGCGCACCCACGGTACTGCCCGCCAGCTGTGGCCATGCAGGCAGTGCAGGCAGGCATGCCAGGATCAGTAACAGCGTGATGCTGCGTTTGTTTGTCATGGAAATTACTAAAAACCCGGTTTTGAATAGGGAATCAGTCGGCATGACAGAGTTTATGCCCGCGAACCAATTGGAAAGCGGAAAACGAAATGTTCGTTCCCCGCTCTCTGTGCGATCGATCAGAACATGAAGCGGAAGGCAAATTGCATCTGCCGCTCCGATGAGAAGCGCGTCGACAAGTTACCGGTGATTGTCGTGATGCCGTTCGCGATCGTCCCGTTGTTGATGTTCGTGTTGAAGCTGCCGTTCTGGAACTGCGGGTGGTTCAACAGGTTGAAGACATCGGCACGCACCTCAAGGGTGAGGCGCTCCTTAACCTTGACGTCTTTCATCATGCCCGTATCCCAACTATGATAGCCGGGGCCGTACAGAACGTTGCGCCCAAGCGTGCCGGGACGGAGGAAGTCTCCAGTGGTCGGATCGGCTGGGGGAGCGGTGAAGTTCCCCGTGATGTAGCTCTTTGCAGCGGCGTGGTCCATCTTGACAGAAATCGGCCCCGTCACGTCGGGGCGGTTGCCGGGGTTGCTGCCGTTCACGTCCAGATCATAGGGAGTACCGGTCTGCAAGGTGACAATGTTATTCCATTGCCAGCCGCCTACAACGTAGTCGAGACCCTTCGGAAGACTCGACCCGAACTGCCGGCCCTTCCCAAACGGAATCTCATACATGGAAGCGAACACAAACGAGTGCCGGATATCCTGGTCGGCATTTCCCCGGTTCAGGTTCAGCAGAGGGTTCCCGTTGTTGTCCACGAAGATCCGGCCGCCACCTCCGGTGGTACTAAATGCACCATTCGAGTTGTCGATTGTGTGCGACCAGGTGTATGCCGCGGTGAATGTCAATCCCATCGAAAGGCGTCGCTTCAGGCTCGTCTGCAGCCCATTGTAGTTGCCGCTGCCGATGAAAGCGTACTCCGACACATTCCCCCCCAAGCCGGACCAGCGCGCCGCCGAGCACGGCGGTCCGCTGAAGCAGAGTGGGTTTTCATTCGCATTGAAACTCGTGGCCAGATCGCTCATCTTAGTGCCGACGTATGCCACGTCCATGGCCATACTCGCCCCCAGTTGGCGCTCAAACTGAACGTTCCACTGTTGTACCCTCGAGTTCTTGCTGTTGGTCGGCCAGTAGATCACGCTCACGTTCTTGGGATCGGCGGCGTTGACCTTGTTGACGGATGGCGGTAATGGATTCGTCGCCTGAGTCCAGTCGTTGCTGTTGGGATTCGAAGTAGTGTTAATTTGCCCGCTCAGCGTAATGCGGCTGTAAAGCGGGTTTCCGCTGGCATCGGTTGGAAATTCCACGGAGCAAGTCTTGTCACTGGTTGGACAAGCCTGATAGCTGGAGAGGCCGTTGAAATCGGGATTATTGCTAAGCTGGTTACCAACGCCGCCGCGATCGAGGAAGTAGAAGATGCCATATCCACCGCGGAGAATCGTCTTGCCATCTCCGCGCAGATCATAGGCAAATCCGATGCGTGGCGCCCAGTTGTTCTTGTCGTTGTTGACCAGGCTTCTCGGCAAGCCTGCCGCTCCCGAACTGCCGGGCGTGATCAGCATTCCATCCGCGGGGTCCGCTGAATTCGTCGGAAGCCAATTGGACTGCCGGTTGTTCACCTCGTAAGGCCAGGTGTAGTAGTCATAGCGCAGGCCGAGGTTCAAGGTGAGCCGGTTGGTCACGCGCCAGTCGTCCTGAGCAAAATAGCCGGTCTCCCAGTTGCGTGTCTGGTAAAGTCCGTTGAATTCTCCGATCTGGTAATCGGTGAATCCGGCGAGCAATTCGGACATTTCGTAGCCCGTAAATCGGCCCGTACCAGGAAAGTCCAGCCCGCCGATTACAAAGTAGCCCTTGGCATCGTTGCCCTGAACGAAATCGAGGTTACGTTTACCGATGGTTGCGCCGTATTTGAACACGTGGCGGCCGCGGATGTACGACAGAGAGTCGGCGAATTGAAAAAACTTCTGCGGCACGTTATACGGTCCGCCATCACCCTGATATTCCAGCTCTGAGTTGCTGCCCCCGATCAGCGCCTGTCCGCCCAAAAGCCCGGTTGGATTCGCCCCCGGAATGCCGATCGCTGCTCCCAGTTTTTGGCCAATGTTGGGCGGATTGTAGCCGTAAACTGTGCTGGTATAGCCGAATCGGAACTCATTGAGCAAGGTATTGGTAAACGAGCGGGTATAGCCCGCCGCGATACCACGCGGGTGGTTGATGTTGTTGCCCGATCCGAATCCCGACGGATTGTTCGGACCCAAACGGTTGGTGACGGTGAAATTGTCCTGCCCATAGCTGTAGCGGAAATAAATCTGATCCTTTTGCGTGGCGTTCAAGTCAACTCGAACATCAAAATCGTCGTAATTGCGCAATTGTTGGCGGTTCGCCTGGAAATTTTGCTGAAAGTTCGCAGAGGCAGAGGGGAAGTTTGGCTCCGGATATCCTTGCAAATACTTCAATCCCACCGGATTTCCGTTGGGAATAATGTTAGTCGCGGTTGTTCCGTTCCAACCAAACGGGGCGCATGCGGGGACCGATCCCTGAGCCACCGGATCAAAAATGAAACCCTTCGAAATCGGGTTCCCATTCTTGTCAAAGCCATTGAAGTAAGCCGGGTTCGACAGCGGTCCGGAATACGCGCAGAAGGGAACGGTCGGTGTGGTTAAGCCTATGAGTTCGGAAAAGTTGCCGGCCCGCATCTTGTCCGTCGGCACGGATGCATATTCGATGCCGTTAGGCTGGTCCTGACGAAGCCCTTGGTAATCGCCGAACGCGAACAACTTATTCTTCCAGATCGCGCCGCCCAGGGTGCCTCCGAATTGTCCCTTGCGGTAGATGATGGGACCAGTTGCCTGATAACTATGGGCGTCAAACTCGCCGCTGCGGCGGAAGAAAAAGCCGGTTCCGTGTAATTGGTTGGTGCCCGACTTCAGGGTGGTTTGCACAATGGCGCCACCACCGCGCCCGAACTCAGCGGGAGCCACGCTGGTATTCACGCGAAATTCCTGGATTGCCTCCGCTGGCGGAAAGAAGATAATCGTGTTCACCAAACCGTCATTGTTATCCACGCCGTCGAGAATGAAGTTGTCTGCTTGCGGCCGCAGACCATTCGCCGACAGTGACGCACCGCCGGTGTCGGAATTGCGGAAGGTCTCGGAGCTTGTTCCCGAGGTGCCACCGGACGCCTCGTCGCCGTAGGCGCCACGCGTCACCCCAGGGGTAAGCAGTGCGAGCTGCGTGAAGTTCCGGCCATTGAGCGGCAACTCCGTCACCTGTCGTCCCTGAATCACTTCACCGGTGCTCGAAGTGGAGGTGTCCACCAGCGGCACGCCGGAAGTCACGTCGACTGTGACGGAAACGTTGCCCGGTTCCAGTTTCAGATTTATTTCCTTCACCTGTGAAACGTCCAGCGTGAAATCCGCGCTCGAAGTCTTGAAGTCCTGCTTTTTGATCTCGACGTGATAGCTGCCGGCCGGCAGTGCATTCACGACATACGCTCCCGTGGCGTTCGTCTCCGCGGTGATCGATCGAGCCGTGCCCTGGTTGGTCACTGTAATAGTCGCGCCATCGATCACGGCTCCGGTGGCGTCTGTGACCGTTCCAACCAGCCTCCCGGTGTCGGTCTGGGCCGACCCCACAACACTGAATCCGAACATCGCCATCAGCAGGACTAGGACTTTGTTCTTCATGTTTCCTCCAAATTTTCGTGTCGCTCCGAATCACGGTGTTTGTGACGCAGTCGACAACTTTTCTCTTGATGTAAAAGATTGCCGTTCGGCAAGAACCGCGTGCGGAGATGAATCTTGCTGGGGACGCACGGGGGTCTCTGCGCCAAGCCTTTAGGTCTGCACGTTGCTAGTCAAAAACTGGGATTGGGACGTTTCAGTAAGTTTTTATTCCGTTACAGGAGTAAAATACATTCTTTTCAGGACGATACTTTAGGCTGTTGCTTCATTGTTGAGTGGCTGTGACTATATGTCCCGTATTGCTTCGCGACAGTTCTCGCGCGGATTCTCCCAACAAATAGATCGAATTATGAAAAGCCATAGCTTGAGGGGTTCAGAATCTCTCTCCAGGCTGCTGCAATATTGTGCGAAGCAATCGCTCGAGCACCCGGACGAACTGCTCAAGGAGTATCAAATCGCGAGAGAGGTGTACGGCCGCAGCACAGACTTTGATCCCCAGTCGGATTCCTGTGTTCGCGTCCAGGCTAAGCCCTTGCGCCTCAAACTCGCAGAGTACTATGCGAACGAGGGAGCGCAGGATTCGGTCGTGGTGACCATCCCCAAGGGCAGCTACCACCTGGTATTTGAAACAAAACAAGCAGAGACCAAGCAGTTAGATTCGCAGTCCCCAATTGGGCCGCTCCCTGTAAAGCCGCCAGCCGAGCCAGCCATTCCCTTGCTTTGGCGTTTTGCCCTCATCGCATTGCTCACTTGCCTGCTGGTTTCTCTGGTGCTGATGGGAAGTTTGCTATGGGGCCACAAGCAAGCGAACGCCTCATCCGGAACTGTCCGCGACGCGGCAAGCGTAAGCGGCCCGCTGGCTGAGTTCTGGCGGCCCTTCACCGCCGCCACCGAGGAACCATGGGTAATCTTCAGCAATGCGGCCTTTGTCGGACGTCCCGAGACTGGGATGCGATACTTTAATGCACGACAAGATTCCAAGACCCCCGTCCATGACCTCTACACCGGGGTTGGGGAAGTACTTGCCGTTCACTCTCTAGACGAAGTGTTCGCTGGGCTTGGCCGTCACATTCGGGTAAAGCGCGGCAGCCTGTTTTCGTTGGATGATATCCGCGACACCAATCTGATTTTTGTGGGATCGCCATCAGAAAATCTATCGTTGCTCGATATTCCCGCCTCACAGGAATTTGTTTTTCAACGAGTGCCCTCGGGCACGCGCAAAGGTGATCTTGAGATCGTCAGTAAACACCCAAAGGCGGGTGAAGCTGCCAGCTACCTGGCCAGCCCTTCCGGCAGCCCATTCACAGAGGATTATGCCGTCATCGTGTTAGTGCCCGGAGCGTCCCCCCTTCGGGTCGTGATGATTCTGGCCGGCACAACAACTTTCGGCACGCAGGGCGCAGTAGAATTTGTTTCCGGTCCGGATTCTGTGGCAAAAATGCTGCAGGAGATGCCGGGTTCTGTCACCGGCATGAAGCCCTTTGAGGCGCTCCTGCGCGTGAAGGTAGCACGCGGAGTGCCAGTCGAGACAGAACTGGTCGCGTTACGCCCGCGCTGAGAATTGTCCCTTGCGCCCGGTAAGTTGGGTACCGGCAGCAACCGTGCAGAAATTTTCTCTAGCGTATTGTACGCAAGGTCACCCGTGACTTAGACGCCGACAACAACATGCCGGCTTGTGACTAACTTACTCAGGGCGCGGAGATGTGAGCTCTCGACCGGGTCGGTTCGCCGGTATTTCACGCAAAGTTATCCCCCACGATAGCCCCCCGGTTTGCTGCGTGAAATACAGCTCGCTGAATTCGAACCTTGCGCGAAACCGGTCTTTCACGCAGGAATTTCACGCAGGGTTTGGTGGTTTTGGCCAA
>Ga0073928_10008588_pt1 | contig 12777 bp, 10 predicted proteins | sample PaiPotPPA55metaG_FD_76969 | JGI IMG/M metagenome (GOLD analysis project Ga0073928, IMG submission 76969) | Iron sulfur acid spring bacterial and archeal communities from Banff, Canada, to study Microbial Dark Matter (Phase II) - Paint Pots PPA... ...
ACAAAAAGCCAGCGACCCCTCACTATGTGCTGGCTTCACAAAAGGGCAAACCTCCCCGCGACGTCCCAATTCAGGGTGCGATCGCATGATAAACCTTTCAAGCCAATCCAGCCCCAATTCAAACACCTTTCTGTTGCATTCTGGCTGGGCCGAGTTGATGTCCACCGATAAGCACACCGAACGCTCAATCGTTTCAATTTCTCGATCAGTAATCGAGATGAAAGAGCAGGATCTGTCGAGATCAGCCGTCATATCCGAACCGTTGTTTTTCCAAAAGGACGCGCATATTTCGCGCATGTGTCAATAAAAAACACAAAATTGAAAAGCTGCTTCCAGCAGATGAACCGCAACGAACGACAACACGACATCGCCCGAACTTGCGTTCGGTCCGAACTTATTCTGCACGCCTGCTCACCTGAGCGAGTGTTCGCTACCGAACAGATACTGAAATCAATGAAGGAGAAAGCTTCGTTGTGGGGTGGTAAACGGACAGGCACACAGAAGTTTATGTCGTGCCGGCAAGATTCGGAACGCGATAAGCCCGGTTCTCTGCCCGACGTCAATGCATCGAAACAAAAGCAGGTAATTCGCGACGTAAGCTGTTGAGGAGCGGGCATGGGAATGCGGGAAAAGGCCTCTAACCGACGTCCCGCCACCGTGCCCCCATCGGAAACACTTCACTTACTAAATACTGATGGAAGGGCCGCGAAAGTAAGCCCCCTGGAGTAAAACGAGGATTCGGATACCCGTTTTTCGAAAGGAGCTCGCAAATGGATGCGCCTGACATGGCCCTTCAAGGGCAGGATACAACGGTCGTCGGACGGCTGTATGTCGCCTTCGAATTAGGTGAGAAGAGCTGGAAGCTGTCACTGGGCGACGGCGTGCGCGCGCCGAGCCGGTGTACGGTGGCGGCCGGCGATACAGCGGCGGTGGTGGTGGCAATCGCGAAGGCCAGGGTGCGCTGCCGCCTGGCAGCCGATGCCCCGGTGCGCAGCTGCTACGAGGCCGGACGGGACGGCTTCTGGCTGCACCGCTGGCTGACCGATCAAGGCATCGTCAACCTGGTGGTGGATCCGGCCAGTATCGAAGTGAACCGGCGGGCACGCCGCGCGAAGACCGACCGGCTCGACAGCGACAAGCTGCTGTCGATGCTGATGCGTTACTACGGGGGTGAACGGCGGGTGTGGGCGGTCGCACGGATCCCGACCCCGAGCAGGAAGATGAGCGGCGCGTGCATCGGGAACTCGGGCGCCTGCGGCAGGAGCGCACCGCCCACAGCAACCGGATCCGCTCGCTGCTGGTGCTGCACAACCTGCGGGTCGGGCGCATCGGTGGGCGCGCGTGGGCGCACTGGTGGGCCCAGCAAGCCGGCCAGTTGTTGCCGGGTTTGCGCGCCGAGATTGAACGCGAGTTCGAGCGGCTGTCGCTTGTTGCCAGGCAGATCAGGACGCTTGAAGCGCAGCAGAAGCAACAGGTTCACAGCGGCGCACAACCCGTGATCGCACTGCTGGCGAGGCTCGCGGGTATCGGCACGGGAAGCGCGTGGACCCTGGTCAAGGAACTGTTCGGCTGGCGGCAGTTTCACAACCGCCGGGAAGTCGCCGGCTGCCTGGTTCTGGCGTCGACACCTTACGCAAGCGGCACCAGTGAAGTCGAGCAGGGCATCAGCAAGGCCGGCAACAAGCGGGCCCGGTGGCTGATGGTGGAACTCGCGTGGAGCTGGCTGCGCTTCCAGCCGGCCAGCCAGCTGAGCCAATGGTTTAACCAGCGCTTTGCAGGCACCGGCAAGCGCCTGCGACGCATCGGCATTGTCGCGCTCGCGCGCCGTCTGGCGATCGCCCTGTGGCGCTATCTCGAATATGGTGAGCTTCCTCTCGGGGCAAGACTCGAGCCACCCGGCAGTGACGCAGTTGCGGTTTGAGCGGCGAATTTCGATCCACGACAGGACTTGAAGGGCAGCGCGCCCGGGCACTACACGGGTTACCCGGCGGGTAGCCGTAGTTCTAGATGGGGCGCGTCGGTAACGGGGTGGTTCCAGCGCTGTGCGCATGCGGTATGAGGTGACCGGCCTAGTGCCGGCACGGATAGAAGTTAGACCCGGCAGCCGTCCGGGCATCAGACACTCCGACCTCAAGTGTGTTGAAGTTTCGCTTTATAAGCAGGACTCCGAACCTGCATCAGGCATCTTTGTCGTGCGGGTTGTCCACCGCCGGCCGGCGGTGGACAACCCGCAGCGCCCTCAAATGGAGATAACTGACCCACGAAAAGCAGAAAACCCAAAGGGCTTGACTTCCAATGCCCCATAGAAGTGTAGTGTTGCATTCTGTTTGGAACTTAAGCGGCTGTTCGCGCGAATGACCTTCTGCAGGATGTCGCGAGCGCTCTTGGTCCAGATGAACGCTTTGGGATTGGTATTTTGGTGAGCGATGTATTCGTCAATGGCTTTGACCAATTCCGGCACGCTAGTGAATACGCCGCGGCGCAGGCGCTCAGTCGTGATGCCCCGGAAGAAGCGCTCGACCATGTTCAACCACGATGCCGAGGTGGGCGTGAAGTGCATTTCGAATCGAGGGTGCTGGGCCAGCCACTCCTGCACGGCCGGATGCTTGTGCGTGGCGTAGTTGTTCGCGATAAGGTGCAGTGTCTTGTCCTTAGGCGTTTCGCGGTCGATTTTGCGCAGGAACTTCAGCCATTCGACATGGCGATAACGCTGCTGACATTGCGCGATGACCTGGCCGTCCAAAACATTGAGTGCGGCGAACAATGTGGTCGTTCCATTGCGCTTGTAGTCGTGGGTCATGGTGGCCGCACGGCCCTGCTTCAGTGGCAGGTCGGGTTGAGTGCGGTCCAGCGCCTGCACCTGGCTCTTCTCGTCGCAGCACAACACCAGCGCGTGTTCGGGCGGCGACATGTACAGGCCCACGATGTCCTCGAGCTTCTCTGCGAACTTGGGGTCACGCGAGACCTTGAAGCCTCTCACGAGGTGCGGCTTCAGACCGTTGGCACGCCAGTGCCGCAATACGCTCGCGGCGCTGATGCCCAGCTCCGCCGCCATTTTGCGCGTGCTCCAGTGCGTAGCCGCCTCGGGCTTGCTCTGCGTGGTCAGCTCAACCAACCGGGCAACATCCACCTTCATCGGCGGCGCTCCGCGCGCAAGATCGTGCTCAATGCCCTCAAGCCGTGACTCGACGTGGACGGACATTTTCAGAACACTGGCTTTTGCCGATAACGGCATTCTGGAATGCCACGGCTCGATTCACTTCCTGCAATGCTCCCGCTCTTGTTCGCACGATGTATGGGCGGCAGACGAATATCATCCCGAGGTGGATGAAGAGCAATGCCTCCTGATATCGTCGCTTCCGGTATGTCCAAAGTGTGGCAGCGTGGCCCGAGCGAATATCCTGACGTTCGATGATTGGGACTGGATCGAAACTCGCGCGAAGCGCCAGCATATGCGATTTGAGGCCTGGCTGTTGAGTGTCGAACGCTGGTCGTTATCGAAGTAGGTGCGGGCCGAGCCATTTCGACAGTGCGGAACATGAGCGAACGAAACGGCCCGCGCCTCATCCGAAGCTGCGTACAGAGCCCGGCGCCCTCATGCAGACAGACGGCAGCTCAGCGACGCCTGAGCGTCTGGACCGACACCGATGCCAATCAAATACATGAAAATTTGCCCAACGACAATGACAGAGGAGCCGTGCCCATGACCACCTGACCCGCGAAAACTACCCCTGCCGACCGGACAAGATGATTGTCGGTAAATCGGACTTCCTGCTTGACGCTATCCACACCTAGACCTCTCTCGCCCCCGCTGCGTCTTCCGGCGGGATTTTCTTCTGCCAGAACGGACGTCCAGACGCATGAAACAACATGGCCTCTAGCTTCATAAGCGGCCTGCGCAGCTTCAGCGCTGGCTTTTCGATCAGGTTCCAAGATCCAGCGGCGAAAAGCAGCGCGCAAGGGACGCATACAAGGATGCTCGCCCACCAGTACCGGAACTGAGGGAACAGAAACGCGAATAGCTGTTGAATCACGAAGCCATAGAGATAGACGCCATAGGACAGATCGGCACCCCGGATGATGGCGAGGCGGCGATAGTCAGTCAGGCCCAGCCACACGGTGACGTAGCCCAGCAGCAGGACGGCTGGGTACTCACCACCGGTCACGACGAGCAGCACCGCCGAGGCGATCGCTGCAACGCCAAACAATCGTCCATCCCAGCTAACGCGCTCTCGATACAGGTAGAGGGAAATCCCTACCAAAAAGCTGACGATCAAGAGCGTGCCAGGGATGCCACCCAGCATATAGAGGGAACCTCCGTGGTGCTCAATTAGTCGGTAGCCTAGGTGCAGGACGCTGATACCGATGGCGGCGGCTGGCGCCAAATAGGGCCGCTTGACCACTCCAATTAGAGCTAGGCCGGCAATCGTTACATAACAGCCGAGTTCGTAGGGGACTGTCCAGAGCTGTGCATTGACGGTGTTGGGAAACGGGTTGTTCGTGAACACGCCGGGTAGTAGATAGTGGATGTCGCCCGTGATGTTCAGCAAGTAGCGATAGAATTCCGGGCTCGTCAGATAGGTCCGCACGGGTACTGTCGTGATGCTAAGACCAATGATAAAGGCGGACAGAAGTACCTCGACCGCCAACGCCGGGTAAATTCGAATGATTCTGAGCCCGAGGAATGAAACCAGCGTCCGGCAACGCTCCAAGCTTCCCGCTACAAGGAAGCCGCTGAGGGCGAAGAACATCGGCAGGATGGCGCGCAACAACGGCCGGAGCGGCGTCACCCACGCCGCGAAGTCCGCCGCCTCGCCGCCAGTGGTGATCGTGCCGTGCATGGCAACGACCGCGATCGCAAGACTAATCCGGAGGTAGTCGAAGCCCGACGGACGGCCCTTCGTTTCGGCGAGACGCACACCCAGCGACGGCCGACGCGAGGCGCTTACCTGTGTTTCAACTTGCATCCGGAACCCCCGATTTACAAAACCATAGGTTTTCGAGCAATGACAAGCCTAAAGATCGATTCCCGGTGATTATTACCAGGATCAATAATCTGGCATTCGGCTTGTTTCGAATCGGCACACTGTTCATAAAACTCCCTTGATTTCGCCACCGCACGCGGGCAGACCCGTACTGCTAGCGGCTGCAACATCGACATCTGCCGGTACGACTGGCGCGCCTTCCTCGCCTTAGTTCTCGACAAAGAGCGACATCACCGAATCGCCTCTCCTGATTCGCGAGAACGTCTCGGCCAGCAATCCCGCGCTCGAGAGCACGCGAATTTTCGTGCACACGCGCGCTTCGTCGGACAGCGGAATGGTGTCGGTGACGACAAGTCTGTCGAGTTCCGACGCCGTGATTCGCTCGCCTGCGCCACCGGACAAAACCGGGTGTGTGGCATACGCGAACACTTTCGTCGCGCCGCGTTCCTTCAGAACCTGAGCTGCCTTGCAGAGCGTACCAGCGGTGTCGACCATGTCGTCCATGATCACGCACGTGCGCCCTTCCACTTCACCGATGATGTTCATCACTTCTGCGACGTTCGCCTTCGGGCGACGCTTGTCGATGATCGCGAGATCGGTGTTCAGTTGCTTCGCCAACGCCCGCGCTCGCACCACGCCGCCCACGTCCGGCGACACCACCAGCAGGTTCTCGTAGTTCTGCTTGCGCAGATCGCCGAGCAAGACGGGCGTGGCGTAGATGTTGTCGACCGGGATGTCGAAGAAACCCTGAATCTGGTCGGCGTGGAGATCCATCGTGATGACGCGATCGACGCCGGCAATTTCCAGCATTGTTCGCCACGACTTTCGCCGAGATGGCGACGCGAGCCGAACGTGGCCGGCGATCCTGGCGGGCATAACCGATACGGGATGGCTGCTGTGATCCGGCCAGCGGATGCGCGCTTGAGCGCATCGACCATGATCATGAGTTCCATCAGCGTGTCGTTGCTCGGTGTGCAGGTGGACTGCAGCACGAACACGTCCTTGCCACGCACGTTTTCCTGGATCTCGACCATGATCTCGCCGTCTGAAAAACGGCTGACCATTGCCTTGCCAAGTGAAATTTCAAGGATCTTGACCACTTCCTGCGCAAGCGCGGGATTCGCATTGCCAGTAAAAACCATCAGGCCGTCATTGTTCATCGTGTACGTGCGTTCGGTTGGGCTGAAAGCAAAGCGCGGGAAGGTTTCCCAAGAAAAAACCGTGCTCCTGGCTCGCGCCAGTTTGAGCCGTCCACCCAGACAGGATAGGCGATCAATGGAGTCGCGCGGCATTCGTGCGGAATCTGCGGCGTCTTGATGCTCACTCCAACGGCTGCGAGTAACGGGAAGAGAGATCGCAGGTTATTTTCGCAAAATAAGTTGCTCTGTACGCAAGGGCACACTTCGCCTCCTGGGGGCATCGAACGTCTGACATATTCCGAAGGACACACCCAAGAAAGCGCCACGACTCTGTGCCGATGCGGATCTGCCTAGCCACCAGGCGCTCTCGCGAAAAAAGCCTGTCGCAACTGAAGGATCCCTGGACTATATATTTAGATCTGCTGACTTTGCCGCCTGATTCATCAGATAAATAAGTTGACGAGGCCGGGCATATTTCACATGAACAGATGATAAGGCGCTGTTCGAACAGTGGCCAGAATCGAATCGCTCCCGTTGTTGCGAAAGCAACACCTTCACACATGCCCATGCTTCTTCAATACAGTTGCGCTGACGGATACGTGATGCTCGATCGTCGAGACGTTCAGCGCTCGAGCACTTGCAATTTCGCGCGGGACGTCGATGTGTGCGACACCGCACCAAACCAAAAAATTTTGCCGACGACTATAAGACTCGTGATCCGCATGCCTAGGGTCTTGCTAAACCTAACGTCTACAAGTGAGAGAACACGTGAAAGTCGCAATTGTCCACGATTGGCTGGTGGTCGGCGGAGGCGCGGAAAAGGTCTTGCAGCGCATGATTGAGTGTTTTCCGCGCGCCGACATTTTTACCATTGTCGACTTTCTGGAGGATCGCACCTGCATCAAGAACCGGCCGGTGCATACGTCGTTCATCCAGAAGCTTCCGTTTGCGCGAAAGCGGTACCGGAGCTACCTGCCGTTGATGCCGCTTGCAATAGAACAATTTGATCTGTCGGCCTACGATCTGATCCTGTCGAGTTCGTACGCGGTCGCCAAGGGCGTGCTGGTCGGTCCAGATCAATTGCATGTCAGCTACGTGCATTCGCCGATCCGCTATGCCTGGGACTTGCAGCACCAGTACCTGAAAGAGTCCGGGCTCGCGTCGGGATTCAAATCGATCCTCGCACGCATCCTGCTGCACTATATCCGCGGGTGGGACTCGCGTTCGGCGAATGGCGTCGATCACATTATTGCCAACTCGCATTACATTGCGCGGCGGATCACGAAAACTTACCAGCGCGATTCGACGGTGATCTATCCACCGGTCGATGTTAGCGGTTTGTCGGTCGGCTCGCAAAAGGGCGACTTCTATCTGACGGCAGCGCGTATGGTGCCGTACAAGCGCATTGATCTGATAGTGAAGGCGTTTTCAAGCACGCCCCACCGACGGCTCATCGTGATCGGCGACGGTCCTGACATGCGCAAGATCAAGGCCGTCGCGGGGCCTAACGTCGAAATTATGGGCTATCAACCGTTCGAGGTGTTGCGCGATCATCTGCAGCGCGCTCGCGCATTCGTGTTTGCGGGCGAGGAGGATTTCGGCATCTCGATCGTTGAGGCGCAGGCGTGCGGCACACCGGTCATCGCATTCGGCAAGGGCGGCGCGCTCGAATCGGTCATAGGCTTGCCCAGGGAGCGGCCAACAGGCGTCTTCTTCAGGGCGCAGACGCCCGAGTCCTTGCTCGAAGCCGTCGACCGTTTCGAGCAGCATTCGCGCAGCTTTGATCCAAAGTTCTGCCGAGAGAATGCCGAGCGTTTCTCTGCCGAGGTCTTTAAGGCAACGCTGAGTGCGTTCGTCGAAGTGCGGCTCGCACGCTTCCGGTCGGAAATGCCGATTGCGCAGCGGCCCGCGCGCGTCGAATTGTCAACCGCGACAGTGGCGCCGGCCGATACCGCAGACTCCGATCGAAAGGTCTTGTGGTCTCAGTGACCGTTATCCTGCGCGTTGCAAGACTCATCAAGGCGCTTTAAGCGCATGCTATAGTTTTCGCTACCTGACGTCTTACTCAAGAGTCCGTAATTTATCGGACATTTGTGGAACCTCAAACGATCCCGGATCCATCATAAGGTATGAAACGAGACGGACGAGCCTGGTTCACGTCACACTTGAAGATATGCACATGCTTGCGATAATACGGTCCGGAGAATATTGATTTCATAACCAACCCTTATCATATTTCCTCTGCTTTGACCAGATGGTCTTGCTGCGAACACAACCCGCGTGCGCGCGCAAAGCTCAACAAGATCCAATCAAGCTGGTTTGCGCGCAGCGCTGGCCGGTTCGATACCGAGAGCGATAACTATCAGGGTTCCGGCTGGCGAAACAGGCGGGTGCGCGCGGCATCCACTACCGGTCGCCCGCAATGATGTCAGAGGCGAACGGGCGAAGCCGCTGCAGGGAGAAACAACAACAGGACACTGGCGAGCAGGAGTGCCGCGCCCGCGATCGTGCGCACCGATATCGCCTCACCGGAAACAAAACCGAACAACAGGATTTCAAGAATTGTTACCGCGACCATCAACGGATAAGCGACACTGAGTTCGACGCGTTTCAAAGCCAGCGCATAAAACCCAAAGCCTGCCCCATACGCGCCGATTGCGGCTAACCGCAAAAGCAGCGGGCGACCGGCGAAACCCAGTATCAGCACGTCGCTCTGAACAGCGACTACTTGCCCTGCCACACGTAACAAGATGCTGGCCAGCGCGCTACCGGTGCCACTTAGCAACAGAAGAAAAAAAGGCATGGGAGATGAGAAAGGGGATTCGATTAAATAGCGGCGACAACGGTCGCGACGCACAGGCCAATGACCAGCAGACTGAGCCGGTCCTTGATGGCAAATACGATCGGATCGTCGTGCATTTGGCCACGAAACGCAAGCATCCAGATACGGCTGATCCAGTACAACAACAGGCCGAACAGTACCCAGAGCGCTTGTTGATGACGATAGAGCGCGCTGACATCGGAAGAGTTCATATAGAGAGCGAGCACCAGGACTGCCGTATATGCTGAAGCAGTGCCGAATGAACGCAAGATCCCAGATCCTGCGTGATATAGCCCCGCCCTGCCGCCGCGGCTTTACCGTCGCGCAACATCGCGTCCAGTTCCGTGTACCGCTTGACCATTGCCAGGCTCAGGAAGATCAGCACCGAGAACATGATTAGCCAATACGAAAGCGGAATGCTGTCAGCCGCGCCGCCGGCGATGATACGTGCAGTGTAAAGCGCTGCCAGAGCAAAGACGTCGACCAGCATTACGCGCTTGAGGCGGAACGAATAGGCGACGGTCGTGACGAAATAGCAGGCCAGCACCAAGCCGGAATTCCGGAGGCAGTAAGACCGCAAGGCCGGCTCCGGCAATCAGAAGCGCAAGCGTGAGAAAAATACCGAATGTCAGTGACAGCTGGCCCGACGCGAACGGCCGGTTGCGCTTGCGGACGTGACGCCGGTCAGCATCGAGATCGAGCATATCGTTCAGCAAATACACGAACGACGCGCAAAAACTAAAGGACAAAAAGGCGATGCCCTCGGCGATCAGCGAATTCACGTCGGTGAAACGATGCGACGCCAGCAGCGGCACAAAGATCAGCAGGTTTTTAACCCACTGATAAATCCGCATTTCCTTGATGATCAGGCGCGAAAACGAGCGCTTCTGCTCGAAGAAAAGGATCGTCTTGTTGACCTTCTCCGCAGCGGCAGCGATATGCCGGTTGCCGACCACGATCGCCCGACGTGCCTGCTTCCAAACTGGCACGTCGGCAAGTGCGTTGCCGCAGTAATCGAAGCCATGCACGCCGAACTCCTCCGATAGCGCGCCGCCCTTGTGCGCACCCGAGAGATTGCGCTCCTCGTTGCTTGCCATGACGCCTTCGAAGAAGCCGAAGCGCGTGGCGACCTGTTCCGCGAACTGTTGATTCGATACGGTACAGAGATACAGGTCGCGGCCACTTGACTGCTCCTCACGCAAGAACTCGACCAGGCGCGCGTTGTAGGGAAGCAGCGACAGGTCAATTGCCACACGCGAGGAGATCTGTGCCTTTAGATAAGCCTTGCCTCGCAATAGCCAGACGATGCAGTGAAACGCATACAGGGGATTTTTTTGACGAGTACGAGAAAAGACTCGACCAGAAGATCGGTACGCGTCAGCGTGCCATCGAGATCAACACAAAGGGGAATGCTAGCATCCGGCATACTTCACCTCGAACCGTCGTGAGAGTTTTATATGTCGACGCAGTGAGCGTTCGGACTACGAATAGCCGACTATGGCCAGTCCGAGGCTAATATTACGCGGCGTATTTTTTCTATCTGTGCGGTAGACCACCTTCATGGTCGGCAAAACCGGAGAGCATCCGTTGGACGCGCTGACTCACGGGGGCTGCTGGTAAGCAGCGGTTACCCGTGCACTGAAGTGGGCCAGTTGTTCGGTCAAGCGGCCACGACAGTTCAGCGATGGGTCCGACGTTTCGAGCGCGGCGGCTTCGACGGATTACGGGAAGGTGAACGGCCCGGACGTCCGCGTACGTTGGATGAATCGCAATGGGCTCGCAGTGAGGCCGACCTACGCAAGACACCGCGCGATTTCGGATTTGAAGCGGGCCTGTGGGATGGGCCCGTTCTGTCGGAGCACTTGCGTCAGCGCTACGGCATCGAGCTGGGCGTGCGACAGTGCCAGCGGTTGTTTCGCCAGATGGGTTTTCGGCTGCGCAAACCGCGCCCGCAAGTCGCCCAGTCTGATCCCGTTCGGATTGCGGCAGTAAAAAAACTGCGGCGCCTGGCAAAGCGCGACGACGTTGAGTTAAGGAGCTTGGACGAATGCCATTTCCAGCATGGATCGCGCTGTCGCATGTGGGTGGCCCCGGAGGTTCGCGATCCGGTGTTGATGCACGCGCCGACGCGCAAGTCGGTGGCGTGCTTTGGCGCCGTCAGCCTGAGCACCGGCCACTTCGTCTGACAGGTGTGCCCTGTCTTCAACGCAGAAACGTTTGTGTCCTTTCGGCGCGGGCTACTGCGCCATCGACGTCGTGGCAAGCGCATCGTCGTCCTGGACAACGCCAAGTACCACCATGCCACCATGCCACCATGCTCAAGCGACTGCTGCGCAAATACAGGCGGCACCTGACGTTGCTGTTCCTCCCGCCATCAGCCCGCAACTGGCACCTATCGAACGCGTCTGGAAGCTGACAAGGCGTCTGGCGCTGCATAACCGGTACTTCGCCACGCTCGCCGAAGTCCTCTCGGCCGTCGAGGCCTGTTTCCGGCACTGGACCAGACCAAACGAAGTCCTACGAAGATTATGCTGCATTATTTAAGACACCGTGCATCATGTCCTTTGCAGTCGCGGCGAACCGCCGCTTTCCGTTTCCATGACGTCGCCGCCTTGCAGATCCTCAAGCGCTTCACAATCGCCACGCGTGCGTGCAGCAATATCGCCCGCTGACGAATCCTGCTGTGACGCGTGATGAGAGTCGAGGGCGAGGAATTTGCGAATCACGTTACGGGTGATCTGGGCGACGACGGGATGACTCTTTGCGTTAGGGTCGATCAAAACCCGCGCCCAATCAGTCGTACCGCAATTGAACACAAGTCCTTGCTTCGGGCTGGCGCCCAATTCAGGTTGATATATGCCCAACGCGCCTATGCCGCCGATCTCCCAGCCAACAAGCTGCCGAGTTTTCGCAAGCGTGTTGAACCCGTTTGGGATCGGAGGAACGCCATCAACCTCATAGCCGACCAAATGGTCTTCGGCACCGAAGGTCTGGCCATCTTTGAGGCCGGTGCCGGCGAATACCCAATGGTTTTCCTGCTGGACGGTGAAACCGACCGGATCTCGCTTGCTCTTGATCCACCCTCCTCTTAGTCGGCGCCAGATACCGAATTTTCCGCCGCCATAACCATAACTTAGTCCGATCAGATCGCTCTCGTTGAAATCCGGCCAGTTCTCCCCTAGACGGTTCATTTCCTTCATGTCGCCATGCTGCGTTTGTGGACCAAAATCTATTGGCCTAAAGCAGGTATTGCCGCTGAATACGGCCAAATTACCGCCGCCAGCGATAAAGCGGGCAACTTGATCCCGCATCTCCTGGCTCCAATATTCGTGGTGTCCGACGCTTAGCATGCACCGGTAGTTCGCCAAATTGAGATCCGTGGCGCGGTGCAAATCAAGGTCAGTGTAAAAGTCGCACGCCAAGTTTTGAACGCGTAACCAGCGAATAAACTTCGCGTCCCAATGGGTGAACTGCTGTCGGGGCGATCGCGGGTCGTAAGGATCAGTGGGTTCGCCCAGTTGAGCGCCAAGCCCTCCACCGGGTCGGCGAAGGCTGACCTTCGAGGCCGGGAGTGTCCGATGAATGGGGTCCCTGTAGTAACAGCCGCCGCCCGTAGAATTGTATGCATGATAGGTGGCTGTCGGAACGACATATGCGATCAACGCCGAAGGTGTACGGGGGCGAGCGATGAGCAGCGCCATGTTGTCGCTGTCGGGTGGGCAGCCGAACACCGGTTGATGCATTGAGCACCGTCGGCCGAGATCGGTTAGCGGCTCGCCACTTGGGCTGACCTCGTAGGCGACAGCTACATAAGCCCCGCTTTCGAGCATCG
>Ga0073928_10008589_pt1 | contig 12775 bp, 7 predicted proteins | sample PaiPotPPA55metaG_FD_76969 | JGI IMG/M metagenome (GOLD analysis project Ga0073928, IMG submission 76969) | Iron sulfur acid spring bacterial and archeal communities from Banff, Canada, to study Microbial Dark Matter (Phase II) - Paint Pots PPA... ...
CGGCATCGACGTGTATTTGTACGCGGGCAAACACCGCTTCGCCCTGCGTGACGGCCTGCGTTTGCTCGAGGCCGCGAAGACGACGCCCGTCGTCGACGGAAGCGGCTTGAAGAATACGCTCGAACGCGAAGCGGTGCGGTTCATGCAAGAGGACCTCGGAATCGATCTCAAAGGCAAGAAGGTGCTGATGGTCAGCGCGCTCGACCGGTTCGGCATGGCGCAGGCTCTGGTCGATGCCGGCGCTGACGTGCTCTTCGGCGATTTCATCTTCGCGCTCGATCTCGACAAACCGGTCAAAGGCTTGCACGAGTTCGAGGAGATGGCCGAAAAATATCTTCCCGACGCATGCAAACTTCCGTTCCAATTTTTCTACCCGACCGGCAAGAAACAAGACAAGCCGCCCGAGCCCAAGTATCCGCAGTACTATCACGAGGCGGATATCATCGCGGGCGATTTCCATTTCATGCGCCAATTCATGCCGGACGACCTCAAGGGCAAGATCTTTCTCACGAACACGGTCACCGAAAATGACATCGACGAGCTGCGCAAACGCGGCGTGAAAATGCTCGTGACGACGACGCCGGATTTTCAGGGCCGCTCGTTCGGCACGAACGTCGTCGAAGCAGCGCTCATTGCGCTGGTCGGAAAAAAATGGAGCGACGTCACGCCCGAAGATTACGAACGCGTGTTAGGGGAACTGCACCTAAAGCCTCGGGTCATAAATCTGAACTAGCCGGCCTCGACAGGCTCGGCCATGCTTGTCGACTAAGACGCCTCCTGTGTCCGTCGACACTAGCACCATCCTGGTGCGTCGCGACAGGCTCAGCATGACAAAATGCAAAACACGCGGCACATTTGGCCTCGAGGTATCGAGGGGCGGGGCGTGCCTACTCGCTGAACCACCCCGAGGGTTCGACGGCCAAATTTACGTTGATCTGCTTAACTTCAGTGTACGCTTCGTACCCGTACGTCCCCAGTTCGCGGCCGATGCCGGACTGTTTGTAACCGCCCCACGGGGCTTCGTTGTAGGTCGGATGATACGTGTTGATCCACGTGATGCCGGCGCGCAGTTTGCGAATAAAGCGGTGGGCCTTTGCGATGTCTTGCGTAAACACGGCGCCGGCCAGACCGTAGACGGTATCGTTTGCGAGCGCGATTGCCTCGGCTTCGTCTTTGAACTTCTGCACCACGAGCACCGGGCCGAAAATCTCTTCCTGAACGATGCGCATCGTAGGCGTGGTTTGCGTAAAGATCGTCGGCGCTATGAAACATCCGGTCTCACCGAGGCGCTCGCCGCCGCACTCCATCTTGGCGCCCTCCGCAACGCCGACGCCGATGTAGTTTTGCACGCGATCCATATGGGTGTGCGAAACGAGCGGGCCCATCTCCGTTTGCGGATCGAAACCGTCGCCGATGCGAATTTTCTTTGCGCGCTCGATCAGACGATCGATGAAACGATCGTGCAGCGAATCTTCCAGCAACAAGCGCGACCCGGCCGAGCAGACTTGTCCTGCATTCGCATAGATGCCGAACAGCGCATAGTCGATCGCCGTATCAAAGTCCGCGTCCGCGAACACCACGTTCGGCGACTTCCCTCCGAGTTCGAGCGAAATTTTCTTCAGGTTCCCCGTCGCCGCGCGCATGATGGAGCGCCCGGTAGCGGTGCCGCCCGTAAAAGCGACCTTGTCGACCAAATGGCTTTCCGCGATCGCGGCTCCCACCGTTGCTCCGGAACCGAGCACGATATTCACAACGCCTTTGGGGAATTCGAGTTCTTCAAAAATCGTCGCAAGGCGCAGTGCGGAAAGCGGCGTGAGCTCCGAAGGTTTGAGCACGCACGTGTTTCCCGCGGCAAGCGCCGGCGCGAGCTTCCATGCGGCCATCAGCAGCGGATAATTCCACGGAATGATCTGTCCGCACACGCCGATGGGCTCGAGAACGACGAACGTCTGCGAGGGCGCGGGCACGTCGAAGGTCTGGCCATGCGGTTTGCTCACGAAGCCCGTGTAGTAGCGGAAGCAGTTCGCGGCATCGGTCACGTCATACTCGGTCTCGCGCAGCGGTTTGCCGTTGTTGAGCGTGTCGATGCGTGAGAGCTCTGCGCCGTATTCGTCGATCTTGTCCGCGACTTGGGTTAGAAGGCGTGCTCGGTCGACTGTGTTCATCTCGACCCACGGGCCGTCGTCAAACGCTGCGCGAGCGCTTTTGATCGCGCGTTCGGCGTCTTCACGGGTGCCTTCGGCTACGGTTGCGACCGGACGGTCATTAGCGGGATTTATCAGCTCGCGCGTTCCGCCGTCCGACGCCTCGCACCAGCGCCCGTCGACATACATCAGCAGCGTGTCCCCCGACCGCGGCAGGTTTCTCAAAAGTTCGTCGGGAGAGGCGGTGCGATCGTTCGTCAGCGTTTGCATATCCATTACCCCACTTCCAGAGCCTGTTTCATCGAACGCAGCGATTGACCCAAGGCCTCGCAGACGTAATCTGCCTGCGATTCTTCAATTGTGAGCGGCGGCTCGATGCGCACGACTCGCGCGTTCACCAGTGTTCCGGAAACCAGAACGCCGCGTTCGAGCATCAGTTTCCCAAGATCGAATCCGGTCCGGTCATCGACAAATTCAAGCGCGATCATCAAGCCTTTTCCGCGCACCTCGACGACGATGTCTTCGTAGCCTTCGATCGCTTCGCGCAAACCGGCAAGCATCCGTTTCCCCATAACCGCAGCGCGCTCTGGAAGGTTTTCTTCGATGAGCACGTTGATGGTTGCCAGCGCCGCGGCGCAGGCGAGCGGATTGCCTCCGAACGTCGTCGTGTGCAGGAACGGGTTCTTGAAGATGCGCGAAAAAACGGCTTTCGTTCCGATGACCGCGCCCGCGGGCATGATTCCGCCCCCGAAAGCTTTGGCCAAACACATGATGTCGGGCGCGACGCCCCAGTGATCGCAGCAGAACATTTTGCCTGTACGGCCCATACCGGTTTGCACTTCATCCAGAATGAGCAGCGCACCGAACTCATCGCAGAGTTTTCGCACGCCGGGCAAGTACGCGTCCGATGGAATGTTGACGCCGCCTTCACCTTGGATCGGCTCCAAAATCACCGCACCCACGTCTTCACCTACCGCGCTGCACGTCGCGAACATGCGGCGCAGCGCGTCCAAGTTGTTGAACGGCACGTGCTCGATGTTCGGCAGCATCGGACCGAACGGCCGGCGGAACTCCGCTTTCGCGCTGGCCGACAGCGAGCCGTAGCTTTTCCCGTGAAAACCTTTGGTTGCCGCAACGATCGTTTGCTTCTTGGGATCGAAGATGCGCGCGAGCTTGAGGGCGCCTTCGACCGCTTCGGTTCCGCTATTGCAGAAGAACGCAAAGTCCAGACCCGGAGGTGCGAGCATCGAGAGCGTCTTGGCAAGCATTGCGCGCAACGGATCGAGTAAATCTTGGCTATGAAGCGGCTGGCGCTTCATTTGATTGGTCACGGCCTCGATCACTTTCGGATTGCGGTGACCGACGTTGAAGATACCGAAGCCGCCCAAGCAATCTATGTACTCTTTGCCGTTGACGTCGCGGTACGAATTCGGTCCGGCGTCGGACCACTCGACGGCTGCAGCGGCGTGCTCGACCGACGTCGCTTTGCGGTATTCCAGGAAGCCCGGATTGACGTGGTCGCGGAAGGATTCGACCGTTTCGCGGGTGATCCACGCAACGTCGTCAGGCGTGATCTCCGGCTTTGCAATGAGTTCCAGGACGGTCTTCGTATAGGCGTAAACTTCTGCTGTTGAACGTTCAAGAATTTTCTTTCACCTGTAGTACGGTTTCGCAGCTTTCCGTAAAGATCGCGAGCGCTGCGGAGAGATCGCGATCGTCGATGGTAAGCGGGACCAGAATCCGGATTACGTCGCCTTTGCCCGCAAGCATCAGGAGTAATCCGCGTTCCCGCGCTTGCGTTACGATGCCTTCGGCTAAGGCGGGATCGGCGAGTTCCATCGCGACCATGGCGCCGAGCCCACGGACGTCGACGATCGAAGGGAAACGCGATTGCAGCCCACGCAGCGACTCGAACAGGCGGTCGCCGACGATTCGCGCGCGCGCAAGAAATGCGTCGTCCATGATTTCCAAAATCGCAAGTGCTGCTGCACAAGCGACGGGATTGCCGGCATAGGTGCCGCCAAGACCGCCGGGCTCGGGCGCATCCATGATCTCGGCCTTACCGATGACCGCGGAGAGCGGCATGCCGCCCGCCAAGGATTTCGCTACGACCATCAGATCGGGCTCGACCCCCGAGTGCTCGCATGCAAACAGCTTTCCGGTGCGTCCGAATCCGGTTTGCACTTCGTCGAAGATCAGGGCGATCCCATTGCGATCCGCGATGCGCCGCAGCTCTTGCAAAAACTCCGCCGGCGCAGGCACGAACCCGCCTTCGCCGAGCACAGGTTCGACGATGATCGCCGCGACGCGATCCGGTGCAACCTGCGTTGCAAAGAGGTCGTTCAGCGCCTGCAGCGCGCGCTGCGCCGTCCAACCGCGAAACTCGAACGGAAACGGCGCATGATAGATTTCGCTGCAGAATGGGCCGAAGTGCTGTTTGTACGGCGCGTCTTTCCCGGTCATGGAAAGTGCAAGCAGCGTGCGTCCATGGTAGCTGTGCGAAAACGCAACGACGGCAGGCCGGCGCGTGTACTCGCGAGCGATCTTCACCGCGTTTTCAGTGGCTTCTGAGCCGGTCGTGAGCAGCAGCGTTTTCTTGGGTGAAGGACCGGGCGCAATGCGGTTCAGCGCTTCGGCAAGCCGGACGTACGGCTCGTACATTGCCACCTGAAAACACGTGTGCATCAGCCGCTCGGCCTGCTCTCGCACAGCTGCCACGACTTTCGGATGCGTATGACCGGCGTTCTGCACGCCGATGCCGCCGACAAAATCGAAATACTCGCGGTCTTCGACATCCCACACCCGTGCGCCATGGGCGCGATCGACGAACATGGGATGAGCGTTGCCCACGCCTCGCGCCACGTTCGCTTGCCGCCGCTTCATCAGGAGGGCGGCGCCGGTGGTGGCTAACTGCACGGTTTAAAGAGTCCTTTCCAGGAACGGGCTGGTTCCTAGTGTAACGCTCCACCGAAACCGGCTCTACGTATGCGGAGCACAAATTATATGCGCTTTTTGGGATAGCGTACCCAAAAACAAGATGAAGCTGCGGGAGATTCTCGATTTGCCGTCCCTCGCGGGGGCGCAGCTGGTTGCCGGCAAGGGCGGCTTGGATCGGGATGTGCTCTGGTCGCACGTCGTGGATATGCCCGACCCGGCCGCATGGGTCCGCCCCGGCTTCATGCTGCTGGTTAGCGGTTACAGCTGGCCAAAAGAAGCGGATGCGCAGAGCAAACAGATCACCGGCCTGGCGGACGCGGGTCTGGCCGCGGTAGGGCTGGCGGTTCCAAAATACGTGGACCATTTCTCAGATGCTGCTCGCGGGCAGGCGGACCGCCTGGATTTACCCCTGCTCGAGATTCCTTGGGAGATGCCGTTCGCGCGCATCATGGAAGAGCTGCATCGCTCGGTCATGGCGGAGCCGTACAAAATCATCGAGCGATCGGAGAACATTCATCGCGCGCTCACACGTGCCGCAGCTCGAAACGCAAGCTTGGACGATCTCGCCAAAAGCTTGTGCTCGCTGATCGGCCGCTCCGTCACCTTCGAAGATCCCGGCGGAAAACTGCTGGCGCATTGTTCGGTGGACGGAGCGCACGACAGTGTGCGCCAGGCAACGCTCGAGCACGCGCAATCGCCGCCGCAGATGATGGGCATGCTCGATTCTTCCGGTACGATGCGTCATATTCGCGCGAGCGAGAAGCCGCTGCGCATTCCGGCAATGCCGAAGCTGGGCGCGGGGGCTCGCGTCGTCTGTCCAATTCGCATCGGCTCGGAACTGGTTGGACTCGTCTGGATTTTGGAAGGAAACTCGCCGCTCTCGGAGCTCGATCACCGTGCCGCGGAGCATGCAGCCTTGGTCGCCGCGATTCACATCGCGCATCAACGCGAACTGGCATCGGTCGAAGCGCGCCTGGGCTACGCCTCGTTTCTCTCGCTCCTGGAATCCGATTCCGCAGCCAAACCGGTTACCGAGGAACGCGTTCGGCTGCTCGGCTTCGATCCGCGCGGGCGTTATCGCGTCGGCATCGTCGTCGTGCCCGAAGATCTGCCGCTCGGGCGAGAGGCCGTACTGCGGCGCGATCGGATTGCCGCGCGGGTTCGCGATGCACTCAAACAGCTGGGCGTCGAGCAGCTCGTCACCGTAAATCTGAATCACGTGCCGTTCTTGCTGCCCGCGCATAAGCCGGTCGATCCCATAAGCAGCTCGCTCGGCGATCCCTCGCTCTCGATCGTCTTCGGCCAGGTGCACGAAGGCGCCGCCGGAGCGCGCACGAGTTATCGCGAAGCGCTCTCGCTCCTTTTCTACCGGCACCGCGATCCCGTTTGCTTTTACGAAGATCTGCTCGTTCCACGGGTCATCATGGGAGATGCGAGCGCGCGCGAGACGTTTCTCGCCGATCTGTTCGCTCCGCTGCGCTCGCGCAAGAGCGGACCGCAACTGACGCAAGCGCTGCTCGCGCTTGCGCGCAGCGGCTTCCGGTTCCGCGAAACCGCGGCGACCCTCGCGATCCATCCGAACACGCTGCGCTACCGGCTCGAACGCGCGACCGAAGCGCTGGGCGTGGACCTGGACGATGCCGACGTGCGCTTCCGGCTTCAGCTGGCGAGCCGGCTTCTGGATTTGGAGAACCGAACGTGGTAGTTTGTGCGCGGGGAACAGAAATCGCCGTGGAAATTGGCGCCGGAACACCTAGAAGCTCCCAGCCATGGAGGATAGACTGATAGCAATGCGCCGACTCTCTTGTGCGCTGGCTGCGCTCATTCTTTTTGCGATTCCGCTTGTTGGGCGCGCGGGCACCACAGGTGCAATCCGCGGCCACGTGGTCGATTCGGTAAGCCACGCAGCGGTCGCGAATGCTGCGGTAACCGCGGCATCGGCAACGCAAACCGCCGCGGCCGTCACCGATGGCGGTGGCAATTTCGCATTCATCTCCCTTGGGCCAGACACGTATACCATAAGCGTGCAGAAGGCCGGCTACGAAGGTGCCTCGCAGGCGGGTATCAGCGTCTTTGCGGATCAGTCCACCAATGTCTCGGTCGCCCTGGTACCGACGTTGAAAACCATCGCGCAGGTGCAGTCGCGGTCCGCTTCCAGCTTGGTGCGGTCCGGCACGACCAGCGATGTGTTCTCCGTCAACGCAGCCGGTCAGCGCGCCGCAACGGCGCTCGGCGGTTCCGGCGCGCTGAATCAAGCCTATAGCGCAATTGCCAGCGCACCCGGCGTATCGATGCCGTCCGGACAGCAAGCCTGGTATCAAAGCGTGTACATTCGCGGCGGCGATTACGATCAGGTCGCGTACGAATTCGACGGCGTACCGGTGATTCGGGAGTCCGACGGCGCACCGATCACCACCCTCGCGGCGCTCGGTCAGCAAGAAGTGCAAGTCTATACGGGAGGCACGCCGGCCACTTCGGATTCGCCCGGCCTTGCGGGCTACATCAACCAAGTCATCAAATCCGGCACGTCACCCGGCTACATCAATTTCGACGGCGCCGTCGGCGGGCCGACGTTCTACCATAAGCTCTCGTTCGAAGCGGGCGGAGCGAGCCCGAACCGGCTCTTCTCGTACTACGTTGGTACGGCTGCCGCGAATCAAACGTATCGCTACGGCTCGCAGTTCAACGGCGCGGGCGATCCGCTGTATTTCTTCCCGCTGTACGTTCCGACGAACAATGCACAGTACCATATTCTCGACGGCAGCGGCGGAACGGCCGCGAACAACTGGGGATCATTCTTCGTGCCCGGAAGCGTCAACGGGCAATCGTACAACGAAGATCGCGAAACCGTTGCGAACCTGCACTTTGGCTTACCGCATCGTCACGACAGCGCGCGCGACGATATCCAGTTGCTGTACGTCGTGGGCAATCTCTTCACGTCGTTCTACAGTTCGGCGAACGACATCGGCGCGCCGAACGTCACGCTGTGCGATCCGGCCGATCCCGCGACGCCGTACTGCAACCCATTTACGCTCTCGAACTTCTGGCCGGGATACCCGATACCGTGGCTGGATTCGACGTATTACACCGGGCAGCTCGGGCAAGCACCGAATCCAGCGAACATCATCGCCGGTTCGTTTCCGAGTAGTCCGACCAACCGCGCATTCAACTATTCCGGACCGAGCGGCTTCAACGGCTTGTCGTACATCGATCCGAACGAGCGCGATACCTCGAGCAACGCCTTCGCAATAGAGAAATTCGGCTACCAGCGCAACATCAACAGCAACTCCTATCTGCGCTTCAATGCCTATAGCGAATATACGAACTGGTTCATCTTCGGACCCAATGCTGCGCAGTTGACCTTCGGCGCGGCGCTGCCCGATTATGAGGTGCTCGGGCACATTTACGGCGGCAACTTGACGTATGCCAACCAGCTCTCGTCAAAACATCAAATTACGGCGAAGCTGTCGTACATGACGCAGAAGCTGCAAACGTACAACGCGCTGTTCGGCGCGACCGGACTTGGAACGATCTTGTCGAGCTATGTAGACAATAGCGGGAATTGCTATAATTTTTCGACGGGCGATCCGTGGAGTTGCTTTGACGCCGGCAGTCAAGGCGGGTTGCAAGGCGATGGAAGCATCAATCTTACGCCTGGAACCGCCCTGCCGGGGACACCGGCAGCTGCGGCAGGCGCCCATTGGACGATGACCGAAAACGGTTACGCCGCGCAAGTCGATAACGTGACGCCGTATTTCAGTTCGGCGGCGCTTACCGACGTCTACCACCCGAACGAAAAACTCACCGTCAACTTCGGCGCACGGTTCGATCGCTTCGCCTATCGTTTGAACGATTTGCAGTCCGGTTATCCCACCAGGCAATTTTGGTTCAACGCGTTCAACCGCGAAAATTGCGGCGCGCCCGGATTTGCTCCGGTATCGACGTGGAACGGTTCATCGTTTGGGGCGTGTCCGGCCGGCTTTTCGCCCATGTGGAACGGCACCGGACCCACGCCGGGCGTCGGACTCTCCAACGTCGGCGGCAGCACCGCGACCGCAACCGTCTTTCAACCGCGCGTTGCCTTCACGTGGGCAATCAATCCGGACACGGTGATTCGCGGATCGTACGGCAAGTACGCTCGCGCCGCGGCAACGTCGTACCAGCAGTACAACACCTGGCAGCAAGACCTCGCTTCGTTCATTTCACAATTCTATGCGTTCGGATACACCACGCCCGATCACGATGTGCGGCCCGATACTGCCGACAACGTCGACTTCTCGCTCGAGAAGCATTTGAAGGGCACGCCGCTATCGTTCAAGATCACGCCGTTCTACCGCCGCACCAAGAACCAGCTGCAGTACCTGGCGATCAACCCGCTGCAAGGGACGCTTGCGGGATTGAACATCGGCACGCAACTGAACTACGGCGTGGAGGTTTCGCTGCAGGATGGCGACTTCGCGCGCGACGGACTTTCGTTCTTGCTTTCGTACACGCATACCGAAAGCAAAGTCAAGTACGCCCCCGTTTCGAACGGCGCGAGCGTCATCGATTCGCTGAACAATTATATCGAGCAGTACAACTCGTATACGAAGAGCTGCGATCCGACGCTCAACCCAGGATCGCTTACACCCGGCACGGCCGCTTACGTGCAATGCGGGTCGGCGGTTTGGGGCGGCCAGAATGCCGCTCCGACCCTGTTGAATTCTGCGCCATCGCCGGTTGCAATTACGAACCCCTATTACTCGGGCACCGCGCAGCCGTTACTGGATCGCAACGCATGGTACGCGCCCTATGACGTGACGCCGGCGCCGTTCACTGCTGCCAATGGCTTCGAGACGCCCGACGTCGCATCGCTGATTCTGAATTATCGCCGCGGTCGTTTCTCGATTACGCCGTCAGTATCGTACAGCTCCGGCTCCGTGTACGGATCGCCGCTCGTCTATCCGGGCTACGTGCCCCAATCGTGCACGGCCGATCCGGCTGCGACGCCGCTTACCCCAGGCGTGAGTTGCACCGGCGCGTATACCGCTGCAAGCGGGGCGTTCTTGAGTCCGGGAGCGGTCTTTTTGCCCGATCCGTTTACCGGCGGAAAATTCGACGCACCGGGATCCATCCGCGAACCCTCGCAGCTCACGCTCAACCTGCAAATGAGTTACGATATCTCTCCGCGCATGACGCTGACGCTGATTGCGAACAACGTCTACAACAAATGCTTCCAACGCGGAACCGCGTGGGACGATCCGAATACGTGCATATACTCCAATCTGCCGTCGAACGTCCTAGCGACGTCCGGAAACTTCTTGGATCGAAGCGTGACGCCGGCGCAGGTGCTCTACCCCTACGGCACGTGGTTCAACAACACGCAGCTCGGGTACACGTCGGAGCTTCAGCCGTTCCAACTAACGGTCGATCTCAACATCAAGATCTAGCGCATGCCGCGTTCGAAAGCGTTTGCGGCGCTGCAGCATCTCGCGCGCGAGCATGCGTGCGCACCGCATGAAGGCGGCCTGACGCGCGGAGCGTTTGTACAACGCCTGCTCGGCGCGTCAGCGGGCGCGCTGCTGGCACCCTCGCTGGCATCGTGCGGTTTCTCCGTTGCGCGCGGCCGCGAACGCGTGGTTGTGGTTGGTGCGGGTATTGCGGGATTGACGGCGGCGCTGCATCTTCACGATGCCGGCATACCCGCGACGGTATACGAGTCATCGACCCGCGTCGGCGGCCGAATGCACTCCGAGCGCGCTTATTGGAACGATGGCCAGCACACGGAATGGTGCGGCGCGATGATCGACTCCTCGCACGCACACATGCTCGCTCTCGCGCGCCGCTTTCGATTGCCGCTCACCGATACGTATGCGGCAATGCTGCCGCACGCGCGGGACACGTCGTTCTTCAACGGGCGCTACTACCCGATGGAACGAGCCGATCGCGATTTTGCGCCGGTCTATCGCGTGCTGCAGGAACAGCTGCGGCACATCGGACCGGTGACGACATATGAGTCGGCAACACCGCTCGCGCGCCGACTCGATGCGATGACCATTGGCGCGTGGATTCAAAAGTACGTCCCGGGCGGCCGCGGCTCGCAGATGGGCAGTCTGATCGCCGATGCGTATTGGAACGAATACGGCGTCGATCTCGACGCGCAGAGCGCGCTCAATCTGGTCTACATGCTGGGCGTTCAGCATGACTACGGCAGCCACGGCGGGCAAATCAACGTGCTCGGTTATTCGGATCAGCGTTACACGCTCGCCGGCGGCAATCAGCAGCTGCCGCAAGCGATTGCCGCATCGCTGCCTGCAGGCAGCGTTCAACTTGGCCACCGGCTCACTGCAATTCGTAAGCGCCCCAACGGAACGTACGAGCTGCGTTTCCAAACGCGAACCGGCGCCGTCACGGAATATGCCGACCGCGTGGTGTTGGCCATGTCGTTTATGGTGCTTCGTGGTTTAGATTTCAGCGGCGCGGGCTTCGATTCCAGAAAAACGCGTGCCATCAACGAACTGGGTTACGGCATTCACTCAAAGCTGCACGTGCAATTCGATGGGCGGCCGTGGACGCACAAGGGCCCGTGGCCGGATCCGGCGGACGGGCAGATTTGGACCGATCTCGGCTTTCAATGCTCGGTCGATTACACGCTCGGCCAGGGCGGCAAATCCGGAATCGTCGAATTTTTCACAACCGGCGGCCAAGGTTTGGTCGACATGCCGCCGACGCCATATACATTCGCCACGCAATCGCCCGCGGTCGACCGCCACGTGCGCCGGTTTCTCGCGCAGCTCGATCGTGTTTGGCCGGGAACGTCGAGAGCGTACAACGGCAAAGCGACGCTGGGCAACGCGCAAGTCGATCCCAACATTTTGGCGAGCTATTCAACGTGGCTCGTCGGTCAATATACAAGCATCGCCGGGTACGAGCGGGTGCGTCAAGGGCGCGTGCACTTCGCCGGCGAGCATTGCTCGGTCGAGTATCAAGGTTTCATGGAAGGCGGCGCAGGGACGGGCGCTGCAGCAGCGCGCGAGATTCTCGCCGACTACGGCGTGCGCGTGCGCGCCGCGGGCTGACGAACGAACGCAAACCAGATCCAGCCTGCAAGAATGTACACCACGAAGATGTACGCGAAGACATTCGTGGGCGGCGGCGGCGGCGGATAGAAGAGCGTCACTGCCGGAACGAACAGAAAGATCAGAGCCAGGGCTGCGATCGCATAATCGACGACGCGGTGATCGCCGATGCGCCGCAGATATCGCGGCGCTGCAATGGCGATCAACGCATAGATGAGGATGAACCCGAAGGCGCTCAGAGTCCCGGAGTAATTGAAGATGTTAATCGGGCTGACGCCGGCGGCGAACATCGCGAGCGCAATGACGACCATCGCCGTCACGGAGATCGCGACAGCTACGTACGGCGTTGCGAAGCGCGGCTGAATAGCCGCCGCGCCGCTGGGAAATAAGTCCTTGCGCGTCATCGCCAGAATAATGCGGGCGCACGTCGTGACGCACGCGAGCGCCACCGAGAACGAACTGAAAATCGCACCGATCGCAATTGGAATTTTGAAATAGCCGACGTGGTAGAGATCGGCCAGCGTCCAGAGCGGCGCAGAAAGTTTATCCAGCGTCGTTCCGGAGCCGCGCAGGCCAAGCGTTTCCGCATAAAGCGAAATCACGAAGAAGATACCGGCAATAATGACGCTGCCTACG
>Ga0073928_10008592_pt1 | contig 12769 bp, 13 predicted proteins | sample PaiPotPPA55metaG_FD_76969 | JGI IMG/M metagenome (GOLD analysis project Ga0073928, IMG submission 76969) | Iron sulfur acid spring bacterial and archeal communities from Banff, Canada, to study Microbial Dark Matter (Phase II) - Paint Pots PPA... ...
GATAAGGCTGAAGTGATGGTTTGCGCTCTTGGCCAAAGTCGTCGACCGGCGCGTAGACATCCTTCAGCGTGCCGCGCACGGCATCTTCCACAATTTTGGGCCACGTCTCATCAGCTTCGCCAAGAGCAACCGCGTCGGCATGGCGCGGGCCGCCATCCCGCCCGAGCGCCTCATCGGCCATTTCGGTAACGTGAGGGCCACCCATCACGACCTTTACTCCCGCGGCGCGCACCGCGTCCGCCATGCGATAAGCCTTGGCGATCATCCTGGTCATCGCGCCGATGCCGACCAGTCCGATATTTTGTTCACGCACGTAGCGCGCGATACTTTCTTCATCCATGGGCTGTGCGTTGCCGTCAATCAGTACCACTTCGTGGCCTGGCGGAGTAAGTGCTTGCAGCAGAAACATCCAAAGATGCGGCATGAAATTGCGAGTCACACCGTTGTCGGGGTTGTAAAGTAAAATTCTCATAGATCCTCTTTCTGTGCCGCACGGATCTTGTCTAATTCAAGATGAGCCGTCCTGCCGATGATCCGCGCTGTTTGACCACGATGCCTACTCCGAAAGCGCGGCAATTTACTTCGCCCCACGCAGTCGGCCAACCAACTTACCAATCTTCGTCAAATCCTGTTCGTTGGGCACGATATCCACTCGCAAACCGAACGTGCCGGTGGACTGTTCCATGATGGGAGCAATGAAAAGCGTTGATTCCTCATTTCCCGCGGCATGATGTCGGACCACGTATCCACCGATCAAATACCCGAAAGTGCCTCCGACGAGAACGTCTGAAGGAAAATGTTGCCGAGCGGTCACGCGACTCGCGCTGATTGCCAAGGCAAAAGCGTAAGCGGCTATCTGGACTGGCTTGCTTGGATACTCAGATGCAATCACTCGCGCCAGCGCGAAACTTTCCGCTGCGTGCCCAGAAGGAAATGAGCCGTCGAGCTCATATGAACGAGTGCCATGAGGCCAGAATCCTCCCTGGCCGTTTCCTTCGTTGGGACGTTCGCGATTCGTAGCGAGCTTCAGAGCTTCTACTACGAGTAAGGAATTGATGACCGCTTCCGCTCCGAGACGCCCTGTTTCGGCAAGATGCTCATTGTGAGTCCCCAAACCGAGAAAGTAGAGCCCAGCAGCGCCTCCGAGAGTGGCGTAGGGCGAACCAAAGCCAGAGACGGTATTGCTCGCATCAATCCGACTCTTGTCGATACCAAGATTCTGCTGTGCCTGCCCGTCATAGTGAAGCGCAACCCCTGTGCCTGCGGCAAACGGCACCAGCCAGACTGCGTCTTTCGGCTGGATGCGCAATGGGCTAGTCCAGATGCCAGCCTGATCGTGGCCGATATCTTTGAGGCACTTTCCGAGATGCGTCACGCCGCAGATTACGGATTGTATCGATGGTTGTTCCTGGTTTTCGGGGGCTTGGTCCGATGATGGTGACGTTCCGGAAACCGATTTCGCTTCCAGTGCTTGCTCACCGGATGACTCTGTCGTCTGAGCGAAGGCGGGCGCCGAGCTACAAATCAAAGCGATACAGACTAACAGCGACGCTGCAAAATACAGAAACGCGTTTCTGATTCGAGGCGACATGATCTTCGGAATTCCTTTCAAAGTCATATTGGTTCTCACCGGCAATCTCTTACCGAGCATTTCTCAAAATTCGAACTCCAAAGAGAACTGGATTTGGCGGGCACCGATTCCGGCAATCGGTGCCTAAATCCCGGCACCGGCGTCAGACTTGAGCCGAAGGTTGGATTGATCTGGGAGACGTTCGCACTGTTGAACAGGGTGAAGGACGCCGCCGGGAGACGTTTCTCCTCCCTGACTATCGGACCTGCTCGTCTTACTCGGCGTTTAGCGTTCATCGCTTCACATCCTTGGGTGGACCGATTAGAGCCGGTGACTCGGGGGTGATGGTAAACATTTCGTCGGGACCAAGAGGGCGTTGGACGGAATCTTGCAGTTCGCCAAGCGCCCTCTGAGAGCGGAGCAATGCGTCAAGCTGCGCTCGCACTAACACCCAACTTTGGATTTCCACATTGTCGAGACTCAGCTGGTTGTCGGCGCCGGCGTGGATTGTCTCCTGCATGATTTGCAGTTGAGTCTCTTGAAGTTTGCGCAGGGATTCGGCCTCAGCCAGTTCCTTCAGCGCTGCTGTGTAAACGGCGAGCGCCCGCTCACTTTTTGCAATGACTTGCGCCTGTCGTTCGAGGAACGCGCCTGCGGCTTCCTTGCGACGAGCCTCAGCCTCAGCGATGGGTCCCTGGTTTCGATTGAACAGCGGGACCGTGGTCGAGAAGAGGAGGGTAAAGAAGCTATGTGTTTCCTCATATGTATAACCCGGTCCGATATTCATATCGGGATATTGTTTGGCGATCTCCAGCTGTAGAGCGGCTTCGGCGGCCGCGTATTGCGCAAGCGAGCGTCGAATGTCCAACCTATTCAGGACGGCTTCGCGCTGGACTTGTTCTGCTGAAAGGGATTCGGCGCTTGGCGGCGCATCGATTTTAGGCCACGAGAAATCCACGGACTGAAATGCTGCCACTGGAACGCCAACAGCGGCTGCAATCGCTGCTTTGGCCTCGGAAACCTGACCTTCAGCCGCGATGATAGCGATGTGTGTCTTGGAGAGTTCGATTTCCGCCAAGTCGACATTCTGTCTCGGCATCTCCCCGGCAGAAAATATTTGCCGCAGAATATTTCGTTGGTCTTCGCGAACCTTCTCTTCGGAACCCAACGATTCCAGAGTCCGTGAGGCGAACAAATAATTCAGCAGTGCAGTGCGAACTCCGCTGCGGATCGTCCAGGCTGAATCCGCAAGATCGAATCGAGCAGCTTGATCGAGGTTGTGCGCGACTTCAATGCGATGTCTACGTTTGCCCGCGGTCTCTATTGGAAAGGAAAAATCCAAAGTCAACAAATAGGGAGTCGGGATGCCTGGAGCAATACTCACAATGGGATTGGGGCGAGCGCCCGCTGTAACGATAGATGCTTCCGTCCCCGCAATGCGCGCACGAGCTGACTCAAGTGCGGGGCTGAAATACAAAGCGGCAAGCGACAGTGTTTGTAAATCCCAAGCTTGTGGCGGCCACGAGGATAGTGGATGACCTAGGTTCTGTTCCTCGAAGGACTGGAGCCCGGAATCGCCAAGATTCCGCGATGCAAATGCTGAGGCTGTTGCACTGGGGAAGAGAGGAGCAGCCCGGTATCGTTGCACAGCACAGCCTGCCAGCAAGAAAACTCCAGTGAAAGAAGCGATTCCTTTTCGTATCGCATTCATAGACCATTGCTCCTCGAAAAAAAAACAGAATTCCAGCCATCAGAAAATCCGTCTTGCCGGAGATCTAGCGTCCGGCGAAAACCACGCCAGGCTCCAGCTTCAACACCGGACGTGCACTGATCGCGGCGGCTACGATGCTCACCAGTAAGACCATCAATACCGCGATCACTGGAGTGAACCACATCATGCGGAATGGATAGTCCACCTGGGTCACCGCAATGTGGCCTGCGATTCCGCACAAGCCGAGCCCGAGCCCCGTCCCAATAAGTGCGCACAATCCTGCCTGCACAAAGATCATGGACAGTAGGAGTTTAGAGGTCGCGCCCATCGTCTTTAGCACCGCGTACTGTTTCAGGCTTTCGGTTGTAAACATGTAGAGCATCACGCCCGTTACCCCGAATCCCACGGACATGGCCATCGAAAGCATCGCGGCAATATCGCCTACGTCTTCCGAATTGATCAGGTACCAGCGAACCGTATCGGCCTTGAAGTCGTCCGATGAACGCGACTTTAGATTCGTGCGCGCATGAATTCGGGAGGCCAATTCACGCGGAGACACACCCGGCATGGCGGTTGCGAGGACGAATGTCAGCCGATGCCGCTCCGGTAGCAGAATGCCCGCCGCATTGGAAAACGTGATGTAGAGCAGCGGTCGCGGTGGATATCGCGGCAGCGCTAGCGACCTTCCCTGAACCACTACGCGGTGATCATTCACCAATAGCTCGTCGCCCGCGGCCAGTTCACGCGTTGGCACGCCCAAATGCGGTCCTCCATAGGGCCATTGGTCAGCCTTCAATGAGGGTGTTTCGAGTTTTCCTTCGGTGCCGCCCGGATCGACAATTACCGCATCAGCGCCGCGTAGGACAGTGGGTGATACGCCATCCTTTAACGCAGGCAGGCCGGCTAACGTGGCGTCGTCTACGCATATTATTTGGAACGGCTGAAAGCTCCCGTTTGGAAAGCGTGCTTCCGCCGTGCTTAAAGCTAGTGGCACGGCCGACAATACACCCTCAACACTTCGAACGCGGTCTAGTGCCGAATCAGGTAGATTCGTCGTCTGTTCAGCCGACTCAACCGCAGGGTCCATCACCCAGACATCCGCCGTTGGATTCTCAGCGATCAGGGAAAATCCCCGGGTCATGAATCCACAAAAATACGAAGCGGCGAACGTCACCAAGAATGATGTAAATGTGATACCAAAGAGCAGTCCAGAGTACTTGGTGCGGTCGCCGATAAGCATCTTCAAGGCCAGCCGGAACATTTAGGATTTCCTCCTGCCGGGCTTGCTTGATTTGCGGTTCCCAGTAGCGTCATCGCCGCGTGTTCCAGATGGAATTTGCGTATTCGATTTCTTGCCTGTGTCGGGAGGCACTTCGATGAACACGTCCATCTGTTGACCCACATAGACTGGTAAGGAGCCGCGGTCGAAACTGTAAATGACTTGCAGCACGCGAGTATCAACCCGTTGAGTACTATCCCCGGTTAATGACATTCGCGGGACCACATCCGGATCCGTATGCTCGAACTTCACTGGCGTTTTCAGTTCCGGGTTTCCGCGGATCGACGCTATCGCGGATGCGCCTGGGCGGAACCTCCATACGTCGTTCTCATCAACGTCCACCCGCACATGCAACCTGTCGTCATTGCCAAGTAGCATTAACGGGGTATTTGCTGGGCCGCTTTGCGCGTATTCGCCCAAGCGTGTTTTCATCTGCAGAATGCGCCCCGGCAAACGGGCTCGCACGGTGCGCCGCTCGATTTCGGTCTTGATCTGTTCAACCTGGGCTTCAGCGGATGCGAGGATCGCCTCATCAACTGCCACGTCAAAGCGTCGGTTGTCCACCTCCTCGACGCTGATCGAAACTCCCGGGCTCAAGCTTTCGCCCACCTTGAGCCGGTTCTTTACCTTTTCCAGGTTGGTTTGCGCCTCTTTGATCTTGGCGAGCGCAGGCGGAACCTGGGCTTGCAGGTCACTACTGTCGATCTTGAATAGTGGGTCTCCGGTCCGGACTCGATCGCCCCACTTCACGTATACCGTCGTTATGATTCCGGAAACTGGCGTGCCGATGGCAATGTTCTCGGTGCTGGCCTCCACGAGGCCTGGACCAAAGATGTACGAGACGAAGGGCGCCTTCGCCGACTCGACCGCTGGCTGGGCAACTAGCGGAGTGCGGTTACCCTGCATGACCATGAACACCGTGATGCCGACACCAACAATGGCCAGGAAGGGAAGAATGTATTTGCGAATCATGACAGCCGCTCCTCTTTTTTCTGATCGATGATCTCGATGATTTTGCCGTCATCCATGTGTGCGATGCGATCGGCAAATTCAAAAATGCGCGGATCGTGAGTGACCACGATCAGTGCACGATCGGGACTTTTCGCTATGCCTCGCAGAATATTCATTACGCTCCGCCCGGTCTCATGATCCAGGCTGCTAGTCGGTTCGTCGCATACAATTAGTTTCGGGTCGTGCACCAGCGCACGCGCAATGGCCACCCGTTGCTGCTGGCCGCCGCTGAGCTGTGCCGGTAACGCACCCAGGCGCGTGCCCAGATTTACCTGCCCAAGAGTTTCGCTGGCTCTTGTTTCCGCGTTCTTCCGGGATTTGCCGTTGATCAGGAGAGGTACGGAAACATTCTCAACCGCGTTGAGCGCTGGCAGCAGATTGAAAAGCTGAAATACAAAGCCGATCGACACACCTCGAAAGTGAGTACGCTCGTTCGGGCCCATGCGATTCAAGTCCTCGCCCAGCACCTCGCAATTGCCGGAATCCTGGCTCAGAATTGCCGCGATGATGGAGATCAAGGTAGTCTTCCCGCACCCTGACGGGCCGACCAGCATGAGTAGCTCCCCGCGCCGCACGTCAAGGTCAATGCCACGCAGCGCCATCACTCTTGCATCGCCTGTTCCGTATGTTTTCGTCACACCTCGGCAATGGACCGCAAACTGTTCGTTCGGCCCCGCCGCATCGACTGCGTATTCCATTGCTTGTCCCCCGGCTTTTTTAGATGAGCGAATACATTTGAGCGAAGTGCGGCTGCGAGTTGCAACCCGGAATGGTCGCTTCGGTTGCCTGCCTCTTGGCCTACGTGGTGTTCTTGTTCAGAGATCTTGCTCAGCGGCTTCAGCAAGAACAACATCCAAAGACGCGAGCAAACTCGCGCCTGAGGTCTACCCGAGGCTCTTGTAGACAGATTTTGGCCGCAGTTCTAGATGCGGAGACTAAGCGGAGGACTACCTGGGGCGGAATCCAATGCGATGGGATGAATCAAGGAAACTAGCGAGCCCTGAATGCCTGGCGAGTTAGGACCAACACTTATGGATGACAATCCCGGACTGAGTGTGACGATCAATCGCGCAAGGGTGTAAACCACACCCACACACAATGCAAGAAGGACCAGAGTGTATTCGGTATCATGCCCGGTCTGGACAGTGTGATCCCAACGGTCAAACGTCTCCAACACAGGGCAGACCACGCAGGTCAGCAAAACAATCATCACCGCCGCGCGCGACATTCTCGTGCCCATGAGCTGAATTATGTCAGACCAAAGATTCAAGAACAACACGAATCGAAACCTAAATCGCGGCACGGTGAGAGAACGCAAAGTTATAAGCTTCGGAGATATATTAGGAAGGACAAGTAGTTTCTGTCCGTCCTCACCTGAGCTACCCTCAAACCTCGATAGCCGGTAGAAGTGACTCCTTGCACTGCCAGAATCGATATAACCTGCTCTACGGGACGTTGAGTTTCTGAACTGAGTAAAGTGATCAGCCAGACCGATTGAGAACGACGATGCAGAACCTCATCCGAGCACGCAAGACGCCCAGCATTCGCGACCTCTGGAGTGGCCCGCTTCTTGATCGGAGCTTTCGAGTTAGCATCTCGCTCAAAGGACTACACGCGTTGCTGGAGACGATCGTCGGGATTGCGCTTCTCAAGATTGACCCGCAGATGATAAATCGGTTCATGTCGGCCGTTCGGCCGTTCTGCATCAAGAGCTTTCCGAAGATCCGCAGGATTTCGTCGCTACGCACCTAGTCCGTGCGTCTCAGTATTTTGCGGGCAGCGGAAAGTACTCCGCCTCTCTGTATCTTCTTTCGCACGGCGCCGTCAAACTCGTGCTCGTTATTGCCTTGCTGAGGAACAAACTTTGGGCCTATCCATTGATGATTGTCACTTTAGCGGTGTTTGTTTGCTATCAAATCTATAGGTTCGCTCTCTCCCACTCCGTTCTGATGATTCTGTTGACGTTATTCGATGTCGTCGTCATTTTTCTCACGTGGCTCGAATACGGAAACCAGAGGTCGCAGCGTCAAACAGAATCGCCGAGGGCAACGCAATCCTAGGATGCTACCTAGGTGAAGCTGGAGGATTGTCGTGCAAGACGATCACCCAAGCCGGTGCACGACTACCTGGGAACGCGGAGCACGCGATGACATCCGGAGAAGGAAAAATTCAACTGCTGCTCACGATCGGCTTGGTGATATGCCAATTCCTCACCGAAACCGCGGCGAATGTCTCTTTCGCTCAAGAGACATCCGTCGCCCCGCTCACGGCAGATCAGGTCGTGCAAAGAATGGCGGAAAGGAACGAGCAACGCGCTCAGGCCCTGGAGAGTTACCGTGGGACCCGCATTTATAATCTCGAATATCACGGATTGGCGAGCAAGAGCGCCACACTGGTTGTGGCGATGACCTACCGGCGGCCTGACGAAAAGAAATTCTGCATCGTATCGGAGAGCGGCTCAGAACTCTTGCAGGGGCGAGTCTTGAAGCGGCTTCTCGAAGCAGAGGTAGAGGCCATGCAGGAGGAACAACGCCGGCAGACGGCGATGGTTCCAAAAAACTACGAGTTCCGCCTGGTAGCCTATGAGCGAACCCTTGATCAGGGTCTTTATGTCTTGGAAGCTACGCCGCGAATCAAGAATAAATTCCTGTTCCGCGGCCGGATTTGGGTGGACGGACAGGACTTCGCGGTAGCGCGCATGGAAGGCGAACCAGCCAAAAACCCTCGTGGTGGACGAAGCGAAATGCCATCCACGTCACCTATGAAAAGATAGGCGAATTCTGGCTACCGGCGAGAAATGAAACCAATACGCAAGTGCGCATTGTGGGGAGTTCTTTGCTGACAATCGTTTATCGGGACTACGAGATTCAGAACGCGGACGCCATGCAGGTGACCGCAACTTCGGGACGCATGCTCGGCTGCCTTGGAGAGTCGGCAAAGTTGTCCCAGACTCAACGCTAACTCCCATCTTGTTTTCAACAGCCGTCCCTCGCCAAAACTCTGGGAGTACTGAGCTTCACCCCTGTAACAATGTTACAGGCCTGTGCTGCAAGCTGTTGATTTCAAAGTCGGTCATCATTTTGGCGAGGGACAGGCGTGGTCCGCCTTGTTGCGCGGTTAAGGCAAGGAAATGCCTGCCGTCCGGCGAGACGATCTCCTTCGGCCCGAGCTTTGTGCAAGCACGAAGTTCAGACGCGATCAATATGAAAATCGCCAGGGCGGACGCCGCAGCGTCCGCCCCGATGAAATGACGACTAACGACGGCTGTGGTGCAGCTACAACGGGGTTAGGGCACGAGGGCGTTGACGAATGCCTGCCCGTTCGGCGTTCCCATGCCGGTGACGTTGTCCCATCCCGGCGCGGTGACCAGCGAGGAATCGGCGCCAAAGGTTAGCACAAACCACCGTGTCGAGAACGGGCTGTTATACAGCGCGCTGTAATACTGAGTCGTGTTCTGAAGCGGCGCAGCAAGCTGATCCGCCGTCACGTTGGTCGTGCCTCCACTCGTGGTGATCGTGCCCGCCACATTATTCGGCGATGGAAACGGAGCGATATCGTTCACCGCTCCCGCCGGCAGGTTGTAAACCAGGGCGGCGGCCTGCCCGAGCCCCACACCTCCGTTCTTCTGTGCGGCGATAGCCATCACGCCCGAAAACATCGGCGTGGCCAGGCTCGTTCCGCCGACCACACCGACGCTTGGGACACCACCGACCGTCTGGATGAACTCCCCCCCGGTAAAGGGATCCGCGAGCATGGAGATGTCCGGCACCATTCGCGCGGTCCCCGGCAGGCTCGACTGGAACGCGGGTTTCGCGAACGTCAGGCTCGCACCGCCGCCCGCGCCGAAAACGAAGCCGAGGTTCAGCGGTGGAACGACAGGTGTGCTGCCCTGGGAGATGCGATTGACGATGCGCGTCTCATTCGTACCCCATCCGGTCTGGAACATGATCGAATTATCGGGATTGAGCGCGAGGCTGGTGCCGCCGATACCCGTCGCAAATGGCGAGCTCGCCGGGAAATCCACGCTCAGAAAACCGACAGTATTGAACTCATCCCCGCGGTCGCCCGAAGCGAAATTGACGTCGATTCCCTGCGCGCCGGCCATCTCGAGAATGCGGTTCACCCGATCGAGCGTGCGCGGGTTCCCGAAGCCTTCAATCGAGGACCAACTGTTCGAGATGGTGTTCCCGAGGTGATGGACCACCGCGTAATTAATCGCTTCGTCGAGCGAAGCGCGGTCGGTGGCAACCACCAGCGCGATGTTGGCACCAGGCGCCATGGCGTGCGCCCATTCGACGTCTAGGCTGGTTTCAAGATCCCAATTGCGCGCTGGACCTTTCGGGTTGTTCACAAGCCCGGGGGCCTTCACCACGGAGAAATTCTGCGAGGTGATGTCCGGCAGGCCGTAAATTTGTGAGAACAGCTCGGCGTCCTGTGCGATAGTGGCCGAACCATAGGCATCTACGATGACCACGGTCTCCCCACTGCCATCAAGGCCCTGCTGATAGAGAGGAGATAGATTGTAGGCCGTCTGCATCTCCGAAGGCTGATAGCCGCAGGGCGGCAGATGACCCAGTGTGTTGTTTGTGATGTCGGCGCCATAGCGGTTGCCACTATAAGTGGCCTGCGGCAAGGTGGACCGCTTCGCGTTCGGCGGGAAGGTGTGCGTCTCTACGCCGCGGAAGCACTGGCTCTCGAAGAACACTCCGTTGGGGCTCGAGCCGACGGGAGTCATTGGGAAAGGCTGACCTTCAGCGTCGGTGGGTAAGACGATGTTTGCCTGGAACCCGAAATCATCCATTCCGCTGATGGCCGCGACATGGGCTCCCGACGGATCGTTTATGCTCGGATCGCCAGTGTTTGAGCGGTACGTCTGGCCGTTCAAGTTGTAAATGTGGATGTTCACGTGGAAGGCTTTCTCGATGTCTCCGATCGTGCCCTGGACCTTCACGTAGAAGTTGTTCTCCGCCAGAGCCAGGACGGACAGTCCGTGTGCCGTGAGGAAGTTCTGAACCGACTTGACTTCCTGCGCCGTGGGCGAGAAGGCTGCGTTGAAACTGTCCTGCGTAATCCATTTGTGAAAATTCGGCGAACCTTTCTGGTTTTGCTGCCCTACGAGCTGGTCAAGCTGCGCTTCGTTGTGCAGTGTCAACCAGGCAGTCACCGAGATGACCGTGGTTGGATCGGCCGAACCGAGATCGGTTGCCTTCTTGATGAAGCCAGGCGTGTTGCCGGTGAGGCTATAATTCGTCGATCCGGAGTTCTGCGCTGCGTTAGCGCTTACAAGAAAAGTCACAGCCAAAGCTACGATCGCCACGACCGCAAGCCCGGACACCAGATGGTTCTTCTTCGATTGGGTAGCCATGCGAGTATTTCTCCTTTCAGACTGCGAAATTTCGCTCGCTCCTGCTTCGGATGCCGTATCGCGCCATAATTCGAGCGCGACGAAGTTGGGCTCCTTCTCAGCAACGCGATGTCGGGAGCGAGCTAGATTCGGTTCTTGGTGGCCTGCTTCCTGCGGGGACGTTCTTGCTTAGCTGGCCGGAAACGGAAGTTAAGAGGGCCTCACCCACCACGAGGAGACCCCGAAACTAGGGCGCCATTATACTGCCGGAGTAAATCCCTGTCCAGTTCTTGCTGCGGTAACCCGCTTGGTGCTGGGCGCCCCGACCACTTACTCCTTTATTTCGATGGACTGTTTCTGTCTCGAAGAATTGACAAGTGACAATTATTACTTTACAATAGCTCTGATGATTAGGAGCTTTAAGCATCGAGGCTTGAAACGCCTCTATGAACGCGGCGACCGAAGTGGGATCCGCCCCGACCTCTTGGATACGGTTGAGCGAATCCTCACGGTTCTCGATTCCGCCACAACGCCTCAAGCTCTGGATCTCCCCCGCTACCGCCTGCACCCACTCAAAGGCGACTTGAGGGGGCTGTGGTCCGTGACGGTACGGGCCAATTGGCGCATCGTTTTCCGCTTTGAGGGGAATGATGCCTTTGACGTTGAGCTGATCGATTACCATTAGAAAGGGAGAAGAAAAACATGCCCATGAAAAACCCCGCGCATCCCGGCCTCATCGTCCGGCATGATTGCCTTGAACCTTTGAAACTCTCCGTGACGGCGGCCGCGAAAATACTCGGCGTCACGCGGCAGGCTCTCAACAACGTGGTGAACGGTAAGTCCGGCATCAGCCCGGAAATGGCTATAAGGCTATCCAAGGCCTTCGGGAGCACGCCGGAGACGTGGTTGCAAATGCAACTGGCCTACGACCTGGCGGCTGCGCGTAAGGACGAAAGCAAAATCAAAGTTCGCCGTCAGCACCTTGTAGAGTTGCACGCATAGGAAATACGTCCAGGCAACAAGGATCCCACACAACCGGCGAAAGACGTTTCTCATAGGATGCGTACGAACGTCGTACGATCCCGTGTACGAATCCTGGGCCAGCGTACCATTCGAGTGTGCCAACTTTTGTGCCCACCCTTCAAACAGATGCGCACAGTTGCGCACAGCCAGACACATGCCAAAGACTCCGCTAAGTTGTTGCTTTTCAGCAGCAACGCTGAAAACAGGAGGGTTGTTTTGAGCGGAATGCCTGCCTTGGGCGCAGGAGGCCCCCGGTTCGAATCCGGGCGCCCCGACCAAAACATTCTTCATTTTTAACGAAGATCATGGTCCTTCAGCGTTTCAACCGTCCTAATAATTGTGCGGACCCCTCCTAATCTAGACCCTTGCGGGAATTCTCCGCTTGGGTGTCAGCGGCACTGCGCGCCCGATAGAAGATCTTGGAGCGTCTACATCGCATACTGGATCCCCGAAGACATCCAGGTGAGGCGCACATGGCATCGTTGCTTCCACGTTGGCGATAACAGGACGACAGCGTTGGTTATTGACATCTTGATAACTTACTTATATTTATATATATTAATCAACGCTGCTCAACCATGAATTTGAAGTGAGCTATTCCGAACTGGCACCTTCACCATCCGAAGCTAAGTTGATCACTGGTTGCGACCGGACTGAATTCTTATGCTGCACCCAGGCTGTTCAGCCCAAGTGGGAACTCCTATGAATTGGGTTTTCAAATCGGCGTCAGTGGGAGCTATGGTGGGCTCCTTAGCGGCGGCACCATTTTATCCGGGGCAAAATCAGCTTGTCGGAATAGTTCTCGATGCAGAGTCGGCCGACGTAAGCAAA
>Ga0073928_10008593_pt1 | contig 12767 bp, 17 predicted proteins | sample PaiPotPPA55metaG_FD_76969 | JGI IMG/M metagenome (GOLD analysis project Ga0073928, IMG submission 76969) | Iron sulfur acid spring bacterial and archeal communities from Banff, Canada, to study Microbial Dark Matter (Phase II) - Paint Pots PPA... ...
GAACCCCGGATACCGCGCACTGCTTGCACAACGTGAAGCGCTGGAGAAGCAGATTGAAGAACTTAAGAACGCTGAGCGCGGCGACGCGATCGATTGGATCCGCGATCAAATGGCGCTGTACGGGATAAAACCCGAGGACCTCGAGCCCCGCCGCGGCCGTGGTCCCCGAAAGCAATCAGGTCCGGTTGCCGCCAAGTATCGTGACCCTGTGTCGGGAGCGACGTGGAGCGGTCGCGGAAAGGCACCTCGGTGGCTGGTGGATCAGGACCGAGATAAGTTCGTCATCACCGACTAATGCCCACCGTGGATTGGGTAGGCGGATTTATTCACAGATTTTGTGGGTAGCTCTGTGGACAACCTATCGAGAGCTTCCCTAAGTCTTTGTCGTTGCGACGGTTTAGGATCACGCCTCGATGACGAACGTAGTTCCTTCAGGCTGAGCGGCGCGAATTCGGTAAGGGATCTAGCCATCGCATCGGTCCAAGGCCGCCGCGCCATTCACTGACAGCGGCATGCTCGACCGCAGGCACGGGCAGCTCGACAATCCGGCGCGGCGCACGACGATGCTGACTCATCAAATTAGGCGACTGCAATAGCTTCACGATAATCGGCTCCGCTGACGCGGGGCCTTTTCGCTTGACCACCTCGACGGCGACCGCGTCCGCTGCCGGCCGAACTGCCAAACGCAGGGGTGCCGGCGACGAATCCTGAGCGCGCGCGAGCGGCCGCATAATGACAAAGAGCGTCTCGGAGCTCTGAGCAGCTAGAAGCAGCCGCCGCAATGACTCGGAGCGGATATGTTGCTGCCACAGCATGAGGGCTCCGCAGCTGCCGTCCTGAGGATCTGCTCCGCGCTCCATAGCGCGTCGGATGATTTCGCCGTCTTTCAACCACATCAGCCTACTCGGATCTACGCCCATGTAGGCGTAGCCTTGCGCATTGGGCACCTGCTGGGGCGCGACGAGCGCGATTGGTCGCTTCTTGGACACGGCAACCGGTGCGGGACCGAGCAGGCGCATCTCGCCCACGCCGGCCTGCTGCAGCAGCAATTCGGTCAGCGTTCCGACCGGCCAGCCCTCACAGAGGGTCTCTGCGAGCACGCGCGCGAATGGTTCGAGATGGCTGACTGCTGCATCACTGACGAAAACCGGCGACAGGTGTTGCACATTAGCCATTTGCTCCCGTTCACGTCTCGACGATCTCAAGGCTGTTGTCGGAACACCATTGCCGCAGCGCACCCTTGACGGAGTCGGATTCAAACGTGCGCCACGCTTCGAGAACTCCTTCGCGCTCCAGCAGGTCCTTGAAGCGCGAGTAAGCGCCTTGCCTTCGGAAAAATCCTTCGACCTGGTCGTGACTCTCCGGCAACTCTTCTGCGACAAAACGCAAGGCGAGGTTTCTTCCTAGATCGAGTTCGTTCTTATGTGGTACTGCGAGGTAGCGATTCGAAGTTTCAAGGTCATCAGGAACATCCTCGTCGAACGCGTCGCTGAACTCAGACCTCCAATAGACTTCGCCCGTATCGAGCGATACATACGCTTCGTGTTCCACGGGTGGCGCCGAGCTAATAAAATCGAAAGTCAAAGAAAGATCGTCATATCTAACCGTGACCATGTCGCTACTCCTTTACGTTCAACTTTGAGCTGGATCCACTTCGATCATTTTAGTTGTTTGACCCGGAATGGAAATTTTGGTTGACGCAACAGGTTTCCGGAGTAGGCGGCCCGAATCGAGGTAGCAATTCCTATCGGGCTGATCACGGCGAAAACCGGCGCTAACGCGATAACAAGAGGGGCGACCTCATTCCCACCAGATGTAGCGGTAATTAGCGTGATGAAAACGAAGGCAGCAAATACGATGGTTCTTTAAACTGAGTCGCGCGAGGACGCCCCGGTGCTTGCCGAGAACGATCCGACGCGCAGGCGCTTGGCGTCCCATGTAATTGTTCGGATCGGGCGGAATGTGGTCTTGACAACGCAGGCCGCAGTTGAGGGTGATCGACTTCCGTCATGCCCTGCCGCAGCTGCATCATCCCGATCCCGAGCACATCGATGCATGGCTCAATCCAGACCCTGCAAACCTTGCGGCGCAGTACGCTATTCTCGACGACCGCAACGGGCCCTATACGAGTACCGAATGGCGGCATGAACTAGACCGTGGGCAAGTTGCGAATGGATTAGGAGTGTCGTATGGATACGTTTCTCGGTGCACCAGAAACAGCCTATGACTGGATGGGCACGGCTTACGCGGACGATGCCGAAGGTGCAGTTGCTTTGACGCGATTGCTACACGATCGCGAACTGGTTCCAACTGAGCATATCGTGTTCGGAATCGATCTTTGGCTCACCAACGATGGTGGCGGTAAGCCGAAACACAAAGCGCCAGACGTCGAGGCGTTCGTGCTCGATACCACGGGTTTCACGGACGCGGAATCGGCGGTCGCTCACGCGCTGAAGTCCGGGGACTTGCACCTTGGACAATTTTTCGTCGAACTCAAGCCAGAAGAGGTTTCCCGCTTCTTCAAACGCTGCCGAATCAGTCTGGTGCCGCCGGAGATCTTTACAGCGGGACCTAGACTGATTGTGCCGCCGCCTAAACTATCGCCGCCGCCGAACAATCGTTCAAAGCAATTTTGATCATCTCAGCCGTTTGATGCGTGCCGGCAATGTCCCGCGCCGCGCCCACTGAAAACGCGGCTGGCTGCAATCTGATGCTGCCGGGGCTCTGATGTCATATGGAAAACCTATTTTTATAACATTGTAGAACCAGACAATTCACGAAATACACCGTTCGATAGATTCGCTGTCACTATGCGCAGAATGAGCATGCGATGTTTCGTTGGTAGCGTGGTCGACGCGCTTCGCATTTGGCTTTTTAAGCCAGTATGCCCTGGCCTAAAACTGTACGAGCTATAGTCATTGAGCGAAGCTAGGAGTGCGATGCTAAGCTAACGACTCAAACCAAAGTAGTCGTAGTGTTTCACATTGCTTTCAAATAAATGACAAACGTAAGATCAGAGTTGGGCTTTGTTTGCCCTCGATGCGGCATCCCGATGGAGGATGGGTGGGAGGTGCTCGCGGTGGGCGAGGTCCATCGGCTCACTTGCCAGTTCTGCCGCGCACAGTTTGATGGTTTGATCGTGGAATGCGAGGCTTGCGGGTCCGATGATTTTGTCACCAACGTCTCAGGAATTGATCCGGAGACGATTACCTGCTCGGCCTGTGGTCACAGCAATCGGCCACGCGGCGCCGACGATGACGAAGAATCTTATCTTTGAGCGTGGGCTCAGCATCGGCGGGGAAAGTGTTGTGCTCAGTCTCTTCAAAACGACGCATGGATTCTCGCTTCAGCGTCGCTTGGTAGAGAGGGATCAATCGGTGTTTGTTCAGGTCCTTCCGATAACTGCTATGGACGATCTGCACCGATTCGCGACGGCAGATCCCTATTCTGAAGAGCTCGCGCCCCTGTATTACGAGGTTCGGCGCCAACTTTTGGAGGATGGCACGGTCGAATAGGATAAACGATCGTGCGGAGGCGAAAATGACTAGGCGACAAACTCATCCAGAAGTAAGTGGCCTGTTTGAGAAATTGATGGCTGCCGAAGACGATTCGGAACTCGCGTCTTGCGTTAAATCCATTGTCACTACGCTCGGCGCAGAATCGTATGTATTCGTTACGCTTCATCCGGGCGATATATCGTCGAGTCGTGCCACGCATCGTTTTCTTATTGGCTGCCGGCCTGAATGGTGCCAGATGTACAACGCCAATAAGTGGTACATGACGGATCCGTTTCTGGACTATTCGCGCAGCAACACCGCGCCGGTCACCGGATCACAGATCGTCGCAACGACGCAAGGTCAACGCGAGATGCTTGCCGCCGCGAGTGAAAACGGCTTCAGAAGCGGGTTCGTCGTGCCGGTTCACACCAGTGATACGGAACGTATCGGTGTCCTCTACATCGGTTCCGACGATACTCAAGCGGAGGGAGAAAGGAAGCTCACTGCGCAACGCCTGTATTTTAGATCGCTTGCAATGGAGTTGCTCGACTGGTTTGGTAGGGAGGCCAAGCGCGAGGTGCTGGAAGCGCACGACATTACTGACAAAGACCTCCAGGTAGTGGGCTACCTCAAAAACGGTTTTACCGCCGAGGATATTGCCCGAGAAATGGATGTCTCCGTTCAAACGATTTACGGAAATTATAAAAAGATTAAGGACAAGCTCGGCGTTACGCACATTTCGGAAGCGGTTAAATTCGCAGAAGTACATGACCTGCTGGCGTAGCAGCGCTCAAGCGTTCTGGTTGTCGCTAACGCTACCGATCGGAGCCTGCGTGTCGTCGTTTGACGGTCACCCGTGGGCATTCGTAGTGGTCGTGCTGTTCGCCGTTCCCGCGCTGGACGCGATGATAGGGCGGGGTGCCCCTGTCTCGGGGCAGGCGCTAGAGAAATCGGCCGAACGACAGGTTCCCTGCTGGTTTGCGCTTACATGGGCCTGTGCGGTGGCTATCGGCGCGTACCGCGCTGCACATGCGCCGGCACTGCAGTTGATCGGGCTAATCGTCGGATGCGGCGTATTGAGCGCCACCGCGATGGCGCATTTGCATGAACTGACGCACCGACCTGGCAAAATATGGCGGCTGTTGAGTGACCTTGCATTCATTGTCGCGGGCTATCCACACTACCGGGTGGCGCACCGGTTGCACCATGAACACCTCGGCAACCCGGAGTTTGGCTCAACGGCATCGGTGGGCACGTCCGTCTGGCGACACGTGGGACGCTCGTATACGTCGGCATTGAAATCGTCACTCACGCGAAGCTTTTTTCAGCACAGCGGGGTTCCGCGCACACTCTTCCAAAACGCGTTCGTCGCCGTATTGCTATTGGGCGCTGCGTTGACGTTGCACCTATGGCGCGTCGCGCTTTTCTACGTTGGATACGCCGCTGTCAGCGTGTTTATTGTCGAGGCCGTCGGCTATATGCAGCACTACGGATTCGATCAAGACCCGCGGCCTGGTGCTGCCACCTCGTGGGACGTCGACTTCTGGTTGTCGAACTGTTTGCTAGTGAACAACGGATTTCACGGTTCTCACCATCAAGACGGGCACTTGCCATATCAGCGTCTGGCCGGGCAGCGCGCCACGCTGCCCGGGGGTTATTTTCAGATGCTTTGGCTAACGTTGGTGCCGCCGCTCTGGTTCTCGGTGATGGACCGGAGGGTCAGGATTTTACTCGCGCGGCAGCGACGGGAAGGTACTGCTTCCAGCGATCAGCTGGCCCGCGATAGTTGCCAGATAGTCTGAATTCAGCGATTCCAGTCGGATCTCAGTAGCATGCTCGGTTTGCTGCGAGTAGTTTTTCTTCGTCGAGCGAACGTAGGCGGGGTCGTAGTAGTCGACCATAATGCTTTCGAAAAGCGCGTCGATCTCGCCGCGTTCGGCGAGCGACGACCACTTTTGCAGCGTCGAACCGCCAACGAGTGATTTCAAATAGCCCAGTTGTGCAACCAAGCCCACAGGGTCTCTCTCAAAGTGCGGATACTCGCGATGCCACATCGCGATTCTTTCCGTCATCGGCGTATCGACCGCGTAGAGGCGGCCGCCGTGCATGCGGTCAAAAAGCGCGGTCGGTAACTGCACGCGGCCGATTCGCTTGCTCTCACTTTCAATCCACACCGGCTTTGACAGATCGAGACGGCTCATCTCGGCAAGCAACAGAGTATCGAACAATTTCTGGCTCGGCTGTGCCCGTCCAGGTATCGCTCCAATGATTGAGCCGCGGTGTGAGGCAAGCGCTTCCAGATCGAGGACCTGTGCACCCGCCTCACGTAACGCCAGTAACAGGCGAGTTTTTCCACAACCAGTTGGCCCTGAGAGCACATTGAGTTGCAACTGCGTTGGCATTGCTTCGAGGGTTTCACGTACCCAGTTTCGATAGCCTTTCCAACCAGTTGGTAACCTTTGGACCTTGTAGCCAATTGTCTCCAGAGTGTCCGTCCAAAGCTTGCTTCGCTTTCCGCCTCGGAAGCAATAAACAAGAATGGAGGCCCGTCGACTGTTCCGGAAAAACGGCAGCTCAAGATGGCGCGCGATGTTTCTAAGCGAATATGCGACGCCGATTTGATAGGCCCTCATCGGATCAGTGCGGTGGACGGTACCGACCTCCGCGTATTCCTCGTCGAAAACCACCGGGAGGTTGATCGCTCCGGGCAGATGATCTTCGGCGAATTCGCGCGGACTCCGTGCGTCGATGATCAAATCAAATTTGCGCAGTGCGTCTAAATCGTACATCGCCATACCTCATAACATAACGCGATGATGAAGTAAATACCAAACGGCGACACCCCGTTACTAATGGATGTCGGGCTAGACTTTCAATGGCCTCCCGGACAAATACGTGAACAACCTTCCCGCATTTGTTCGTCGCCGGATCGTTTCCCCAAAGCGCCGCGCACCTTCGTTAGAAGGCTCCACAAGGCCGCATCAATTACAAATTGACACATCTTTGTTCGTTGAACCAGAAGATTGGTTAGACAAAAATGTAGATATGATCTACAAATGATATCAAACGTGAATCGAATCTTGTCATTCGTGAGAAAACTGCCTGATGCGTGGAAAGTTTCCCGGCTGCGTGGCATTACTCCTTGTTTTGCGAACGATGCTAAGGGACGAAATGCTGACGCTAACCAAAAGGGATCTCGCGATCCTCGACGGCGCTCAACCTGAATACGAAGTTTTTCTGGTAGAGACGGGGGAAGGAGAAGAGGACCGTGAAGGGTGGTGGTTGATGAATGTGAAAATTCCCAGTGAGGCGAAGGTCTATGTTGTCCAGACGGCGATGGGACGAACCAAGTTATGGAAACGGCTTGATATTGCTATCGACTTTGTAAAGGAAACGTGCCCCCGCATTGATGCCGTGCACGTGCTGCTCAGGCGAGAAAAGGGCTGAACTGAAGCGGTTGATGCCGGTGCTACCAACACCGGCATCAACCTGACCATTTTGTAACCCTGTGAGGACTCAATATGGCTACCGCCATTATAGGCGCGGTCGCAGTCGCGCCTGCGTTTCACCACTTCCTGTCCAGCAAGACGCCCACCCTGACGCGCTCGCAGACAAAGTCAGCGGCCATGCTGGCTCTGCTGTTCGTTGCTGCGTTGTTCCCCGAATACGCGTACGCCGTCGACTACAGCACCTTCACCGGCCTGGCGCGTGACTTCGTCTCGTGGCTGTTTGTCGACGCTGGCCCGTATATCTTCATGGCGATCCTGGGTATCTGCGTGATTGGTGTGCCGAAAGGTTGGGTTCCGATGAAAAGCGCGGTGATTGCCACGGTGGTCGCGTTCGTCTTTTTCGCCATCCCGACCATCGTGCGCTACGCGGCTACAACCGCCTCCTCGAACATTTGAGGCGCCGCCATGCGTCAGGTCCACGAAATCCCGAAGGGCATGGTGACGCCCTGGATGATCTGGGGGTGCCTCGCCGAGCTGTTTCTTGGTTCGTTCGTCGTGCCAGCCGTGATCTTCATGTTCTTCAAGTGGGCGCCGGTGATGCTCGCGATCCCGGTGCTGCTCGTCGCTTCCTATCTGGTCACGGCCAAGGACCTGTTCCGCTTTTCGGTCGGCTATCACAGCGCGGGCCGGTCGGCTAAAACGCGAAGCCTCAAGAACTGGGTTGGAGCTAAAACCTATGCGCCACGGTAAATCTCCCCGTACACGCCGGCGCACGTCGCGTGGGCCGCGACCGACCGGCTATTTCCCGCCTTTACCGACGCTATCGGGGTGTGTAGGACATGCGAGCTTTCTCACGGAGTCCGGCACTGGCAACACGTTCTTCGTGACGAAGCCGCTTATGCACGCTGGCAGGTTTCGCGGCCAGAAGCGGTAGGAGGAGTAGGTCCCATGTCTTTCTCCAGCTTTCTCGACGGTCATTTCGGCGTCTCTCCGTTCGTCCCGAAGAGCGAAGCTGACAGGGACGACGATGCTGACCTCAACGCGACCAGCGAACTGCCGTTTGGCCTGAACCCGTACCACAATGACCACACGTTGCGCACGGTTGACGATGCGCTCGTGCAGATCATCCGGGTGCAGGGTCTGTACTCCGAGATGCTGGACGATGACAGCATCGATATCTACAAGCATCAGCGCAACACGGCCCTCGAAGCGATTGCTGACAGCAACGTCGGTATCTATGTGCATGAGATCCGTCGCGAGTCCAATCGCTGGCCGGCGGGCAAGTACAGGAACTGGTTTGCAGGATATCTGAATGACCGCCTGCGCGAGCGATTCCAACGCCGTCCGCTCTATCAGCATGAGATCTACATCACGATTGTGCGTTACCGCCATTACAGCGGCATCGTCGGCATGATCGATCGCGTATTCAACGCGTTGAGCTTTTCCGGGGCGAACAACAAGCTGGAAAGCCGGGCACGTCAGGCGCGCGATCTAGATGAGAAGGTCCAGTCACTGATGAAGTCGCTCGAGCACTACGCACCGCGACGTCTGGGTCGTGTCGAAACAGAAATCGGACCATGCTGCGAGATGGCGCGCTTCCTGCGCTATCTCGTCACCCTCGAGGACGGTCCCGTACTCGCGACGGCGCATAACCTCGGGCAGGCGATCGCCACGTCGTACCTGCGCTTCGGTAAGAACGAGCTGCTGGGCAAGGATGTGTTCGAGGTGAAGGGCATCGGCCATCATCGCATCGGGCAGGTGCTGGCGATGTCGCAATGGCCCGACGGCGCGAGCGCGGGCATGTGCGACCGCTTCCAGAAACTGCCGGCCGAACTTGTCGTAACGCAAAAATTCTTCCCGATCGACAAGCTGGACGCCAGCATGGCCGCGTCCACCAGCGAAGCACGCCTGTCGCATGATCGCGCGACATCTGGACTGTCGGCGCAGGTGACTGCCCTGCGCGCGAGGCAGGCGGCCAACAAGGCCATTCTCGGCGAACACCACATGAGTGTGCTGGTGCACGTGCCGGTACATGGCAAGACCGAGCAGGACGCGCTCAAGGCACTGGACGCGCTCGATGAGGCAGTGGTCAAGACTGGCGAATGCTTCAAGGGCCTCGCGGTGAAGCCGGTGGTGGAAACTGCGGGCATGGAGCGCGCCGTGTGGTCACAGGTGCCTGGCGCGAAGCGTCGGCATAACGGGCGCGTGGGCAAGGTCGAATCAATCCACTTCGCCTGCTTTGCGTCGGCACACAGTTTTCCGCAGGGCCGGTTCGACGGCAACCTGTGGGGCGAATGTCTGCTGGTTCTGCCCACTGAGGGCAGGACCGGCTACTACGTGAATATGCACGAAGAACGCAGCGGTATGGTGCCGGGGCATACCAACATCGGCGCGCGCACCGGTACGGGTAAGACGTTCTTCACCGCGGTGCTCGTCAGCCAGGCCGATAAGGTCGAGCCGCGGGTGCACTGGTTCGACCGCGAGAACGGCGCGACCGTGTTCAACCAGGCGATGGGCGGCGTCGACGTGGTGCTGAGCCTGTCGCGTTCGCTCGGCAACCCCTGCAAGATGTCCGACACGCCGTATAACCGCGCGATGCTGCGCGAACTGCTGCAGATGATGGCGACCTGCTATGGCGGTGTCACGCTCGACGCCGATGCCATCAAGCGCATTGCGACTGCAGTGGACGATAACTTCGACGACGCGAAGACGCGCTTCGAGGACCGGCGCCTGCGCAATCTCGCGTGGCGCTTTGGCCGTGTGGACTCCCCGCTCTACAAGGCGATCGCGCTGTGGCACAGCGACGGCGCGAATGCGGCCGTGTTCGACAACGAGGAGGACACGCTGGACGTGACGCGGCATCGTCACTACCGCTACGAGATGCGGGAGCTGATCAAGGACAAGGAAGCCCGGCCGGAGCTCGCGCTGATGCTCAACTATCTGACCCATCGCATCGAACAGTCGCTGGATGGCTCGCCCGCAATCATCGTGTGGGACGAAGCACAACTGCTCGTGCGCAACCGCTTCTGGCAGTCGAAGATCGAGACGTACCGCGAGACGTTCCGCCGGCGCAACTGCGTGACGATCTTCATCACGCCGGAGCCCAGCGCGCTCTATACGCCAGTGTCCGCAGTCAGGAAGCAGGCCGTGACCGGCTTCTACATGGCGAACGATCAGGCGTCGCCGCGCGATTACATCGACAACCTTGACTTCTCGCGAAGCGAGTTCGAGCACATCAGGACCATGTCCCCGACCGAATACAAGGTGCTCATCAAGAAGGGCGCAAATGTCAGCGTGCGCGCTTCATTTGCTTTGCCCGATCTGCCGGGGCTCGTCGCGGTGCTGTCGTCGAACGACAAGTCGGTGGAACTGATGGAGCGTGTTCGTGCCGAGCTTGATACGACTGAACCGCGTGTGTGGGTGCCGGTGTTCATGGAGCGCGCTCTGGCTGAGCGTACGCACAACGTTTAGGAGAGACGACAGCATGGGCAGACGCGATGCCGGAGGATACGTGAATGTCTCGATCGGTGACATAGAAGCCGCGATCCGCTGGTGGCGTGCGCGTGCGTCGTCGGATGCCGGGTTTGCCGGCAGCGTCGCGGGATGTGCGCTGGCGCGCATGTATGGCGCTGCGATCGCTGGTCACGCAATCACGGACGTCGAACTCGACCAGGCGCAGCGGGATGCGCTCGGCGCGTTCAAGGGCTTCGTTGAAACGGCAACTGTGAAACAGCAGGGAAGGGAGCCAAGGAAATGAAAGTCACCTCGGTAGCGCTCGTGGGGTTGGTGCTTGCGTCGTCAGCGTTTGCGACAGGCGTGCCGGTCGGGGATGCTGGAACGTGGACTGCGCTTGCGGCACAGCTGCAGCAACTGAAGCAGGAATACGACACGCTGAACAACCAGTACAAGGCAGTAACGGGTTCGTACGGACGCGGCGTATCGGGTCTGACGGATGCCCTGGATGCTTCGTCGATCGTGCCCGGCAGCTGGCAGGACGTGGTGGCGCAGCAGAAGAGCGGTATCTACGGCAGCCGTCAGTCCAGCTACGAGCAGGTCATCAACACGATCCCGACCGGCACGTTCCAGGACCAGTCCACTGGCGCCAACTACAAGATGAGCACCGACTCGGTACGCGCGGCGCTCGCCGGCGGTGAATCACTGTACGACGAGGCGCAGACGCACCTGCAGAATTTCCAGAGCCTGTCGCAGCAGGTCGATTCAACAACGAACCTGAAAGACGCGGCGGACCTGCAAAACCGCATGTCGGCCGAGCTGGGCATGGCGCAGTCCGCGCAAACCAAGTTGCAGGCGATCAACGCGAACCTGACGGCTAACCAGTTGAACGACAGCAACCAGGCGGCCGCAGTGCGGGCGAAATTCTTCCAGACCACTTCTCCGTGAGGCCCGCGATGCGACGAGTCATAGTTTTGCTGATTGCAGCGCTTGTACTTGGTGGCTGCGCGCACGACGGCGCGATACCCAAGTCCCCCTGCGCCTGCGTGTTTCACCCGCTTGAGCAGGGCTAAGGGGTGCGTCCCGCTGAACGAACCGAATCGCCGTAAAACAGGAGATATCAAAGATGACGTGGATAACACGCGCAGGTTGGAGTGCATTGGTGCTGGCAGTGGCAGGCGGTGTCATGACCGTGGTGATCGTGATGCGTCATCCCGGCCACGACGCAGCGCTTCGCGAGGCCGCGCCGGCGTTCGAACCGAAAACCGCCGCGTACTACGTCGCGCACCGCGACGAGATGAGGGCGCGCGAGGCCGAGTGCAATAACAAGGGACTCAGTCCGCTGGCCGACACGCCCGCTGCACGTGATTGCCTCGCGGCGGCGAATGCGGAGCGGCAGATCTTCTTCGGCACGGGAAAGTAACGTGGCCGATCCGGTCGACACATTCGTCCAGACGCTCTTCGACAGCATCCCGGCGTGGACAGAGGAATTCCTGTCCACCTATTACCCGGTGCTCGGACAGGCCGTGACGCAACCGGCGCTCTACGTGGCGATGATCTGGGTGGCAGTCAAAGTGATCCGCGTGCATGCGGGGCGTGATCCGTCCGATGTGTGGCCGCTCGTGAGGATGCTGCTCACGATCGTATTCGTGTTCTCAGCACTGAACTGGGGAGGACTTGCCAGCCAGATTTTCCACATGTTCTCCGAGTTGCGCGACAACACCGCGAGCCTCCTGATGGGCGGCAAGTCGATCACGCAGTACCTTGAAGACGACTACAACAAATTTAATACCGCCTCGCAGCACATGCTGAGCCAGTCGATGTGGAGCATCGGTATCGTACTGATGGGACTGATGCTTAACGCTGTGAACTCGGCGCTCGTACTGGCGGCACTGGTCCTGAAAGTTAGTTCGGATCTCGGCACCGCCCTGACGATGCTGCTCCTTCCGCTGTTTGCGCCGACCTTTTTCTGGAGCAGCACGCGCGGCTTCGGCATGAGCTGGCTTGCGGCGATGGCGAAGTTTGCCTTCGTCGGCATCCTGCTTGCCGGCGTCGTGGTGTTCAGCTTCAGCATCACGGACCAGTTCGTGGCGAAGATGGATCCCAACACGATGACCGCGCGGGATGCGTCCGTCGCGATTGTGATCGAGGCGGCCATCGTGCTTTTCATGGCCTTCGGCGTGCGGCCTCTCGCTTCTGCGTTGACGTCAAGCGGGGCTGCCGGAGGTGGCATGGCGGAAATGGTGGGCGGCTTCATGATGAGCCAACTCCTGTCAAAGCTGACCGGCGGCGGCAGGGGCGGTAGTGGACAGAACACCGGGCAGACGCCCAACAACATCAGCAACACCCAGGCACAGCAGGGCGCGCA
>Ga0073928_10008594_pt1 | contig 12767 bp, 14 predicted proteins | sample PaiPotPPA55metaG_FD_76969 | JGI IMG/M metagenome (GOLD analysis project Ga0073928, IMG submission 76969) | Iron sulfur acid spring bacterial and archeal communities from Banff, Canada, to study Microbial Dark Matter (Phase II) - Paint Pots PPA... ...
AATCATGAACAGCGAAACCTATCCCCTGATCGCGGGAGTGCTGGGCGTTCTTGCGGGAGGCTTGCTGCTCGCGGCCGGAATCACGCTGCTCGTGAGTTCCCCACTCGCCCCGGTTCTCGCACAAGCCACCGCCTGGATATCGGTTCCTGTCTTCACCCTGACCGGTATCGTCACCCACCGCGCAGGGTGGTCGATTACAGCGGTCGGTATTCTCTTTCCCTTGCTTCTGGTTTTCGGTCAGAGGAATAGCAAAAACGCTGCAACCGCATCGAAAACGTAATGCGGCATTTGCTCGATTGACCTAGTAGGCTACCATGGTGATTCACCGAAACCAGAAACGCCATGCGCGGCCTGGCGCGGCCTGAGAGACAAGCGAGTCCTGATCACCGGAGGCGCCAGCGGCATCGGCGCAGCCACCGCAGCGCGCTTTCTGGAAGAAGGCTCGCGGGTTTGCATCCTCGACCGCGACGCCGCAGCTTGCGCGGCCATTCGTCAGCAACTGGCGGGAATATCCGAGGCCATCATTGCCGACGTCACTGACCTGATGCAGGTCGAAGCCGCGCTGGCCGATGCGGTGCGTGTGATGGATGGAGTCGACGTGCTCATCAACAACGCCGGCATCCGTATCCGCCACAGGTTTCTAGACATCACTCCCGAAGAGCGGGAGCAAGTGATCGCCGTGAATCTCACCGGCGTGTTCTAGGTGGCGCAAACCGCCGCCCGCCACATGATGGAAAATTACACGGTCGAGCGCGGCAGCGGAGTGATTCTGCAAACCGCCTCCACCAATGGCATCATGGGCTATCCCTACTACGCCGACTACAACGCCACCAAAGCCGGAGTAATCGAGTTGACGCGATCCATGGCCCTCGAACGCGCTTCCAAAGTTCGCGTGTGCGCCGTCGCACCCGGATACGTCCTCACACCGATGCAGCGCGCCGAATACACTGACGGCATGCTCGAAGAGGTGAACCAGAAAATTCCACTCCGGCGTCATGCCAAGCCGGAAGAGATCGCAGCGTTGTTTGCCTATCCCGTAATGCTGATAGCAGAATCTGCTCGGGGGAACAACACTGACCAGTACGTTCCTCCGCTTCGAACTGGGATCAGGTATCCTAGCCATCGTCGAGGATAACTGCATGCGAGGTCTGAAGGACAAGCGAGTCCTGATCACCGGAGGAGCTAGCGGGATCGGCGCAGCCACCGCCGCGCGCTTTCTGGAAGAGGGTTCGCGGGTTTGCATCCTCGACCGCGACGCCGCAGCGTGTGGAGCTATCCGTCAGCAACTGCCGGGAATCGCCGAGGCCATCATCGCCGACGTTACCGACCTGATGCAGGTGGAAGCCTCCCTTGCCGACGCGGTACGAGTGATGGACGGAGTCGATGTCCTCATCAACAACGCCGGCATCAGCGTCCGCCACAAGTTCCTTGACATCACGCCCGAAGAATGGGACCAGGTGATCGCCGTAAATCTGACTGGCGTTTTCTATGTAGCCCAAACGGCCGCGCGCCACATGATGGAAAACTACACGGTCGAAAGCGGCAGTGGTGTGATTCTGCAAACCGCATCCACCAATGGCATCATGGGCTATCCCTACTACGCCGACTACAACGCCACCAAAGCCGGAGTAATCGAGTTGACTCGCTCCATGGCGCTTGAACTCGCGCCCAAAGTTCGCGTGTGCGCCGTGGCTCCCGGATACGTGCTCACGCCTATGCAACGCGCCGAATACACTGACGCCATGCTCGAAGAGGTGAACCAGAAAATTCCACTCCGGCGTCATGCCAAGCCGGAAGAGATCGCAGCGTTGTTTGCCTATCTCGCCTCTGACGACGCAGCCTACGCAACCGGGCAGGTTTATACCATGGACGGCGGCGAAACCGCCGGAGGACTGGCCAGCCGGTGAGCACCACTGTCTTCCTGGGTGGAGGGCGCATCACCAGCGCACTGGTGGCGGGCCCGCGTCGAGCTGGACACAAAGGCGTCATCGTCGTCCATGACCGCAACGCCGAAAAGCTACGAGCATTGCGTCGCGATTTTGGAGTGGCGGTCGAGCCTGACCTCCGACCCGCGGTTTCAAGAGCGGACATGCTCATCATCGCGGTGCGGCCGACCGCGGTCGCGGAAATGCTCGAGGAAGTTGCCCGCTACGCTGGTGCCTCGCCACTCGTGGCTGTGAGCTTGGCGGCCGGGATTCCCCTCAAGAAATTGCGTCTACGGCTTGGCGCCCGGGTCCGCTGGGCACGGGCCTTGCCAAGTCCGATCTGCCGCATCGGACGCGGCCTGACGGCGGTGGCATTTGCTCGCAATGTCCCGCGCGCCGACCGCACGCGGGCGCGCGAATTCTTTGAGCAAGTGGGTCTAGTCCTCGAGATGGCGGAGAGTCGCCTGGATGCCTTCAACGCCGCCTATTCGCCAGCCCACGGCTACCACGCGCTGGCAACTCTGGCCAAAGCGGCGCAGGATACGGGATTGGACCCGAAGACGGCGCTCACCGCTGCAGCCCATGCCTTCGCGGATGCAATCCTCTATTGGAGGGAGAGCGGCCAGAACGTCTCCGACCTCCTGCATGAAGCGGCAACGCCTGGTGGGACTTCAGCCGCGACCCTGGCAGCCATGGACGCGGCCGGCTATAAGAGGGCTATCGAGCGAGGTCTCGCAGCCGGCATCCGGCAAGCGCGGGCAAATGCGCGCCACTGATGTTCCCGGGCTAGCGTCCCATAGAGCTAGCTTTTGACCCACCTCGCTGCCAACCGCCCCAGACGTACAAGGCGGTAAAAACCGAACAGAGATTTCGGAAGACGAACCGCTTCCCACTCGCCGGGCCCGGGAGTAAGAGTCAGGCGTGCGAGAAATCGCAGGCGATCCAGTGGGCGCTCGCGTAGCCGCATCATTAGCCGAAAGTACGATAACTTCTCTTCTTCGTACGTAACGCCCGCAGCAACCGATGCGGCGATTCGTTCCGTGATGTCCAGTGCGGCGCGATCTGCGACGACTGCATCTTTGATGGGCGCCGGAACAGGCGTTGCAAGAAAGCGATGCATCAATAGTAACGTGATATGAAGAATGCGCTTGATACCAAGTTCCTGGGATTGAGACTGAATCCAATCCCAATCCAAATTCTGCCGCTTTATAATTTGCGCGATGTCGCACAGCCAGATCAGCCGTCCCCAAACATGTTTCGCAGCATGCGCGGAAAGGATCAGCAGCAGGTCTTCAGGAGAAGGCGTTTTCACATAGCGGTCAGCAACTGAGACGGTCACCGCGCGCTCAAACAGTCCGTCCATATCGAAGTCGACAGCGTAGAAGCGCGGCTGAAGCGCCCACTGTAACTCCAGCAGATTTATCCCCGCGGCACTGTCGAAACTGCATTCGTATCCCGAATCCATGTAGTCGTGCTCCGCATCCTCGGGAATGAGCACGCGTGGAGTGTAGCCCAAAGCGCGAAGGGCGCTCTTGATGCGCACTACATCTTGGCGGCGGACGAACAAGTCCATGTCGCCGGATTGCCGCAGCGCCATGTCGCCGTAGTACACCTGCGACAGGACGACGCCTTTGTAAGGGATGACATCGATGCCGAGACCTCCGAGACAATCGAGAATGCGGATCAGTTCGCGGGTGAGAAAAAGGGACTTGTGAATGTTTCTCTCATAACTCTGGCGCAGCGATGCCAGCACAGCCGGCGGAACGACATCGTCGAGAGGCCCGAGGTTTTGATAGAGCAGCGAAATTATACCGTGCTGATCCGCGAGGCGAAGGGTCGCATTCCAATCCAAAGGTTGATGCAGGAGTGGTCGAATGTGATTAAGATCAAGGTTCCGCAGATCAGGAGAGCTCGCGGCCAGTAAGAGACTCCATTCGGGAACAACTTCGACACTTGGCGCGGACTGGTTCACGGATTTGGAGCAATCTTAGCAGGCAAGGTAGCGACGTTGATCGCAGGGGACAGCGCTTTGTCGCCTGATGCCAACAGACCACGTGTTACTTCCGTCACGTCAATGCCCTTATTCTTTAACGTGCATCAAGCCCCCGTTCTGTCACACTAGTATGTTGGCGGTTCAGAGTTCGCAATATGGAAATAGTTACACCCAAGACAGTGCGGCGCAGCACGCGATTACGTGTGCAGATTTCTCTGCTCGTCACCAGCATGGATCGCAGGCATTCGTTCTCGGCGCAGTGTGTTGCCGTCATAGTAAGTCCGCAAGGCTGCGGGATCCGCGCGTCGCAGGCCTTGCCCATTGAGACTCCGGTACTCCTAAGTGGACTGCCCGGCGGAGGAAGCGCATCGGGTCGTGTGGCGAATTGTCTGCCCTTGGGCAAGGACGCGAAAAGCTTTTTGATCGGAGTGTCGTTGTACAACCAGGGTAATGTATGGGGAATCGCTGATCCACCGGAGGATTGGAACTGCCTCCCCGATTCGGGCGCTGCACCCAACGGCGCCGAAGACAAGACGAAAAAAGGCAAGAATGCTTGGCCCTACAATCGGTTCTCCGGTCAGGGCGAGGCTCATCCGCGGGGAAAGTAATTGTGTCGTTCAAATACTTTAGCGGGCCCAACCGACAATGGTGGTGGTCGCCTCCCGTTCTTTCGTAACCACCGGAAGTAACCGACGTGGTGCCATAATTCACACACGATGTCGCAGACCCCAGAGCCCGCCGCAATTGAAGTCTCCTCGGCGAGTGCGCCGAGCGAAACGCCGCGCCCTTTTCGGGTTAAACTGCGAGGCTCCGTACTGGCACTGATTCGTTTGCCTAACCGGCGTCAGATTCGAGGCAAGCTGCATCAGCTTTCCACTACCGGTGGACTGGTGAACGTCGAACAGCCACTGGACGAAAAACTGCAGGTGGAGTTGATTTTTCACCTCGGGGAAACGACCATCCGCGAGAAGGCCGAGATGATGTTTCCCATGTGGGCCACACAGGGATGGCTGCAGCCGTTCCGCTTCATCGACCTGCCCGAGGAACGGAAAAATATCCTTCGAACGAATCTGCTTGCGTTCGTTCAGCAAACGCAGGAGTGACGCAAAGCCCACCCGAGTTATCAAAATTTACAACCTACTGCGAGCGAACCAGGTAGACGAGGGCAGTACGATTTCGAACGTACTGCCCTCATCAGCCGCAAGCCGTTTAGAAGTGAAACCCAATTTCCGCAGTCAGCGTACGCGGCGTCACGTAGTGCGTTCCGCTGAACGTCGAGAGGAAGTTATACAGCGCGTACTTATTGGTGATGTTGATGGCGGTCAGTTGCAGACTCACTTTGTACTTATCGCCCCGGAACAAATTATCGTGTCCGATCGCAATGTCGAAAAGACTTCGAGCTGCGATCCGCGGCGGATTCTTGTCGTCGTTCTCCGTGTTCGGTTTAGGCACATTTAACAGCGTAGACCCGTATTGTGACAGTGGACACGGATTCGGAAGCGCCACCGTTGGTGTTGCACGTATCGAACCGCAGAAAAGACCCGCCTCGAACTCCTGATCCGCGGTCAGCGGAGTTCCAAACGAATCCGTCAACGCCACCGCCGGAGCCCCCGTCGAATCGACGGTGGTCTGAGCGCAGTTGCCGCCAAAGCAAGGGGTTTGACCCGCTACCAAGCCGCTGTCATAGCGCCAGTTAAAGCCGAACCACGGGCCGAGCTTCCACGGCTGGTACTGAATGTGTGTCGTGAGATTAAATTTCTCGTCGTGATCAATTCGGAACGGAGTGGAGGTTGTTGAACCTACCGCCACCGCGGGCACAGCACCGGCTCCGCCGATCTGAGGCGTGAAAAAGCGCGCTGCCACACTGGAGAAAACCGCCAGCGCCGAGAATCCATGGAAGTTCGGTACACTCACGCGAGCGGCATATCCCGGAATTTTCGACCTGTCCCACTCGATGGGAAAAGTAATCGGAGTGTTTCCCAGGATACTGAAGTCGTACGCGTTGTGCGTGTACTTCCAAATGTACTCGCCGGAAAACACCAGATACCGGCCAAAAGCCTGTTGAATTCCAGCGTGGAACTCATTGCGCCAGCCGGGAGAAAACGGGGTTACACCTGAGACGGTACAGCCCAGAAGCGGATTCAAAACATCGTTGGCGCATCCGATGCTGGAGAGCACCAGGTTCTCGTTGAACGGGGTCTCCAGCACACGCGCATAGGACACACGAACAACGGTGTTCGTCTTCTTGATGTTGTAAGCGACCCCGACACGGGGCTCGGGTTCTTTGTGCGTGGTCAGGCCGTTATAGAAGTCGGCACGCAGTCCCAGATTCAAAGACCAATTTCCCTTTGTGATGTTATCTCTCACGTACAAAGCAAGCTCCTTCACGTCGGTGTGGCCATTGAAAGTGAACAAATGACCGCCTCTCGTCAGATCAAAAGCCGGCAGCACGGCGCACGGATCGGGAGCAGGATTTCCGTTCGGGCAACCGAAAGTGACTGGAAGCAGCGTGGGATCGACGATGCCGAGCGTGTCCTGCTCATCGAGGAACGTCTGCTGATAGACCCCCCCGACCTTCAGGTTGTGAATACCTTTGACGTAGGAAAGATCCGACCGCAGGCCCGCGTTGGTCAACTTCCGATTCTGTCCGACTGTTTCTCGTTGCAGATTGGTTGGCCCAAGGTCGGCGAAAGGGTTGCCGCTGGGATAGTAGTTGAATTGGTCGCGGCGAACAAAAGCGCCCAGGGTGAACACGGCGTTTGAACTCAACAACCGGGTCCATGAGGGCGCGATGTTAAAGGTTTGTATTTGCGAGCGCTGGTCCGTGGGTCCGACCACGTTGCCATTGGGATCACGGCCGCCGTTAGCCACCACGACGCCATTCCAAGGAGTCGCAAACTGAGAGTCGAATGTATTCGGGGTCTGGAACCAAGAGCGCGTATAACCGAAATTCAAGTGAATTGAGTCTGCGGAGGTGATCTGATAATCCACGCGGTCGAAGAGATTCTCTTCGTTGCCCTTATCGTGCATTACCGCGAACTCTGGCGGGTCTAAGAAACGTCCGCTGTTCAATCCGCTCACCGAGATAAAGTTTCCCCATTTCTGGCCGCCGTATGCCAGATCAGCCGTCACATTGGAGGTCCCGAATGATCCGTAGGAAGCGGTGACACTGCCATGCGGAGTCGTTGCTCCCTGCCCAGATCGTGTGGTCACGTTGATGACGATACTCGTCTTATCACCGTATTCGGCGGGCGGGGCTCCCGAGATAACTTCCAATGACTGGATTGATTCGATTGGAATCTGGTTGGAGAACACCTTGCTTTGCTGATCGGTAATCGGCTGGCCATCAACCGAAAATGAATTTTCCGCGTGATCACCCAAGCCATGGAACAGTCCGTTCGAGTCGGCTGAGATACCTGGCGTGGCGAGCGTGACCAGCGAACTGACCGATGAAGATTGGCTCTCCAACGGCAGCTTGTCGAATAAGTTCCGGTCTACATCCGTGTGGAAGGTGGAGTCATTTTCGATCAAGTCTCCGCCTTCCGCCTCGACCGACACCTGAGTGGTTGATCCCGAAACCTTGAGACTGATAGCAACGCTGACGGGAACGGATGAGCGAGGCTCTACGTCCTGTGCGTAGGACGAGAAGCCCGTCGCAGTCACGGTCAGATGGTAGGGATTGAAAGGAACATTGGTGAAGGCAAATTTTCCGGTTGCGTCCGTGGTAGTAGAGCGATCAAAACCGCTCACGGGATTACGGATGTCAACCTTGGCGTTAGAGACTACCGCGCCTGTAGGATCGACCACGCTGCCGTTGATGGAACCAGACTGCGCGGAAGCGGAGAGAGCTAGTACCAAACAGAAAGACACTATCAAAGCTGCGTGACGCGACTTGTTACATGAAGCCTGCATCATTCCTCCATGAAATTGGTCGAAAAGATCAAGAGAACGGTTCACTGGGAAACGAACCGGGCCTGTACTCGGCAATAAATCTGATCTTTAGACCGCAGGAGGCGGACGGACGTATAAAGCAAAAGCTACCAGACATTGTTTGGCGGAAGTGGGCTTCGGCCGGTGTCGAACTACGCGACGAAATACCGGCTTGGGCGTCGGGGAAGCGTTGGTCGGAGATGCGGAGTGCGCGGCAACGCAAACCTGACAGGTAGCAGACTCATCCTGACTCGAATGACGATGCACGGCGAAGGCTACTGCTGACCACAACGTCAGCAACAGGCACAGCCACGCTACGCGTTTCGAGATCGACTGCATGTTACCCAGAAGTCCTACAATCGAATTTACAACGAAAGACAACGCCGGCGCAATCACCGCAATCCCATTGATGCCGAGAACGGAAGAAAAGAAACACTCTTTGGTCAAACTATTTCCCGCGCCCCCCTAATTCTCTTGAACCGGAGTAGTGCGGATTTGTGGCCGCCCATATGGGGAATGCTGTTGTGTTAGCTTAATAACAAAGTGTGGGGCCCGTAGCTCAGCGGTTAGAGCAGTGGACTCATAATCCATTGGTCCAAGGTTCAAATCCTTGCGGGCCCACCAAGAAAGTTATGGCCACGGTCATGGGGCGTTCGTGGGGGAACGCTGGCGTGATAAACTCATGCGCCGTGAGGCAAATGGATACGCCGCCGACACCTCCTTCGTGTTCCGAGTGCGCCACCAAGTCGGAGGCTCCGGGGGGCAGTCCGCCGACCCAATCGTCGTCGCGGATGTGGCGGTCAAGCAGCGGCAAGATGCGCATCGACACTCCCAGCGCCAGTATCATTTCAAGCCCGGCCGATAAGAAAACAATCCTCCTCGATCATTTGAAAAAAGAGGCGATGGTTATACCGATGCCGCCAGCAACTGGAACTGCGCCATCTGGAAGCCCAAAGGTACCAGGTGGAGCGGGATCGGCTCCTCCGATGCAGGTGCAAGATCTGGGCAAAAGCATGATCGAAGGCCATGAAGTCGAAGGAAAACGTTATGTTCTTCCGGCGACGCAAAAGCCTCAGATGCCGTCCATGCCGAAAATGCCGAAGCTTCCTCAGATGCCCAAGGCGCCTCAGATGCCCAAGCCTCCGCAGTCGCCGCAAGCAACTGCGCCACCCCAGCCGCCACAGCCGACCGTGACCGAGGTTTGGACCAGCGTCAAGCTGAAAACGCCCGTGCTGACTAAGGTCACGAGTGCTCTGGGATCGCAGACCACTTATTGCAAGCCCACATCCTCTGAGGAGCCACATCCTTCCACTTTTGAAATTCCTCCCGGATATAAATTAAAGAGTTCCTGAGCATCGCATTGGTTTCAGAGTCGCAGAGAGCGCAACAGACCGGTTGGAACGCGTCTATTTGCCGAGACCTTCCTCGCGATGTGACAATGTCTACATGCAAAAATCCTTCACCATAGCGGTAAACATATTGGCGGCCGGGACGTTGCTGCTGGGCAATGCCCTGGCGCAACAGGCTCCCGCGGCGACGACTCAACCGGCGGCTCCGTCTGCGGCTACACCAGCCAAGGGGCAGACTCCTGCGACCAAGCGGCCAGCCTCTGCGACGAAGAGCTCGACGGCCTTGACTCTCAAGACGCAGAAAGAGAAATTCAGCTACGCCCTGGGCATGAAGACGGGGCAGAGAATGGCGGAGAGCTTTAAGAAGCAATCGGTTCCATTCGATCCAGCCATTCTGGCGCGGGGACTGAAAGACGGCTTATCGGGCGGTAAGACCCTGCTCACCGACGAAGAAGCGCAAGCCGCGATCAAGGCAGTGCAGGAAGAGATCGGCAAGAAGCAGCAAGAAAAAATGCAAGAGGCGGGCGCGGCGAACAAGAAAGAGGGAGAAGCTTTTCTGGCCGCGAACAAAGGAAAAGAGGGCGTGGTGACGCTGCCGAGCGGCCTGCAGTATAAGATCCTGAAAGACGGTACGGGGCCGAAGCCAACGGCGGGCGACACCGTGGCGTGTAACTATCGTGGCACCCTGATCAACGGGACAGAATTTGACAGCTCGTACAAGACCGGCCAGCCTGCGACCTTTCCCGTGAGTGGAGTGATTAAGGGATGGACTGAGGCTCTTCAACTGATGCCGGTAGGCGCAAAGTGGCAGTTGTTCATTCCTTCCGATCTTGCCTATGGCAATCGCGGTGCGGGGGGCGACATTGGCCCCGATACGACCCTCATCTTTGAAGTCGAGTTGCTTAGCATTCAAGATAAGAGCAAGGAAAAGGCGCCGGAGCAAGGGAAGGATCCGGACAAGAAATAACTGACGATGTTCAGTAAGTTAGTGACAGCGGAGCCGGAAAGAGGCTCCGTTTTTTCTTTCCTCCCCATGTTTCGGCCGTTAACCAAAGTTGCGCGAACCACTTCAAATTGTTGACAGGCTTAGTTCGGCGAGAGTAGTTTGGCTCAGTCCAGCCACGAGAAACGATCTTGATCTCTAGCTGAGGAGTCCCGGAAATGTTATGCAGATTTCTGTGCGCAGCGGTCTTTTTGTGTATGGTGGCAAATTCCGCCATCGCACAAGATCCGACCAAGGTGGAGCCTAAGCATTACAGACTGCAGTTCGAAAATGACCGCGTGCAAGTGGTTAACGTCCATTACGGTCCCCACGAAAAGTCAGAAATGCATGAACATCCCGGCGGAGTGGCGGTCATCGTAACGGGAGGACATCTTAAGTTCACCGACCAAAATGGTAAGGTCACGGAAGTATACTCTAAGCCGGGCGAGTCCCGGTGGTTCCCGCCTTTTAAGCATAAGGTCGAAAACGTCGGCGACGAACCTTATAACGCGGTTTACATTGGCATTAAGGGCAAGCTCACCGAGGCTGGCGCCAATACAAATCAGGAATCCCCGCTGGCCCCGGAAGAGGTTGCGAAAATCCTGCTGGAGTACGCCTCAGCCGCGGCGAAACCCTAGATCGAAAGGGGATTGCGTTGCTCAGGGAGCCCCTTCTCCACTTTTGATTCTCTGCCCGCTCCCCGTGTAATAATCTTTACAGTGACAAATTGCTGAGCGAAGGAAGTGTATGGCGCGTACCGTGTTTTGCGTGAAATTGAAGAGGGAACTGCCTGGGCTGGACGAACCTCCGTTCGACAATGATCTGGGTCGCAAGGTTTATGACAACGTTTCGCAGGAAGCCTGGAGGATGTGGACTGAGCATTGCAAGATGCTGCTCAACGAATATCGTCTGAATCCCGCACGCCGGGAAGATCAGGAAGTCATTGTGAAGCAGATGGAACAATTCTTTTTCGGCGAAGGCTCCGCATTGCCCAAGGAATATGTTCCGCCTGCGCCGAAGTGATAGATTCCCAGGGGACTCCAGTAATGAGCTGACCCGCATTCACAATGCTGAAACATTTTGCGCGATAGGCGCATTAAAACCGTGATTCCCAAGCGGTTACTTCCGTAGTTACTCCTGCACTGATTTTGATGCACTATTAATCACCCCTTAACATTCATCCGCTACAACTGAACTGTGGATCTGCCCGTGTACAACACGCTGATCCTTTCTGACCTGCATCTCGGTGCGGAGACGAGCCATGCGCGGGAAGCCACTCGCGTGCTGAAGGAAAATCGCTTCCACAGGTTGATACTTCTAGGCGATATCTTCGCCGACCTCAATTTTGCTCGCCTCACCAAAGATCACTGGAAATTTCTCGGTTACATCCGCAAGCTGTCGAATCCCAAGCGCAACATCGAAGTTGTGTGGGTGGAGGGCAATCATGACCACGGACTCACCAACATTATGTCGCACCTGGTGGGCGTTCGGGTTTACCAGCATTACGCCTGGCAATACGCCGGGCTGCGCCACATCGCGATTCACGGCCACCAGTTTGACGGCTTTCAGGTGAACAACGTACGGCTCAGCCGGCTGGGTACGTCTCTCTATCTGAGATTGCAGAAGCTGGATTTCAAGAACAAGCCAATCGTACGCCTCATCGACCGGCTTAATACGCGTTGGTTGCGCATGTCATTGAAGGTGTCCGCGGGGGCTCTGCAACATGCCCGGCAGCACGATGCCAATCGCATTTTCTGCGGACACACGCACGTGGCCGTCCATGTCGAAGAAGACGGAATTCACTACTACAACTCAGGCGGCTGGGTCGATTCCCGTCTGACTTATCTCACCGTTAACGAACAGGGGGTTCGCATCCATGAATACAATGAGCGAGCTGACGATCGTGATTCCAGCCAAGAACGAGGCGAAACTGATTCCTCGTTTGCTGACTTCGCTGATGAATCAGGACTACTCGAAGATATCGAGTACGAGAGTATTGGTAGCTGATGCGAATTCAACCGACGGCACGCGCGAAATTGTGCTTAGCTTTCGCGATCGGCTGAACGTCAGCGTAATCCCTGGCGGAATGCCCTCGGTGGGGCGCAATTTGGGAGCAGCCCACGCCGAGAGCACTTACGTTCTGTTTCTCGATGCCGATATCGAACTCGCGCATCCTTCGGTGCTTCGACGCGCCGTCGAACTGGCGCAGCGCAAACAACTTCATTGTGTGACTACCAACATCCTTTGCCGCGATGGTAACTGGATCGACAAACTGATCTACGTGGGCAACGACATCTTTCAATACCTATCGCGCCTGCACCATCCGTTTGCCACGGGAATGTTCATGCTGTTCGACCTGCAACAGTTCCGAAAACTCCGTGGATTTCATGAGCAGGTCGCCTTCGCCGAAGATTACCTGCTCAGCCAGCAGGTGGAGCGAAAACGCTTCGGGATCGTTCGTGGCGGTGTCTACACCACGAACCGCCGCTTCCAAAAGATGGGCCATCTGCGCGTGGGATGGTTGTTCCTGAAAACCGCAATGAACTACTGGAACCAAAACTATTTTTTGCGCGATCACAAGTACTGGC
>Ga0073928_10008596_pt1 | contig 12766 bp, 10 predicted proteins | sample PaiPotPPA55metaG_FD_76969 | JGI IMG/M metagenome (GOLD analysis project Ga0073928, IMG submission 76969) | Iron sulfur acid spring bacterial and archeal communities from Banff, Canada, to study Microbial Dark Matter (Phase II) - Paint Pots PPA... ...
AGTTCCGGCGAACCTGCGAGGGAGATTGCGCCGCTGCCCAGACCTTGCATTGCGAAGGCAAAATCCGCGAGGCCGTCGTACCACGCGAGGGTCTCTCGGATCAGCGCCAGCGCACGAACGTCGAATCGCGCGGCCGCATGCGATTCCGAGGCTGCAGGCTGTGCGGCGTAAGGCACCGAGTATCGCGTCCAGCCGGCCAACCCAAGCTCGCGCACAAGCGTCCGGCAGGCTCCATCGACTGAGGCCCTGTCTTCCGCGTGCGTGCGGTGCGCAACGTGTGTTGCGGCCCAGGCGTCCAGGCGCTCCGCAAGCTCACGATGTGCGGGCTCGAAGAACGGCCATTCAAGGAAGTTACGAACGCGGACCACGGGTCAATTTCCCTGGAACTGCGGCTTCTGCTTAGCCGCGAATGCCCGATAGGCGCGCCGGAAATCCTCCGTCTGCATGCAGATCGCCTGAGCTTCGGCCTCGGCGTCGATCGCCGCATCTACCGACAAGTTCCATTCGGCGTGCAGCATCTTCTTTGTCATGGCATGGGCGAACGAAGGGCCGGAGGCGATTTCCTCGGCGAGCTGCAAGGATTCTTGCAGCACCGCTTCGGGAGAGACCAAGCGGTTGAAGAAGCCCCACGCGACAGCCTCATCCGCGGAGATGGAACGCCCGGTAAACAGCAGCTCGGCGGCGCGCCCCTGACCGATGATTCGCGGCAGGATCGCGCAGGCACCCATGTCGCAGCCCGCGAGTCCCACCCGCGTGAACAAGAACGCCGTTTTCGCCCGCGGCGTACCCAGCCGGAAGTCCGACGACATGGCGAGAATGGCGCCCGCACCGGCGCAGACCCCGTCGACCGCGGCCACGATCGGCTGCGGACAATGGCGCATCGCCTTGACGAGATCGCCCGTCATGCGGGTGAACTGCAGCAAACCCGCAGCGTCCCGTTGGGTCAGAGGCCCGATGATCTCGTGCACGTCGCCGCCGGAGCAAAAATTTCCCCCCGCGCCGCAGAGCACGACGGCCCGCACGGAATCGACTCCCGCCAGATCGCGAAACAGGTCGCGCAGCTCCGCATAGGAATCGAGGGTGAGCGGGTTCTTCCGTTCGGGTCGATTCAAGGTGATGACGCCCACGCGCCCTTCCTGGCGCCACAGGAAGTGCTTCGGACGAGGCGCGAATTCACTCATGTGCGGATATTTCGCTTGAGTTCGCCCAGCAATTCGACCAGCTGATTCTTGTGCTTCATGCTCATACCCTCAAACAGCTCGATCACCCACTGTTCATGTTCGGCCGCCATGCGCCGGAATTGCCGTTGACCTTCTGCGGAGAGCTTGACGCGGAACACGCGCCGGTCGGCCGTGTCGACTTCACGGACCACCAGTCCGTCGCTCTCGAGGCCATCGGTAATGCCGGTGACGTTGCCGCCGGTCACCATCATGCGTTGCGACAGTTCGCTCATCTTCAGCCCCCGGGGAGCGCGCTCGAGTTGCGCCATCAGATCGAACCGCGGCAGTGTGGTCTCGAATTTTGCCTGCAGATTCTGCCGCACGAAATTTTCGATGCGGTTCGTGCAGGCGAGCATGCGAAGCCAGAGGCGCACGGACAGATGATGATCATCGTGGATGCGCGTTTCGACGTCAGCGTCCGGCTCGACCAGCTTCAATGTTTTCTTGTCTTTCGCCATGGCATTGATCCGTTTACGTAACTTCGCCGCCGGCTAAAACGATATTCTGGCCCGTGACACTCTCGGACCCCGGTCTGCACAACCACATCACCGCGTCGGCGACTTCCCGCGGCTCGACTAGCCGGCGCTGCGGGTTGGAAGCGACCAGCGCCGCAAGCGCCTCGCTGTCGCTGCGGCCGGTCTTGCGCTTGATGTTGGCGATCGCCTCTTTCACGATGTCGGTATCCACAAAGCCCGGGCACAGCGCGTTCACGGTGATGTTGCGGGTCGCGTATTCCAGGGCGAGCGAGCGCGTCAGCCCGATGACCGCGTGCTTCGAACTCGCGTACGCGGAGATGTAGGGGGCGCCGCGCAGGCCCGCGGTACTCGCGATGTTGACGATGCGGCCGAATCCTTCCGCCAGCATGTCAGGCACTGCATGGCGCGTGGCCAGGAAGGTTCCGGTGAGATTGACGGCGATCAAACGGTTCCACAGCGCCTCGTCCGTATCGGTGAATTTGGCGCTCGCCGCTTGTCCGGCGTTGTTGACCAGCAGGTGCACGGCCCCGAAGCGGCCGCGCGCGGCGGCGAAAGCATTTTGTAGCGATGCCGCATCGGTCATGTCGGCCACGATCGGAAACGCGCGGTTCCCGCCGTTCAAACCGTCGGATACGCGCCGCAGATTGCCCGCATCACGTCCGAGAAGCGACACGCACACACCGTCCGCGGCCAATGCCGCGGCGATGGCGGCGCCGATTCCTCGGCTCGCGCCGGTGACGATCGCATGTTTGCCGGCCAGCGGCGTGGTTGCTGTATGCGTGCTCACACTGGGTCTCCGGACTGCGCGGCGCGCTGCAGGTTTCTCTCGAGTTGAGACTTGCCGGAAAGGTATTGTCTCGGCCACCATTGCGGTCGATAGCCTTGCCGAGCGGCAGCTTCCAGCGTCCACGACGGGTTCGCCAGGTGAGGGCGCGCAATCGCACACAGATCCGCACGTCCGGAGGCGATGATTGAGTTGACGTGATCCGGCTCGTAGATGTTCCCAACCGCCATGGTCGCGATGCCGAGTTCATTGCGAATCTTGTCGGCGAACGGGGTTTGCCACATCCGCCCATACACCGGCTTTTGATCCGGCACGGTCTGGCCGGTTGAGACGTCGACGAGATCGATGCCCTCGCTGCGAAAGGCACGCACCATCGTCAGAGCATCCTCGTCGCTGAGGCCGCCGTCCATCCAGTCGGTCGCCGAAATGCGCACCGACAGGGGTTTGTCCGCGGGCCATTGCGCCCGGACGGTCCGCAGGACCTCCAGGGGAAACCGCAAACGATTCTCGATGCAGCCGCCATACGTGTCGGTGCGTCGATTGGTCAGCGGCGACAGGAAGGATGCCAGCAGGTAGCCGTGCGCCATGTGCAGTTCGAGCATGTCGAAGCCCGCTTGCTGGCCGAATCGCGTCGCGCGCACGAAATCATCGCGGACCTTGTCCATGTCCGCCCGCGTCATCTCGATGGGCAGCTGGCTGATCCCCTCGTAGTAGGGAACGGGCGAAGGGGCGACAATCGGCCAATTGTCGCTGGGCAACGGATGGTCCATCTTCTCCCAACCAAGCTGGGTGGAGCCCTTTCGGCCGGAGTGTCCCAGCTGCAGGCAGATCTTCGTTGGGGAATTGCGGTGAACGAACTCGACGATGCGCCGCCAGGCATCGCGCTGAGTCTCGTTCCACAAACCGGTGCAGCCGGGTGTAATCCGCCCTTCGGGCGACACGCAGGTCATCTCCGTGTAGACGAGACCGGCCCCGCCGAGCGCTCTGTGGCCATAATGAACGAGGTGCCAATCGTCGGGCACGCCATCCACCGCGCAGTACTGCGCCATCGGCGACACCACCACGCGATTGGTGAGGTCCATACCGCGCAGCTTGAACGGCAAAAACATGGGGGGTCGCGGGCCTTCCGCTCCGTCACGACTCGCCAGCCACCGCTCGTAGGTTTCCACGAAGAGGGGATCTCGCAGCTTCAGATTCTCATGCCCGATCCGCTGGCTGCCCGTCAATAGACTGTAGGCGAACTGCTCCGGCGGCAGGTGGACATAACGCGCTACGTTCTCGAACCATTCCATTCGATTGCGCGCGGCGCTCTGCAGCTTGAGCACTTCGATGTGGCGCTCCATTTGATACGCACCGAGCGCACCGTCCAGATCCGCGGTCGCAGTCACGTGGCGGGAGAGAGAGATGGCATCTTCCATTGCGAGCTTGGTGCCGGAGCCGATCGAGAAATGCGCCGTGTGCGCGGCGTCACCGATGAGAACAGTGCTGCCGTGGTGCCAGTGCTTGCACGCCACGCGATTGAAATTGAGCCACGCCGACCCCCGCAAGTGATTGGCGTTGCTCTGCAGCCGGTGACCGTCGAGATAGCGCCCGAAGAGCCGCTCGCAGAAGGCGATCGACTGTTCGGTGTTGAGCTTGTCCAGTCCGTGCGCAGCCCAACACTCCTCCCGGGTCTCCACGATCACCGTGGAGAGTTCTTTGCTGAACTGATAGGCATGGATCTGGAACCAGCCGTGTTCGGTTTGCTCGAAGGCGAACGTGAACGCATTGAAACGCTGAGTCGTACCGAGCCAGATGAAGCGACACTTGCGTACGTCGACGTCGGGCTCGAAAACATGGGCGTAGCTGCCGCGAGTTCGACTGTTCACGCCGTCTGCGGCGATGATGAGGTCCGCGTCCCGGAAACTCGAGTCGTCGTCCACCGGATGCTGAAATACCTGGTGCACTCCCAACTCCCGGGCGCGCTCCTGCAGCAGGCCGAGAAGCAGCTTGCGGCTGATGCCGCAGAAGCCGTGGCCGCCGCTCAGGAACCGCCGTCCGCCGAAATTGATGGCGATATCGTCCCAGTGGTGGAAACTCGAGAGGATGGCGGAGTGCGTCTCCGGATCCGCCGCACGGAAGTTCCCCATCGTCTGGTCGGAAAAGACCACGCCCCAGCCGAAAGTGTCGTCCGGACGGTTACGCTCGTATACCTCGATCCGCGCCGAAGGCAGCGCTTTGCGCAGCAGAATCGCGGCGTAAAGCCCGGCCGGCCCTCCGCCCAGGCAGACGATTCGCCTCATCCTGGAAGTACCCCTTTTTGCACGCGTATCGTCCGAGTTCGGCGTATGTTATATTGCCAACTACTTCAGGTGTCAATTAATATTTCGCCGGAGATTCGATGAGCGCACCTTCCCAGACCTCCCCCCAATCGCAGTCCGCCGGTTCCTCAAGCGCCCAGACGCTCGCACAGCTCGCCGGCGCAATCATCGCCGGACGCATTCGGGTAGTGGATCTCACCGTGCCGCTGGAATCCGCGACACCGACGATCCAACTTCCGCCGCCGTTTGCGCCCTCCAAGCCATTTTCGCTGGAGGAGATTTCCCACTACGACGAGCGCGGGCCCGCCTGGTATTGGAACAACATCGCGTGCGGTGAGCACACGGGCACGCATTTCGACGCGCCCATTCACTGGGTGACCGGCAGGGACTACGCGAACAACGCGACTCACAACATCCCGGTCGAGCGCTTCATTGGCCCCGCCTGCGTCATCGATGTGGCCGCGCAGGCACAGGCAAATCCGGACTTCCTCCTGACACGGGAGGTGGTGGAGGAGTGGGAGCGCAAGAACGGCCGCATACCCTCTCATGCCTGGGTTCTCATCCGCACCGACTGGTCGCATCGGGGAGCCAAAGAGTTTCTCAACGCAGGGCCCGACGGCTCGCATACTCCCGGCTTTCATCCGCAGTGCGTGCCATTTCTGGCGAAGGAGCGCGACATTCTCGGTGTGGGTGTGGAGACCGTCGGCACAGACGCCGGGCAGGCTCACAGTTTCGATCCTATGTTTCCCTGCCACACCATCATGCACGGCTCCAACCGATTCGGACTGGCGAGCCTGACCAATCTCGACAAGCTGCCGCCGACCGGCGCGGTGGTCATTGCTCCGCCGTTGAAGATCGTCAACGGTTCCGGCAGCCCGCTGCGCGTACTCGCGCTCGTGCCGGCGTAGGTCATGGCGCCCAGCCGTACTCGCGAGATGGCGCCCCGCGACAGTTTAGGGAGCTGATCATGGCCGAGCGCTCTTTTGCCAAGGAAGTTCAGTCGCTGCGATTGGGCGACGGTGAGGAATTCCACGGTGAGGGCATTCTCGCCGTCACCAAGGCGCTGCTACAGTCCGGCGTTGCCTACGTCGGTGGCTACCAGGGCGCACCCATCTCGCACCTCATGGACGTATTGGCCGACGCCGAAGGCATTCTCAATGAGCTTGGCGTTCATTTCGAAGCCAGCGCATCGGAGGCGACCGCGGCCGCCATGCTGTCGGCGTCGATCAACTATCCGCTGCGCGGCGCGGTGACCTGGAAGTCGACGGTGGGCACGAACGTTGCCTCCGACGCACTGGCCAACCTCGCCTCATCGGGCGTGAAGGGCGGAGCGCTCATCATTCTCGGCGAGGATTACGGCGAAGGCGCGAGCATCATGCAGGAGCGGACGCACGCCTTTGCGATGAAGTCGCAGATGTGGCTGCTCGACCCGCGCCCCCAGCTCTCGGCGATCGTACGTGCGGTGGAACAGGGTTTCGAACTGTCGGAAGCCAGCAATACGCCGGTCATGCTGATGCTTCGAATTCGCGCATGCCATGTCTACGGCCGCTTCAAGACGAAAAACAACCGCAGACCCGCGTTCTCGGCCGCAGACGCTCTGGCGACCCCCGCGCGGGATTACAGCCGCATCATTCTGCCGCCCTCGACCTATGCGCAGGAGCGCGAAAAGATCCAGATCCGATTACCCGCGGCGCTGCGCTTCGTGGCCGAGCGCGGCCTCAACGAGGTCATTGACGCCGCGGCGGGCGAGGTCGGCATCGTTCTACAAGGCGGCCTCTATAACAACACCTTAAGAGCACTCGAACTGCTCGACTGCGCCGATGCGTTCGGTGGCAGCAAGGTGCCGCTGTACCTGCTCAACGTCACGTATCCGCTCATACCGGAAGAATGGACGAAGTTTTGCAGCGGCAAGCGCGCGGTGCTGATCGTCGAGGAGGGCCAGCCCGAGTATATCGAGCAGGCTGCCAGCCAGATCCTGCGCCGGCACGATGTGAATACGCGCATCGTGGGAAAGGGCACGTTGCCGATGTTTGGTGAATACAGCGTCGATGTGCTGCGCGCGGGGTTAGGTGAATTCCTCGATCAATGGGCGCCGCAATTGCGGGCCCACACGCAGACTGTTGCGGCTCGCAAAACCGAAGTCTCGGCGGTTTCTGCGGCGAAGCTGGCGGCGCTGGTGCCGCCCCGGCCTTCCGGGTTGTGCACCGGATGTCCGGAGCGTCCGTTCTTCGCGGCAATGAAGATTCTGCAGAAGGAAGTCGGAGCGCTGCACATCAGCGCGGACATCGGCTGCCATTCGTTTGCGACGCTGCCACCCTTCAACATGGGCAACAGCATCATGGGCTACGGTCTGGGGGCTGCGGGCGCGTCGGCGTTCGGCACGGACGGGGGCAAGCGTGCCGTCTCGATCATGGGTGACGGTGGTTTCTGGCACAACGGGCTGACGAGCGGCATCGGCAACGCCGTGTTCAATAAACACGACGACCTGACCGTGATTATCGACAACGGCTACTCCGCTGCGACCGGCGGCCAGGACATCCCGTCCTCGCGGGCAGCCAACCCTCACCGCCAGGGAAACAACTCGATCGTCGACGCGGTAAAAGGCGTTGGAGTCAAGTGGGTGAAGCGGACTGACACCTACGACATGCGCGGGACGCTCAAGGTGCTGCGCGAGGCGCTGAGTACTGAATTTCGGGGCCCGAAAGTCATCGTCGCCGAAGGAGAGTGCTCGCTCAATCGCCAGCGGCGCGTGCGGCCGCTGAGAGCTAAGGCGATTCAGGAAGGCGAGCGAGTCGTGCGCGAACGATTCGGAGTCGATCCGGACACTTGCACGGGCGACCATTCGTGCATTCGTCTCTCCGGCTGTCCCTCTCTGACGGTCAAGGAAAACCCCGATCCCCTGCGCAGCGATCCGGTTGCGCACGTGGACAATAGTTGCGTCGGCTGCGGGGTATGCGGCGAGGTGGCGGACGCGGCCGTGCTGTGTCCATCGTTCTACCGTGCCGAGCTGGTTTACAATCCGTCGCGTTGGGATCGGCTGGTTGGACGGATCAGGGCCGCGGTGATCGGTGCTCTGCAGCGGCGTAGCGAGCGCAATCGTCTGCGCTACGCGCTGTAGGGACTCGGCTTCGATGGTCGAGCGACCGATCAAGTTGACGATCGCGGCACTGGGCGGGCAGGGCGGGGGAGTGCTCGCCGATTGGCTCATCGAGATTGCCGAGGCGGAAGGCTACCTGGTGCAGTCCACCTCCGTGCCCGGGGTGGCACAGCGCACGGGCGCGACGATTTACTACCTGGAATTCTTCCCGCGCGCCGCAGCCGAGCGGGCCGGTCGCGAACCGGTCATGGCGCTGATGCCGGTCTCCGGAGACGTTGATTGCGTGTTGGCCTCCGAGCTCGCAGAGGCCGGCCGCGCCATTCAACGCGGGCTCGTGACCCCCGACCGCACGACTCTCATTGCTTCCACGCACCGTTCCTATGCCATCGGTGAGAAAAGCGCGATCGGGCAGGGCGCGGTCGATACGGAGCAGCTCCTGAACCTGGTGCGCGGCCAGGCGAAGCGCCTCATCCTATTCGACATGGAGGAGACGGCTGAGCGCAACCAGAGCGTCATCAGCTCCGTCATGTTGGGGGCGCTGTGCGGCAGCGGCGCCCTGCCGTTCCGCCAGCAGACTTTCCAGCACGCGATCGAGAAGAGCGGGATCGCCGTCAAGGCGAATCTGGCCGCGTTCGAGGACGCGTGTCGGCTGGCCCAGCGCGGTGACGGCGGGTTCACAGGGAAAGTAAAATCCAAGCTGATGCAAGAGGTTCCGGTGCAGTCGCGCACGCCGGCCTTGCAGCCTCTGCTCGACCGAGTCAGACGCCTGCCCGCCGCCGCGCAGCCGGTCGTATTGGAAGGTACGCGCCGCGCAATCGACTACCAGGACCCGGCGTACGCCGTGCTGTTCCTGGATCGGGTCGAGCGTATCGCGGCACTGGAGGCTCGATCGGGGACCGACTCCGGTCCATGCGCACTGCTCGAGTCCACCGCGCGCAGTCTCGCGCTGTGGATGACCTTCGAGGACACGATACGCGTCGCCGATCTGAAGACCCGCGGGTCGCGATTCGTCCGGGTCCGCGAAGAAATCCGCGCGGACTCCGGTCAGCTGTTTGGAATCACGGAATTCATGAAGCCGCGGGTGGAGGAAATTGCCGGTACGCTACCCGCTGCGCTGGGCCGTTGGTTGCTCGGCTCACCCCGACTCCGTGGCTGGCTGAGCCGATGGACCGGTGGAAGGCAGATTCGGACCGGCACCATCGGTGGCTTCCTGATGCTTCACACATTGGGAAGCCTGAAGCGCTGGCGGCGCTCGACTTTGCGCTTCCGGGAAGAGAACGCCCGCATCGAGGAGTGGCTCGGGCGGATCGAGAAGCTGGCTGTGGACCACTACTCGTTGGCGGTGGAGTTGGCTCGCGCCCAGAAACTAGTCAAAGGTTACGGCGAGACTCATGAGCGTGGCTGGCGCAATTTTACGGCGCTCGTCGGTCAGCTGGAGTTTCTCGCGACGCGCTCCGATGGCGCGGCGTTGCTTTCGCGCCTGCAGGACGCGGCGCGCTCCGACGAAGACGGGCAGGCGCTCTCACGGGAGATTATCGCGCTCGAAGTCGAGGCGGCTTCGCAAGCCGTCCCGAGAGAGCTTGCGATCGGTGTCCCAATTGAACGAGGTAGTGCCGGCGAAGGTACGCGATAACTGGCTGAACCAGCCGATGCGCGAGAAGTACTGGCGCGCCCGTCACGGCAACCCGGTTGCCGTCGAGCCCCAGTTTTCTGTCCAGGACGAGCTCGAAGCGCCGATCAGGATCGCGAGGCACCTTTCTTTATTTGAGCAGGATTTTTCGGGCAGGTGCTCGAGAGCATCTGCGCGGCCAGCTCGCGAGCCAGACTCGCTGCATTGTGGTTGCGATCCAGATGTGCCGCAACGGATGCGCCGTCATACAGGAGCACGAGCTGTTGTCCGAGTTGCTCAGGATTGGCGGCGCCGGCCTCGCGAGCGAGACTCGTGAACCGGCCGAGCATGAATGCACGCGACTGATCGATGGCACCCTTGACCTTGTCGCTCACGCTATCGTCGGCTCTGGCGCGCATGAAAGCGCAGCCTTTGTAACCCGGTTGCGAGAACGCCTCGCCGAGCAGCTCAAATATACCGAGTATTTTTTTCTGAGGCGTGTCGTATCGCGAGATCCACTCGTTGACGCGAGCCTGCCGCGCAGTGTTCCGCGCCTCGAGATAGGTACGGATCAGCTCGTCCTTACTGCCGAAACAGTCGTACAGCGATGCTTTGGCAACCCCGGCGCGCTCGATGATCCAGTCAATCCCTACGGTATTGATGCCGTTCTCGTAGAACAGCTCATCCGCCGCGGCAAGCAGGCGCTCACGGGCGGTCGCGCGCGGCATGGAGGACTGCTTCGTTGCGTTCATGGGCTTGACTATACCAGACAGGTCTGTATGATTCAACCAGACAGGTCTGTATGGCCAGGAGATGCCTTTGAACCACGCTTCCCCCGTAGCCGCGAAAGGGCGGACCACGAATGCTCGCCAGCTCTCGCCGGCAGCATCATTCTTCCTTATCGCATCCATTACGGCCTCCTTCTTGGCCGGATCCAGCGTGCCTACCCCCCTGTATCCGATTTACATGGCCAAGTGGGGGCTCTCACCGATCGCAGTGACGGTCATTTTCGGGATCTACGCGGTTGCGGTCCTGCTTGCGCTGCTGGTTGCCGGGCGCCTCTCGGATCACCTCGGCCGTCGGCCGGTGCTGCTCGCCGCAACCGTCGCGCAGGCTTTCACGATGGTTTTGTTCGCGACCGCCACGAGCGTGACCGGTCTGTTGGTCGCACGCGTCGTACAGGGACTCACGACGGGCGCGGCGATCAGCGCCTTAGGGGCCGCGATGATCGACTTGGACAAGTCGCGAGGAACGGTCGCGAATGCCGTGGCACCACCGTTTGGGACCGCACTCGGGGGAATATTGGCGGGCGTTCTGGTTCAATACCTGCCCCTCCCGACTGTGCTGGTTTACGGTGTATTAGGTGTGATTTTCCTCCTGCAGGGCCTCGGAGTCGCCCTCATGGCGGAGTCCATATCGCCGCGTGCAGGCGTCATCTCGTCGCTCAAGCCGCAATTCAACTTGCCGCGCGCGACGCGCGAGCCGCTGTTGCTGGCGCTGCCCGTGCTGGTGACAGTCTGGGCCCTGGCGGGATTTTATGGCGCCCTCAGCCCCATGCTCGTTCGCGGGATGATGGGATCCAATTCTCCACTGCTCGGGGGCCTGGCTCTGTTTGTTCTCGCCTCCAGCGGTGGCGCATCAGTTCTTCTTCTGCAGCGCCGGGAGCCGCAGGAGATGATGACATTCGGCGCCGCCACCCTGCTTCTCGGCGTGGCAATCGCCGAGGTCTCGCTGGTCAACAGCGCGGTTACCTCGTTCTTCCTGGCGACGGCGGTTGCCGGAATCGGATTCGGCACCGGATTTCAAGGCGCGATCCGCACAGTGGTCCCTTTCGCCGCAGCTCATGAGCGAGCGGGCGTTCTTTCGATCATTTTCGTCATCAGCTACATTTCGATGGGCGTGCCGGCGGTGATCGCCGGTTGGATGATCTCACGCGATGGCAACATCGTCGCCACGGCGCAGATCTATTGTGCTGTCCTCATGGCGCTAGCCTTTACTGCGCTCTTCGCGAGCGTGCTGCGCACACTGACGAAGCGCCAGAGTCAACGAGCCCGAGTTCTTTGATACAACTCAGCGTCGGTCCGACTCGAGCGCTTGCACGAAAAGGCTCATCGCCAGAAGATCGGCCGAGCCCCCGGGGCTGAGCCGGCCTTGGACAAATGCCTCATGCACGGTGCGCGCACGGACGCGCCAGTCGCGTTGACTCACGCCGCCACGATCAAGAAAGGATCGGGCAGCGCTTTGTGCGAAGCAAAGACCCGCGGTTCCACCCCGGTGCAGCAAATTGGTATCCTCAACGGCGGCGATCAAGGAAAAGCAGGCGTGCACCCGAACGGCCTCCGCGTCCGCTGGGGCCATGATGGCCGCCTGCTTGAGAGCAGGTAAGCCAACGCCGTAGACACTGGGGAAGCCATCCGCTGCCTGGCGGCGTGCCCCACCGGCTCCATAGTGCCGACGTGCCTCGAGACCGTGACTTCGCAGTGTCACCGGGCCGCTCAAGATCTCCTTCCCCCATCGTCGCGCCACGATCGAGCCAAGCGGTGCAGAGGATTCGACAGTGCCGCTCCATCTCGCGCCGGCTGCGGCACAGAGCAGTCCCAACCCAAAGATCGCGCCCCGATGAGTATTGACACCTGCGGTAGCCCTCAGCATCGCCGCTTCGGCTTCGATGCCGATCACTCGCAGGCGGCCCATGCCGCTGTTCTGTGCGCCGGCTTCAGCCAAGGCACACAGATAGGGTCCGAGAGCAGTGGCGCCGCGGCGCAACGTGTCGGCATCCATATCCGTGTGACTTCCTGCATCGATGTGGCTGACCAACCCTGGCTTTGGGTAGGTCTCCAGCTCCAGGAGAAGACAATCGACGGCGTGAGCAGCAATTCCCGTGGCGTCTCGCTTGACGCTCGCGATCGATATAGGCGGCAACACTGGCAGTCGATGCTGGGTGCGAACCAAAGCATTGCTCACGATTAAACGCTCCCGCCGATGAACTCGGCAGAGTTCAACAATGTTGGCCTTCCGACGGTTTTGGCCAAGACGTCGCGGGCGCCCGAGTACAGTTCGCGCCAGTGGACGCCCGCGCCATCGTCGCGCACGATTTCGCCGTCCAATCGCATCGGTGCGGCACTGTCGATGGAGTCAAGCTCAATCATTAATTCCGGGAAATCGCGTGGACGAGGGAGGGGCAGGATGAAATCAAGGTCCGAGCTCACGCTGAGGTAATTCAATCCCGTCAGCAGACACCACGCGAGACTGCCGAACACTCGCGCTTCCACACCCAATC
>Ga0073928_10008597_pt1 | contig 12765 bp, 11 predicted proteins | sample PaiPotPPA55metaG_FD_76969 | JGI IMG/M metagenome (GOLD analysis project Ga0073928, IMG submission 76969) | Iron sulfur acid spring bacterial and archeal communities from Banff, Canada, to study Microbial Dark Matter (Phase II) - Paint Pots PPA... ...
GCACGCCAACAGTCTGTATTACTGGCCTGCGCCGCAGGATGGCAGTACGAAGGGGGATCTGATCTGGTCCTCGCGGCACCAGGACTGGGTAATGCGGGTCGATTACCAAGACGGGCATGGCACAGGGAATATCTTGTGGCGTATGGGTAAGGAAGGTGACTTCACCTTCAATAATATCAATAACGATCCGTGGCCGTGGTTCTCCCACCAGCACGACGCGGGCATTGACTCCGGCACCGGGAATATGATGCTATTTGACAACGGCAATACACGGCTTGCCCAGGTGGGTAACTGCGCGCCGAACGATTGCAACAGCCGGGGCATGGCGCTGCAGTTTAACGAGTCCAACAAGCAGGTTACGCCCGTGTTGAGTGTCGATTTGGGGGTCTATGCGCCGGCAGTGGGAAGCGCCCAGCTGTTGGGTAACAACAACTACTTTTTCCTTTCCGGAATCGTAAACAATACAACCGGCTACGGAATCGAGATCCTACCGACACCTGGCACGATTACCGGAACCCAGGTGTTCAACCTGGCGGGTCCGATAGCTTACCGCGCGTGGCGGATGGCCAATATGTACACGCCGCCGCCAGAGAACTAAGATATACTGCCTTACGGTCCGTAGAGTGGAAATAACAGAGTACTGATCATACGTTAGCGCTTATACTGGACCTATGGCTCCTCAACCTCACAGCAAGGATGAGCTCGCGGAAATCTATAGCCGCCGCTTTGACTCCCACGTCGTTTATCGGAACGCAGTATGGAAGGTGTTGACCGAAAAGTTTCTTAGCCGCTACATCAAACCGCAGGCCACTGTTTTGGATCTGGGATGCGGCTACGGCGAGTTCATCAACAACGTCCAGTGTGCCAGGAAGTATGCCATGGATCTGAATCCCAACGCGCGTACTTACCTTGCGCCGGGCATCGACTTTCTCCACCAGGACTGCTCGCATCGCTGGGAGCTACCGGACGAAAGCTTGGATGTTGTCATGACCAGCAACTTTTTGGAGCACTTGCCCTCGCGTCAATCGGTCGCCGATACTCTGCTGCAGGCCAAACGTTGCATGCGCACTGGCGCCCTGCTAATCGCCATGGGGCCCAACGAAAAATACGTTGGCGGCGCGTACTGGGACTTTTGGGATCATCATATCGCGCTTACCGAGCGATCCATGGTTGAGATACTGGAGATCCTTCGGTTTCAAGTGGACACCGTAATCGACCGCTTTCTACCTTACACCATGGTCAATACGCGTCCCTATCCGATGTTCTTCGTCTCTTTGTATCTAATGTTTCCCCTGGCTTGGAAGCTCATCGGCAAACAGTTTCTGGTGATCGCGAGGAAGGTATGACGGACGTGCTATGAATCGGCGCGCACGATTTCTGACGGCCGCCGCAGCCGGACTGGCACAATGAGCCCGAAATCGTCTCCTACGGAAAGGTCATTATTCCGAATGCCGGGAGCTGGCATCCGAACCGGCCGTCAATGGCGTCTGCTGGAGAGTAGAGGGGCGGCGGCTGCCCTACTGGTCTGTTTCTCGTTGCTGTACTTCGCGGATATTTGCCTGCGCGCTTCCGAGAAATATTTCTGGTTCGACGAGTTGATAACCGTGTATCTCAGCCGCCTGCCGAACATGCGCGCGGTGTACCGGGCGACGCTGATGGGCGTCGATTACAATCCGCCGCTCTTTCATATTCTGAGCAGGCTGGCGGAAGTGCCCTTCGGGGAAGGGCTGATCACCAGCCGTTTGCCCTCCATAGTGGGAGTCTGGCTGTTGTGTGTTTGCATGTTCGCCTTCGTTTCGAAGCGCTCGGGCCCGGCGGCGGGAAGCGTGGCGATGTTGTTGCCGCTGCTGTCGAGCGTGCGATTCTATGCATACGAAGCGCGGGCTTACGGCATCGTGCTCGGCTTGGCGGCTTTGGCGGCAGTCTCTTGGCAACAACTGGCCGAATCGCGTTACCGGAAAGCATGGTTGGGCCTCTTTGGCATGAGCTTGCTGGCGGCTTTCTTGAATCACTGCTACGCCATCACGCTGTTGTTTCCGTTCGGCTGCGCGGAGGCCTTCCGATCGTGGCGGAAGCGGCGCTTGGACCGTGCACCGTGGGTGATGATGGGATGCGCGGCATTGGTCGCGTCGGCCTTTTATGTGCCACTGTTGCGCTCGTTCAAGCAGCATGTGGGTGCGGGGTTCTATCCGCCTGATTTGGGCTCACTGCAGGCCTTCTACAATACGCTGCTGGCTCCCGCGATGCTGGTGCTGGTGGCATGCCTGGCGGCATTTGCTGTCGCATCCACCGTGGCGCCCGACAGCGCCCGCGTGGTAATACCGGGCGCGGATATCGTGCTGGCGCTCAGCTTCCTGGTGCTGCCGGCAGTGGGCCTGGTGCTGGCCGCCGCCATTCATGGCCCGTTCATAGGGCGGTATTGGTACTCGACTCTTCTGGGTGTATGCCTAGCGGCCGGGTTTGCATCTGGCGGCTGGGCAAAATGGATGGCGCCCTCACTGGCAATCCTGCTCGCGCTCCTGGTGACAGGCGACTTCGCGCTCCTGGTGCGCCATCGGGTGTTAGGGGTAGGCGAAGCCCTCGTGGACCCCAACACGCTGTTGCCGATGAACACGACGCCGGGCCAGCCTTTGCGAGCGTATGAGGGGCTTTGGGCCAATGCTCCTGGAGATGCACCTATTGTGGTGACGGGTGGACTGGAGTTTGCATTTCTTGCGCACTATGCTCCGCCGCAGACTCGTTCCCGCCTGTACTATCTCAGGAGGAACGGGAGCGACCTGGTGGGCGACCTGCTGCAGAGTCTACATGACTGCTGCCGGTTCAGTTACAAATTCACTTACGCGCAGGACTTTTCCCGTGTCACTCCCCATTTCTACGTGTACGGAAACTCCCACGATCCGCTGGCGTCGCTACTGCAGGGAGGAGCTCACATGTTGTTCCGGGCGTCGTCTTTGGGACCTCTGGGCGATCACGTGATCGTAGAGGTCATCCATGATTAGTAAAGGGCTGACGGCATGATGGCTAATGCTCAGACTTCAGTTCAGCCTTCCCCAACACTGGGTCGTAAGAGATTACTGCCCAAGTGGAACGGCCCAGAGCGTCTGCGATAGCCTGTCTCTCTTCTCGTCCAGGATCGGGCGCGATAAAAATAGGTGCCACGGGCCAGTCGGCCTCGTTCAAGTTGAAATGTTTCGCGATGAACTCCGGATCGTGGGTGCTCAAAAAGACTACCGCATTCCGAAATGGCAGTGTTCCCGCCAGCGCCCGAACTTGGATATATGGCTTGACCTCATGAAAAACGGCGGGCAGAGAGAATCCCAAGGTGATGAGCGCGCTCACTGCCAGAGCACCCAAATACAAGGTGGCTCGCTGCCCGGCTTCCCAGCTTTTCTCGAATAGAACGATACCCCTGGCCGCCAGGAGTGGGACAGCAAAAAAGCCTTCAAAATAGAATCGCTCACCCAGGAAGCTGCCTGATGGGTACCGGTTGGGTGCGTAGCCGGCCACCAGGCACAAAAACAACGCCGCCAGCACCACGGCTTCCCTGCGCTTCTCCCGATCGCGAAACAATGCTAAGCCGGCAGCCGGAAAAAGCAGCGGAAAGGTGAAAGCCCATGTACCGATCAAGCTCCAGCGAAGGGCTCCGCCGGCATTCGCACCTGGAATCAATTCGACAGGTATGGCCGTCCGGCTGAACTCGGCGTACGGAAACTTCGTGAAATGCCCGGTCATTTCGTAATTATAGGCACCGGATAAACATACTGCGACCACCGCAAACAAGCCGCAGAGCGCCGCGGTCGCCCATAGCCGCCGGCGGTCGTGGCGTATCTCCCAAAGCAAAGCTCCGCCCAGCACCAGGCCGAACAGCACGCCTGTCAGCGGCCGTACGGTCGTGGCCAGGACAATCCCGCTAAGCATGGCAGCGACATTCCACAACGCCCCGTCCTGCCGGGCACGGAAGTAAAACAGTGTGGCACCGGCCAGCAGAGCTCCGCATAACGGGTGAGACATCTGGCCCAGGCAATTACCAAAGAAAATGGGCGATAACAGGAGGAGAAAGAGCGCCAGGCGGGCCTCCCGGTCCGAATAGAGCCGCTTGCCTATGGCAAACACGATCCCCAGGATGACTATGCCAAGCAGAATATTCACTGCCCAACCAACCCCGGCCATTGAACTCACGGCCAGCACCACGGGCCAGCCGGGAGGGAACTTGGTAAACCAGCCGCTGCGGTCGATGATGTGATGCTCAAAGAAAACAGTCGACGGTGGCGCGGGGGCTTTGAAATGACCGCTCGCGAAAATCCTGCTCTGAAAACTGTAGGCGGTTTCGTCGCTTATGAGTCGGCCTTGGGTGATGATCCGGTTGGCTGCCAGGCCGCCGCCTAAGAAGATAAGTATGCCTGTGACCAGCAACCGGCGCGGAATCTGTATCCGGGCGCGGAGACCGCTCTCTTGCCCCTTTCGGCGGACGAATACCGCCGCCAGCAAGAGCAACTGTAGCCCGATCTCGAATTCCGGAAACCGCTTTGGCTTCATCCAGAAAAGCCAGAGGTGCGCGATCAGGTAAACGACGCACCACAGAACGCTCCAGAGCCAGGGGCCAAGTCCAGGGCCTCCTTTACCGGCTTGGATAAAACTTTGGGTCCTGGTACGCATCGATAGAACGGTGGAATTATGTTCCCATCGAGTGTACCAAGGCCCGGGTACTACAACAACACCACAGTGACCCAGGCCATGGAGCTTCGCCTCATTAGTGCGGTTTCCCGTTTAATAACTCATCATGCAATTGCAAAGGAACGCGTGAGTAATCAATAATCATTTGAGCGGAGAGTGAACCAATTACGATGCCTTTACGCAAGGCCGCCTTGGCCGCCGCGTTGATCTCGCTGATTTGGACCGTATTGAACCTTCTAATCGTCCGGCGATGTGGCCTTCCGCAGCCTGCCATTCACGATGAATTCAGTTACCTGCTTGCCGCGGATACGTTTGTGCACGGACGACTGTCCAATTCGCCGCACCCGCTCGCGCAGTTCTTCGAATCGCCGCATATCCTGGTGCGCCCAACATACGCATCCAAATACCCGCCGGGACAGGCACTGGTGCTGGCCTTGGGAGAGAGGTTGTTCGGCGCACCCTATTACGGTGTCCTGATCGGCGGAGCGGTGATGATCTTTCTGTTTGCGCTGACCCTAGCCGCCTGGACCGCTCCTGTACCCGCCATGGGAGTCTCGGTTCTGCTGGCTCTTTTGTTTTTGCCGCCGATGTATTGGGTCTACTCGTATTGGGGCGGGTGTGTGGCCGCGGCGGGCGGCGCAGCCTTACTCCTGTCATTTATGGTTTACCGGCGAGATCATACATTTGCCGCCGGAGTCCTTTTCGCGAGTGGCGCCGTAACTCTTTTTCTGACTCGTCCTTATGAGGGCGGGGTATTTACCGCAGTGGTTGTAATTGTCTGTGCCGCGCGTCTCTACCGCGAGCGTGGGCGGCTGGCGCTGGCCGGAATGCGTGCATTCCTGCTGTCCGCCGTTCCGATCGCTATTGCCGGTATGCTCTGGACGGGCATATACGACCGCGCGGTTACTGGAAATCCGATTCGCCTGCCTTATATGCTCCACGCGGCACAGTATAATATCGCTCCGGTTCTCTGGATTCTGCCGCTCTCCCCCAAGCACGAATACGGAAATCCGCGGCTGGCAGCTCAGTATGAGTGGGACGTGGGCATATATAAGAGCAACCGGGGCGGCCGCTTCGTCGTGATTCGGCCTTTCATATCGGGCTTCCGCTCCGCGTTCGATACTTTCGGATCGGGGCTGTTATTATTGCTGCTGGTTCCATTCGCCTGGCGCGATTGGCGCGTGCGTTTGCTCGCCGTCGTCATCGGCATCTCTGTTCTGGGTTTAGGGCTGGAAGTATTTCATTTTGCTCATTACGCGGCTCCAGTTACCATGGCCATCGCGCTCCTGGTCGCCTGCGGCGCGGAGGCCGCATGGCAGTTCCGGATGCACTCCCGTCCGTATGGTGCAATCCTCACCTGCGTGGTTCTCGCCATATCCTGTGCATTCCCTTTGCGGGCAGTGTTGCGGACGGCGCGTGAAGGTACCGACCATCACAACGTCGGAGATCAGCGCGCCAAGGTGATCGCCGACTTATCGACGTTGAAGCGTGGTCAGCTGGTCATCGTCCACTATCCGGATCCTCTCTGGAATGGCAAAGACGAGTGGGTTTATAACAACGCGGATATCGATTTACAAAAGGTGATTTTTGCGCATGACCTCGGAATGGACAAAGACGCAGCGCTGCTCCACTATTATCGCGATCGGCAGATCTGGCTCCTTACCTTTGAACACGGTCAATATTGCCTTTCACCGTATCCGCCTGGAGCAGTGAGCGGCCGTACTGACCGATAAGGTCGTGCTCCATGCTGCTTATTCCACAAGCGTGGAGTAAATCTCACCCATTCGCCGCGCGGCCGCCTGGATCGAGAAGCGGCTGTGGATCAGGCGGACAGCATTAGACGCCAGCTCACAACGTAAAGCGGGATCTCGCACCAGGCGGCCTAAAATTTCGGCTAATCCCGCAGTGTCGCGGGCGGTGAAGAGCATTCCTGTTTCTCCGTCGGCTACCAACTCCGGATTGCCTCCCACCCGCGAAGCTACCACGCAACACCCGCAGGACATCGCTTCCATCAGTGAATTCGAGAGCGCTTCGGAAAGCGACGGCAGCACAAAAATATCGATGGCATGCAGCCAATCGGGCACCCGGCTGGTGGCTGGTTCAAAGACACAGTCGGGCAGTATGCCCAGTGCCCGCGCGCGGTCCTGCAAAGCCGCGAGACAAGGTCCACTGCCGACTATGGCCAACTTCATTCCGGGTGCCAGGCAGCGCACCGCGGCAAAGGCGTCGAGCAGCGTCTCCAGTCCTTTTTCGGGCCGCAAACCGCACACTACCCCGATTACCAGCGAAGCATCCCGTAAGGCTGCCGGCCCGTGGCCGCGCACCGGCTGAAAGACAGAGATGTCGATGCCGTTATAGCAGAGATGGATCAGCCCAACGGGTGTCTTCTCTTCATCGCGCAGGTGGCGGCGGAGGAACTCGCAATTGACGACGATGCCATCGACCATGCGATCGGTGACGCGCAACGCATGCCGTACCATCGCCGGCCACAGCCCGCGGTGAACCCGCTGGCTGGACAAGATCGCCGTGGAACCAGCCATGCGCGCGGCCGGCACACCGTAGAGATTTGCAGGGGTGTCGAAGGTGTGGACCAGCCGGATGCCCTGTTCCCGGATATAGCGGACGATGCGCACGGCGCCGGTAAGGCTGGCCAGTGATGGAACCGGGAACTGCACGATGGGCACACCGGCCGCCCGCAATTCGTCGCTGCGCAAACCGGTGGGACGGAAGCAGCCTATCCGGGGATCGAAGCGGGAGCGGTCCAGCGCCTTGGCAGTTTCGGCCAATTGCCGCTCTGTACCGCCCAAGTTAAGCTCGCGCACCATCAGCAGGACGGGAACAGGGGCGGGCATTCAGGGCTGATCCACCTGTGGCGACCTGGGGCTTCCGGCCGGCCGCAGAGCGGCGCGCACACGGCCTAAAATGCGCTGTTTTCTTTCGAACATCTTGCGCGCTTCGTCGCGCAGGACCCGAATGACCTGGTAGCGCGATTTGGAAAGCCAGGGCACCGAATAAGGCGTGCACCCATACTTTTCCTTGTAGCTTCCGCCGCCGCCCCAGTCGTAGAGTTCCACGCCACGCGCTTTCCAGTAGCGCAGGGCGTACCAGTGGATGGCTTCATTGGGCCGCAGGATCTGGCCGGATCGCAAACTGGCATTGCCCCAGAACTGAGCGACCTTATGGAAGCCCGGAAAAATTCCGGTAGCGATGCAATTACCCTCCGGATCGCGGGCCCGCACCAGCAGCAGCCGTCCCGTGGGGTCTAAGTGCCGGATCAATGCCCGCACACGTTCCACACCATAAGTGGGCGCTTTATCCTGTTTGCCGAACACGTCCAGAAGTTGAGTGTAATACTCGTCTGCGAATTCGATATCGTGAGCTTGTTCCAGAACTACACCACTCTTCTCGGCCTTGCGAATGCAGCGGCGGCAGGCGCTTTCCATAGATTGGAAGATGGTCTCTTCCGATTGCCGCAGATCGGTCGCATAAGTAGTATATGCGCCACAAACAAATCCAAAACGGGCGCCATCCTCCGCGGTGAAGCCTGGGTCGGAAATCTCCATGTGGACGCATTTGAGAGCTCCGAAGGCCAGGTGTTCGATGGCCTCCAGAGCGGCCGATCGCTCCACGCCGGGAACCAGGTTGAACCCTATGTAAGGAGTGTTCCAGCCTGGAAAAGAACTGCCCAGGATCTTGAAGCCGAACTGGCGAATGGTGAGCCCGGAGAAATAGCCAGCGACATCCGGACCGTCACGCAACTCCACCAGCAGAGGCTGCGCTCTCTGCGTTTCGGCCACAAAGTTCAGCCACTCGCGCGTCTGGAAGATGGTGCGATCCGCGAACGTGTCCAGCATCCGCCAGTCGGCTGTTTCCGGATCGATTAAGCGGCATTTCAACATCCCAGTGGCAGGATATCATGAAGGGTCAGCCCGCCTGGTTCGCGATGCATGCCGGAATTTCGGGTTCACCCCCTGGAAGCTACAAATGTGCCTGCCCTGGTGGGCCTCGAAAGCGCATTGCATGTTGCGTTTGCCGGGGTCGAAAGCCGATGGCTGTATCGCGCGATCTGCCAGGATGCTCTGCGCGGCGGCCGGGTGGTGTGCCTGGTATCTGAAATTGAGGGGCAACTCGCTGGATTTGTAATTGCCTTCGTCAATGCCGCGGCTTATTGGAAAGAATTGGTGGTGCGCAGGCCGGTTCTGGCGTTTCGCATTATGGCCGGCCGGCTCTGGCGAAAGACGGCGCGGGGTGGCGCCGCCGGGTCTGCCGCTCCGCGTAGCAGCGACCTTTTTGAAACCGGCCAGGCGCCCGGGAACTGGGCCGAATCGAACGACAGCATTGCGAAGATTCAGTTTATCGGCGTGGCGCCGCTGTTTCGCGGAGAGGGCATCGGTATGGAACTCTACAAACGTTTGGCAGTCCACCTCCAGGAGCGCGGCCTCGCCCGTGTCGATGCCAGAATAGCCGCTGACAATACGGCCAGTATCAAGCTGCACCACGCCGCCGGATGGAAGCTCTACGCGGATGAGGACGGCGTTTTTGCAGTGTATCCGTTACAGTGGAAGAAGCCGTGACCCTGACCGATCAACGCCTCCAACAAATCTTTCGGGAAGCTTTTGAGAACGACAAGCTCGTTCTTTCCGACAGCCTTTCGCCGGAGACCCTGCCGGAGTGGGACAGCCTGGCGCACGTCAAGCTTATGATGGGCTGCGAGGAGGAATTTGGCGTGAAGTTCAGCATTGAGGAGACGGTGGAGAGCACCAGTGTCGCAAAACTTAAGCAGGTGCTGACTTCCAAAGGGGTGGGCCGCTGATCTCGCCGGTGGCCGAGTCCGAACTGGGTGATGTAATTCGCTTCCTGCGGACGGTTTTCGGCGTGGGCGAGAGTCACCGCATGTTCCAGGCTGACGTGCTGCGATGGAAGTGCTTCACGCCGCATCCGTTTTGGGAAGGCAGCCGCGGCTACGCGCTCCGCTATAAAGGCGACATTGCGGCTTTCGGTTGCATGGTTCCGATCCGGTTTCTGACCGGGTCTGGAACGGTGGTCAGTTGCAACGTCATCGATTGGGCCGCCAGCAAAGCCGTGCCCAGCGCGGGGATCCTGCTTTACCGGCACATTCAGAGCCTGACCGGCACGATGATCAACATCGGCGGTACCGAGGATGCCCGCAACGTGCTGCCGAAGATTGGTTTTCAGGCGCGGACAGAGATCCATCATTACAAGCGCGTGTTGCGGCCGTGGCGCCAATTCCGGCAAACCGGCTGGCAGGATTGGAAATCGCCTTTGCGCCTGGCGCGGGATTACCGGGAACTGGCGCGCCATTCGCAGGCGGAGGGGGCGGATCTCGCGGTGCGGCGCGTGGAGAGTTTCGACAGTGTGCCGGACGCGGTGTTTCCCGATCCGTCGGTGACCCGACAAGTGGTGTGTGCGCGCACTCCCGCATCGCTCGGCTATTTCATGGCATGTCCGGCGGCCAGCATGGAAGCGTACCTGTTGGAGCGCGGCGGCGCGCCGGTTGGCTATTTCCTGTTGAGCCGGGTGGACGATGAGTGCCGCATCGCGGATCTGTGGATTCGCTCGGCGGAAGGGCAGCACTGGGCTTCGGCTTACGCTGCCGCAACCACGGCGGCCGGCCAAGATCCGGTCACTACCGCAGTAACCGTGGGAGCCTGCACGCCGCCTCCGGCCTTCCGGCGGACGCATTCCGAACCAGTGTTTGTTCTGGATCCGGCTGCCTTGCTGGGTGGCCGGAACGATCTGGCGGTGGGTTTTCTAGAGAACGACGCATTTTATTGGAGCCCCAATCCGGCCACGGTTCGCGCGAAATACATTTCCTCGTGACTGGGATCGACCCCGATGCGGCGCAAAAAGAAGGCGTCCTGATGGACCTGGTTCAGGCCCGGCTCGGCTGTCACTGCTGTTTGCATGCCGGCCGCCCGGACCGCATCGGCCGCGGCTTGCCCGATGTCATGCATTTTGCCGTTGGGATAGCAAAAATGCAGCACGGGCCGATCCAGCTCCGATTCGACCCGGGCCTTCGAACCGGCGATTTCCTCCCGCAATTCCTGCGGATCGGCCAGCGCGGACAGGATGGGATGGGTTTTGGTATGCGCGCCAAACTCCACGCCGGATGCCGCCAGCGAGCGGACGGCATCCCATGAGAGCGGCTGATATTCCGGCGGCGCCTGGGGCGGCATTGCCACTTTCAGGATGGACGGCAGATCGGCGACCAATTTGTGACGGTCCGCCGGCGGAAGGCTCACCGCCAGATCGGCCAGATGCTGGCCAGTCGCGCGACGCGCAGCATCGGATTCGAGCTTGAAGTGCAACGTGGAGCCAGCGGGCATCTGGATGGATGCAGCGGAGACCGTCGCGCGCCGGAAAGCATACACGATGCGGTCAAACCACAGCCACGACTTGCCATCCAGAAAATCAGTCGCCAGAAACATCGTCACTGGGATTCCATACTCGGCAAAGACCGGATAGCCGGCTTCCTGAAAGTCGTTGTAGCCGTCGTCTACGGTGACTGCGAGGGCATAAGGAGGCAAGCTGCAACCGCCGTGCAGCCACTGGGATACAGTTGCCATGGAGACCGGATAGTAGTGTTTGCGAATATGAGCGCACTGGCGGGCCAGGGCAGCGCGATCGGAGAAACGGTGATACATCAGAATGCGCAATCTCTGGCGATGGAGCCATCGCGCACATGCCAGGCCGCCCGCGTGGTGAAAGACAGCCTTAGCCGCGGATTTCACAAGGTTCGGCACGGGCCTGGCATCCTGGAATACATTGGTTTCATTGTATATGCCTATCCATCAGCGCATTCTGGTTACCGGAGGAGCAGGTTTCGTGGGTTCGAGCGTGGCGCTGGCCCTGAAGCGGAGCCACCCGCAGACGCTTGTGACCGCTTTCGACAACCTGCACCGCCGCGGTTCGGAGCTCAACCTGAGCCGGCTTCGGGAAGAGGGCGTAGCCTTTGCGCACGGCGATATCCGCTCGCTGTCCGATCTCATCAACCTGCCGGAAGCGCCGGATCTGATCGTGGAGTGTTCGGCCGAACCGTCCGCGCAGGCAGGTTATGGCGGATCGCCGGAATACCTGATCGACACCAATCTGGCCGGCTGCTATCACTGTCTGGAACTGGCCCGGCGCGTCCATGCCGATTTTGTTTTCATTTCGACCAGCCGCGTGTATCCGTACCGGCGCTTGAACGAACTGGCCTACGAGGAGGGGCCGGACCGCTTCCACCTTTGCGCGGAGCAGACTATTGCGGGTGCTTCGGGTTTGGGGGTAAGCGAAGAGTTTCCACTGGACGGCGCACGTTCGCTCTATGGGATGACCAAGCTGGCCGGCGAGCTGATGGTTGCTGAATATGGCGACGCGTACGGTATCCGATATTTGATAAACCGTTGCGGCTTGCTTACCGGGCCCTGGCAGATGGCCAAGGCCGACCAGGGCGTGATCGCGCTGTGGGTGGCCGCGCATTACTTTCGCCGGAATCTTTCCTACATCGGCTTCGACGGCAGCGGACGGCAGGTACGCGATTTCCTGCACATCGATGATTTTTGCGAACTGCTGCTAGAGCAGATCGTCAACTTCGAAACTTATCAGGGACGGCTGTTCAATGTGGGTGGGGGGGCGAAGTTGAGCCTGTCACTCAAGGAGACTACGCGGCTGTGCGAGGAAATCACGGGCAACCGGCTGACTATTACACCGGTGGCCGAAACCCGGCCGGCGGACGTGCGGATTTATCTTACGGATCACCGGCAGTTATCGGCGGTCAAGGGTTGGCAACCGGAGCGCGATGCCCGGACTACGCTCGCCGATATTTTCAACTGGATTCGCGGGGCGGAAGCGCTGGTGAAGCACGCGCTGATGTGAGGCGCTCTGAGAAATTCACGGCTTGTAGGGCCATTACTTAATTTCATTGCTGTCCAAGACAGATCGATAACTGCCGCTGTCTGACGGCTGGCGAGTAGGCCGATCCCCTGTACTCTGGAGTGGGTTCGAGTCAAGAACCACTCACATAGGAAAGAGGATCAGCCGTGACTCAAGTATGTAGCGTGTTTTCGCAGCTATTGCAACTGTTTTCGC
>Ga0073928_10008598_pt1 | contig 12763 bp, 11 predicted proteins | sample PaiPotPPA55metaG_FD_76969 | JGI IMG/M metagenome (GOLD analysis project Ga0073928, IMG submission 76969) | Iron sulfur acid spring bacterial and archeal communities from Banff, Canada, to study Microbial Dark Matter (Phase II) - Paint Pots PPA... ...
ACTCCGGGTGTGACAATGCTCCTCCATGCTCATCGCGCGGTCGAGCAGCTCACGCTCGACCGCGAGGTCATGCATTTAAGAGACGGACTGGTGCCTCGATACGCCGAAATGGTTTACAATGGTTATTGGTTCGCCCCGGAACGCGAGTCGTTGCAAGCGTTGGCCGACGAGGCCCAGCGCCACGTGACCGGGGTGGCACGGCTGAAGCTCTACAAGGGCACAGTCTCAATCGCCGGGCGTAAATCGGGCGATTCTTTGTACGATCCGGCGATGGCAAGCTTCGAGCAGGCTGGTGGCTATCGCCAGGCCGATGCAGAAGGCTTTATCCGGCTCAATGGCTTAAGACTCCGAGCGCTGGCGGAAATCGAGAAGGCAAAGAAGTGACGACCTTTGGGGTGAGGGTTCTTTGGGCAAAGTAATCCAATTCCGGCCGCCGCGCCCAACTCCCAAACTAGTACCACGCTCTCGAAGTGGTGAATGCCCCAAGTGCGGCCACAAAAAAGACGTCCATGTCATGCATCCCAACGGCGTGCTCACATGCGCGGCGCGTGGATGTCTATGTCGGACGGCGCCGGTTCGCTAAATACCAGATCGCACTGAAAATTCGTTAAGATGGCAGGCTTACCAGTCCGCCATCATTTCCGGGAAAGACGACTTGCAGAAATCATCCATCCTAAATGGCGCCGAACGGCAATCGGAGTCGATGGGTCGCCGTGGGAATGGACGCTGACCGTTCAAGTTTCTCCCCCATCCGCACGGTAATTCTTGTCACATCGCATGAAGGCATCCGGCAACCACGCACCCGGCAAAACAAGTAAGCCGGCGGAAAACTCTTTGCTGTCACCCCTGACCGCTCCCGCTCGTCACAGGGGGAAACCGAAAGAGAAGAGTTTGCTGCGAGGGCGCTTCATACGTTCACGGCTGCCTGACGTGGAGGTGTTCAGCGCATCCCTGCCGTTCGATCGCCGACTTTACCGTCATGATATTCAAGGCTCTGCCGCACACGCCCGGATGCTGGGCCGCGTGGGGCTGCTGACACCAAACGAGACAAATGCGATAGCGGCGGCCTTGAAAGAAATCGAGCGTGAGATCGAGAGCGGGCGGTTTCGGTTCGATCTGGCTGACGAGGATATACACCTGGCGGTTGAGCGCCGCCTTACAGAGAAGATCGGTGCTGCGGGAGGTAAGTTGCATACGGCACGTTCGCGCAACGACCAGGTCGCACTCGACCTGCGCCTTTACCTGCGCGATGAAATCAGCAGCGTAATCCACTTGCTCCGTGCCTTGGTACGCTCGCTAGGCGCGGTGGCCAGGCATCATCTGGAAACCGTGATGCCCGGCTATACACATCTGCAGCGGGCGCAGCCAATCTCGTTGGCCCATCATCTGCTGGCCCATATCGAAATGCTCGAACGCGATCGCGAGCGCTTCGAGCAGGCGCTTGTGCGCACCGACGTGATGCCGCTAGGAGCCGGTGCAATCGCGGCAACCACCCTGCCGATCGACCGCAAGGCCGTAGCGCGCGAACTTGGCTTCAAACAAATTGCCGCGAACAGCGTGGACGCGGTCAGCGATCGGGATTTTGCACTGGATTTCCTCGCCGCCGCCGCGATTCTTGCTATTCATCTGTCGCGCATGGCGGAAGAAATCATTTTATGGACGACGGCTGAATTCGGTTTCGCGGAATTGCCGGATGAATTCTGCACCGGCAGTTCGATGATGCCGCAGAAGAAGAATCCTGACCTGCTCGAACTGATTCGCGGCAAAAGCGGACGGGTGACAGGCAATCTCGTTGCCTTGCTGACCGTGTTGAAGGCGCTGCCGCTTGGCTACAACTCCGATTTACAGGAAGACAAGGAGAGCGTGTTTGACACGCTGGATACGCTCAAGCCGATGCTCAGCCTGATGGCGCAGCTATGGCCGCGGATAACTTTCAATACGGAGGCAATGGGCGCGGCGGCGGGCGGGTTTGCCCTGGCAACTGATCTTGCGGAGTATCTCGTGCGGCGGGGGGTGCCGTTTCGCCAGGCACATGAGACAGTCGGAGCGCTGGTAGGAGAACTGAGCGCGGCTGGCCGTACGCTCTCAGAAGTGACGATGGCCGAACTGCAGAATCTTTCACCCGCGTTTCAAGCAGATGCGCTGAAGATGCTCACGCCCGAGCATTCACTGCGTGCGCGCAAAGTAGTGGGCGGCCCCGCGCCGGAGACCGTACGCCGGCGGCTGGCTGAGCTAGCGCACCGGCGAGTTCTTTGAGCACCGCTCTGCCGCCGGTGGTGTGTAGCAGCTAATTTCGCAGCAGTAGCTTGCGTCTGGCGCGTCCCTGTTTTTACAAAATGGGCGGTGCTCACATCGTGTAGTGCTTGAACTCCTCGCCTGAAGTAGGGAGGCCTTAGGAAAGGGTTGGCAGTCTGAATGGCTACTTTAAATACCAGGCGGAACCAGGCGGAGGCGGAGAACCGGGTCTCAGCGAATCGGACCGAAGCCCTGGTGAGCCGAAACCCCGAGCAAGCCGTCCGGAAACGAGCCTGCGAGGTGCGCATCGCAGGAACTGTAATTACGGGCATCCATCGGCGGCTCTCAATTCTCATCTTCGGCCCTTCGCTGCTCGGGTTGATCAGCCTAGCCGTGCTGCCCGGATGTGGCGTAAAGAGCACGCCGGTTCCTCCGCAAATGGTCCACCCGGCGGCGATTTCCGATCTTCGCGCATCGGCGGATCCGGCCGGAATAAATCTCATATGGAGCCGCCCCATGCATTACGTGAGTGGCCATTCGATGCGCGACTTGGGCGGCTTCGTCCTTCTGCGAGGCGAGAGAAATCAACCATTTCAGCCCCTGGTCGAGCTTCCGGTGACTGACCAGGAGCGGTTTTCGCCGCAGCGCACGTATAGCTACATCGATGGCGAGACGCAGGTGGGCAACAGCTACCGTTACGAAATTGTTTCGCGCACAACCGATGGCTATACCAGTGTGCCATCGAATGAGGTCGAATTCACGCGTGCGTGGCCGCGCAAAAATCTCAAACCACAAAGCTTTGCATTGCCCGCGCCATCTCCACTCCCCACCAATTTGCCGTAGCTGATTGTGGGCTGCGGGTTACCCTGTTTGCTGCGCGAGACATACCTATTGACAAAAAAAGGAGCTTCAGATGGATCTTCAATTGAGGGGCAAGGTTGCAATGTTGACCGGGGCCAGCCGCGGACTGGGCCGCGCGATGGCGCAGGCGTTGGCGGCGGAAGGTGTGCGGCTCAGTATCTGTGCGCGCGGTGCAGAGGCGCTCGAGCAGGCGGCGGCGCTATTCAAGGCTGGGGGTGCGGAGGTGCTGGCACAGCCCGCGGACGTGTGCGACCCCTCCGCTTTGCAATCGTGGACCCAAGCCACGGTCAAGCAATTCGGGGGCGTGGACATTCTCGTCAACAATGCAGGCGGCGCCAGGGTCGGTACGCTGAATCAAGTTTCCGAGGAGGCATGGCAGCAAGCGTTCGAGGTGAACTTCTTTTCGGCGGTGCGGCTGTCGCGGCTATGCGCCAGTGAGATGGAGAAGCGAGGCGGCGGCGCTATTATCAACATCAGTTCGATCTACGGCCGCGAGGCCGGCGGCCCCCTTACGTACAACTCCTCCAAGGCCGCAATGATCTCGTTCACCAAGATGCTGGCGCGCGAGCTGGCGCCGCGTCAGGTGCGCGTCAACTCGGTGGCACCCGGTTCGATTCTGTATCCCGGCGGGACTTGGGAGAAGGCGTTTCAGGCCAGTCCCGCGTTCGAGAAGGATTTTGTCTCCCACGATTTTCCGGCCGGACGGCTCGGTAGGCCTGAGGAAGTGGCTTATGCCGTGGTGATGCTGGCGTCGCCGCTGGCGAGCTGGATCACCGGCGTCTGTCTGCCGGTCGACGGCGCTCAAGGCCGGTCGAACATTTAATTTAACCGTGACCGACCGGCTTCTCGGCTCGCGGCTTTGCCGCGCTCTTCTGTCATCCTTCGCTTCTTTCGGGATGACAGAAGACGAAGCGAGCTAATTTCCTGAGTCAGAAGTTTGCCGAATAAATAGCCCGCGTGAATACAGGATTTGGTTGTCACCCTCGCGCGTGGCTGCCGCGCCAAGGGTCCCGAAATCCGGGATTCCTCACGCGCCAGACAAAGCAGACGCGCGAGAATGACATAAGACGAAACACGAACTGACTACCCCAAGGTTTTACTTCTCCTGCGAACTTTCCACCCAGGACACTAGGTGCTCGCGCTGAACTACAATAGATGAAGACGCCTGTCCCAGTATTTTTGGATGGGCAGTGCAGAAAGCTGGCATGCCCAAGGCCGCGCCGTCGTCGGGGTCTCGCTCTTCCCCTGACCGGCCGCTGGCGGGAGTGCGCCCCGTAAAGGCCATCGCAGGGCTGGTGATCGCGAGGACCTTCCGCAGGCGAAGTTGGGGAACCTGCGGCGGTGCGGCTCGGCTTCGGCGATCACGGCCTGGGCAAGCTTAATACTCACTTCAATCCCCACACCGATTCGCGAATGCGCATGTCGCAGAGTACCTGGCTCGGTTGCGCTTCGGCTGGTGGTCTGCAAAACCTAACCAACGACCATAGCGGACCGCGGATGCGGCGGCCCGACAGCCTGCCGCATCCGGAGCACTAAACGCACTACATCAGGTTAAAGTTGTACTGGAACTGGGCGATCAGATAGCTCTGCCCCTTGAATAGTCCGATGCCCTGCATCTTGTCACCGCCGAGGATTTCAATCGCTTGCAGCTTCATGAAGTATTTTTTGGTCCACGGCGGATTCAGCACAATTGAAGGGAACAGCGCAAACGTGTCGCCCTTCGGATTCCAGATCATTGTCCACGTCGGCGCGAAATCCGACCACCACCATGAGGTGCCGACGTTGAACAACACGCTGACGTCGTTTTTGAGCAGACGCCCATCCAGCGCATTGCCGACCCAGCACTGCTTACAATCGTCCATAACTGTCGTCTGGACCATTTCGAGGTTTGCCGACAGGTTGCCGGTGCTGGTCAGCCACGGCGCGTAGGCCTGGTCGAGGTCGATGGCGAGCATGTATTTCGAAATGTCCGACCATCGCTGCCCATTAAAATTCTGGAACTGGTTGGTATCCACCGATGTATGATTTTGATAAAGGAACTCGCCCCGGAACACTGCAGGAAAGAATTCCGCAATCGAGGCAGGCGCCGGTATGGGCCGGTCAACGGTTACCGCGAGCTCGTTAATCGCCGGATATCGATACGCGTACAGGTTAGTGAAAGGCGTCCATTTAACCGTGGCCGGGCCGCCAGCGTTGGTGCTGTCGTAGTAGTAGAGCGCAGTCCATTCGGTGGCGCCGTAAAGGGTGTGGAAACGTACTCCCTCGTTCCAGTTCTGCGGCTGCATTCCGGGTATTTGGAAATATCCAACGTCGACAAACCCACCGTTGCCGATATCGGCGATGTTCTTGTTGTTGCCATGGCTCAAGCCGAGATTACAAGGAAATCCTTGAGGGAAGCGCTTAAGGTACGCTCTGTACGGATTAAAGGCAGGGAGCCCTCCCGCGAGTAAAGGCGTGCACAGCCAGAATTCATGCGCTACTTCCGGAGTGACCAACGTGTTAAAGTGCGGGTCGTTCGGGCTGCCCTGATTGCCACCACCGGAGTACGGACCGAAAGGTTTCGTAATATAATCGCCACCGAATTGCGGCTGGGTCGGATACTGGACATCAAACCGCCCGCTCGGACCATGACTGATCGACGGGAGGCAAGGAGTGGCTCGACCTGCCGTGAGCGCGCTCCTATATTTGCGAAAAGGGTCGTTATACTGTTCGGGCTGCCAATTGGGCTGAAAGCCTGGCTGTACCACTAACTCCGCAAAGTTCGATGTGAATGGACCCCATTCCGGCAGGTTCAAGATTGGATGGATCATCCACTGCGGAACGCGTGATTGTTCGAGGTTGGCGAAACCAAACGCCCAGCAAGTATTTGCAGGATTGACCACATCGCCGACGCGGAAGGCCAGCGACTGTCCCCACACCACGATCTGGTTGCCGATGAACATGGTGAGCGGCCCGGTCTTATTTTCCCACCACGCGTCGCGCAACTCATAGGTGTTGTAAATACCATTCGCTCGGGCGCCGAAGCTGACGCCCCCCGCCGCCGTGTTGAAGCAACTGGGATTGGCTTTGCAAAAAGGGTTTGACCCCCCGATACCCACGTAGTTCGAATTCTTCGCAAATGAGTTGTTATTTGCGCTGTTGAATGAATAGGGCGGCTCGTAGGCGAACCATCCGCGCGCGAAGAACGTGTTATTTTCGTTCAGGCGGTAGTTCCCGTCGATTTGAAGCAGGGACCGCGCAACTGCCAGATTGTTGCGGCTCGGCGTATAAGCAACCAACGTCGGCGGGTCCTGCCACATCCCGAACGTCTGGCTAGCATAGCCCGAAATATGCAGACCGCTCAGCCACGACTGCTCTCCTCCTGGCGGAGGAGGAGTCGCTTGCGGCAAAAGCCGGGTAACGGAGTTAGTAACGCTCAGATTATCTGCGGGCTGGCTTGAGATATCGCCTGCCCGGCTGGTCGCAGCCAACAGCGCCATAATCAGCGCCGCCGCCGCGATAGTTTTCAATACCTCCCCGGTTCCCCCGAAGGCATCACGATACCAGCGTTCCGATCCCATAGCTTCCTCCTTCGATTCCGAGACATTTGCCTATCGTCCCCTGACAGACTCGTCTCTATCTCCGGAGCGGGAATTCCCTGCACAGCCGTCCCCACAGCTCGCAAGGACGCTTCTGCTGATCGTGCCGCTAACCAAAGCCAGAATTTATTTGGTAGCTGAGTTTTTCTCTAAGGCAACCTCCTCTTCCAACTCGCTTCGCGCTAATGTGCGCAACTCTGGCCACCTACCACAGAAAAGAATCGAATGCAACTGGTCCAGGTCGATCTGATTCGATTCAACCGCAGCCTATCGTTGGCAGGCACATAGGAGCCCCTCGCCCGCTTGGTTGCGGGAGAGCGCAGGGTGAAGGTTCTCCGTCAGATTCCTGCGAGCTTTCGCGCATAGGCAGCTACGGCTTTGAAATCGTACTCGCGATAAGCCTGTAGTTTTTCCGCTTCGAAGCCGCCCTCGGCATGGACTGCCAGAACTTCCTGGTAGCCACCAAAATCGGAAGCCGTGAGGTCCGAGATCAGGTTGAGCAGGCGCAGCCGTTTTTCCGCATCGAACCCATTCGCGCCGCTGAGATATTTGAGAACGTAATCGCGTGTCAGTTCGCTGGTGAGATCTTCCGCTGCAGGGGCGGTGACGAGGATACCGCCGGCGAGGTCCTGCACCATTTGAACTGCCTCATGATAATTGTGTGCGAAGTGATACTTGGCGACATTCGTGAGCAGCGTGTTCGGCACCGCGAAGCCGTCTTCAATGGTGCAGGTCGCGGCCGCATGCTCGATCAGTCCGCGCACCATCGTATGATAAGCCGCCAGTTGCGTCAGCTTGTCGCGCACATGGCCCGCGCGTGCAATTCCATTAGCCTCGGCAATCGCAGCGCCCGCCCCAACCAGCAATTCGAGCAGGGGCAGCTTGTATGAAACCGCCGTGAAGCGATGATAACGGACGAACGTCAGCGCCAGCAGTCCGGCGAATTCGATCTCGCCGTTCAGAAAGATCCGGTCATTCGGCACAAACACGTCGTCAAAGACCGTCAACGTTTCCATCATCTTGTGCCGTGCGCTGATCGGATGCTCGAAGGGATCCTTCTGGGTGCCGCCATGCGGACTCGCGATTAGTTTCAGCCCTGGCGTATTGATCGGCAGTGCAAATGCAATCGCGTACGCTTTGTCTTCGGGGCGCATCGCGCGGGTCGGCAGCACGATTACTTCATTGGTGTTGGTCGATACAGATGTGTGAATTTTTGCGCCGCGCACGATGACGCCATCAGGGCGTTGGTCAACTACGTGAACATAGTAGTCTGGATGAGCCTGTGCGGTGGGTCCTAGTGAACGGTCGCCCTTTACATCGGTCTGTGCGACCGCGATCGCGAGGTCATTGTCGCGACAATAGCGGTAATATCGCTGGATGCGCTCACGGTACTCGGGTTTTCCCGAGGCGGCCAGCCTCTCCCCCAGAATGTGCAGCGCTAGCAAAGCGTCAGTGCCGATTTCCTTGATCAGCACCACCAGCGTCGCGCCCTCTCGGGTCGAGGCTGCGATCAGCTCACTCCGCTTGCGCAGATCATCGCCCGTGCGCGGCAAATGGAAGTAGCGGCTGTACTCATCGCCGCGGTCTTTCACGACAGCGAGGCCACGATAGTGCGGGTCGTCGGCCATGCGGTAGTCAATGCATGCGTGTTCGACCGCGAGTCCGATTACTGGATGAGTGGTGACGTCGTGGACCCGCTCGCCACGAAAATAGACGGTGCGTCCGTCCTGCAACGATTCTTTATATTGCTCTGCTGTCCGGAGACCCATTGCATGCCGCTCCCAAATTCGCGCTCGGCCAAAAATCGGCTGGCGCGCGATTATAGAAGCCAATGCCGCGCTTGTCCATCGGTTGAGCGGGAAGTGCCTCGCGCTGGCCGGTCTCGACAACCGAGGGGCGCCGGGCTACAAGGCAAAGCTATCGCCATTGCAATTTGGGGCGACTTACTCCATGCCAAACCTTGCGATGTTCGATCTCACTGGCCGCGTCGCCGCCGTTACTGGCGGCAATGGTGGCATCGGAAAGGGAATCGCGCTTGCGCTGGCTGAGGCAGGCGCCGCGGTGGCGATACTGGCGCGCAACGGGGAGAAAAATCAAACGGCCCTGGCCGAATTACGCAGCCGCAAAGCGGACGCGATTGCGATACGGTTGGACGTGAACCAGCGGTCGGCGCTGCAAGCCGCGTTCGATGAAATCGCCGGCAAACTCGGCGCGGTCGATATCCTGGTAAACAACGCCGGCATTGCCATTCCGGGCGGTGCGTTAACGCTTACCGCCGAGAAGTGGGATAAGGTGCTCGAAACCAATCTCAATTCATGCTTTTTTCTGTCGCAAATTGCCGCCCGTTCGATGGCAGCGCGCAAAGCGGGCAAAATCATCAACATCGCAAGCGAGTACTCGCGCTTCGGTAACCAAATCGCGCCGTCCTATGCCGCCAGCAAGGGCGCACTGATCCAGCTCACCAAATCGATGGCGATCGAAATGGCGCCGTATAATGTGCAGGTCAACGCCATCGTGCCGGGCTGGATTGAAAGCGATATGACGGCGCCAATCAAATCGCGCCCCTTTTATAACGAGATCCTGATGCGCACCCCGGCGGGAAGATTCGGTACGCCGGCGGAATGTGGCGGAGCGGCCATCTTCCTGGCCTCGCGTGCGTCCGATTTCGTCACCGGCGCTACTATTTTCGTCGACGGCGGCTATGCGATTCGCTGAGAAACCATTATTAGACGCACGTCAAATAGGCCTTTGCGGCCCGTTCGGCAGGGTCCTCTTTATGTGCACCTCGCAGACTCGTTTGCTCGGCTACGCTCCCGCTTCGCCTAGTGTTATGCGCACCTCCAAACGGCGCTGCGCGCCGATCTCGCAGACTCGTTTGCTCGGCTACGCTCCACTTCACCTAGTGTTATGCGTGCCTCCAAACGGCGCTGCGCGCCGATCGGGCAGACTCGTTTGCCCGGCTACGCTCCACTTCGCCTAGTGTTATGCGCACCTCCAAACGGCGCCGTGCGCCGATCTCGCAGACTCGTTTGCTCGGCTACGCTCCGCTTCGCCTAGTGTTATGCGTGCCTCCAAACGGCGCTGCGCGCCGATCGGGCAAACTCGTTTGCTCGTTTCGTTTCGCTCCCCTGGCGCGCTCGGCTGCGCTTCGCTCCATCTAGTGGTATGGCGACCTATCGCGCGGAAGTAGTTGGTTCGCTGTTGCGCCCCGCCTACCTTAAGCAGGCGCGGCTCGATCTTGCTGCGGACCGGCTGTCGATTAGGCAATTCAAGCAGATTGAAGATCAAGCCGTTGATGAAGCAATCGCGTTGCAGCAGGAGAGCGGCGTTGACGTTGTCACTGACGGCGAAATGCGGCGGTCGGGTTTTGTCGGTCCGCTAACCGATTATGTCGACGGCTTTGAGGCGCTTGGCCTCGACACACTCCCCTGGCATACGCCACTGGCCGAGGAAACGCAGCTGGCGGTCCCGTTCACGGTGACCGGAAAGCTGCGCCGGCGCCGTTCGCTGGCCGCCGAGGAATTCACCTATGCGCGCGCACGCGCCCGGCTTCCACTAAAGGTAACCCTGCCGAGTCCGCTGATGCTTGCGCTCAGATGGTCGCCTGCATTTTCCGCCGAGGCGTACCCGGAGCCGTTCGACCTGTTCGCCGATGCCGCCGCAATCCTGCGCGATGAAATTGCAGAATTGGCGAGTCTGGGCTGCGATTATATTCAAATTGACGCGCCCGAGCTTGCGATCCTGGTCGATCCGGCGATACGAAGTCGCGTGTACGAAGCCAAAGGCATTTCGAGCGATCGTCTGCTGCTCGAGGGCGTTGATTTGCTCAACGCGATCGCCGAGGCGCCTGGCGTGAACTTCGCAATTCATTTCTGTCGCGGTAACAATGCTGGCCACTGGATGTCAGCGGGCGGTTACGAGGTTATTTCCAGGCGCGTTTTTGGGCGGCTCACGCGCTACTCCACCTTCCTTCTTGAATATGATAGTTGGCGCTGCGGGGATTTTGAGCCGCTTGCCGACATTTCGCCTGACAAAACCGTGGTGCTGGGGCTCATCTCGAGCAAGAGCGACGAACTTGAACCAGCCGAGATGCTGGCAAAGCGGTTCGAGCAGGCCGCTCGTCATTTTCCACGCGAGCAGATGGCGCTTTCAACCCAATGCGGCTTCGCGTCGGTGGCGGCGGGTAACCCGATTCGGCCGGCGACCCAGCGGGCCAAACTCAAACTGATCGCTGAGCTTGCACACCGCCTGTTCCAGTGATCGAGTAGGTGTCACTGCGCACCTACGGAAGCGCTGCCGGCCGTCTTGTCCGGGTGTAGTTTCAACCGGCCTCGCAGGCGCTCCTTCCAATTGAGGAGAAACTGCTCCGCCTCGGTACCAGGCCCGAATCCCGCGCCAAGGTCATCCGCATAGGGGACCACGATTACGTCGCCGGTAGCGTGATGCTTGCAACAATGCCTGACTGACACACCGAAAGCGTAATGCACGGTAGATGTTGGATAGCAGCGGTGAGCTGCGCATAGTCCAGCGGACACTTGCGATGGCGCATCCGCCGGTATTGCCTTCCGCCATGCGGAACGACGTCAGCCCTCCGTCGCGATTATTTCGCAGCTCAACACCCCGCCCGCATGTGCCCATGTCATTGCTTCGAGGACAGCCTCGCGGCTGGCTACGCACGACCGGGGGTCAGGATGGTTCGCTACTCCTCTCCTGTGTGACTCTTTCATTCACTACTCCACGCCGGTTTATTCCGGCGCACTCAACAGCCTGCTAAGTTAAATTAGCATCGATCGCCAAATAAACTTGCCAACTGTCAAAAATACCTGGCAGCACTAAGTTCAATATCTCTTTGTAATAAGCGAAACATTCACTGGCCTTAAATATGCTCCCGATTGATATCACGAATGCTGACAAAGGTTACTAATGAGTAACGATCGAGGAGAAGATGCGGTCCACCGGGTGTTTGGAAAGGAAAGAATATGGCTGCTCCTGGATGTGGTTCATGCTGACGGTACAGGCTGGAAGCCGATAACGGTGCAAGGTGAATCGGTTCAAAATCTAACAGGGAAAACAATGGAGGTTAGCGATGGCGACGTGGCAAACAATAACACAGACTGGCGGTCCTCAACGTTGGATCGTCTGGGGCGGTAACATTACCAACCATGAAGCCTTTGCATTCACGCTGCAAAGCGCGGAACACAATGTCGGCGCGCTTATTTCCGACGTTTCGGTGTATGTCGATCAGGATATTTCCGGTGGTGAGCCGAGCTATAACATTACACTGAATGCGGTAGACCAGTCTGCCAGCCCGGTCGATCAGGGCATCACGGGAAACTTCGAAAGCAACGGTGTTTAGGAGAGGAACGATGAAAGTCAATCTCGTCAAAGATGCGAACGGGAAGGTCGTTGCGACATTTGAAAATGCCGTAGCCGGCGGTCCCTCAGTAAAGCCCGTGCTGAAGCCCGGACACAAGGTGCATGAGGTAGATGCCCCGGAGAATTACAAGAGGGACATCAGAGCCTTTTACAAGCACCACAGCCGGTAACATCCGGCTACCTGAACCTTCCGATTGCGGTGGACCGGCCCGTGCCGATCTGGCCTCCGGTTGTGTTCAACGCCCGGGAGGCTGAGGGTAAGGCTTCCGCACGAGTGCGTCAGCCCGAGCCTTCTACTCATTCACGTGGCTCGGTGTTACTGGAACAATTCGGGCCTTGGTGCACAAATTCAAGGACCGTGTGAAAGCTCGTTGAAATATGCAGCAATAGGCATCGGGAGAAAAACCAATGAGTCATCCAATCAGACGCGAAAACCCGGCTCCGCCTCAGTGGCCCAGTTACGCCGGCGCCTCTCAGTTCGTAGGCAGCAGTCCGACCGGACGAGTCACGGTTTACGTTGATTCGTCCCTCGGGGCTCCGGCGCTCCAGAACGCCCAAGATCTCATCAATGATGCCGACCGGGTGGTGGCCGCCAACGACGCAATCTTCGGTACAACCGGAGGCCCGGTCAGCGTCATCATCTTCGCCCTTGGCGGCGCGACCGATGGCACTGGCGGCGCCGACCACATGGCCTGCGACTACACGAACGGGGC
>Ga0073928_10008602_pt1 | contig 12759 bp, 11 predicted proteins | sample PaiPotPPA55metaG_FD_76969 | JGI IMG/M metagenome (GOLD analysis project Ga0073928, IMG submission 76969) | Iron sulfur acid spring bacterial and archeal communities from Banff, Canada, to study Microbial Dark Matter (Phase II) - Paint Pots PPA... ...
ACCTCCATCCGCTGGCTCGAGGACGTACTGAACCAGTACAACTCGACCATGGTGATCATTTCCCACGATCGACACTTCCTGAACCAGGTCTGCACGCACATGGCGGACATGGATTACGGCACGCTGAAGGTGTATCCGGGCAACTACGACGACTACATGCTGGCTTCCGCCCAGGCGCGCGAGCGTCAGGCGAACGCGAACCAGAAGGCGAAAGACCGCGTGGCCGATCTGCAGGACTTCGTGCGCCGGTTTTCGGCTAACAAGTCGAAGGCACGTCAGGCGACGAGCCGGGCGAAACAGATCGAAAAGATCAAGATCGAGGAGTTCAAGCCCTCGTCGCGGCAGAATCCGTTTATTCGCTTCGAGTTCGAGAAAAAGCTGCACAACATCGCGGTGGTGGCGACCAGCATCACGAAGAAATACGACCGCACTATCTTCGATCACTTCAGCCTGAGCGTTCAGCCGGGCGAGCGCATTGCGATCATCGGCGAGAACGGCGCGGGCAAGACCACGTTGTTGCGTGCGTTGAAGGGCGCGATCGAACTGGACGGCGGCACGGTCAAGTGGGCGGAAAACGCGCTGGTCGGCTATATGCCGCAGGACACGTACGAAGAGTTTCCGAAGGACGAGACGCTGACCGATTGGGTCGATCAGTATCGTCAGGACGGCGACGACGACCAGATGGTCCGTGGCACGCTCGGCCGTTTGCTGTTCAACGCCGACGACATCAAGAAATCGGTCAAGGTGCTCTCGGGCGGTGAAAAAGGCCGGATGATCTGGGGCAAGCTGATGCTCGGGCGCCCGAACGTGCTGCTGATGGACGAGCCGACCAACCACATGGACATGGAATCGATTGAGTCCTTGCAGATTGCGTTGGAGAAGTACGAAGGTACCCTGATTTTCGTGTCGCACGACCGTGAATTCGTGAACGGGCTGGCGAATCGGATTATCGAAGTGAAGAGCGACGGCACGCTGCGCGACTTTGGCGGCACGTACGAGGAATTGCTGGCGAGCCAGGGCGTTCAGTAACGTCACAGGTAACGCTGCGAGTAACACAGCAGTCAGCCAATAGAAACAAGCAAAAATAAGCAGCAAGACAAACGGCCCGCTTCGCAAGAAGCGGGCCGTTTGTGTTTCGAGGCGGGCTCGGAAACTGAAACACAGCACAGTCGAACTCGCTTGATAAAACGCAATGCGTACTTGTCCAACCTCCTGCATGCTCAAAAATTTGACTCTGGAGATGACCCTTCGATGACGCCTCTTTCCCCCCTGATCATTCGCGGCCGCACCTTGCTCCCTATCGTTCAGGGAGGCATGGGTGTGGGTATTTCAGCGCATCGCCTGGCTGGATCTGTGGCGAGGGAGGGTGCAATGGGTACGATTTCGAGCATCGACTTGCGGCATCACCATCCGGATCTGCTTGAGATGTGCAAACACAATCCGGTTCAGGCGATGCTCGAAGCCGCCAACCAGACGGCTTTGCAGCGCGAGATCGTTGCGGCCAAGGCGATCAGCGAAGGCCGCGGCATGGTAGCGGTGAATGTCATGCGCGCGATTGCTTCGTACGCGGCATCGGTGCAGACGGCGTGCGAGAACGCTGCGGATGCCATCGTCATGGGGGCAGGGCTGCCGCTTGATTTGCCGGACCTGACGCAAGGCGTGGATATCGCGCTGATTCCGATCCTGTCGGATAGCCGCGGCATTGCGCTGGTGCTGAAGAAGTGGATGAAAAAGAACCGCTTGCCCGATGCCATCGTGATCGAACATCCGGGGCATGCGGGCGGCCATCTGGGCGTGGCGAGCGTGGCGGATATCCCGAGCGAGCGTTTTGACTTCGCTCGGGTGATCGAGGAAACGATGCTCACCTTCGATACCCTCGGCATCAGCCGCACGCAGATTCCGCTGATCGTGGCGGGTGGTATCGACGGTCACGCGGCGGTGCGTCGCTGGCTGGCTGCAGGCGCGTCCGGGGTGCAGCTCGGCACGGCGTTCGCGGTGACGCAAGAGTGTGACGCGCATCCCGAATTCAAGCGGATTCTCGCCGACGCAACGCCGCAAGACATTGTCGAATTCGTGAGCGTGACCGGTTTGCCGGCGCGCGCGGTGAAGACGCCATGGCTCGAGCGCTATCTGCGCCAGGAGCAACGGATTCGCGACAAGATCGGCTCGCGTGCACAGAAGTGCCCGACGGGCCTCAATTGCCTCGCGGCGTGCGGTTTGCGCGATGGCATCGAGAAGTTCGGGCACTTTTGTATCGATACGCGTCTGGCCGCTGCGTTGCGCGGAGATCGTGCGACCGGACTGTTCTTTCGGGGGCGCGAGGCGCTGCCGTTCGGATCGGCGATTCGCAGCGTGCGTGAACTGCTCGACTTGCTGGTTGCGGATATCCGGCCCGCGGCGGTGGCTTGAACGGCGCGGGTGCTGCTGGTTGTTGACAGAGCAGTTTGCAATGTCCTGCGCCGTGCCTCCGCAAAATATTTCAACAGCGTGCCATGGAGCAGCCTGCGAACGGTCGGACCAAAGGTGCTGCCTGGGTATCGGCCCGCACCTCAACCTGATTCCAGGCCCGATTCAATCCGAGATTAAACCTCGTTGCGCGTGAAGCGCATGGCCGTGCCTTCTCGGGTAATGCGTTCCCAGATCGCGCGCTTTTCATCCTCGTTGAGAAATACCCAGTTGGAGACTTCGCCGGCCATGCGGCCGCAGCCTTTGCAGACGTCGTCGAAGAGGGTCGAGCAGACTCCGATACACGGGCTGTCGGGCAAGTCATGAAGGTTCGATGCCATAAAACGCCTATAGTCGGGCGCGGCATCCAGTGAAGACCGCAACGCCCGCAAAAAAATCCAAGTTTAACGCGCGATGCTGTAGCCGATCCGCGCGATCCAGTGTTGTCGCCGGTTGTAATCGAGGATGTCCTCGCCGTAGCCGTTGAAGTAGCCTACCCACAAATAGCCGCCCCACGCGCTGTTGATCAGTTTGGCGAGCGGATACGTGAACTGGGCGTCGACGCTGCCGTATCCCGCTTTTGTGCCCTTGCGCAGCGTCGCGGCGAGTTGCCAGCTATCGGGGCTGCCGTATTTCACGAGCAGATCCACGTAACCGCGATAGTCCTGGATGTCCTCGTTGCCGCTCTTCGTGATGTAGTAGTAGATTTTCGGCGATATCGTCAGGTGGTTCGAGTTGATATCGCCGAAATCCCAGGTTGGGCGCACGAAAGCGATGTTGATCCCGCGAGAATCAGCGCCGGCCTTGCCGTTGGATTCGTGTCCGATACCGGCCGCGACGCCCATTCGTGAAAACAGCGAGCTTTTCCAGCCCGTGTTCTCCAGGTAATAGAACAGTTGCGGCTCGTAGCTCGTGTCGCGAAAGGGCGCCGATTCAGACGTCAAATCCCATATCGATGTTTGCGTGTACGCGAAATACAGGTTGTCGAGGAAAGCGCGCGAGCGGGGATCGTCGGGCAAAAGCAGGCGGTACTTGAAGCTGAACTGGAATTTCGCGAGGTTATCGCCGTTCTGGCCATCGGCGAAATACATGGGTTCGAAGGTCGATAACCGGCCGCTCAGCATGCGGTCGCTCGTGGTCGTCGGAATGGCCGACGTGTTTGCCGCAGCTTCGGCGCTGGCCAGTTGCTGCGGTGTTTTCGCCTGTGTTTCAGCGTTCTCCGCCGCCACGACTTGGGCCTGCGTCTTGCCGCGATTGAGGGTGATCAGCATAGGCGACGAATCGAAGCCGACCGGATCGACCTTCACCACCCCGCGAGCCGCGTCCGGCCAAGGTGCTGCATAACGAATCTTGCGATACTGGCCGGGGCGTAGCGTCAGCGTGTCGGGAACGTTGGGCTCACGTTGCAGCGCAAGCGGTTGCGGCGGCAGATCGCCGTTGGTCAGCGTGACGTTGAGCGCTTTGGGTACATCGACGGTGAGCGGCTGCTCATCGTCGTCGCTATAAAGCAGCGTCAGTTCGAGCGGCTGCTGTGCGGCCGCCTCGCGCACGGGTTGGAGCACGGAAACTGTTGCCTGGGCGAGGCTGCTCCCGAGGCCCAGCCCAAGGGCGACCGTGAGCGTAGTCAGGCGATAAACCGTCGCGACATCGCGTTGCCGCAAACGGGTGGAAAACGTCAGAGAGCCGCGGGCCATGAAGCGATCGTCCTGGTTGCGTTGAGTAGCGTCGGGCGCGGGCGATGCGGCAAGGAGATGTGTTCCGGGCCGTCCATGTTGCGCAGTTCGCGACCGCTTGTTTGCCAATCGGCCTCCGGGTGAAATTCGCGAAACACATAATTGTAAGCGCATGAAGGGATCGCCCCGAAAAAGCGGCGCGAAACGGGCAATTGCAGCAAAAATCGATCCTGATTTGCAACGATTTACCCGTTCGGCGATGAGCTAGCCTGGCGGGAAGGGGAGCGTATCGGCGCCAAGCATGGTACGCATCGCAAGGCGCACCATCCGATTACTAAACGATGCAGCCGGGGATCCGAGTGAAGAAGCGCGTAAGCGCACGATGAACATCGTTCGCGGTGCAAAACGGGGATTACTGAAGGAAGGCTCTACGAGCCAGCCGCATCAACTGTCCGTCAGCAACTGCCACAACAGCGCGCCGTTCAGCAGCACGATCAGCGCGGCACACAGCCATGCCAGCGCGAGCGGGAAACGCTTGACGCGCCATCGGCCCATGAGGCCGGCATCGGATGCGAAGCGCACGAGCGGGATCACGGCCAGCGCCACGCGCCGTGGCTAATGGTGATAGAGAGAGCTGCTAACTCACGCAGACCACTAAGGCTGAAAGTAGCAACCCGGCACCACCCCCGACCGCTATCACGACCCCACCAGCAAAAACCCTCCCCACGATGCGCCGAGAACCCCTCCCAAACCCAGCGTCAATCAAACGCGCCCCTTCCGCCCTCCTTGTGCCCTTTGCGCGACAAACCTGGCCAACCCTAGCCGATTGTTTTTTGCGAAGATACCTTTTGATGATAGTTTTCGTTTTTTTAAAGAGCGTCTCGACTGGGCTGAGCAGGGGAGATAAAGGCGCATCGAGATGTGGAAAGTAACGGTCGGCAAGACGAAAGGACGGAGAAACTGAAATGACAGAAAAAGTGGCGGACCGGTTGTCGAGGCGCTCGGGGGTACCGGGCGTGGTTATCTCGATTACCATGGCTATCGCGGGCGTGGCGGCGATAACAGCACCACTGGCGGCATCGGCGAAAGACACCCAGCTCAACGTGTACAACTGGTCGGACTACATCGCCAAGGACACGATTCCGAATTTTGAGAAACAGACCGGTGTAAAGGTCAAGTACGACAACTACGATAGCGACGACACGCTGCAAGCCAAGCTGCTCACCGGCAATTCGGGTTACGACATCGTGGTGCCGACCAGCAACTACGCGGGCAAGCAGATCGCGGCAGGCATCTTCGCCCCGCTTGATAAATCCAAACTCCCCAACCTCAAATACCTCGATCCCGACCTGATGAAACTGGTCGCGGGCGCCGATCCGGGCAACCAGTACACGGTACCGTGGGCATACGGCACGACGGGCCTTGGCTACAACGTAACGAAGGCCCAGCAGATCCTCGGCAAGAACGTGCCGCTGGATAACTGGGACATCCTGTTCAAGCCGGAAAACATCTCGAAGCTCAAGGCCTGCGGCGTCTCGGTACTCGACGCACCCGACCAGATGTTCGCCGCTGCGCTGCACTACATCGGCCGCGATCCGATGAGCACGAACCCGGCCGACTACCGCGCCGCGCTCGCGATGCTCAAGAAGATCCGCCCGTACATCACCCAGTTCAACTCGTCGGGTTATATCAACGACCTGGTCGGCGGCGACGTGTGCTTCGCTTACGGATGGTCGGGCGACGTGGTGATCGCCAAGCACCGTGCGGAAGAGGCGAAGAAGGCGTACAAGATCGAGTACTACATTCCTAAGGGCGGCGCGCCGGTCTGGTTCGACGTGATGGCGATTCCGAAGGACGCGAAGAACAAGGAAGCCGCGCTCGAGTGGATCAACTACATCGAGACGCCGCAGGTTCACGCCGCGATCACGAACGAGGTGTATTACCCGAGCGCGAATAGCGAAGCACGGAAGTACGTATCGAAGGATGTCGCCAACGATCCGGCCGTGTACCCGCCGCAAGACGTGATCAAGACGCTGTTCCTGCTCAAGCCGTTGCCGCAGGAAATCCAGCGTTTGCAAACGCGGCTCTGGACGGAATTCAAGTCGGGACGCTGATCCCGGTTCCGGTAAAGTTGCACGATGCAGTCGATAAACGCGAAGCCCCTGGTCCTCCGGGGGCTTTGTTCGTGGACGGCTTGATTCGTTTCGGCACGGCCCGATGTGGATGGCGGCCGGATCGAAGAACGAGAAGAACGACGTAGAGCGTGAAGTGAAAAAAGGCAGCACGAACGCGCATAGCGCAGGAGCCGGGCAGCAGATCATGAGTGAGCAGCAGTCGAGCGCAGTGCCCGCCGGAGCGGGCAGTCAAAGCGGCCAGGGTGGCCAGTCCGGTGCCAACGGCCGCAGGCCGGAACCGGGTTTGCGGGACCCGGATTGGGCCGACGAAAACTTCGTGCGGATCGTCGATGTAGTCAAGAAATTCGACGAAACCGCCGCAGTCAAAGGCGTGAACTTGTCGGTGAAAAAGGGCGAGTTGTTCGCGCTTCTCGGCAGTTCGGGCTGCGGCAAGTCCACCTTGCTGCGCATGCTCGCGGGGCTCGAGTCCATCACGTCGGGACAGATTTTTATCGATGGCGAGGATTTGGCGGCCATGCCGCCGTATCGGCGACCGGTGAACATGATGTTCCAGTCTTATGCGCTGTTTCCGCATATGTCGGTCGAATCGAACGTGGCGTTCGGGCTTAAGCAAGAAGGCGTGCGCGGCGCGCAACTCAAGGAGCGTGTGCACGCGACGCTCGACCTCGTGCAGATGGCCAAATATGCGCAGCGCAAGCCGCACCAGCTGTCGGGCGGCCAGCAGCAGCGCGTGGCGCTGGCACGCAGCCTGGTCAAGCGTCCGAAGCTGCTGCTGCTCGACGAGCCCATGTCCGCGCTCGATAAACAAATTCGCCAGCGCACGCAGATCGAACTGGTGAACATCCTGGATAAAGTGGGCGTCACCTGCATGATGGTCACGCACGATCAGGAAGAAGCGATGACCATGGCCGGCCGGATCGCGGTCATGAGCGAGGGCGAGATCGTGCAGATCGGTACGCCGCACGAGGTCTACGAATATCCGAACAGCCGCTTCACCGCGGAATTCATCGGTTCGACCAATCTGTTCGAAGGCACGGTGGTCGAGGATGAACCGGATCACGTGTTCGTGGAGTCGAAGGAATTGCCGTCGCGACTGTATGTGAACCACGGCATCACGGGTCCGCTCGGCATGCCGGTCACCATCTCCGTGCGGCCCGAACGCATTGCGCTGACGCGCAAGCCGCCCGAGGGCTCCTACAACTGGGGCCACGGCAAGGTGGCGAACATTGCGTACATGGGCGGCTACACGCTGTATCACGTGAAGCTCGACAGCGGCAAAGTGGTGGTGGCGAACCTGTCGAGCCTTGCGCTCGGGCAGATCGATTCACCCACCTGGGACGACGAAGTGTTCGTGCGCTGGACCGCATCGGCAGGGGTAGTGCTCACAGCATGAAAACGCTGCATTTACTGAAGCAACGCTTCGGCCTGACCGGAAGGACGGCGGTCGTCGCCGGGCCGTATCTGTGGCTCGTGCTGCTGTTTCTCGTGCCGTTCCTGCTGGTCGTCAAGATCAGTTTCTCCGATGCGCGTCTCGGGATTCCGCCTTATACGGAATTGACGGCGATCAAAGAGGGCGTGCTGAATATCGCGCTCGATTTTTCGCATTACGCGTTCCTGCTGACGGACAGCCTGTATTTCGCGACCTACATGAACTCGCTGCTGGTCGCGGGAGTATCGACGCTGCTGTGTCTGCTGATCGGCTATCCGATGGCGTATTACATCGCGCGTTCGAGTCCGGCCACCCGCAATCTGCTGATGATGGCCGTGATGCTGCCGTTCTGGACGTCGTTTCTGATTCGCGTGTATGCGTGGATCGGGATTCTGAAGAACAACGGCTTGCTGAATAATTTCCTGATGTGGACGGGGATCGTTCATACGCCGGTCGAGCTGTATCACACGAATATCGCGGTTTATATCGGCATGGTGTATTCGTATCTGCCGTTTCTGGTGATGCCGCTTTACGCACATCTTGTGAAGATGGATCTCACCTTGCTTGAAGCCGCTTACGATCTCGGCGCAAAACCGTGGAAGGCGTTTTTGCAGATCACGTTGCCGCTGTCGAAGAACGGGATTATCGCCGGCTGTCTGCTGGTGTTTATTCCGGCGGTCGGCGAATACGTTATTCCGGAATTGCTCGGCGGCGCGGATACCCTGATGATCGGCCGCGTGATGTGGAATGAATTCTTCGACAACGCCGACTGGCCGATGGCTTCCGCCGTCACCTGCGCGATGGTCTTGTTGCTGCTCGTTCCCATGGCCGTTTTCCAGTATTACCAGGCCAAGCAACTGGAGGAGAAGCGATGATCCAACCCAGTCGCTCGCTCCGGTTCACCTTTCTCGGTATCGGATTTTTGTTTCTCTATATTCCGATCATCAGCCTGGTCGTGTATTCGTTCAACGAGTCGCAGCTTGTGACGGTATGGACGCAGTTTTCGCTGAAGTGGTATCGCGCGTTGGTGCACGACGAGGAACTGATCAACGCCGCGTGGTTGTCCATTCGAATCGCGGTATTCACGGCGTGCGCGTCGGTCGTGATCGGGACGTGGGCTGGATATGTGCTGGCGCGAATGGGGCGGTTTCGCGGTTTCACGCTGTACGCCGGCATGATCAACGCGCCGCTCGTGATTCCTGAAGTGATCCAGGGGATATCGCTGCTCCTGCTGTTCGTCGAAATGGCGAAGGTATTCGGCTGGCCCGCAGGGCGCGGCATGTTCACGATCTGGATCGGCCACGTGATGCTGTGTATTTCCTACGTTGCGATCATCGTGGAATCGCGGGTGAGGGAATTGAATCCATCGATTGAAGAGGCCGCGCTGGATTTGGGTGCGACACCATTGCGGGTGTTTTTCTCGATTACGCTGCCGTTGATATCGCAGGCGCTGATGGCAGGGTGGTTGTTGTCGTTCACGCTGTCTATCGACGACCTGGTGTTGTCCGCGTTTTTGTCGGGACCGGGATCGACAACCTTGCCGCTCGTAGTGTTCTCGCGCGTCCGGCTCGGCTTGAATCCCGAGATGAACGCGCTCGCCACGCTGTTCATTGCATTCGTGACGGTCGGTGTGATTGCCGCGAATTATTTTATGCAGCGCAATGAGCGCAAGCGGCTGACGAATGTGTTGTAGCAGCGGTGTTGTAGCAGTGCTCAGTCGTCTTGAGCCGCCATTGCCAGATGTTTGTTCAACGTCGCCGGGTCGGTGTTCGTGCCGCATAGCAAGACGCCGACGCGCTTGCCCTGCAAGGTTTCGCGCAGCGGCCCGAGTAGCGCAGCGGTGGCCGCGGCGCAGGCCGGTTCCACGGCCAGCTTGAGTTCGTTGAACAAGTGCAGCATGGCGTGGCGCAGCTCGGTATCGGATACGGTCACCAGCCGGTCGATATGCCGCCGGCACAATTCGTAGCTGTAGTCTTCGGTGTGCGGCGCCATCAACGAATCCGCAATGCTGTGCATGGCGCCCATCTTCACCGTGTGATTCGCGGCGAAACTTTGACCCATGGCATCGGCGCCTTTGGGTTCCACGCCATACACGTGAATCGATGGATTCGCGAGCCGGAATGCCAGCGATACCCCCGCGGCCAACCCGCCACCGCCGATCGGCAGGATCACGGCGTCCAGATCGGGCGCCTGCGAGGTCCATTCGTATCCGAGCGTCGCCGTACCCACGATGGTCCGGTAGCCGTTGAACGGATGCACGAAGTAGCGGCCTTCCTCGGCCTCGATCCGCCGCACGGTCTCGAACGCTTCCGCGCCGTTTTGCGCCATCACCACTTCCGCGCCGAAACGGTGGCACAGGCCCACGCGCGCCGGGCTTGCCGTCTTCAGCATCACGACCTTCGCGCTGATTTCGAGGCGCATGGCGGCATACGCGACTGCAACGGCGTGATTGCCCGCCGAGACGCAGGTCACGCCCGCGTCGCGTTCGTTTTCCGTGAGCGCGAGCAAGTGCGAGAAGGCGCCGCGCGTCTTGAACGTGCCGCCGACCTGCAAGAGCTCGAACTTGAAGTTGATAGGCGTGCCGCCGAGCGTCGGAAAATCGTGACGCTCGAAGGTCGGCGTGCGCGCGACCCACGGCGAGAGCGTCATGTGCTGGCCGGCGATATCGTCGAGTGTAGGAATCGGCGTGCCGTCGATGGTGTTGTCGGAGTGATGGGCGGTGGACATAGGGAGCGGTTGACGGCGCAACGATTAATGAAGCGTCACTTAACGGGGTTCTCGAACAAGACTCTACGGCGCTGACGAATGCTTTCGCTCATACCGGTGCCGCTTCGGCTAACACGCGCTCCCGAAACCGGGTGGCAGATCGCCAGGCGTCAGCAAATCGACTGCCACACCCAGCATTTCTTCCAGTTCCATTTGCAATCCGCCCAAGTCGAACAGCGTTGCGCCGGGCAAGACATCGACCAGCAAATCCAGACCGCTGCCATCCTGATCGGTGCCGTGCAAAACTGAGCCGAACACACGCGGGTTCGCTGCGCGGAAACGGCCCACTGCTTCGCGAACCGTGTCACGTTTGAGATCGAGAGCGGCAGAAGGTTTCATCGAATCAACGCGCCTGCGCCTCGACCGACATGCTGTGAATAAACTTGCCCAAAAACGCCTCGCAAGCAACAAGCTGATCCAGCGATACATATTCGTTCGCCTTATGCGCCTGCTCGATATTCCCCGGCCCGCACACAATGCTTGGCACGCCCGCGATCTGGAACAAGCCCGCTTCCGTCCCGTAAGCCACCTTGCGCTTCTCCTGATTCGCTGTGAGCGCGCGCACGAGTTGCGTGATGGCGGCTTGCTCGGACGCATCAAGTCCAGGAGCCGCAGCAATCTTCGAAAACTCGATAGCAGCGTTCGCGTGTTCCTTCTGCATCTTCGGCAGCAACTCTTCCCGCGCGTACTTCTCGATACGCTGATAAATCGGCTCCGGATCGAGTGTCGGCAAGTTGCGAAATTCGAACGCGAAGTTGCATTCGGCGGGCACGGTGTTGATCGCGTTGCCGCCGTTGATCGTGCTGGTCTGGGCGGTCGTGAAGGGCACGTCGTACTGTTCGTCGAACGGGCCTTGCGCGCGGAATTCGTCGGCGACGTCGCGGATGAAACAGATCAGCCGCGCCGCATATTCGATCGCGTTCAAACCCTTCGGCGTCAGCGATGAATGCGCGGCGAACCCGCGCACGCAGCAGTTGTACGCGTTGATGCCCTTATGCGCGATGACCGGCCGCATGCTGGTCGGTTCGCCAACAATGCACCCGTCCGGCCGCAGCCCGCGCTTTTGCAAGTCGGTGATCATCAGCGGCGCGCCGGCGCAGCCGATTTCTTCATCGAAGGAAAGCGCGAAGTGGATCGGCCGCGCGAGTTTCGTCGCCTGCATCGTCGGCAGCAAGGTAAGCGCCGCGCCGATAAACCCCTTCATGTCGCACGTCCCGCGACCGTACAACAGGCCGTCGCGGATTTCCGGCTTGAACGGATCGCTGTCCCATTTCTGGCCATCGACGGGCACCACGTCGGTGTGTCCCGACAACACGATGCCGCCGTTCGTCGCGCCGTCGTGCGCCGGCACGCTTGCGAACAGGTTGGCCCATTTGCCGCTCGGATCAGTGGTGAGCGTGCTCTCGATACCAGCGGCGCGCAGGTCGTCGCGCACGGTCTCGATCAGGCCCATGTTCGGATTGCGGCTGACGGTATCGAAGGAGACGAGCTTCTTGATCCACGGCAACGATGCCGGTTCGGAAGAGGGTGTTTGCGCGACGGAAACCGTCGATTCAGCGATCTGCGACATGACGCTCTCCATGGAATTTTTCACGTTCGATCATACCGAAAAAACTGCGAAAATACCGGTTACGCACCGCCGGACAAGGCGGTGCGCGGGTTTCAAGCTGGGTGAAACGCTCAGCGCGACGGCACTACGGCGGCCGTTGGTTTTGGCTGCCGCACGGGTGCGCCAAGCGCCCGCAGCGTTTCCTTGACCGTCGCAATCCGCACGGCAAGATCCGGGCTGCGCACTTCTATGCGCAGCTTGTCCTGGCCCGCGAGCTTGATGTGCTTGTGCTTTTGCACCATTTCGATGATCTTCATTGCATCGACGGGCGGGTTCGGAATGAACTGCAGCGCGATCGCATGCTCGGCTGCATCGATCTTCACAATGCCCAGCGGCTTCGCCGCGAGCCGCAGCTTGTGCGTCTCGACCAGCGCGTTCGCCTGGGGCGGCAGCTTGCCGAAACGGTCGATCAACTCTTCCAGAATCGCGTCGATGGCGTCGCTCGACTCGCAGTTCGCCATGCGTTTGTACAGCGACAAGCGCTCCTGAACATCGCCGCAATAATCGGCGGGGAGGATCGCGGGTGCGTGCAGGTTGATCTCGGTCGTGGCGGCCAGCGGCGCGTTCAGATCGGGCTCGCGGCCTTCTTTCAGCGCCTTCACGGCGTCGTTGAGCATGTCGGTGTAAAGCTGGAAACCGATCTCCTGAATCTCGCCCGATTGTTTGTCGCCGAGCACTTCGCCCGTGCCGCGAATCTCCAGA
>Ga0073928_10008603_pt1 | contig 12755 bp, 12 predicted proteins | sample PaiPotPPA55metaG_FD_76969 | JGI IMG/M metagenome (GOLD analysis project Ga0073928, IMG submission 76969) | Iron sulfur acid spring bacterial and archeal communities from Banff, Canada, to study Microbial Dark Matter (Phase II) - Paint Pots PPA... ...
AAAAGACCAGACGATTAAATCTCTCAAGAGGAAAAGAACGAAGATAAAGGCGAAAAGAACCGAAACCCAGGGGGTGGGCCAAATGTAAATATCGAAGTGGGCCAGGCCGGATTATCAAAAGCAACTGTCACGTACGATCCCATGACGGGACGCCTAAGCGCGCAGACGGTGAAGCGCGGCGACACCGGTCTGCTAGACCTCACCTATGGCTATTAAGCGGATGATATACGAAGTACTACCGGACAACTGACCAACCTGATCGACAATCTCGATAAGAAAGGTCGGCGAGCATATGGGTACGACGCGCTTGGGCGCTTGGTGACAGTGCAGAATCCTGGGCTCGAACGTCCCTACTGGCGTATGACCTATGAATATGATCGTTACGGCAACCGAACAAAGGTTACCGCGAGCGGAAACGATGTCGATGGTTCTCAAATTCCGTCAGACGGCCTTCCAAGTGTTAGCTACGATTCTGCGACTAATCACGCGCTGCATCCTGCATTCTCGTACAACGCCGCAGGAAACGTGACGCGCTCGCTCCGTGCGGATAGGAGTTGGTTGCGATACCGCTATGATGCGGCGGGTCTTCTTGCAGCCGTGTTCAAGGATTCAGGGACAATCCTGGAGAGTTATTTTTAATCTGCTGACGGTCATCGGCTGATCACCGACCTTCCGGGTGCATTGGGCGCCGCATGTATTTTGCCTGGGACGGTGACGGATTGGCGCGAAGTCCGAATGTAACAGATCTGGTTAATGAAACGCGTATCGCCGCTCAATAGTGTTCCGGCGGGAAGGTAAACAACCGCCCCGACTTGATCTTGGACGAGGTGGTCCGTCGCCGGTTCTTCGGACAGGTCTAAACTCCAAGCGCTCAACGCTGAGGCTTCCACCCAACTTCGAGCGCGCCAATTAGCGCGGAAAAATCCTCGTCAATTAGCAAGGGCAATGACTGGACTTAGACCTACCCTCGCGGTTTTTATCTCTCATGACCTTTTGTGAGAGGAAAGAACAGGCGAGCGCGGGCCGCTTAATGGCTTATATGGCGGTTGGCATGAGACGCTCGTCACTTTGGCGGAGGGCGCTAGCCAACTTGCTACTTCAGGCCCAGCATCGCCTTAGCTTTGCCAACCGCATCTGCGAAGGACGGGCGCGCCAGCGCGCGTTCGACATATACCGCAAGCTTGGGCCAGCGCTTGGCGTCTGGAGACACGCCGGCCAACCTTGCCTGGGCAAACTGGGTCGCGACGCCGATATCGGCGACCGAGAACCTGCGGCCCACCAGCCAATCGCCAGTTCCGAGCTGACCTTCGAGATAATCGAACAATGGGGGCAGTTCTTCGTTGATAGCCTTGTTGACCACAGCCTCATCAGTCGGCGTCTTGAAGAACGCGGGCCCGGCTATTTTCTGGAAAAAGATTTTCGGCCCTACAATCGGGGAGAGTCCGCCGTCGCCATACTCCTCGAACCAGAGAGCCCGCGCATAATCGCGCGTGTCTGAGGGATACAGCGCCGGTGACGGCTTGACCCGTTCCAGATAGGCAATGATTACCGAGGAATCTGGAAGCGTCAGATCACCGTCGCGATACACGGGAATCTTGCCAAGTGGGCTAATCTCCTTACTAATCCGCTTGAACTCGGCCGGTGCAATCGCAGGAACAACGGGATCATGCTCGTAGGCAACGCCCTTCTCGGCAAGCGCGACCATCGTTTTGCGCACGAACGGCGATATGGGAGCTCCATAAAGCGTCGGCATAGGCTGACTCCTTCAACCGTAATTTTCTATTTTTCTCACTCAATGAGCCTCGATTATACCGCTTTATGAGAGGCAACATATTCCCGTGCAATAATGATCACCTTTTCGAGTCGTGAGGTGCCCTCCAGCTCTGCCGAGACCTGAGCTCGCGGGATTCAATTCAAAGTTGAGCCGTTCGTGGATCAAGGGGAGCGAGGGGGAAGGCAGGGTGGACGCCTGTCACACAATTCAGATCGACAGTTTGTACAGCCGGGCGGCGTTGCGCCACAGGATTAGTTCGCGCTCCTGTACAGGAACTTCGGCAAAGTTGTTCTCGATCATGCGCGCGGATTCGGGATACGTCGACGTCGATCGCGGAAACTCTGATTCCCACAGGATGCGGTCCGGCCCGACGTAGTTGCGGTTGCGCAAGCCCACCTTTTCCTTCCACGTCGTCACGTAGCATTGCCGATGGAAAATCTCGGACGGGCGTTGCGCGAATCCTTCGTTTTCGGCCAAACGCTGGCGTTCCCATTGATGGTCCAGCGCTTCGAGCGCGAACGGCACGTAATCGATCGCGCTGCCCGGGAACACCGGTCGTAATTTCGGGAACCGGTACAGAATCCCCGAGAGCACCATCCCATTGATTAAGGCCGCGCTACCGGCCGACTGGCGGACGTTGTCGAATGCCCGGGCGCCGGCCGCGTCGTAGGCCGGACTGATTTCGAACATGACGCTGGGAGCGCTTCCCGCGTGGAAGCATACGGGGACGTCCAGTTCCTCGATTGTGGTCCACAGCGGGTCCCAGTCCGGCTTATACAGATGGGGCGCGGCAGGGTTTATTTGCGAAGGCTGCGCCGGCATGATTACGCCCTGATGGCCGCGGCCTACCGCGCGCCTGGCTTCCGCGACCGCCGCTTCTATCGATCCCGCCGGTAGGATGGCCTGGGGTACGAACCGGGTGCTGGACGCGGCCCACACGTCGATAATCCAGTCATTATAGGTACGCGCGCATTCGATCTGAAGTTCGAGATCCTTGATTGCGCCGATCACCTCGCCGCTGACGCCCGCCGCTGATGGGTACAGCACCGAGCAATCAATGCCGTCGGAATCCATCACGGTAAGCCGCGCCTGCGGATCGTACGCGCTCTTTGGCACTTCACTCCAGGTCTGAGGTTCCGAGCCGCGGTCCTTTGACAAAGCGCCGGTAGCGGCGAGCGCACTACCGGTCCTCACTTGTCCTTCAATCACCCAGCGTTCGGCGCCGTCAGCCTGCGCTGCCACGTGTGGAATGCGGTCGCCCCATTTCGCCCGCGACATGCATCGCGTCCACAGGTCGGGCGGTTCCACGACGTGGTCGTCGACAGATATCACACCAAATTGCAATCCCACAGCATCACCTTCCAATCCAGCAACAATAAGAAAAACGGCCGCGGCTTGAAACCGCCACCGTCGCGATCATTCGGCTACAGCTTGTAGACGCGTTTGGGATTTTCGACCAGGATCTTGTGCTGATCCTCTTCGGGAACTCCCTCGAAGCTCCATTTCAGCCACTTGTCAGCCGCGGGCCAGATTGAAGTCGGATGCGGGAAGTCCGTCTCCCACAGGATGCGGTCCACGCCGATGAAATCGCGGAGCTTAATGCCCGCCTGTTCGTACCAGAAGTCGACGTAGCATTGCTGACGGAACACATCGCTGGGCTTGCGCTTGAGCCCGTTTTTGTAAAGCTGGTTGCGCTCCCATTCGTAGTCGCAGGCTTCAAGCACGAACGGAACCCATCCGATACCGCTCTCCGCACCGACGAAGGTCAGCTTCGGGAAACGCTCGAGCACGCCGCTCAGCAGCAGATTGGCAAAGATTTGTGAGGAGAGGGCGAACGAGTTGGCGCTCCCAATCGCGAGCATCTTCATGTCGCTGGCGCCTGGCTCCGAGCCGAGCGTGAGCCGTTTGGCGCCCGCAACATTATGGAAATGTGCCGGTATGTCGAGGTCCTGGGCGGTTCCCCACAGTGGATCCCAATAGCGGTCGGCAAACGCCGGCAGACGATACTGCTCGGTGGCGCCGATCATGAGAAATCCGCGATGGCCGCGATTGGCCGCATGCTTCAACTCAGCGACCGCGGCCTCCACGCTTGAGAGCGGCAGTTCGGCCAGCGTGATGAAGCGATGGGGAGCGACGTCGTAAAATTCCTCGGCCAGATAATCGTTGTATGCCCGCACGCAGTCTTTCTGCAACTCGGGGTCCATTTTCATCATGAAACCCTCGCCACCGACCCCGGCCGTGTTGGGGAACAGCACCTGCGCGGAGACACCGTCGCGGTCCATCGCGCGCATCCGCCCGTCCGCGGTGTAGATCATCGATGGCACGTCGCGCCAATGGGTCGGTAGGCTCTTCCGATCCGGGATGACGCCGTGGCACAGGGCGAGCCATCCGTTCATCATCACCTTCCCCTCGCACATCCAGGTCTCCCGGCCTTCCTTCTCGACGATCTGCGGTATACGGTCGCCCCACTTGGCCTTGGACATTCGGCTGGTCCAGGTGTCGGGTTTCTCCTGACAATGACTGTCGACATCGATGCGCTTGTATTCGAAAGCCATGACTAGTCTCCTTATGAACGCTCTAATTCATCCGCAACGCGGCGGTCTCCTGCGCGAGTGATTTAACGCTGCGCACGCCAGGCGCAGCTACTTGCTGCTGGAAGTTTCGTCCTCCACGCAAAGCCGGATCCGTTCGCTCTCGAGAGCATTACTCCTGTGAGCGCACGTACTTTCGTGCTCTTGGCTTGCCTGACGCATGGTCTTCAGTGATGCCGGACAGGAGGACCGGCGGGCGGTTGGGGAATTCAGCGACCAGGGACAGACTCCCTCCCATTGCCTCGACCGTCTTGCGGAGTGTAGACAGCAGGAGATCGCTGCGCTTTTCAAGGCGCGAAACGCTGTCCTGGGTTACCCCGAGGGTCTTGGCCATACGGACCTGCGTGAGTTTGCGAGCCTTTCGGAGCTCCCGCAAAGTCATTTCTTCGGCGATCAACTCGGCCGCGCGGGCCTCCACTTTTTTACGTAGAGCCGGACTCAGCTTGCTGATTTTATCATCCACATCCACAGGCATGCTTACTTCCTTGCCCCTTTCTGCTGGGCAAGATGGGCGTCGAAACGCTCATCGGCCTTCCGGATCAGCTCCCGGTAGAAACGTCTTTCGTTAATCCCAACTTATCTCCAGCCGCAAGCAGGATCGCCACTCGCCCCCGCCGCGCCAAAACGCAGCTCCTTCATATGGTATAGCCGGACCCGTTGAGGGTATCGGCGCGCGGTCGCCCCAACTGCGGACCGAATTGCTAGAGTAGACGCGACAGCGCCAGGATTTCCGCCTTCACGTCATCGTGCAGCGCGTCGAATTCGTGCTCAAACTCATCACCGATTTCAACAACCCAGCACACCCATCAGGATATGTTCTATAATACATATATGATGTCCGATCCATACAGGACGCAGCTAGGATCGTCAAGCTCCGACCCCCGCTACGATGCCGCTCAGATTGGAACGTCATGCGAGGCGCTCTCCTTAATGGAGCGCCTCCTTTTAACGTAAATCTGGGTGGTCGTTACATGTCGGTGTCCCAGGAGCTCCTGAACCTTGCGGATATCGACGCCGGCATCCAGAAGCAGGGCAGCGGTGGTCGCAGGGAATGCGTGCTGTAGAGCCGCGTACCTTCCTTAACCTCCCCAGGCAGCTTTGCGACGTAGCCGACAATGACTCGGTACATGGCCTCGCTCATGGGCTTGTCACTAAGCTCATCGCTGTTGGGCACGCGCCGCGCCCGGAAAATCGGCCCGGCCGCAAGTCCAGCTTTCCCAATGTATTCGGCAAGCGCCTCGGCGGCGGCAAAATGGATGCCGATGGTGCGGTGGCGGTTGCCTTTCTCGTTAATGGTGAGAGTGGTCTCCTCGCCATCCTGATGAAAGCCCGCACGCGCAGCCGGCAGGCGGTGGCAAGCCGTACGCCGGTGTAGAGGTAAGTTTTGAGGATGGCACGGTCGCGGAAATCGAGCACGTCGTCGCCGGCAGGAAGCCCCATCAGCTGACGGGCGCGGGTGGCGGTCAGCGCCCGCGTGCCCTCCAGCGGATCGGACGACTCGCGGGCGATGAACTGGGCGTGGGCGGGATTAGGGACGTTGACGGGGGCAGCCGGAGTTAGGCAGCAGCGCCGGCCAGGTACTTGTAGAAACTGGAGAGCGAGGAGATGCGGCGGTTGAGGGTCTTGGGGGCCTTGGTTGCGGCCATCATGGCGTCGCGCCAGCGCTGCACGTCGGCGACTGAAGCCAGCAGCAGCCTGAAGGCCTCCTGCGGCCAGATGAGGCCGAGGAAGTCGACGAAACTCAGGACGTCGCGGCGGTAAGCGCGCTGAGTATGGTGGCTGGGGCGGCGGGTGGCCCAGCGCTCGAACATTTCGGCGACGCCGGCATAGAAGCTTGAGGCCCGGGCGCGAAGCTGAGGGGTCAGGTGGCCGGCGAGGATGGGCGGCAGCTCGTCGGGATCCCTCAGGACGACCAGGTTGAGATCGTAGGCCGCGGTCTCGGCAGTGTCGCTCACGAATACCGCGTCCCCAAGGGGGGATAAATTGTCCGCGGGTGATGCAGAGGTCCTCTTCATATTTATCCGCCTGGGCGGCGGCGGTAACTTCCTGCATACCCTCCCCGCTCCGGCAGTCTCATGACTGATAACAGAATTTATGAGGGCCAAAGTGTTGACTATCGTGTTAACTGGAATGTTAATCGGGAGAGCACTCTGCAAAAGGGGAGGAGCATCAATGAAACGAAGCTCTGTGCGACTTCGAGTATGGAGCAATTAGGCCGGAGCCTACAGAAGGCAACCCGCGTCGATGAGATGCGAAGGCACTTTGTGGTCGTCTCTGGCCTGCCGGGCAGTGGAAAATCCACGTTTGCACGTCGATTGGCTTCAGCTCTAAACCTGCCCCTGATCGACAAGGATGAAATCCTCGATCGTTTGTTTGACTCGAAGGGTGTCGGCGATGCGACGTGGCGCCGGACGCTAAGTCGGGAAAGCAACGTGATTCTTCAGCGCGAAGCAGTGTCCTTGGATGGTGCCGTTCTGGTGTCGTTCTGGCGGCTGGCTGGAATGGCTGCCGATTCGGGAACTCCAACAGAATGGCTTGGGCGGATCTCCAACACGGTTGTCGTTAATGTCCAGTGCAACTGCGAGCCTGCGACTGCGGCAGAGCGATTCTTTCACAGAAAACGTCACCCGGGACATCTTGATTCCGGTGCATCATATGGAGAGGTTTTGGCCAGTCTTCGAAAGCTCTCACGTCTTGATCCCCTCGGCATCGAACCGCGAATCCATGTAGACACGTCGCAGGACCCTAACTTGGACGAACTGGTCCGCGACATTCGCGGCGCGTTCGCACGCTGCCTAACATGTGATTGACGGCACGTCGGAAGAAATCCCGACGGACTGTGAGGCCGCTCGGCGAGTTGCGCAAACATTAGAGCCACAGTGATGCGCGTCTCGCCAGCTTGACTTCGATGAACCAGCTATGGCGTTTCGTGTGAGCGTCCGCCGTAAATCTCAGCAGAATTTTTCGGCCGAGTCGTTGGTAGCGCAATAATATGAACGCTTTGCGGCAACGGGTGCACCGCAATTCCCGCAGAATTTGTAGTTGCATCGAGCCTTCGATGAATAGGCCCCGTTGCTCCCGCACTTTTGGACAGCACATCTTTCCCCTCCCGGGAGCTATCCTGTCAACTGATCGAGGTGCCCCTTCGCGTCTTTCAGATCGGCGGTGTCTAAACCTTCGTTGAACCAGTTGTAGATTTCGGCAAGTATGGTGCGCGCTGCGTCGTGACGGCCGGTATCCCTAAGCAACCGCGCGAGGCTCATCGCCGACGGCAGTTCCCACGCCTTCGCGCTCATTTTTGTGCTAGATCGAGCGCTTCGCGAAAAGCCTCCTCGGCCAGCGCTGTTCGCCTTTCTTGAAGCTGTAGTTGCCGCGCACGCGGAGCGCCTCGGGGCGATAGGCGGGTTCTTCAGGTTTAACTGGAATTTGCGCTGGACTCGGCCGGCAATGCCTACGTCACCGCTACACGGCTTCCACTGACTTTCCGACTACCGCCGGGGCGTTTCAGACCACTTGCGGCGGCATCTGTGAACATCCGTTCGTCAGCAAACTAAACCCACATTGCTACATTTACAAACGGGGGTGCTTTCTCTGCCACGATCCGCACCTCCTTTCCTTCGGCTATGTCGCTTGAGATGGCTTTCTTTCGTTAACGGTCCGAGCGTGCAAGCGTTAACGGGGCTTCCGTTCCCAACGGTCGGCTATGTATCTCGCGAACCGCAAATCGTGCTCGTAGCCAAGGTCCTGCAAGGACCGCCAAAAGTCGATCGCCCAAGGCGCTTATTCGTCGGGGCATAGATGAGTTGCTTCAAATCGGGAATCGCGCCGGCGTCACTCGTAATCTTGCGACGCTGGCAGCTGCGCAGCTTCGCGAAGGCGCTATCGCGGATGCACTCGCAACAGTTGAAGGGGCGCTCAACTTTAATCCCCAAGAGAGCAAAGGCCTTCCCGACACGCTCCGGGTTCGCGGCGAAGTACACCTTAAGCAGGGAGATCTGCAATTGGCTGAAAACGACTTCCGGGAGTCGATTGCAATGGCGCACGGCATGGGCGCAAAGGCATGGGAGCTGCGCACGGCACTGAGCCTCGCGCGTCAGGAGCGTCGGCATGAAACGCGTTCGATATTGGCGAAGATTTAACGGCATGTTTACCGAAGGATTCGATACAAGCGATCTAAAAGAAGTCGAAGAGTTGCTCGACCCGCAGGTTCGTGGTCACCGACTGCGAACACGGCTGGTCGCGCGTTAATCGCGCGGCTATCCTAGGGGTACACGCTCTACTACCGCACAATCGCGCCGGGAATGAGCGAAATCGTCCGGATCCTCCACGAGCACATAGACCGCAGCCGTCACTCACACGAGAGCTCCGAAGACAAGCAGCGAATTCAGCGTACCAAGTACGTCAAGTAGCGGGGAAAGATGGCATTCCGTCGCTCTTAATACTGCATAACGAACAGGATTGTATCCGAAGTGCTCAGTCGGTCGCTGGTGTGTAGTGTTGGCCTACCTATACTCAGCTCGCTATGAGATTGAGCATTTCGGATACAATTTGTTGAGCTAAGCTGCGTCGGCTATGGGGATTCAATTGGGCTGGTTTTGATCACTGCAGTCTGAGACCAGGCCCCTTCAGACGATCGCGTGAGAGCGTTGCGAGAGTTTGGAGCGAAGAGAGTCTGCGCATTGGATTCAATGGTCTTGAGGTTGCGGTGGCCGAGCAGAACCTGGATGCGGCGGAGGTCAATCGCGTCTTCCAGCAGATGGGTCGCCGCTACTTGAGCGACCATCATACGCACATTGCGCGTGCTAAGTCGGTTCAGCGTGATCTGCGCATGATGCGCCCGCAGCGGCCATTGGGCGTGAAACTCTGGTCGTGCCGTGTGCAAGAGCAGCAGCCTTGCTGTCGCTACCTGTTCGACCAGCAGTTGGATCAGCTCCGGCGTCGACGGGTCGGCCCAATGCAAATCTTCGATTACGATCATCAGCGGCTGCACGCGGGCGAGCCCCAGAGCCAACTCGACCAGCGTGGCCAGCAAGCGGCGGCGCTGCTGCTCGGGTGACAGCGCTGAGGACGGATACTTCGCCGATGGCGGCAAATTCAGGAGCGGAGCCAGCAGCGGGATAGCTCCGGCAGGCTTAAGTCCAGCCAGTTCGAGCACAAACTCCAGTTGCGTGAGCTGCTGCTCCGGCTCATCGCCGCGCCACGCCAGCGCCTGCTTGAGCATCTCGGCAACCGGGTAGAAGGGCGTGTTCTGGAAAAATGCGCCGGCCGCCGTCTCGATCCAGGTGTGCGGCGTAGCCACGATTTGTTCATGGAAGCGCTGCACCAGGCGCGATTTGCCGATCCCCGCTTCACCGATAATCAGCGCCACTTGGCCTTCACCATCCAGCACGCGCTCCCAACGATTCATCAGCGAGCGCAGTTCGTCCTCGCGCCCGACGAATGCAGTCAGTCCACGGGCTGCTGCCGCTTCCAGCCGCCCACGCACTCCGCTGGGCTGGATTACCCGGTAGAGTTGAAGCCGTCGCTCAATACCTTTGAGCGCCGGTGCCCCGCGTGCCTCTACCACGAACAGCCCAGAGATCAACCGATGGGTATCCTCGGTTAACACTACCGTGCCGGGATCCGCTGCTTCCTGTATGCGGGCTGCGATGTTGGGCGCGTCGCCGAATACGTCGGCGTCTTTACCGGCACCCACGCCCACCACCACCGCGCCTGAATGGATCCCGACCCGCGCCGACAGCTTGGTGCGCCCGGGTTGCTCGTTGAGCTTCGCGATATCGTCGATAATCGCCAGGCCGGCGCGCGCGGCACGCTCCGCGTCGTCGTCGTGGGCCTCGGGATAGCCGAAGAACGCCATCACGCCGTCACCAAGGTACTTGGCGACGTGGCCGCCGAAGCGCGTTATCGCTTTCGCAGCCGTGCGCTGATAGCCGGCTACCGTATCGCGCCATTCCTCGGGGTCTAACTGACCGGCGATCTCGGTGGAGCCGACGAGGTCGCAGAACAGTACCGTCAAATGCCGCCGCTCGCCGATGAGGCAACCGAAGTGTGGTTCTGCCTCTGCCGGCGCGGCAGCGTCGAGTAGCGTACCGCAATCGCAGCAGAAGCGTTTACCTGCCGGATTTTCCGCGCCACATTTGGGACAACGGTTTTCCAGCGTTGCGCCGCAATCGCCGCAGAATTTCTTACCGGCCGGGTTGTCGCTCCCGCATTTTGAACAATGCATAAGGCCCCCCGGTTGCGATGGTTTTGTCCAAGGTTGTGCCGTCTTTTAGGTCGTGTCGAAGCCTTTCGTAAGCCGGTTGAAGGCTGTGACAGCACTGCATTCGTCTCATTGTGGCGCGCGCCTCACGTCAGCCTACGAGGTTCATCGCGGCGCGGAATTCTCAACATTAACACGAGGTTGGGACCAGGTAGCCGAAGCCTAGTTTATTAAGCTGCCGTCGCTGAGAGCCGATAGATGGTTGCGGTGTGGACGTTGAAGGTGTCGGCGATCTATCTGACTGATTCCCCTCGTTTATGAGCCGACGCACCAAGTGTGTTTGCTCGGGGTTGAGCTTTTGAGGGCGCCCGAAGTGGAGCCGCCTGGCGGCCAGCGCTTGTGCGTTCCTGGAGCAGGTCGCGTTCAAACTCGGCAATGCCCGCAAACACCGTCATGATCAACTTACCAGCGTGACTCCGTTTCCATTGATGAGATCGCGGCAGGAACCGCCGGGCGATTTCCTGGACCCTGAGCCCCGGCTGAAAGGACAGCACCGCAATCGCCGCAAAAGCGTTTGGAGTCGGGATTGTCCGCTCCGCATTTGGCGCGGCGCATATTGCTCCCGAGATCTATCCCAATTGGTCCAGCAGTGCCTTAGCGTCTTTCAGGTCGGCGGTGTCGAAGCCCTCGGTGAACCAATTGTAGATTTCCGCAAGACGATTGTGGGGTCCTTTGCGCTGACCCTGTTTCGCATGCAGCCGTGCGAGGCTCATCGTCGCGCGTAATTCCCACGATTTCGCTGCTTGCCGGCGAGCGATATCTAGCGCGATGTGAAAACATTCTCTGGCAGCACCTTCATCTCGATCTTCGCACGCAAGCAGCAATTCGCCGCGAAGGCGATACAACTCGCTGTCCGAATAATGTTGCCCAGTCTCCTCCGCCATCGTGAGGTGTTGATCGACGATCAGAAGTCCCTCGGAGGGACGGCCGACTTCGATTAGTGCGTTGGTCATAAGGCAGCCGAAGATGGGCATCGCAATACGGTTGCGGCTGGCAAGAATTACATCGTAGCCATCACGGATAAGGTTTAGCGCTTCACGCGATTGCCCACGTGCTCCTCTCACCCAGCCCGCCAACATTCTGGTCCAGCCGATTAGTTGTGGATGTGCCGATTGCATGGCTGATAGAAGATTTTGAACTTCGGTCGTGCGTTGATCGACGATGCCAACTTCGCCGCAGTAATAATCAATGTCGGCTCCAAAGGCCTTGGCCTGCGCCTGAAAAAATGGATCATTTGTGCGATTAGCTATCTCCAGGCATTGCCGTCTTCGTATCCGCGACTGATCCGGAAACCCCAGCATCCAAGGTCCCGGCTCAGCAGCAAAAGCGCAACTATGAGTGCGCCAGCTGCGGCATCAACGTTCTTCCGCGCACCATCGTGTGGACGGTCGAAGGACAACGCCTTCTCCAATTCGGCCCGGCTCGCGGCAAAATGACCCATCCAGTGATGGGCTGAGCCCAACGCGTTATACGAGAGTGCCACTTGCGGTGAGTCGTTTGCGCGGGTTGCAATGTCCAGCGCTTCCCAGCCAAGTGCGGCGGCTTGGGCCATGTCACCCGCATACATATGATGGAATGCAGCCGCGTGCAGCGCTTCGGCCAGTTCTGAATCCCGGCATAAGCGACGGCACAGTTCGGCACTACGAGTAAGGAGCGGCACCAACTCATCGGAGCCGATGCCTTCAATGGCGGCCACAGCGACCCGCAGACCAGACAATGCTTTCAGTTCCCGCTCATCGGCGAGGTGCTCGGTCCCAAGAAGGTGGGCAAGTATTTTCACCGGCAGATTACCGCCGAGGGTTTGACGTATCAGCGCGATGACACGCGTATCGCGCGGGATGCTGCTTTCGATAGCATCTATGTGCTGCGCACTTCGCTGCCGGCGGCGCGGCTTGATGCCGCCCAGACCGTGTGCTCCTACAAGCGCCTGGCCCAAGTCGAGCGCGCCTTCCGGATTCTCAAGAGCCTCGACCTTGAGCTGCGGCCGATCCATCATCGCCTGGCCGTGCTCGTACGGGCCCACGTCCTGATCTGTTGGCTGGCTTACTATGTGGAGTGGCACATGCGCCGTGCCCTCGCTCCCCTGCTGTTCGCAGATGAGCATCGCGACGAACAGCCCGCCGCCTCG
>Ga0073928_10008605_pt1 | contig 12753 bp, 11 predicted proteins | sample PaiPotPPA55metaG_FD_76969 | JGI IMG/M metagenome (GOLD analysis project Ga0073928, IMG submission 76969) | Iron sulfur acid spring bacterial and archeal communities from Banff, Canada, to study Microbial Dark Matter (Phase II) - Paint Pots PPA... ...
GATTCCTGATACATCGTCCGCGGCGGGGGCGTTGCGTTAAGCGGCCGGTGCTCTCGCTATAGCATCGCCCGACGCCGCCAAGTTTCCGGGGCCGTTACCAAAGGTCTGGTCGGAGAAATCGGTGCAGACGATCCAGTCGCAGCTCGAGCGGGCGTTCCGGGCCGCCATCCGGGCGGCCTTCCACATCGACGCCGATCCATTAGTCAGCGTGTCCCAGAACGAAAGGTTCGGCGACTACCAGTCCAACGCGGCCATGGGGCTGGCCAGGCAGATCGCGGAAACCACCGGGCAGAAGACCAATCCCCGGACCGTCGCCGAGCAGATCAAGGAGAAGCTCGAACTGGGGACCATGGCCGACGATGTCAGCATTGCCGGCCCCGGTTTCATCAACGTGCGCCTCTCCCCGAAGTGGCTGGCCGCCCAGCTCCAGCAGCTCGCGACCGATCCCCGCGTGGGAATCAGCCTTGCGAGTCCGGCGGAAACGGTCGTGGTCGATTACTCCGGCCCGAACATCGCCAAGCAAATGCACGTGGGCCACTTGCGGAGCACGATCATCGGCGACGCCATCAGCCGCGCCTTGGAATTCCAGGGACACACGGTCATCCGCCAGAACCACATCGGCGACTGGGGAACGCAGTTCGGAATGGTCATCCTCGGCATCTGGCACCTGATCATGTCCACGTCCCGCCACAACGACCCCGATTACGTAAAGCAGATGGGCCAGGCGCTGGCGGAAGCGAATGCCCGGAAGGACACAAACGAGCGAGGCCGGCTGATTGCGAAGATAAACCGCCGGCACCAGGAGGACATTGACGCCGACCCGGTCGGCACCGCAATCTTCTTCCCGCACCTGGCGGACTTTGTGCCGACGCTCGACGTCGTCGAGCCGGCATACCGATTTGTCAATGCCGTCGAGGACGCGCCGGAGAGCGAACACCTGGTCATCACCCGCGAGACCCCTTCCGGGCCGGAATCGCTGAAGTTCTCCCGCGTAGCCAACCACGTCGTCTGGATGCTCCAGGAGCAGCAGGACCAGGAGTACCGCGCGTGGGAAGAGGTGCGGCAGGAGAGCCTGCGGCACGCACAGGAGGTCTACCAGCGGCTGCGCGTCAGGCTCCGACCCGAGGACGTTCGGGGCGAAAGCGCGTACCGCGATCAGCTCGCCGACACGGTATCTGAACTCGAGCGGCAGTCTCACGCCAAGACCGATCGGCCGGCCGAGTATCCACCCATCACCGTGGAACGATCCGAAGGCGCTTTGGCCGTGTTTCACCGCACGGCGGCAGGAGAGCCATTTTTCCGCAACAAGGACGGCCAGCCGCTGCCGCTGCTGATCCGCAAGTCGGACGGGGCGTTTCTTTACGCCACGACTGATCTGGCGGCGCTGCGGTATCGGGTGCGCCAGTTGCACGCCGACCGGATCATTTACGTGACCGACGCCCGGCAGTCGCTGCATTTCGAAATGCTGTTCGCCACCGCCCGCGGAGCCGGCTGGACATTGCCGCCGGACCGGGCACACGACGTGAGGCTGGAACACGTCACGTTCGGCTCGATCCTGGGTGAAGATGGCAAGCCGATCAAGACACGCAGCGGGGAAAGCGTGAAGCTGGCAGATCTCCTGGACGAGGGGGTCCGCCGGGCGGGTGAAGTAGTTCGCGACAAGCGGCCCGACCTGCCGCCCCAGCGAGCGGCGCGCATCGCCGATGCGGTCGGGATCGGCGCCGTGAAATATGCCGACCTCTCCAAGGATCGCGTCAGCGACTACATCTTCTCGTGGGAGAAGATGCTGGCGCTGGAAGGCAACACCGCCCCGTATCTTCAATACGCCCACGCCAGGATCCAGTCGATCTTCCGCAAAGCGGGCGGAAAGGGAGGGCCTCCGCTGATTCTCCAGTCGCCGCACGAGTTGGCGATCGCCAAACAGATTCTGCGGCTTGGCGAGGTCCTCGACCTGATAAACCGCGAACTCAAGCCCCATCATCTGTGCAACTATCTCTACGAGCTCTCGACCCGGTTCAGCGGCTTTTTTGAGAATTGCCCGGTCATCCAAAGTCCGGAGCCGACGCGATCGAGCCGGCTGCTGCTGTGCGATCTAACCGCCCGAACGCTGGCACTGGGTCTGGACTTGCTGGGCATTGAACACCCCGACGAAATGTAGCGCGGGCAATGCCCGCCAAGAAGGCTCGCGGCGGGCAATGCCCGCCCTACTCGGGCAAGTGCGGAGACGTGAAGAATTCCACCTGCGTGGCGAGGTCGTCGTTGAAATTGATGGCCATGGCCATCGGTCCGTTCCGCGGCAGCGGGTAATACCACGTGTCGGCGTGCCAGAAGACCATCTTGGGGTAAACCACGACCGCGACCCCCTTCACGGCGGCGGATCGCGGCGGGCCGAGCACCGACTCGATCGCCGATTTGCTGCTTCCGATGATCGCGCTGGCCAGCATCGGCAGGCCTTGCCGGCGCGACGGCTTTGCCGCCGACGCCTTTGGGCCTCCCAAACGAGCCAGCAATGATTCGAAGAACGGCCCGCGGGCAAGAAGGATCGCCGTGACCATGCCGGCCAGCGTGGCGGCCATCCACAGCGCCAGCCCGGTGAGGTCGTTTCCCCGGTCGGGATGCTTCGACGCGGCGCCGGTTTGACGCCTGGATCTGTTGGGGTGCATACAAGCCCCACGTACCTCGATCGGTCCGCTACAGCAGGACCGCTTCAATACTTATCGGTCGTGACAGGGGTGCAGCTTTAGCTACGGATGGGTCATTGAGCGATCCGCCTTGCGATGTATTCGCGGACGAGCGGGATCCTGCAACGGACAAGCAGTTCCGCGGCGCGCTCGCGGTCGGATGGAACCAGCGGCTCGATTCCGTACCAAAGCATGAGAGGGATGTTCTGATCAGAGGCGTCCTCCCCGTGTGCGGCCAGCGCCCCGGCAATCGCCCACCGTCGCTCCAGCGGCAGTCGCTGCAAACCTGACGCGAGGTACAGTCGCACGACCGGCGATGGATCGGCAGCGGCCATGTGGGCCAGTTTTCCCAGGATGGACTGCGATGGGCTGCCGGTTTCCAGCGACAGTTGGATGGCCCAGCCGCGGACGTACTCGTGCGGGCTGTCGAGCAGGGCAAGCCGCTCGTTCTCGTCCAGCGCGCCGATCGAGTGCAAGGCCCACATCGCGCGCAGTTCTTGCTGCGGTGTCGTGTTGTCGTGTAGGACCCTCCGAAAGCCGGGCACGGTTTGCGGCTCGAGCTCGCCGGAGGCCGCACGCTCCTGAAGCAGCCGGCGGGCATGACGGACGAACCAGTCGTTGCGATGCATCTCAAGCGCCGCTAGCTGGGCGTCGGGCTGGTGGGCCAGGTCCACCCGGATCAGGCCGACCTGGCCATACACGACCTTATAGATGCGGCCATTGGAGCGATCGACGCGGTCGTAATTGTGGCATTCGCCCGTGTCGCACCAATCGCTGACGAATACGCCCCCGTCGGGCCCGTAGGCGCAATTCAGCCCGCGAAACCACGGGTCGTTGGCAAGCAGAAAGTCCGGCGCGTGATGGGCGACGTAGCCGGAGCCTTTGCGCTCAAGGGTATCGTGATTCACGCGGTTGCCGTGGATGTTGCACATGAAGACGGCATTGCGGTAGTTGTCGGGCCAGTTGTCGCCGAGGTAAACCATGCACCCTGCGTGGGCGTGCCCGCCGCCGGCCTTGGAGTGCTCTCCCTGGCCCCCGCGCGACAGGGTCCAGTCGCCGCCCGCCCAGTGAATGTGATCGGCGCAGCTTTCCATGAGGCCGTAAACGTTCGGATTCAGGTCGACACCGTACATCCGCTGGAAATGCGCGCCCTGCACGACGTGCCACAGGTGCTTGAGCACGCAGTTGGTGATGAACATCTGCCCGTCGTCGTCCCAGTCCAGGCCCCAGGGATTGGTCGTGCCCCAGGCGAACACCTCGAAGACGTGGCGCGTGGGGTGATAGCGCCACACGCCGCAGTTGATCGGCGTGCGTTGCTCTGTGGGCGTGCCGGGCTTGCCGACGTAGGACGTCGCCAGGATGCCATTACATCCATAGAGCCATCCGTCGGGGCCCCAGGCGAGGCGGTTGAAAACGTTGTGCTTGGCCTCCAGGCTCCAGCCGTCCAGCATCACCCGCGCCGGACCGGACGGCTTGTCTTCGCCCTGCTTCATTGGGACGAACAGCAGGTTGGGCGTCGAGCAAACCCAGACGCCCCCGAAGCCGATTTCCAGCCCCGACACGTTCGACAGGTTGTCGGCGAACACCTTCCTCGTTCGGAAATGCCCGGTGGCGTCCGGATCATCGAAGATCAGGATGCGGTCGCGCCCGGGCTTCCCGTCGGTCTGCCAGTTCGGATACGAATAGCACTCGGCCACCCACAGCCGCCCCCGGTCGTCGAACGCAAATGCAATCGGTTGCGCCACGTCCGGCTCCCCCGCGAACAGGCTCACATGAAACCCCTCCGGCACCGTCATATGGCGGGTCGCCTCGGCGGGCGGAATGGGCGCGTCCTGCGCCCAGGCCAGCGAGATAGGAAGGCACCCGACCAACACTGACACCAACAACCTGGACATGAGATCCACTCCGTTACGATCCGACGAGCGCCCATCCGGGGCTCCGCCCCGCGATCCTGGTACACAGGTTATCGGACGTCGCGCAGGAATAAACCCAGAGGCAATCTCAGGTGGGACAACCCGCTACCGCTGTGGGTTTCTCTGACACACCAGCCGCGGCTCCGCTTTATGCGGCACAGCCGCCCTCGGCTGTGTTCGACCGAAGGTCGAAATCTGTCGTTAGATTTCCGCCTGATGGCGGAACACAGCCGAGGGCGGCTGTGCCACGCGCACCCGATAATCCATTGTCCGGTCAGTGTTGCCGTGACCGCCTTCGCGGCATGAGCAGTGCCACCGCAATGAACGCAACTGCGCCGGGCTCCGGGAGTTGACTGAACGCCGACTCCAGTGCGGCGCCGAACGCCGGATCGAGCTGCGCCAGCTCGGCGGCGCTGAGCGTGTGTCCGTAATCTCGGGCCAGCGCAACCAGGTCGTCGAACCCGACCGTTCCGTCGCCGTTTACATCACCGGTGCTCCAGGTGGCGCCGCTCTGGCCGTAGTGCCGCGCCAGGGTGATCAGGTCGTTGAAATCGACTTTACCGTCGCCGTCGAAGTCGCCGGGCAGAGCGAGGCTGTTGTAGTCGGCGATGGCGGAGGCGTCCACCCCGACGGCGCGGAGCTTGACGCCGAGCAGCAACAGGTCGCGGCCGTCGATCAGGCCGTCGCCATTGAAATCGGCGGCCGGATTGAACAACGCGTTGCGGCTATAGTAGACTTGGCGGAACAGGTCGACGTCGGCCGCCGAGTATCTGCCGTCCAAGTCCAGATCGCCCAGCCCCGCCCCGATCCCCGTCGATGTGAACAGTGCCGGCGCCTGGCTCGCGGTGAATCGCTGGATGTTATAGGTGCCATCAATCTTATACGAGACGACGGTCGCGACGTGGTTGCCGCTCGCCAGTCCGTTCACCGACGCCTGGAACAGGTCGCGGTCGATCTGCGTCGTCTGGCTGTTGGGGCCGACCATCGCGAGGACCTGGGCGTCGCTCACGGCGGCGGGCAGATCCATGAAAACGTGGACGTTGTTGGCCGTCTGGTCGAGCGAGCGGACGACGAGGTTACGATTCTGGTTGGCCCCCGCGACAGGCGGGTTGAAGCTGTCGATGCCGCTGTTGGGGGGCATGAGATCGACGTAGACGGCCTGCCGCCAGTCGCTGTAGACGGCCGGCCCGCCGTCGTCGCGGTGACGAAAGGCGATCGCCTCGATGTAGTGCATCCCCTGAGACAGCTTCGTGGCGTCGATGGTCTGGGCGTCAGACCCGTCGCCGCTCGAATTGAAGTAGCCGGGGCTGTGGGCGGTGGTGAACTCCTCGAAGCCGTACTGAACGGTATTGGGCTGGACGTAATCGACGCGGCCATTGCCATTGACGTCGATGCCGCCGTCGACCTTGAGCAGCGCGTTGTCGCCGTCGGCGGGGCGGTCGCGGTAGAGGCCGAGCAGGTTGACCGCGGTCGTGCTCAGTTGCACCTGAAAGTTATTGGATTTGATGACATCGATATCGGCGATGCGGGTGGTGCCGTTCAGGTAGGCGATGTTGGGGTCGCCGGCGCTGGGCAGGACGTTGTGCAGCACCTGTGCGACATTGGTTATCTTCATCGATCCCTGTGGCGTCGGCAGTCCGTAGACCAGGTAGCCGTCGCCGGTGAAGGTGCTCTGGCCCTGGAGATTGAACGTCGAGTTGCGCAGGAAGCGGACGTTGACGGTGCGATCAGGGTTGACGATGAGCAATTGCGGGATGTCGTGGTGCGGGTCGGCGACGGAGCTGCCGGCGTTGCCGGTCAGCTCGAGCAGCGGCGTGCCGGGGGCGAAGTCGGTCTGAAGGGTACGGCTGTCAAAGCCGGCGTCGGTCCGGTTGCTCAGCAGCACGATCGCCGACCCCTGTCGCTCGTACCCGAGGTCCTCTTTCTCCAACAGCAGTTGGCGGTAGTTGCCGCGTCCGTAACGGTTGCGAAGATCGACGAGGTTGGGGACGGCGTTGCCGTAGACGCCCCCCAGCGCATCCCCCCGGCCGTCCTGGGGGAAGCTGCGGTTGGCGCCGAACTCGTGACCGTTGTAATACACCAGTGCGTTGCCCGGCATCATCAGGGTGTAGGCGTACGCGACGTTCGACAGCGCCGGCGGGCCGTTGTCCTGACTCGAAACGAACATCACGCCCTGCGATCCGTTGTGCAACCCATCGTCGTTCACGTCGATCGACGCGTTGGCGACGTTGCGCCAGTCGTTGGTCAGCCCGTTTCCCGTCAGGTTCTGCTGCATGGCAAAGAAGAGGGGGAAATCGAGCACGTCGCGATTGCCTTTGATCGTCCCCGGGTCGGCCAGGCTGCCGTCGGGGTTGTAGGCGAGGTCCTTGTGCACCCACTGCTGCACGAATGCAGGATTGCCGTCGTATACCTCGGCGAAGCTGAAGACCTGCTGCTGTTGGCCGTTGAGAAGCGTGCGGAATGACGAGCGGTAGACCGCCCGGTCGAAGTAATTCATGACGAACAGCGGCATGTTCTTGGCGGCGTCGAGCCGAAACCCGTCCACGCCGACCGACTGCACGAGCCACTGGGCGTTGCGCATCAGGTACCCCATCGCGTTCTCCGGCTCCGGGGTACCGTTCATGGGGTTTTGCGGATTGAACGGATAGACGGCGATGTTCTGCTCGCCGGTCGCGGGATCGGTGAGATAGATCGGCGGCAGCGAGCGATCGGGATAGAAACGGGCGTTGTTGGGATTGGGGACGTTTGCAACGCGGCCGAACGCCTCGTGCTTGCCGGCGGGCAGGTTTCGCGGGTCGCTGGGGTCAACCGGGCTGCGGATGAACTGGTAGTTCTTCTCCTGCGCGATGTCGATGAGCCCCGCGAGGCGGCCGTTCACGTCGCCCGTGACGGTGGGCGCATGAAAGTCGCCCCATTGATCGGCGGGCAGCGTGAGGGCGAACCCCGGATACCCGCCGGCGTTGATGAACGAGTTGCCCTGGCCGTCGACCGAACTGTTGTCTTTGAACCCGTCATGATTCATCACGAAGTCGACGTAATAGTTGCCTCCCATCGTGTGGACGGCGCCGACGAGCGTCCGCAGTCCCGTCTTGGTGCCGTAGAGCGTGGGATTGCCGGCCTGGCCGAGATCGAACCGATCGTACGGGTCGTAGCCGACCGATTGATTCCCGGAATCGGCCCGCCCCGGCGGCGGCGTGTAGACCGCGCCGTACCCGCTCGCGAAAATGTCGGGCACGCGGTTCTCGATCGTTTGATAGCTGTTCTCAAAGTCCTGAAAGATCGCCGGGGCGGAGACGTCCTGGGCGCGCGACGGCGTGTCTACACGAATCGCCGCCAGGGCCGCAATCGCCAGCACTACAATTCGATCGCGGTGAATGCCCATGATTCTCAGGTAAATTGAGCTGCGCCCGTAAGCTCACATCATACCACCCGATGCACGTCATCCCGCTCAATCTCACGCGACCCGCGATGGCTCCGTAACAAGCTGGGAAAGACGTAGCTCCCATACGGTCACCTGACGCTCATTCCCCCGTCAACATAGATCGTCTGCCCGGTGACGTACCCGCCCGCATCGCTGGCCAGCACCAGCGCGATCCCGGCGCAGTCGTGCGGCTCGCCGATCCTCCCCATGGGCACATATGTGCGGCCGCGGTCGACGAGGTCTTGGGGCGTGCGGAATTGGTCGCGGTTGCGCCAGGTGTTGAAATATCCTGGCGCCAGCAGGTTCACCGTGATCCCCTCCGGCGCCAGTTCCCGGGCCAGGCCCTTGGTCATGTTCTCCAGCGCCGCCTTGCTCATCGCGTAGGGCAGCATCGCGGGGTTGCCGGACTTCTGCTGGATCGACCCGATGTTGATGATGCGGCCGAATCGCTGGCCGCGAAAGACGGGCACGGCCCGCTGGCAAAGCAGCAGCGGCGCGATCAGGTCCGCGTTCACCTGTCCGGTGATCTGGTCGAGTGACAATTCCAGCCAATCTTTCTCGATTTGAATTGCCGCGTTGTTCACCAGCACGTGAAGCCCGCCAAGTTGCCGCACGGTCTGCTCGACCAAACGGTGCGGCAGCGACAGGTCGGCGATGTCGCCGCCGATGGCAATCGCCCGGCCGCCCGCGCGCTCGATCGCTTCGGCCTCGGCCCGGGCCACGTCGGCGTCAATGTCCTGGATCGCGACCGCGCAGCCCGCCGACGCCAGTGCCCGCGTGATTCCCAACCCGATCCCGCGGCCTGCCCCCGTGATCAGCGCCGCCCGCCCGTCCATCCGAAAGTCTGGAAGTTGCATGCCCCGGAAGCATAACCGCCGCGTCGCCGCTCCTGTATTACTCAAGTTATGCGGCGGGAGGGGAAGAGCAGTTTGGGAAATGGCAGCTCGTCCTTACCTGTGCACCCTGGAATCCTGAAATGCTTGAAGATCCCCAGTGAACTGCCCATCATGATGATATGAAGCTGGATCGTATTACCTTGGAACCCGCAAAGATGAACGGGCAGCCCTGCATTCGCGGGATGAGGCTGACCGTGCGCCGTGTCCTGGAGCTTTTGGCCACTTACCCGGACCGCCAGGAGTTGAAACGAGAGTTCCCCGAGCTTGAGGAAGAGGACATTCGCCAGGCCCTGGAGTACGCGGCGGCGAATTTGGATGACAGGACATTGGAGACGGAGCCCGCCGCATGAAGCTGCTGCTGGACCAAGGCACCCCGCAATCGGCGGCGGCCCTCCTGACACGAGCCGGTTTCGAGTCCGTGCACGTCGCCACCATCGGCCTCTCAAAAGCCGACGACCACATCCTCTTGCAACATGCGCGGGCCGAGGGCCAGGTGGTTGTCGCATTGGATGCGGACTTCCATGCAATGCTTGCGCTTTCCGGCGCCGCGTCGCCCTCGGTCATCCGTGTCCGCATCGAGGGACTCAAGGGCGATGAATTGGCGGACCTGATTATCCACGTCATCCAACGATGTAAGGAGGATCTGGAACACGGTGCCCTCGTCACCGTGACTGAGAAGCGCATCCGCGTGCGGCGGCTGCCGATCGTTCGCTGAACGCGCGACGATGGGCCGGAAGGGACAGCAATGGGGCTGCGCGCCGACCTGACGTTGGCGATTTCAATCAGCAGCCGTCGTACTTCGCCGGCGCCGGCTCTTAAGGAGTGCCTCCCTGGGCGGCGCTGAGACATCCCCGCAGCGGACCTTCTGTATTCCGCGGGGGCTCTTCTGTATTCTGGGCTGACGATGAGCCCCAAGCAGCGTGCCGCGGAGGCGGCGATCGACTTCGTTCAAAGCGGCATGGTGATCGGCCTGGGGACCGGGTCGACCGCCGACCAGTTCTTGCAAGCCCTGGCCGCGGCACTGAAGCAAGGCAAGCTTCGCGACGTCCGCGGCGTGCCGACTTCACGCCACTCGCAGCAACGCGCCGGCCAGCTTGGCATCCCGCTGGTCTCGCTGCCTGATTACCCCCGCCCCGATATAACCATCGACGGCGCCGACGAGGTCGCGCCCAACCTCGACCTGATCAAGGGGCTCGGCGGAGCGCTGCTCCGCGAGAAGATCGTCGCGCAGAATTCCGCCAAATTGATCATCATCGCCGACGCCGGCAAATCGGTGACCAAGCTCGGCGCCAGGTCGATGCTTCCGGTCGAAGTGACGCCATTCGCGCACGAGATCCACGAACCCTTCCTGCGGACGATCGGGGCGTCCCCAACCCTGCGCCTCGGCCCAGGCGGGTCACCCTTCGTCACCGACAACGGCAATTACATCTACGATTGCCGATTCCCCAAAGGGATTGACAAGCCGGGCGAGCTTGATTCAGCCCTCCGGGCCCGCGCCGGGATCGTCGAGACGGGGTTATTCCTCGGCATGGCGTCAATCGCGCTGATCGCCGACGAGAATCGCGTACGCGAGCAACGACGGTAATGGGCTGTGTCGTCCGGCTAGACGCTTGCCGAGGCACAGTCGATGAGCGACGCCGGTCCCCTACACCTTGGCACCACCGCTGCATCAATGCCGCGGACGTTCCGATTTGCGTATCGCACATCCGCCAGCGGGGATCAGCCAGAACCAGTTGGCGCGGGCGATCGACGTGCCGACCGGCCGCGTCAACGCCATTATCCGCGGGAGGCGCGGAATCACTCGCGACACGGCTGCCCGGCTCGCGCTTTACTTCGGGACGTCGCCCGATCCGTGGATCAACTTGCAGGCCCGCTTCGACGCCAAGATCGCACGCAGGGACCTGATGCCGGCCATCTCGAAGCATATCCGACAACGTCTTCCCCGTCTGCCGTCCCGCCCGGTAAGATGAGCGCCTTGTGCGGTTGTCATGGCACATTACCGATCTGATCGCCTCGCATTTGGCTGGTAGCTACAAAGAGGAGCTCACATGCAAGAGTTCGAGGGTATCAAGGTCCTGTTCGTTGCCGGGTTTGGTCCAATCGTCCGCGATCGAATCGCGGGCCGAAAGCTTTATGGCCAGACTCTCAATATCTCATTCAAGGAGGAGCAGGGCGGTTATCTGCATACCGAGGCTTTGAAAGGGGTTCGGAGTTTTGCGCTGTGGCCGCTCGACCAGGCGGCACAGTCCTGCTTTGGCAAGGATTCCTGGCCGGAGAACACGCCGGTTCCCCAGGCATGGCTCGAATTTGATGTCGACGACGTTGAAGGCGCAACCGCGGAACTGGAGTCGCGAGGCTATCGAACGCTCATCAAGAACAAGAAGGAGCCATGGGGTCAGACGGTCACACGATTTCTTTCCCCGGAGGGATTGCTGCTTGGTCTGACAATCACTCCATCCATGCGGCAGTCATGAGTGCCCTAACGCCCCGACCAAGTCGGCTAGATATAGGCCGGCGCGCGTGTCGTGCTTGAAAAAGAGCGAGAACACGTCCGTATCCAGCACCGCCAGCCGCATCAGCGCCGGACCTCCCGGACCATCTTCAGGAAGTCGTCCAGCGAATCTTCCGGCGGCCAGTCCCCGGCCAGATCATCGGGGCCCTTGATCGGCATAACCTTCTGCCGCCGCGCCAGCTCCTCCGCCGACAAGTTGGCCCAGAACGAGGACTCAAGCGGGGTCACGTTGACGTGAACCTCGGTCCCCTCCGGGAGATTCACCCGCTCGGATAGCTCGATCCGCCCATTGGTGATTTTGCCCGTCATCGTCATGGCCTGCCTCTTAGAATCTATCTCAAATGATAACGGGGCCGCGTTGGGCCGGAAATGGCCCTGATGCGAGGACGCAGACCCGACGCGACTCAATCGTACGAGTCGTGGAGCGGTCGAGGACAAAGCAGCAGGGCCATTTCCGGCCCAACCCGTAGGGACGCGGCCCCGTTATCATTTGAGATAGATTCTTAATCCTCGTCTCACGCCCGAGGAGTCATCTCGCGATTATAGCATTCGCCCGACTATCGAGACGCCAACCGGCTGTCTTTACCGGACGGGAAAAGGCGACGCCGCGGCGTCCTGCACCTGGCGCCTGACGGTTATTGCCCGTGTGCCTGCCGCGACGCGGCCGCGGGCCGGGTGGACAACGAAATCTCTCCGGTGCTCAACCGGCGGCTCGATGCCGTCGCCGGTCGCCGCGTCGATGAAGCAGCAGTGTCCCCCTTCTGCTTCCGAGGTAATCAAAGAGGACCTTGATGGGCACGCGGGTGCCGGCGAAACACGGCGCTCCGCTGAGCCGCTCGGGGTTGACCCAGATGATACCGAAGAGCGGGTGGCCCGGCTGGATGAGATCCCCTTCCAAGTCCTCGGGCGTGAGCGGCGTTCCCGGGCTAGCGCGACTGGATGCGGTTTGAGCCATGAGTGAAGCCCGCCGCTTTCTCGACTCTATCGCGTTTTCCCCTCCCCGTCCAGATTGCACAATGTGGCCCTTCCGCGCCGCGACCGCCGGCACTGCGGGCGGCCAAGGGAATCTCGGTCGCGGAAATGCAGGAGCGGTTCGCGTGGAAGCCGAATGATTGCGCCGATGCGCCGAGGCTACTTGTCGGTGTTCTGTCGACCGGTGTTCGGCTGTATGCCTGGCGGCGGGGCGCCCGGATGGTCCCGGAGCCGAAACATGCTCCGGCGCGCGGATGACGGCCAAATTACCGAGACATGAGGATGACGTAAACGACAAACCCAATTGCGGGGGTCCGTGACACTTTAGGCGGCGTGTTTTTCGGGTAACCTGTCGGGC
>Ga0073928_10008607_pt1 | contig 12750 bp, 13 predicted proteins | sample PaiPotPPA55metaG_FD_76969 | JGI IMG/M metagenome (GOLD analysis project Ga0073928, IMG submission 76969) | Iron sulfur acid spring bacterial and archeal communities from Banff, Canada, to study Microbial Dark Matter (Phase II) - Paint Pots PPA... ...
GGACATCAGCGAGGCCGAGTATGACGAGATGGCCGCAGTCAATTCAAAGGTTGCGTTCTTCTTTCTCAAGGAAGCCGGCAAGCACGTCAACGACAGTGGCAAGATCGTCACGCTGGTCACTTCTCTGCTGGGTGCGTTCACTCCGTTTTATGCCGCCTATGCCGGCACCAAGGCCCCTGTCGAGCATTTCACGAGGGCTGCTGCCAAGGAGTACGGCGCGCGCGGCATCTCGGTGACAGCGGTAGGCCCAGGGCCGATGGATACGCCGTTTTTCTATCCTGCGGAAGGGGAAGATGCGGTCGCTTATCATAAGACCGCTGCGGCGCTATCGTCGTTCTCCAAGACCGGACTGACCGATATCAATGACGTGGTGCCGTTCATCCGCCATCTGGTCAGCGACGGCTGGTGGATCACGGGCCAGACTATTCTTATCAACGGCGGCTATACCACGAAGTGACAGTGGGTGCTGCGGCGAAGGATGATGTCGAAAACGGCGTATCAAGGTAAAACGATCCGATGGATAAACTTGATCAATACCGTGTCTTCGCCCAGGTAGCCGATATGGGCAGCTTCATCAAGGCCGCACACGCGCTGGAGCTGCCGCGCGCCTCGGTGTCAGCCGCCATCCAGCAACTGGAGGCCGGCGTCGGTATCCGGTTATTACATCGCACCACGCGCCGGGTCCGGCTGACCGCGGACGGCGCTCAACTGTTGGAACGGGTGCGGCTGCTGTTGGTTGACGCGGAGGAAATTGACCAGCTATTCCAGGTCCGGCAGCGGCAGATCTCCGGACAATTAAACGTCGACATGCCCAGTCGCATCGCCCGCCGCCTTGTCGTGCCCGCGCTGCCCGGCTTGCTGCGTAGCCACCCCGGCTTGCGGCTGGTCTTGAGCTCGACCGATCGTGCGGTCGACCTGGTGCAAGAAGGCGTGGACTGCGCCATTCGCGTGGGTAACCTGCACGACAGTAATCTCGTGGCGCAACCGCTTGGCAGCATTGCGATGATCAACTGCGCGAGCCCGGGTTATCTGCGCGAGCATGGCGTTCCCGAACGCCCCGACGATCTGGCCGACCGGCACTTGTGTGTCGGATATGCCTCCCCCGCGACCGGTCGCGAATTGCGATGGGAATACCTGATCGCGGGCCGGGAAGAGCAGGTGCCGGTAACGAGCCGGGTCATTGTGAACAATGCGGAGAACTACATCGCCTGCTGCTCCGCGGGGATGGGACTGATTCAAATACCGCGGTTTGACGTGCAGCATCTGCTGAACTCAGGCACGCTGGTCGAAGTGATGTCCGCCTTCAGAGCAGCGCCGATGGATGTCTCAGCGCTCTATCCACATCGCAGGCAACGCTCGCGCAGGCTCATTGCTTTCATAGCGTGGTTTGAAGCGTTGATGCAACCGCACTTCGAACCGTGACGAGACGGCTCTTGGGACACAGCGTCCTCATCTCTGAGACTCCTCGCGAAGCGACGCCGCACTAACTGCGAAACAAAGATGGCTGGATAAGGAAATCGTCCCGGTTCTTGTCTGCGATCCAGTTGGGCACCCGTCCCCGCCCGCTCCAGGTGGCCCCGGTGGCCGGGTCGCGGTATTTCGCGTTGGCCGCCGGCGGGACCATGCGCACATGGGCTTTGGTGCCCACTACCTCCTGCAGCGTGATCTTGTATTCCCTCATTTTCGCGACGATCTCGCGCAGCGTTCGATCTGCTTCCTGCTGACGGGCTTGCTCCAACTCCTGTTGGAGCGCTTCGCGCCGTGCCAGTAGTTCCTTCAAACTAGGCATTACCGTTCCCATAATCATTCGAAATAAATCAGGCCGCGTATGACCCGCCAATATTCGCCCAAATGACAAATATTAACCGAACTGATGTGCGGACTTAATATCCTCCGGTTCATGGGCTTGAGTGAAACACGCGCCACCCACGCCTGCGCGGTAAGTGTCAGGTAAGTCACACGGCCGCACAATTGCTGCGCACGCCGCTGCGATGGCTTTGTCAGGCGCGCAATTTAGCCCGTTGAGCTTGAGTCGATCTATCGCAACCCCGTTGGGATCTTGCGTAGTCAGTCGCCTTCTTGGGGACCATTTGGGGATCATGTTTGAGGAGTTGAACTGTGAAATCCTCACGTCGTCACTTCATTTTGCGAACGGCGTCACTTGTCTTCGCTTGTGTACCGGGGGCCAACGCCTTCGCCGAGACCGGATCCGTTTCTGAAAGCGACCTGACGGCGCGCTTGCTCGGCTATCGGATTGACGCAACATCTGTCGACAAAGCCGAACACCCCAAGTACATAAGCGGACAGGTCTGCGCGAACTGTCGCCACTATAAGGGGCTTGCCGCCGACCGTTCAGGTCCCTGCACGATATTCCTGGGCAAATTCGTCAGTGCGAACGGATGGTGCAGCGTCTATGGAAAGATAGAGCATTGATCGGGCGCTTATGCGTCAAGTAAAACCGCTCAGGTCACGGGCTTGGTTGACAGACCCTTTCGCGCCGCAGCATGACGTATCGTTCGAATGACGATCCCGCCAATGACGCACCACGCAGACGGCATCCGTCGGTCCCTATGACCCCAGCGAATGCCGATTCACTGCGCGACGCGTCACTTCCACTTCGCGCCGAGCTTATCGAGCCCGGCCTTTTGTAGATCTTCGGGCTTCATCGCAAGCCGGAACTCACATTCCGCGTTGAATTTGAGGAACCACGGTTCTGCAATCGATGGAAGATCACTGGGCTCCGCGATATCGACGACTAGAACGGCACCGCGTTTCCTGCTTTGTTCAGTGAAATAGATCACCTCCGGCTTGCATTCCTCCACTATCTGCGAGATGACGGCGCCAGCGCTGCCCTCTCGAACAAGCGTGTTGAACGGTTCGTGCGGTATGTGGACGTTCACGAGTATGCGCATGATCGCATCGCTCCTGCTTAGTAGGTCTATCGGGGTTAGCCGGCGCCTGCGGTCCGGCCAATCTTTCGTGGCGACTCGGCACTGTGCTTCAGGGTCGTCATCCATGCGTGCACAGCGTGGTTTTATGATCGCGTCAGCGACGCAGGCCACCGCGGATGTCTCGGCTCGCGTCGAGATCGACGAGTGGTGTTCTGCTTTTCCGCGATCGGCATGTCCTCACATGGGTCCGTTCGCGGGAAGCCATTCTGTTATAGGCGCGGATTGCGGAAATATCACGGCAGGGTTCTCCCGGGCAGAATCACCTGCCAAATAGAGCAGAAAGGGATCTGTGGTTCCGATATTCCCGCAGGACGCCGCCACTGTGCGCAAAGCCGAGGACAATGTGTGATGTGATAGTCCGCCCCGGCCGCTAAGGTCCGTCCATGACTGTTGAGATCAAAGTTCTGAGATCCGGTGACGAGAGCGTTCTCGCGAACGTGGCCGCAGAGGTGTTCGACAATCCAATCGACGCGCAGCTGACAGCGGAGTTTCTCGGAGACCCTCGACATCATCTGGTCGTTGCGATTGATGACGGGTTGGTCGTTGGATTTGCATCGGCGATCCATTATGTCCACCCGGACAAGCCGCCACAAATGTGGATCAACGAGGTCGCAATCGCCCCACCGTACCGGTGTCGCGGTTTGGGTAAGGCCGTATTGCGATCGCTGTTCGAGGTCGGTCAGGCGCACAACTGCACGGTTGCGTGGGTGCTTACGGATCGAACCAATGTCGCCGCGATGGCCCTGTATTCGTCGGTCGGCGGCACCGAGGGAGCGGATGACGAAGGGCCAAGCGATTGCACACTCGGGTATTCGTTCGTGCTGCCGCGGAAACCGTAAAATAAAATCTGCGTGCCCGCTTCGACCGCACAAGCCCGACATGCCCCGAACAGCAGGAAATTGCGGATCCGCAGTCGTGGTAATGTCACGCACGCCTGTCATCGGCGACAGTCAAGTGGTAACAGGGAGCCGCAGGGATATCTGCAAGCCATCGACATGATCGGCGTGCGGAAATGATCGGCGTGCTCGTCACATGCACTTCCATCGTCAAAGATCCGGAACGCTTGAATAGCAACTGATGCTCTCGCATACTTCTGTCTGGCTGCCCGAACTCGCATTGACCCTTGAGAAAAAATATGGATAATCCCTCTCGCTCGGAACGCTCCCGCAAACTGGCCATCGAGGCGGCGTTCACCATCATTTCCCGGGATGGTCCGGGTCAACTCACGTTTGACGCCATTGCGCGCGAAAGCGGTATCAGCAAGGGCGGGCTGATGCATCAGTTCCGCACGAAGGGGAACGTTCTGAAAGCGTTGCTTGAGCACCAGACCGAATATTTCGAGAACTTCTATCGAGACTCCCTGGCTACGATCGGCGGCACCAAACCCGAAGCCGCGCTGTTAGCGCAGATTGCGACAGTGCGCGAATCCACTACCCAGCAGCACTCGATCGCCCTTGCCATTCTCGCCGCCCTGGTGGAAGACCCTGAGCTTCTGTCGACGGTTCGAGAGGGCGATGCAAAAAAGGTCAAGCGTATCAAGGCCGAAGCGGTCGACCCGGAGCTGGCGCTGTTGCGCTGGTCAGCGGCCAGAGGCCTTGCATTGACGGCTGTTTTCGGGCTCTGTCCATTTTCCGACAAGGAGCGCGGGCGCTTGTTCGATCGCCTGCTTGATGAGGACCAGTGGCCGTCCTCTCCTGACGCCAAAGGCAAAAAACCGCGTTCCGCGCGCTCATCACGTAGCGCCAGCCACAGCGACCAAAGCGCTTGAGAGCAGCGTATCCGCCCGGCCTAGCGGCAACGGGAATTGACCGGATCCGGATCCGATCCGCGATGGACGGTCAGTTTCCGACGGGCCGCCAGTAGCGACTGCAGCGACATCACACAAGCAAAGCCGCGGCGCCGATTCGCTCAACGACAGTGGCGCTCCAGCCACCGAGCCGCGGCCATCCCAAGGTGTCGATAAATGGTGCGCGAAGTGCTTGCCCCATTTCCAAGCCCTCCCCTGACGCCAATACCATCGTGACGATGACCACGTACACTCCGCGATTTAATTTACAAACAAACCGCCTGGTCGGTTTACATAAATAATTTGCGGTGTTACGCTTGCGCCTCACATGAGCTGTCATGTCTGAACCTGATCCGGAAACCGACAGGTGCAGCATCGAACCCGGAGATCTGAATGATCAAGTCAATCAAGGCGCGGCATCTGTTACTCATCGCGATTTGCGCAACTGTGGTTGGTTGCTCAAGCGTGCAGCCAGTTGCCTATTCTGGAATTACGTCGTCATCCTATTTGAAACCTGATCCAGAGGATAAGTCCGGCCGTGTGCCGTATCGCTTCTCGACTCAGGTGGATTGGCAGCAGTACAGGAAGGTGATTATTGATCCAGTGGTCGTGTATCGAGCCGCTGATAACCAGTTCGGCGACATGAGCGACTCAGACAAAAAAGCGCTCGCCGGCTATATGCAATCCAAGTTTGAGGAAAAACTGCGGGCTCGCTTCGAACTGGCGAATGCTCCAGGTCCGGGCACGTTGCGCGTCAAGCTGACTCTGACAGGTGCTTCAACCACCACTCCTTTTCTCGGCCCCTTCACACGGTTTGACCTTTCAGGCGGCATTTACAACGTGGTTCAAACGGCCCGTGGCAAGGAAGGCGCCTTCACGGGTTCCGTCATGTACGCCGTTGAAATCTACGACGCGTCGAACAACGAACTCCTCAGTGCTTACGTGACAAAGCAATACCCGAATCCATACAACGTCGCAGCGAGCTTCGGGTCGCTAAACGCATCGAAGACCGGTATCGAGAAGGGCGCTGATGCGCTGGTTGCGCAACTTAAATGAGCCGGCATACAGGACGACGATTGCCCGCTTACGATATGGCCGGTCCCGCGTCGCCTGTCTGCACAGCACCTTCTCGAAAGCGGCGCCCTACAAAACTGGTTCCCCTCAAGTTAGCCGATGCCTGTGGCGCTAGCCGGACCCAGGGCACGCGCCCCTGGATCATGCGCCTCGCCCCAAGCGGATGCCGAAGATGAATGAAGCGAAGTTAATTGCGTGTCACGAATGTGATTTGCTCCAGTGGGAGGCACCGCTACTGGAGGGTGGCACCGCGCGTTGCCAACGATGCGGTGCCGCCCTCTACCGCAGCTTGCCAGCGAGGTTCGATCGCGCACTGGCGTTCACGTCGGCAGCGGCGATTTTGTTTGTGCTCGCCAACTGCTTTCCAATCATCGGACTTTGGGTCAATGGAACACTGGTCGAAACCACGCTTTTTGGGGCAGCCTGGTCCCTATACCTCCATGGCATGTGGCCAATAGCGGGCCTCGTCTTCGTGACGACGATCCTGATGCCGTCATTGAACATAGCGGCTGTTGTCTATCTGCTTGGTCCGCTGCATATCGGTGGTCTTCCTCAAAGACCCGAACTTGTCCTTCGCGTGCTGCGGCACGTTGCGCCCTGGGGCATGATCGAAGTGCTCATGCTCGGCATGCTGGTCGCGCTCGTCAAACTCCAGCACATCGCAACCGTTGTCCCCGGTGTCGCGATCTGGGCTTTCGGAGCGGTGATGTTGCTGCTGGCTGCAGCGGCCGTTACGTTTAATCCGCGTGATATATGGGCGCGTATCGATTCCGTGCAAAGCGACCGTGGCGTGCCATACGTGGCACAGGCAAGTGCCACGGCAGATACGGCCGCGCGCGCCGGGCTATTCGTTTGTCATGACTGTGGCTTGCTCTCAAAGCCACTTTTTGCCCACGTCCATGCCGGCATCTGCCCGCGTTGTGACGCCACGCTGCATCGGCGCAAGCCCGATAGTCTCGTGCGCACCTGGGCATTCGTTTTCGGCGCCATGGTCCTTTACATCCCCGCCATTCTTTTGCCGGTCATGGTTACCAGCACCTTGTTCGGGGCTCAATCCGACACGATCCTAAGCGGCGTTGTCTATCTCTGGAACGCAGGATCGTGGTCGCTCGCCGCCATCGTTTTCATCGCCAGTGTCGTGGTGCCCGTGCTAAAAATCCTGTCGTTAGCCTATCTCGCGTGGAGCACTCAGCTGCGCTCTCCCCTCATCCCGCGACAGCGAACGCGTATTTACCGTTTGGTGGAGTTTGTCGGCCGCTGGTCGATGCTCGATATCTACGTCATTACCATCCTGGTCGCGCTCGTGCAATTCGGTTCGGTTGCAAGTATCGAGGCGGGTCCCGGGGCGATCGCATTCGGCGCTGTCGTCGTGCTGACCATGTTCGCCGCGCTGTCATTCGATCCCCGGCTGATATGGGACGCAGTGGAGCCGGAAAGTGAATAAAGATGACCAGGCGGCGCCCGGTATTCCGACAGCAGTTGTTGTCAAACGCTCGAAGTGGCGCATACAGCTTGTGTGGTTGGTGCCGCTTGTCGCCGTCCTGATAGCCGGATGGCTGGCCGCGCAGTCGATCAGGCAAAAAGGCCCGACCATCACCATCAGCTTTACCACCGGTGAGGGTATCGAGGCTGGCAAGACGAAGATCAAGTTCAAGAACGTCGATATTGGCACGATCAAAAGTGTTGCACTTTCCGACGATCACAAAACGGTGCTCGCCAGCGCTGAAATGTCCCGCAACGCTTCCAGCATGCTCGTCGACGATACTCGCTTCTGGGTCGTTCGGCCGCGCATCTCAGGCGGCACGGTATCGGGCATAGGGACATTGTTGTCCGGTTCTCACATCGGAATGGACGTCGGCACAGCGCAAAAAGAGCGACGCGATTTCGTCGGGCTCGAGTCACCGCCGGTCCTGGCCTCGGGCACGCCAGGGCGCGAGTTCGTGCTTAAAAGTGAGAACATCGGCTCGCTCGATATAGGTTCGCCCGTATTCTTCCGCCGGCTTCAGGTCGGTCAGATCGTCTCGTACGCACTTGACCCTGACGGCGCGGGAATGACCCTGCACGTTTTTGTCAATGCGCCTTACGACAGGTACGTGACGAGCAACACCCGCTTCTGGCACGCAAGCGGCGTTGATGTGACCTTGGATACGACCGGCGTGAAGGTCAACACCGAATCATTGGTATCGATCCTGATTGGCGGCCTCGCATTCGAGAACCCGTCTGACACGACTAACAAGATTGAAGCGAACGCGCGGCGCCAGTACGAGCTTTTCGCCGATCGCGCGGAGGCAATGAAGCAGCATGACACCATTGTCGATAGATACGTGCTGAACTTCAAGGAGTCCGTGCGCGGGTTGGCTATCGGTGCGCCCGTCGACTTCCGGGGGATTGTCATCGGTGAGGTAACGGCGATCCGCACGCACTTTGATCTGGCCGGGAACGAATTCAGTATCCCCGTCGAGGTCAGCATTTTCCCTGAGCGCCTGATCTCGAGCGACGACTCGGGAGGCAGTGTCGAGCAAATTCCGTCGCAACGGAAAGTAGTTGCGGATCACCTGATATCAAAGGGGCTACGGGCACAACTGAGGACCGCGAGCCTTCTGACAGGACAACTGTATATCGCCATCGATTTCTTCCCCGCCGCACCGAAAGTGACTGTCGACTGGAGTAAAAAGACGCCCCAACTGCCAACGGTGCCAGGCAACCTGCAGGGCTTGCAAGACTCGATCACCAGTCTCGTCGCCAAGCTGAACAAGATTCCGTTCGAGGGAATCAGCCAGGACCTGCGCAAAACGCTCGGTGACGCGAGCACGCTGATGAACACCATCAATACGGATGTGGCGCCTGAGGCGAAAGCCACGCTCACCGAAGCTCGCGAGGCGCTCACGTCGGCGAATCGCGCGTTGCAAAGCGACTCGCCATTGCAGCAAAGCACCGCTGAAACCATGCGCGAGTTGTCACGGACCGCAGCCTCGTTCCGCTCGCTTGCGGAGTATCTCGAACGCCATCCAGAGGCGCTGCTCCGCGGCAAGACCGAGGACAAGCAATGAGCCGATATCCATGGTCTTCCTGGACAGTAATCGTGCTGGCTCTTTTCGCGGGGTGCGCAACGTCGCCGGCGTCGAAGTTCTACACGTTGAGCCCGGTTCAAGTCGTCGAGCAGTCGTCTGGCACCAAGCCGGTCACGATCGCGATCGATCCCGTCACAGTTCCCGAACTGGTCGATCGATCGCAGATAGTGACTACACTGGACGCGAACCGCGTGTCAATCGACGAGTTCGCTCGCTGGGCAGAGCCGTTGAAGAGTCAGATTCCACGCGTGCTAGCTGCGGATCTTGTGCAGTTCATCCCGGGAGCGATTGTGTCCACTTACCCACAACGTGTGGACGACAATGCCTATCGCATATCGGTCGACGTGCAGGCCTTCGATTCGTCAGCGAACGGGACGGTGACGATGGCGGTTATCTGGTCGGTGCGTGCGCCGAAGCGAGGGGAGAAAGTTAGCGGACGCAGTGTTGTACATGAGGCCGCGGGCGGGCCTGGTTACGACGCCCTGGTGAGGGCACATAGTCGGGCCCTCGCCTCCGTGGCGAACGATATCGCCGCAGCGACGCATTCGGCGATGAGGCAGTGACATGAGACGAAGTCCACATCCGATCGTCGCATTGTTCCCATCGGGCTCGCTCCAGTGTCGCCTGGCCACACTGCTTTTATCGCAGCCGTGCTATGGTCATACGCCCTCCAACCGACCTGACCGGCATGACAGGACGGTGACAACGATATCCATCTTCTGCAATGAATCGTCCGAGCCTTTCCTTACAGAGGCGGTGTTCCGCCTGGTTGATGACACTGTTGTGCGCCCTCGTCGCTATCATCGTGGTCGTCGCGACCGCGGGCTATATGACGTTGCGCGCCAGCCTGCCGCAGCTCGACGGTACGCATGCTGCATCCGCGCTGTCCGCAACGGTCTCGATCGAACGCGACGCGCTCGGCGTGCCAACGCTGCAAGGCAGCACCCGCACTGACGTTAGCTTTGGCACCGGTTTCGTGCAGGCGCAGGATCGCTTTTTCCAGATGGATCTGCTGCGCCGCGTCGCCGCGGGCGAGATGTCCGAACTGGTCGGTCCGGCCGCGCTCGAGCTCGATCGCCGCAACCGGCCGCATCGTTTTCGCGAACGCGCGCGGATGGTGCTCGACGCCCTGCCTGCCGACCAGCGGAAATTACTCGATCGATACACGGCGGGCGTCAACGAAGGGCTCGCGTCGCTGGCCGCACGCCCGTTCGAGTACTGGATGCTGCGCACGCAGCCGGCAGCGTGGCGCCCTGAAGACACGTTGCTGGCCGTCTATGCGATGTACTTCGACCTGCAATCGGAGGAGATACGCCGCATCCTGTCGCGCGCGGCGTTGCGCGAGCGGGTGCCGGCGGATCTGTTCGCGTTCCTCCTGCCGGCGACGAGCCATTGGGACGCGCCGTTCGATGTCGCACCGCCTTCGCCCGACGAGCCCGCGACGCCACTCGCGCCCCCACCCTCCACGCGCCCAGACTGGTTACGCACGCCGAAACCGGCGGGCGTTCCGGCGTCGAACGCCGGGTCGCAGCACAGCAACCTGGCGGAGACCCCATCGATGGTCGGCAGCAACGGCTGGGTGGTCGATGGCGCGCACAGTGAGCACGGCGGTGCGATCCTCGCGAGCGACATGCATCTCGGCCTGTCGCTGCCGAACATCTGGTACCGGCTGTCGCTCGCGTGGCCGGAACCCGATGGGCACCTGCGCCACATCACCGGCGTCAGCCTGCCTGGTGCGCCGCTGGTGATCGCCGGCAGCAACGGGCAGATTGCCTGGGGCTTCACCAACAGCTACGGCCGTTTCATCGATCTGATCGAATTGCAGCGCAATCCCGCCGATCCGTTGAAATACCGGATCGCGGGCGGCACCTGGGAACAGGCGACCGTCCACCATGAACGCATCGCCGTCAAAGGCGGCCTGCCGGTCGACTTGCCCGTCGTCGATACGCGCTGGGGCCCGCAGATCGTCGTCGGCTCGCACGCCTATGCGCTGCGCTGGGTCGCGCACGATCGTCAGGCGATCAACCTGAACCTGCAGCGGCTCGAAGACAGCGCGAGCGTCGCGGACGCGCTGCATACGGCGCAAACCAGCGGGATCCCCACCCAGAACTTCATGGTCGCCGATTCGCGCGGCAAGATCGGCTGGACGCTTGCCGGTCCCCTGCCAAAACGTGACGGTGCTGCGGACGCATCAAGCGGACCGCTCAGCGACCTGCCGTTCGATTCGGCCACGTATCGCGGCTGGCAGGGCTACCTGGCGCCGGACGCGTACCCGTTGCGGATCGACCCGCCGCTCGGGCGCTTGTGGACCGCGAACAATCGAACCTTGCCGCCAGCCGAAGCGGCGCTTGCCGGCGATGCCGGCGCCGACGTCGGCGCGCGCGCGTCACAAATCCGCGACGACCTGTTTGCCGTGCCGCGCGCCAGCGAACGCGACATGCTTTCGATTCAGACCGACGACCGCGCGCTGTGTCGACAACTGGCGACGCCTGGCTCTTTCCGCTCTCGACACCGACGCGCTGAAGGACCATCCGCAACGCGCTGAATTCCAGCGGCAGATCGAGACGTGGAACGGTCGCGCGGACGCCGATGCAACCGGCTACCGGCTGGTGCGCGCGTTCTACTTTTCGCTCTATGACGCCTGGTTCGGCAAGCTCGACGCGGATATCGCCGCGCCCGGCCTGCAACTCGGCTATCGCGCCGCGAGCTCGCGCTACGACGCGGTGATGGAAGCGCTCGCGGCTGATCGTGCCTGGGTGCCCGACGGTTTCACCGACTGGCGAGCGTTCATGCTCGACCGGATCGACCATGCAATTGACCAATTGCCTCCGGACACCAAGCTCGGGGACGCACGCTGGGGCGATCGCAACCGCGCGGCGATCGAGCATCCGTTCGCGCGGACCTTGCCGTCGTGGCTCCCGTGGGTGCGCGGCTGGCTCGGCGCGCCGCGCGACCCGCTGCCGGGCGACTTCAACATGCCACGAGTGCAGACGCCGACGTTCGGCGCATCCGAACGCATGGTTGTGTCACCGGGGCGCGAGCAGGACGGTATCTTCGAAATGCCCGGCGGACAATCGGGAAACCCGCTGTCGCCGTATTTTCTCGCGGGGCATGTTGCGTGGGTGCATGGCGACACGACGCCGTTCCTGCCGGGTAAGACAGTTCACCGGCTTGAATTGGTGCGGCCAGCGCAGTGAACTGCCTGTGACGCTCCAACGTCACCGCCTCCGGCAGTGCCGGCCAACACCAGCAATCACGTCAAATCCTTCAAGAGTGACGCCCGCTGCCGGGACTCGATCGTCTGCACGGGCACCGGATAGTTCGGGTGATCACATCCGATCTGCAACGCGGCCCCATCGCGCAAGCGCGCTTTCATCGCGGGCGTTAGCTCAAAGCGGACAAAATGCACCGCGGAGGTCTTCTCATCGTTCTCGCGTTCCAGGTCCTCGTCGGCAATCGCATACACCGGCGGCTCGCCCTCCACCTGAATGAACACGCGATCCTCGATGCCAATTAGTCGTGCCAACGCGGCATGCCGCTCGATTTCGTTCGCGTATTCAATCTGCATCGTCGCCTTCAGATTGCTGCCGTCCGGCACGAGCGGCAGGTAGGCATCCAGTTCGGCCTGAATGCCCTCCTCTTCGAAGATCTTTTCGATGTGGAGCATTTCCTGAATCTGATAGCGGATCGTCAACTCGTCTTCGAACAGGAACATGACGTGATTACCTAGCGGCACGGTGCGCTGTTTCTTGTGCTCGATCACCTGATTGCGCATGGCGATGCGCGACTTCGAATAGTTCTCGAGCGACAACAGCGAATGGCGGGCGATGCTCATCGGGTGTCCTTGCAGTGCGGAATATCAGAGGCC
>Ga0073928_10008609_pt1 | contig 12749 bp, 15 predicted proteins | sample PaiPotPPA55metaG_FD_76969 | JGI IMG/M metagenome (GOLD analysis project Ga0073928, IMG submission 76969) | Iron sulfur acid spring bacterial and archeal communities from Banff, Canada, to study Microbial Dark Matter (Phase II) - Paint Pots PPA... ...
CGCAAAGGTGCTCGACATTCCCAATCGCGATCATATGCGGGCGGTGGGCGCCAAGGTCTACAAGAGCGGCGTGCTGGATTTTCTCTCACGGCGAAAATGAATCGCCGCGTGGCTGGTCGTCATCGGCGATGCCGGATCGCCGCGATCAGAACCACGAAGATTGCAATCCAAACCATCCGGGCGCCATAGGCGATCCATACCCAGGCGGAGGCGGTGGCGCGCGCGCGCAAAATTTGCGTGGTAGTGCTGCTTCCCCCGGTTTTCCGGCCAACATGCCCGGGTCGCACGCCGATCCGAAATCCGCAAATAGTCGGACACCGCAGCGCTTGATTTTCCGGAATTCCCGACCATTTTGAGGCGACGTTTTCGAACGGGGCACGATTCGGCTGGCACGAAGAAGATGTGTTGCTTCAACGTTTTAGGGTACATTCGAGACCAAAACCGGCGTTCACCTTGGTCGACGGCGGCGCGCGACAATAGTCCACCCGTCATGCTATAGTGCAGGGCGAAACGGTTGAATTGCGAGAGCAACATATGGCAATGCATCAGGTCAATCCGCAGGGCACCAAACTGGCAGCGCTCGATCCGATTTGGGATCGGGTGCGGACCGAAGCGGAAGACATCGTTCGCCGCGAGCCCGAACTCGCCTCCTTTATCTATTCGACCGTGCTGCATCACGAACGGCTGGAGGATTCGGTGGTGCATCGCATTGCCGAGCGTCTGGATCATTCGGCGCTGTCGGGCGATTTGATTCGGCAGACCTACGATGAAGCCCTGCGCGATGATCCCGATCTCGGCAACGCGTTTCGCGCCGACATGGTCGCGGTGTACGACCGCGACCCCGCGACCTCCCGCTTCATCGATCCGCTGCTCTACTTCAAGGGCTTCCATGCCATCCAGACCCATCGTCTGGCGCACTGGCTCCATCAAAAAGGCCGCAAGGATTTTGCGTATTATCTGCAGAGCCGCTCGTCGGCCGTGTTCCAGACCGACATCAATCCCGCGGCCAGGATCGGCCGCGGCATCTTCCTCGATCACGCCACCGGCTTCGTTGTCGGCGAGACCGCTGTGATCGAGGACGATGTGTCGATCCTGCACGGCGTCACGCTCGGCGGCACCGGCAAGGAAAACGAAGACCGCCATCCCAAGATCCGCCACGGCGTTTTGATTGGAGCGGGCGCGAAAATTCTCGGCAATATCGAGGTCGGTCATTGCGCCCGCATCGCCGCCGGCTCGGTGGTGGTGAAGCCGGTGCCGCATAATGTGACGGTGGCCGGGGTTCCCGCCAAGATCGTCGGCGAGGCCGGCTGCGCCGAGCCGTCGCGCACCATGGATCAGATGATCAACGCCATCGGACTCTGATATAAGGCTTTGCGATTTCGAGAGCTGTCAGGTTTCAAAAGCTGTTTGATTTCAACGCGGTTTGATTCCGGCGTGCTTGAATCGCGGCTACAATTTCTGCAAGTTGGGCTAGCCCTTCGCTTCGTCTCGTCCTAAAACTTCCCGAAACCTAAAATCGTATTGGAGATTGCCGTGGACGTTCAGGAAGTCAGGAAACTCGACGCCTATCTCAAGCGCCTGTTCGGCAATCAGAAGATCCGCGTGGTGCCGCGGCCGAAAAAGGACGATTCGGCGGAAGTCTATATCGGCGAGGAATTCATCGGCGTGCTGTTCGTCGACGACGAAGATGACGACCGTTCGTTTCAGTTCCAGATGGCGATCCTCGAGGACGATCTGGTGGAGCAGGGCTGACGCTCGCAATGGCTCCATGGGGCGTTGCGACGGTAAAAAAGCCAGGCGTGAACCCATCAATTCAGAGCAGTCGGCGGGCGATCGCTCTGGCGCGCATTCCGGACTAAACTCGGATATTGCGTGAGGTCCGAAAAGTGCCGCCACGCGCAGGCAGCCATCACGGAAGATCGCCTTTGGCCGTGATGGTTTGGTTATGCTGGATAGCGTAATATTCAGCATGCGGGGAATCCCGCTGCTCGCCCCGCGCGGGTGTGATGAACGATCGCCGCAGTGGCGATCTTGGGCAGCCTCACCGGTGAAGGAGGGTCCCATGTACGCCGCCATTCGTCAGGGTAAAGCCAAGACTGGTATGGCTGAAGAGCTCACGCGCAGAATTAAGGAGGGCGCGATTCCGATCATCAGCGACGTCGAAGGCTTCATGGCATACTATGTGGTTTATGCGCCGGACGACACTGTGACTGCGATCAGCGTGTTCAACGGTTACGCGGGAGCGGAGGAGGCCAACAGGCGTGCGCTTGCCTGGATCGAGCAAAACCTTGCGCCTCTGCTCGTTGGCCCAGCCACCGCGGTGGCCGGCCCGGTGATCGTCCATACGTTGGCCTAGCAAGCCAGCTCCTGGAAATTTGGCGACCATGTTGACAGATGGGCCACCGATACTCAGGTCTTAAGTCTGTCCTCATCAAGGGCAGCAGGCCGACGAGCGCACGCGAAGCCGTTACGTGGGGATCAGGGGTTCGCCCCTTCGGCCCATGCAATTCCATCGTCAATCGATCCATGGCATTGACGACATCGCGGCATTGGAAGCCGGTTCGCGCGAAGAAAACGCGTCAAAATGAGCCGCAGCCGCGCGGAGTACACGCGAGTTCTATTTTAGCCGCAGCAGCCCCGATAACAGGACGTCGAGTATAGCATCTTCGCGCGCTTTGCCGGTTGCTTCGTCCTTTCCAGCGACAAGGACGCCGTCGAGGCGGAGGCTGACATAGCCGTGCACCATCGACCATCCGGCAATGATCGCCGAGTCCGTACTGGCGTGCGTCGAGGGCGCGCGGTCCGCCAGGACTCGACGCAGGCGCTCATAGATGGCGACACCGCTTTCATCGAGTCGTATATCGCCGCCGTCAAGGCTGTCGCGACGCCACAGCAGACGGTATCGATTTGGGTGGCGCCAGGCGTAGTGAAACACGGCCCGGCCGAATGCCGACAATCGCTTTTCGACCTTGCGACCGCTCGCGGCCAGCGCGCCATCGATCTCGTCGGCAAGCTCGGCGAAGACGCCGATGGCGAGTTCCGTCAATAAGGCCGATCGGCCCCTGAAGTGATTGGCCGGTGCCGAGTGGGCCACGCAGGCTTCCCGCGCGACCGCGCGCACCGTCACCGCATCGACGCCATCACGGTCAAGAATCCGGCGTGCCGCCGATAACAGTGACAGTTTCAGGTCGCCATGGTGATAGGCACGATTTTTTACGATCTTTAGCGGGGTCATATTGACATCGTCCATATTTGAATTTTAGATGTGGACATCGTCCATATCGTGAGCACTTCGTACCATGCTGTCCAGACCCTTCTCGATTGTCGCGATCGCGACTTGGTTGTTCGCATTGACCACTTCTGTTCTCGCCCAGCCGCTGGCGGGGACGTGGCTCACGCAGGATGGCTCCTCCCGCGTCCAGTTTCGTTCCTGCGCGCAGAACCAGTGCGGGTATATCGTCTGGCTTCGAGAACCGGTCGATCCAGAAACCGGCAAGGCAAGGCAGGACAAGTTCAACTCCAACGATTCCCTGAAGAGCCGCCCGTTGGTGGGTCTTCTCATGATCACGGATATCGCTGCCACCACGGCCGGCGCGTGGGAGGCAACGCTTTACAATCCGCGCGATGGGAACAGCTACAAGGGCAAACTTGCGGACCTCGGCGGAGGCCGATTGCAGCTCAAAGGGTGCGCGTTGTTAGGCCTCATCTGCAAGACCGAAGTGTGGACGCGGGCGGAGTAGGGACGCGCGAAGCCGTACGGGGACCAGGAATTCACCCCTTCGACCCGTGCAATTCCGCCGTCAACCGATCCATGGCGCTGGCGACATCGCGCCATTGTGCCAGCCAGCTTCGCGGATAACGAAACGTGAGATCGGCTCCCTCGACGCGGCGCTCGCTCAGGCACATCCCGGGGGTCGCCGCATCGCGCGTGCAGCGCGCGTCGAGATCAGGCGTGTTGGCCAGGAATAAATCTTCATTGCTGTAAGGCGTGCCGTCCCGGAAAGCGTGCATTGTCAAGCCGTCTCGCCCGGCTTTTGGGGTCTGCTCGAGGTAGCGCGGATAGATGGTGCGCAGGCGCTCCTCCGGCGTCAGCGTGTCATGGTGCGCCGATATCGACAGGAAGATCCGGTCGATCGGCTGTACCGCTTCTTCGATGGTATCGACGCTGACATGTTTCGGCGCGTCGGGAGCCTCAAGTGACGGAAAAGCGAAGCTGAGGTCGACACGTTCCTGCGGCCCGGTGTGGCGCTGGATTTTCATGCGGACGGCCATGGTCGGCACATTGAACAGCGTTCCGCCGATGCTCACCGGCAGCCTCGCCGGATTGCTGGAAGCCTCCGCGCCCCAGGTGGGCCACAACAAATAGGCGACAAGCGCGATCGCGCCGGCGGTGACCATGCCTGCCAGCATGATCGGAACCATGTGGCCGCGTGGGTCCTTCCGGGAATCGCGGGCGAGATGCTGGGCGGTCGAGAAGAGCGTCATGAAGTGAGCATCGTGAGGGGTCAGGTCGAATCACTTGCGAATATGCCATGTGGAATCGAATTTTCGCACGATTTCGCGCGATCGATCTTTCACGCGACGGACGCAATCGGCGGGCACAGCCCGCGGCGTTAACCTTTCCTTAAGGATAGTGTGGCGGCGGGCGGCCAATTTTGCCAAACAATGCGGGTTGCTTGTGAAGCGGAAGATCCTGCGATGTCGCCTGATGCGTTGAACTCGATATTCTCCCTTTGCATCGGCTTTGCGCTGGCCGGCGCGCTTGCCAGTGGATATCAGACCCTGGCGCAGCGCCCGGCGGGTTTTGGGTTGCTGCAGGAGGGCGCTGTGCCGAAGACGTTCGCAGCCGTGCCGTTCCTGGTCTTTGCCGCACCCTTCATCATCATGCGCAATACCTTGCGCGGCGCGCGGATCGAACGCCGGCGCTTTGAGTTCGTGATGATGGCAACGGTACTGGCGGGTTTCTGGAGCCTGATGTCCGGCACTTTTTTCGTGATGACGCTGCGCGCTGCCGGATTGCTGGCCTGAGCGCCACGGCTATGCCAAGGTCTTCCCGCGAACAGGAGACCAATCAGGCATGGCTATCTACCAACTCGACGGGCAGGCGCCCGAACTTCCCGCGGACGGAAACTACTTTATCGCTGAGACCGCCGCGGTGATGGGCAAGGTCCGGCTGCTGAACGGCGCGAGCGTCTGGTTCGGCGCGGTGCTGCGCGGCGACAATGAGTGGATCGAGGTCGGTGAAAACTCCAATGTGCAGGACAATTCGACCTGTCACACCGATCTGGGCTTTCCACTGACGATCGGAAAGAATTGCACCGTCGGTCACAACGTCATCCTGCACGGCTGCACCATCGAAGACGGCGCGCTGGTCGGGATGGGTTCGATTGTCATGAACGGTGCACGCATCGGCCGCGGCAGCGTCGTCGGCGCTGGCTCGGTGATTACAGAGGGAAAACAGTTTCCCGAGCATTCCCTGATTATCGGATCGCCGGCGCGGGTGGTCCGCACCCTCGATCCCGCACAGGTCGCGAAGATGGGAGGTGCGGCGAAGTTCTATGTCAGCAACGGCGGGCGTTTCAAGAAAGGCCTGAACAAGATCGGCTGAGGGCGCTAGTTCAAGTGCCCTCGGATTCATTGGCTTCGGCCTCGCCGGCGACGCTCTCGTGACCCGCGGCCCAGAGCGAATGCTGCTCGCTGCCGTCCCGATACGGATTGGCTTCGGCCGGAATGTTCTCCTGCGCGGCGCGCTGGCCTTCCTCAAACGGATCCGGGTCGGTGGTCATGATGTCGATTTCCTCGATCGGCCTGCTTTGTTTTTCGCATCCGTGTTCGCCAGCGACGCGCTCTTGCGCAGCGCATCTCTCAGGTCGACGGGAATGCCGTGCTTCTTAAGTACATCCGCGAACGCTTCGTCCGCCAATTCCTGAATGGTCGCCATCCGGTCGCGTGCTAGCTGCGTCAGCTTGTCGAAGGTGTCGTCGTCGAAGGCGATCAACTTGCGCACGGCTGCCTGCCTCCCGCGTCGCCACAGATGTTGATAAATGGCGGCCGATCGAAATGGTTCCAGCCCGGAACCGGCAAGACGCGCCGTGATCGGGCCGCCGCCGGCGATGGTGCGCCGGTCAGCCGAACACCCCGTACTTCCTGAACCAGGCCTGCATCCGGCCCCACGCGTCTTCGGCAGCGTCCTTGCGATAACTCGCGCGATAATCGGCATGGAAGCCATGCGGCGCGCCTGGATAGATATTGAACTCGGCCGTTTTCCCGGCCGCAGCCAGCGCGGCCTTTAGCGCCTCAACTGTTGCAACCGGAATGCCGGCATCCGCCTCGCCATACAAGCCCAGCACCGGCGCCTTCATATCCGGGGCGAGTTGGGTCGGGCTCTTCGGCCACAGCGGGTTCGGCGCATCGACCGGCGGGCCGTAAAACGCGACGCCCGCCTTGAGGCCAGTGCTGTGCGCGGCATATTCCCAGACCGTGCGTCCGCCCCGGCAGAATCCGATAATGCCGAGCCGGCCGGTATCGCCGCCCTGAGACTTGGCCCAGGCGACCGTGCTGTCGAGATCGGAGAGCAATTCAGCGTCGGGCTTGGAATTCACGATCGGCAGCAGTTGCGGGATGTCCGAAATCTTCGTGAGATCGACACCTTTGCGGAAATAATAGTCCGGTGCGACCGCGAACGCCCCGAGCTTGGCAAGACGCCGGGTCACGTCCTTGATGTATTCGTGCAGGCCGAAAATCTCCATCGCAACCAGCACGACCGGAGGATTGTCGACGCCGTTCGGACGCGCGAAATAGCCGGGCATTTCGCCATCGGGTACTTTTATTTTTGCATCGCCTGCCGTGAGGCCGTCGGTATCGGTCATGATGACGTCGGCCCGCACCGGTCCCGCTGCCAGCGTATAACCTGCCGTTACGGCGGCGGAGGCCGTCATGAAACCGCGGCGCGAAAACGGCGCGACTTTTGTCAGCCCGATGAAATCGGGCGTATGCAGGGGCTCGGCGCTCATGGCGGGTTTCCTCAAGGACTGCTGGGAATGCGCATTCAGCAGGCAATCGCTGCGAAACACAAATCACCAGCCTGCGAGGATTTGAGAGATGCGTTGCGGCTTTCAGCCCAATGCAAAAAAACAAGGCCGCCGGCGGAGTATGACGCCTGTGCGGCCTTGCCCTGCCCGGACATTGAAATCGGCTTGCGCCGCCCGGTGAACCATAGAGTGCACGGACGGGGCGCCGGCCGATGTGATCCACTTCACAGTCGGCACAAAAAAATTCCGGCGGGCGCTTTGAGGCAAGGGGGACGCGGCGGTGGCCGGCATCCGGGCTTTACAAGACCGGGGCGGCGTCAGTGTCGCGATTTGGCGTGCCTGTGATGCGTGGCGTGGTGTCTTGATCGGGTCGCGCTATGTCTTGTCGCGCGCGGGCTGGGTGCTTCGGGAGCCTGGGCGTTCGCGAAAGACTGCCGGAGTGTGTCGATCGCGCCGGAGAGATCTCCAACCTGCGCCGACAGCCGCTTGGCATCCGTTTGCTGGGCTGCAAAAGCGCGCTTTAACGTCTGCAACTGATCCTGAACAACTTGTAACTGGTCAATCGACTCTTGCTGAGACGCATCCAAGGCCTTCGTTTTCTCCGCGAGCTGTTCGGAGGCAAGGGCAGCTCGGGCCTGTACCTGCCGGACGGCCGCGATGCGATCCTGCTCGGGCGAATTGCCCGAATAAGCGCGCCATAGCGCGATTGATCCCACTCCGATCACGATGATGACGAGCGCCGCGGCGGCGAGCGCAATCGGCTGCGAGCCGATACGCCCGATACCGTTGATCTTCACGTCATCGGAGGTGGCTTCGATCATGGGACTCCCAAGCGCAATGGGAAGCGAAAGTTTTAATCTTGGCTCAGGATAGAGGTGCCTGACCCAGATTCAAAGCAAAAATGGTTGGGCGCCAATGCCGGGTGACATAGACTCCGATCATAGGGCGGAACGTGCCATGAACAAAATTCTCAGATATTCCCCGCGTGTTTACGTACGTTCCTGCAGCGCTCCGCCATGAACTGCAGAATGCAGCCCGCAAAGCTCCAATAAAATAAGCGTTTACAGCAACGCAAAAAGTTGCGGCCAGATCCTGGGGAGAGAAGTCAACAGATTGATTTCGTTGAATAATTTCAGCCATACATCACCTTTACTCCGTCCATTTACCATGCCGGGCAGGCTGTCCACACGGTCCCATTCCTCACGCGACGCGAGCCGAATGCACGCCCGTTAGGCGGCAAATATGTCTGCGACTTTGGCAGCGAGGGCCGTTCCCAGATCAGCGTTGTTCTTTGCCCGGCGCGGGCCTTCGTTGTGTTCGGCTACTTGGCCGGTGCCCATTGAAACCGCCGTGCTTGCTTTATGGATCACAAAAAAAGAGAGCCGCGTTGTTCGCGGCTCAAGTCTGGGAGAAACATGTCTACCGGGCATGCCGCGGCCTAGGCTGCAGCATCCTCGAGCGGGGAGAACGAAAGTCCGAGACTTTCCGCGACAGCTTTGTAGGTGAGGCGCCCGCGGTGGACGTTGAGGCCAGCCCGCAGATGAGGGTCCTCGATGATGGCCGCAAATCCCCGGCTGGCCAGCGCCAGACCGAACGGCAGTGTGGCGTTGTTCAGTGCCTGGCTTGAGGTGACGGGCACAGCGCCAGGCATGTTCGCGACGCAATAGTGCACGACGCCATCGACCTCATAGGTAGGATCCGCATGAGTCGTCGCGCGCGACGTTTCAAAACATCCGCCCTGGTCGATGGCCACGTCTACCAGCACGGAACCGTGCCGCATGGACTTCAACATCTCACGTGAGATCAATTTCGGCGCGCTCGCGCCTGGAACAAGTACGGCTCCAATCACAACGTCCGCCGTGAACACTTCCTGCTCGATCGCCTCCATGGTCGAAAACCTCGTTCGCACGCGCCCCTCAAACATCTCGTCCAATTCGCGGAGCCGCGGAATCGAGCGGTCAAGAATCGATACTTCCGCTCCGAGGCCGGTCGCCATGCGTGCGGCATGCGTTCCGACCACACCGCCGCCGATCACTACGATGCGGGCAGGCTGAACTCCGGGTACGCCTCCGATGAGCAGGCCGCGGCCACCGTTGAATCGCTTGAGGGCTGTCCCGGCCGCTTCGATCGAAAGCCTGCCGGCGACCTCGCTCATCGGGGCGAGAAGGGGAAGACCACCGTGCTTGTCCGTGACCGTCTCGTAAGCGATTGCGGTACAGCCGGAGTCCATGAGACCTTTGGCTTGCTTCGGGTCCGGAGCCAAATGCAAATAGGTGAATAGAATCTGGCCTTCCCTCAAGCGCGACCACTCGTCCGGCTGAGGCTCCTTGACCTTGACGATCATGTCGGCGGTGGCGAAGACTTCCGCGGCGGTGTCAACGACGACGGCGCCGGCATTGCGATAGACGTCGTCACCCGCTCCGATTCCGTCACCCGCTTTCGACTCCACCAGAACGCGGTGGCCGGCGCTCACATATTCCCGAACCGCGCCGGGGGTCAGCCCGACGCGATATTCGTGCGTCTTGATTTCCTTTGGCACGCCGATGCGCATGAAACAGGCTCTTCTCGTTGGGACAGATGGTTTTTAGTAGCGAAGAATCAGGTTTATTACTCTGCGATCTGGCGTAAAATCCGCGCCAATGTGCAAGAAATGAGCGAGAAGTCACAGAATGGCGCAGGAAATCAAAGTCACGCATGAACTTGATAAGATTGACACGATGATTCTGGCCGAGTTGTCGGCTAACGCGAGGGTCAGCATGGTCGACCTGGCAACCCGGGTCGGTTTGTCGAGCACCGCTATTGCACGGCGGCAAAGGTCGCTGGAAGAAGACGGGTTCATTCAAGGCTATCAGGCGGTTCTCGACTTGAGCCGCTTCGGCCTGCATACGACGGTCCTTGTCCGTATCGCTCTTGAAAGCCAAAGCGACCAGGCGCTGAAATCCTTCGAGGCCGGGGTTCTAAATTGCCCTTCGATAGTCAGGTGTTTCCTGATGTCGGGAAGCGATGATTACGTGGCCATCGTGTTGGCTCGCGATATCGAAGACTTCGAGCGCATTCACAGGACCGAACTCTCGCGGTTACCGCGTGTCTCGCGAATCCAATCGAGTTTTGCGATGCGCAACGTTGTGGACCGAACCGTACCGCCGGTGGTATTCGGAAAACCCAGTCGTCCAAGGTAGGATCGATGCTTCACCTAACGCGCAAGCCCGGATCGCGTTGGGCCAACCGCCGATGCCAGAAGGTTTGACAGGGCGGCCTTGGAGTGGACGCCAACCTTGGTCAGGATGTCTTGTGTGCGATTGCGCACCGTCGCCGGCGAAAGCGAAAGGCGCGTTGCGATCTCCTTGTGCGTGCGGCCAGCGGCGATTTCCTTTGCGATTTGCCATTCACGCTCGGTCAGTTGATCGCAAGGACCAGCAGGACGCAGACTCAGCAATCTCAACGGGCGCCCCGAGATATGCGCGATCTGCCGGCATCCGACGGCGATACCACGTTTGGCAAGATGCAGCTTGCGGGACGGCGAGAGCGACTCCCGGAGCTCGGCCGGCAAATACCCGCGGCGCCATCCTGGCCAATGACGTTCCAGCATGCGAACCGCACTCTCTGAGGCAGTCAGGATTCTGCCCTCCAAATTCGCCAGTAGCACACCGTCCTGATCGCTCGATACTCCGCAGCGCAACATCGCACTGCGCACATGGCCGAGTGCGCAGCGAAGAAATTCGAGTGCGTCGGATTCTAACAGAGGTGAGCGTCGACCGCTTCGATACACGGACATGAACATCGAAACAGGACTATTGCCTGGTTTGGACACCACCGTTGCCGCCTTGTTGATCGCGAAATGGTCACAGATCGCAACCATCCCGTCTGAGTTTCTTGCTCCCAGGCGATCGTAGACGGCGCTTGAACAGTTATTCAGCAGGTCCTGGGCGAGGATATCGTCTTTGCGGATCGTCCACCAGAACTGCTCATAATTCGACGGCAGATTGCTCACAATGCTATAGCAGCAGTGGGCTGCATCCCCAGTTAGGTCGAGCCAACCCGCCCAACTAGAATCGACGCCAACAATTCTTGTTAGTTGTGGGATACTCCATTGAAACAACTCGAGCGAATTCAGATCTCTATTTTGTTCGTCAAGCGATAAGACGAACTGGCTCAAAGCTTCAACATAGCTTTGCCGCTCCATGGTGATCTCCATTCAGGATGGTATGAGCACATTCTCCACGTTGCGCTGCCTCGTCTTTCGCAGCAGAATTTTCTCCATACTAAGCACAAGGCGTAGTTCTGCGCCATTGGCAGCATTAAATTAAGCAAAAAACGGGCCAGAGAGCATCAGCATCACCGGTGTGCTGAAACGTCAGCATCACCGGTGTGCTGAAAATGGATAACATTATTCGGGCTGCCTTCTGATCGGACGAATTCCGTTCTGGACAGGACGCGCTGTACAGTCGCTTCCGATTTTGGCGCGCAGGGGATGCATTTGCATCCTGCGGAGGCCGCTCGAACCCCATACGCTCTGTCGTCTTGTCATGGATCGTCTTCCAGGGGCTGGGGTCGTGTTCTCGAGTCGAATCGACCGGAACAATCAAATCGGGGGAGTTACGTTGATGGTGAACAAGCCAGATAATCGCGGTGAATCTTCACGCCGTTCGTTTCTGACAAATGCAGGTGTTGGCGCGAGCGCAGCGGCTTTACTTGCAGGTCTAAACCAGGGTGCTCAGGCGCAGAGCGCCGATCCGGTGATCGTTGGCTGCCCGATGCCCTTGACCGGGGTCGTTGCCGCGGACGGCATCGAGTTCAGGCGCGGCATCGAAATGAGTGCGAAAGAAATCAACGCGCTTAGTGGCATCTTGGGCCGTCCGATTGAACTCAAATTCGCGGACACCGAATCGAAGGGCGATGATGTGATCACCGCCGCGGGCCAACGCCTGATCGACAAGGATAACGCCTGTGTCCTTATCTCGGGCTACAATGTCGGCACTCAGACCGCCTTGCAGAACGTCGTGGCCGGCGCATCGCTGGTTTATCTGCATGCCGATACCGCTCGCGCCCATATCGATATGGTAAGCAAGGACCCCGAGAAGTATTGGGGCTCCTTCATGTATTGTCCGTCCGAGATCTTCTACGGCTACTCCTATCTCGATTTAATCAAGCGCTTGGAAGACTCCGGTCAGTTGAAGCTGCCGAACCGCAAGATCGCGTTGATCACAGGGCCGATCACCTATTCCATCAACATAGCAAAAGCCATCGAGAGCAAGGCCAAGGACTACGGTTTGGAAGTCTCGCTTTACGAGACGGTGCAGGCGCCGATTTCCGAATGGGGTCCGACTTTGGCCAAGCTGCGCGCCAATCCGCCCGGCCTGATCGTCATCACGCACTTCTTTCCGCAGGATCAGGCGCAGTTCATGATCCAGTTCATGACCAATCCCACGAACAGCATGATCTACATGCAATATGGTGCGTCGCTCGCCGCCTTCCGCGACATCGCGGGAGAGGCTTCTAAGGGCGTAATCTATGCGATTAGTGAAGGCGTCCTGGGGGACGAGATCGGAAACGATTTTACCAGGAAATACCTTGCGGCCTACGGTGCCAACGCGTCGGTGAACAGTGGCGACCAGACCTATGCGGCCCTCCAGATGTATGCGATCGCGGCGGCGCTCGCGGGCGGCCCCGGCAAACCCTACGAAGACGCGCAAAATCGGAAGATCGCCGCGCGGCTAA
>Ga0073928_10008610_pt1 | contig 12749 bp, 11 predicted proteins | sample PaiPotPPA55metaG_FD_76969 | JGI IMG/M metagenome (GOLD analysis project Ga0073928, IMG submission 76969) | Iron sulfur acid spring bacterial and archeal communities from Banff, Canada, to study Microbial Dark Matter (Phase II) - Paint Pots PPA... ...
CGTTGAAGCGCTGCCCGAGGATCTTCTTCTCTTCCACCGGGGCAGCCTTGAGCCAGGCTTCGGAAAGCTGCTTGAGGCGGCCTTGCTTGCGGCCCAGCCACTCCAGGCGGAAAGCCTCAATGGCCTCCGGGCTGTCCAGGGCGGCGGCGCCCAGGCGAGCCTGCTGCTCGAGTTCAGAGAATGCGGTGTCGTAATTGTCGTGCGTGGTCATGGTCATGCGGTATGGTCAGGATAAACCACGACTGCGCGTCGAGCAGAACGCCCTTCGGGACACCCAAATCAGTGAGTCGCGGCAAGCTTGACCATTCAGCCGTTACCTTGCTGATCTCGGGTTTTGGCAAGTCCGGCCGACTAGAGTACGCTTCTTCCCATGCGTACTCGCCGCGATCTCGTCCTTTCTCTGCCCGCACTGGCAATCCTGGGCAAGGCTCTGGCTTCTTCGGCCCAAACTGCGCCACCTGCCGCAGCCAACGGGCTGGAACACTCCACCGTTTTTTCCATCCAGAAGCTGCCCATCGAGCCGAACGATCCGGGGTCCTTCCAGCGCGTGGCGATCGGCAAGTTGGGCACCGGAGAAAAGGTGGAAATCCACAACACCACGCTCAACCCGGGAGCCATGCCTCACGCGCCCCACCGTCATGCCCACTCCGAGTTCCTGGTCATCCGCGAAGGCACTCTTTCGTGGATCCTCGAAAAGGAGACGATCCCTGCAGGTCCCGGCGACATTCTCTACGCCGCCTCAGGGGAGCTGCACGGCCTGAAAAATGTCGGATCCACGGTTGCCAGGTACAACGTGATCGCTGTCGGCTGACTGCAAAACAAAGGCCAGGAGCATGGCTCCCGGCCCTTCGAACAGCATGACAAATCGTTTACTTCGCGGCTGTCTTTTCGGCTTCGAGCGCTGCCTTCGCCTGTTCGACGAGGCGGGTAAAACCAGGCGCATCCTGAACAGCGATGTCTGCGAGGATCTTGCGATCCAGCTCGATGCCTGCCTTCTTGAGGCCATTGATCAACTGCGAGTAGCTGAAGTTGTTGAGCTTGGCGGCAGCGGAGATACGGACGATCCAGAGCGAGCGAAACTGGCGCTTCTTCTGGCGGCGGCCGGTGTAGGCGAACTTGAGTCCGCGTTCGACGGCTTCCTGGGCTGCCTGGTACAGCTTGGACTTGGTGAGGAAGTATCCACTAGCCCGCTTGAGAATCTTTTTGCGGCGGTCATTCCGCTTTGTGCCACGTTTTACGCGAGGCATGGTTGTTTGCTCCTTTTTGCGTTTCGGTGTGGCGGCTGGAGGCAGGAGGCGAATCGCTCATCCGAAAAACGGGCGGGCTACGCTTTGGAACCTCTTCACTCGCTCTCGATCCCTGAAGTCTGGCTTCGGCCTGCGGCCTCGTCCGGGGCGGCGCAACGCATTCGCGCTCATCCCTGCCCTTGCGGGCAATTCCGTTCAGGGAAGTTGAATCAGGCGTACGGGATCATGCGGGCTACCTTATCGTGATCCGCATCCGAGACGATCAGGCTCTTGCCGAGCTTGCGCTTCGTCTTGGGGAGCTTCGACGTAAGGATGTGGCGCATCTTGGTCTGGTGCCGCTTGATCTTGCCGGAACCAGTCTTGGAGAAGCGCTTGGCCGCGCCCGTATGTGTCTTCAGTTTGGGCATGATTTTCTCATTGTCCTGGCAACTACCTTCGCAGGCCGTGGCGCGGACATCTCAGGAATTCTGAGTTTTGGTGATTGCACTCAGAACCACTTTGGGAACAGGGTGAGCCCCGCCCTCAAGGTGGACCAAATCAGTATACCGCAGGCTGGATTTTCTCGCCATCGGCTTGCCCGCCGTCCCGAGCAGGCTTAGGTTGGATGCATGTCCGTCCTTTCTGTCGACCTCGCCTGCCGCAGTTGGTCCGATCTGGGGATAGTCCTGCTGGAAAAAAAGGGAGAGCTGATTTCCTGCGAGATCCTCCGCTGGAACGACCCTGCCTCGCCGCCGGTGGTGGAGTTGGCGCAGCGGCTGGATGCCGTCTGCACCGAGAGAAGGGCGGGTGTGCTGATGCTGGACGGTCCACAGGCCTGGAAATCGGACGACAACGGCGAAATGTATTGCCGAAAATCCGAACGGGAGTTAAATACCTCGGCCAAGATGGGCCTGCCGGGGAGCGTGTTGCCGGGAACTTACGAACGATTCGTCGGGTATTGCCTTGCTCTGTATGAGGCGCTGGGCCGGCTGGGATGGCAGCGATTGGCAACCCGCGAACACGCCGATGAGCTACCCCGAAAAATCCTGGTGGAGAGTTATCCGCATGCAGCGTGGAAATCTCTGGGCATTGCACCGTTGCCGGCCAAGCGCAAGTGTCGCGTCAGTCATCTTGCGGAGGCCTATGCCGCCCTGACGGCGCTGGTGCCGATTACTACCAGCCAGCCTCCCAATCACGACCAGATGCAGGCTATCGTCGGAGGGCTTCCCGGCCTGGCCATTCAGGAGCGCAACGATGACGGTACATGGATTGTGGGCCAGCCACCTCGCCAGGAGGGTGGCTACTGGCGGGAAGGTTTCATCGCTGTGCCTCTGCCACCGCGGCGTCACGCGACCACCCTGTCCGGAACAAAATAACAATATTTGTTCCCTGGTTACATTCCTTGGTAATCACGTCAAATTCAATTACAGTGTCTTCTGTAACTCAAAACCAATTTGCTTTCGCAAAACAAATGAGTGCCTGGCCCTTGAGTTAGTTCCCCTTTCCTTTTGGAGTGGGGAGATTCCCTGCACTCGACTGACTTAACGCTATTGAGAATTATCTGTCTCTCACTCGAGCATTCTCCCGACCCTCAGTCAGGACGAAGGCTCCAACAGGATTGCTGCTGGGTGCTGACGTAGGCAGACCCGGACCAAGCTGGGATATACCCTTCATGTGGCCAGTGTTTCCGCGAATCCTGCGGGATTTCAACAAAATCCGACCTGCCATGCTCGCAAACCTGATTCCGGCAGCCGGGATGTTGGTTCTCAGCATGGCGACTGCCTCACTTGCGCAACTGCCCGATGCGCCGATCGCTACGAATTCTTTGACCAGTCTGCCCCGGGTGCATGCGCGGCAAGCGACGGGCCCCATCACGATCGACGGCAAACTGAACGAAACTGCCTGGAAAGATGCCGAACCGATGCTGCTCACCCAGCAGTCGCCCTATCCTGGGAAACCAACCCCTTATGTCACCGATGTTCGGGTGCTGATTGTGGGCGATGCGCTGGTTTTTGGATTCAACTGCCATGATCCGCGGCCATCGGCCATCCAGACGCACACGCTGGAGCGCGATGGAGATCAGCTGGGGGACGACACGGTCACGGTCATTCTTGACTCCTTCGGCGACAAGAAAACAGCGTACTACTTCCAGATCAACTCGTTGGCGGCGCGGTTCGATGGTTTGATTGCCGGTCCGGGAGACTTCTCCACGGATTGGGACGGCGTCTGGGACGCGCGCACCGCCCGCACAGCGGATGGATGGTCCGCGGAAATCTGGATTCCTGCCCAGACATTGAATTTTGTGGGCGGCGGCGGGCACTGGGGCCTGCAACTGGATCGCTCCATCGTGCGGGACCAGACAGAGCTGCGCTGGGCCTCGCCGACGCTCGATGCCGATCTGTTAGACATGCGTCGTGCCGGCGATCTCGAAATCACGAGCCCGTTGCACCAGGGTCATGGCATTGAGGTGGCTCCTTACTCAGATGGAAAGATGCTTCGCGACTTCGGGCCCACCAGCCGGAACTGGCTCGGCACCGGCGGGGGAGAGTTCATCTGGAAAATCACGCCACAGCTGGCGGCCATTGTGACGGTGAATACCGACTTTGCGGAGACCGAGGTGGATTCGCGGCAGATCAATATCACGCCTTTTCCCCTGTATTTCCCGGAAAAACGGGCATTCTTCCTGGAAGGAGCCAACCAGTATGCGTTCGGCCTGGACCTCAATCAGACTTCCACCTTCCTGCCATTCTTCAGCCGGAATGTTGGTTTGCTGGCGGGCTATGACATCCCCCTGCAAGGTGGCCTCAAGGTGAATGGCCACATCGGGCCGTGGTCGCTGGCGCTGCTGGATGTGGAAACCCGCAAGACCTACGTGCCCGACATTGTGGTTCAGACGCTGGGTTTGCCATCCGCCAAAGTGGAAGGGACCAACCTTCTGGCCAGCCGGGTGGCATATGACCTGGGCAAGCACACGCGCCTTGGAGCAGTGGTGACGCACGGCGATCCCGAGGCGCAACTGGAAAACCTGCTGGTGGGAACCGACGCCGTCTGGAACACGTCCACCTTCCTGGGCAAGCGCAATCTGCAGTTGGGTGCATGGGTGGCGACGACGCAGGGCCAAGTTCCGCACGGCAGTCGAGAGGCCTGGGGATTGCGGGCTGACTATCCCAATGACCTGGTGAACTGCTCGGCGGGTCTGAACCGCTTCGAAGATGGCTTCGACCCACTGCTGGGATTTCTTCCCCGCCCCGCCACGCACCAGACGAATGCGTCCTGCATGTACCGCCCGCGACCTTCGCCTACCGGGCCATTTCGCGCTGTACGGCAATTCTCCTATGACGCTTTTTTTAGTCGATTTACCGACACCAATGGCAATCTCCAGTCGCAGCAACTGCAATTCAATCCGATTCACATAACCACCCATGCGGGAGATTCGTTGGTGGTCTCGGCCTATATGCTCCATGAGACCCTCACCAGCCCCTTTTACATCGTGCCGACGGTCGCTTACCCGGTTGGTTCGTATGATTTTCAGCGATACGGTGCCTCCCTCGCGACCAGCCAGCAGAGGCAGCTGCAGTTCACAAACGAGTTCTATGTAGGCGGATATTACAACGGCCACCTGTATCACCAGACCAACAAGCTGATCTGGTCGCCGCTGCATGGCCGGTTCCAGGCTGGCGTAACCAGTGACAACTACTTTGCGCACACGCCACAGGGCAATTTTGTCGAGAAGCTGTGGCAGTTCAAAGGCGCTCTCTCGTGGAGCCCGGACCTGTCACTCAGCACCTTCATCCAGTACGACAACGTCTCCTACGGGCTGAGCAGCAATACCAGGCTGCGCTGGACCTTCCGGCCCGGCGACGACTTCTTCCTGATCTGGGATCGAGCCTGGACGCGCGACGTATCACGACCGGGCATCAACCTGGGACCATCCGCCGAGTCGGTGACAGCCAAGATTCGCTGGACGTTCCGCCTTTAGAGCACTATTACTGTTGCTGTAAGGTAAAAACAGTTGTCATCCTGAGCGAAGCGAAGGATCTGCTTTTCTACTCACATTACAGCAACTTTGCTTTTGCTCTAGCCAGAAGCCTCGATGCGAGGGCTTGCTCTACTTCGTCTCCTCTCCCAGGTTTTTCTGCAAGAACTGGACAATCCGCTGACGGGCGTCGAAGCCATGCCATGGTTCAGGATTGGGAAGACCGAAGATGCCGCGGGCAAGCGGGCCATGATCTTCGCGAGGATAGGTGACCATCTCCACGGGAACGCCTGCCTGGCGCAGGGCACGGTACATCTCCTGCGCCTGTCCAAGAGGATCGGTAGCATCGGATTCGCCTTGCAGCAGAAGGAATGGCGTCTTGGCCTTGCCGGCGCCCGAAAGCGGACTCTGCCGCCAGGCATCCTCCATGTGCTCCCAGGGTTTACCGAAATACCAGCGGTCATACCACGAACCGTGTTCGGTCCCATACTCGCTGAACTGATCGATGACCGGGGCGCCGCTGATGATGGCCTTGAAGCGGTCCGTCTTTCCCTCGACAAAGCCGGCCATTTCGCCGCCGTAACTATAGCCCATGAGCGCGAGGCTATTCGGATCGATGGGATATTTCTTCACCACCTCATCAAGCCCGGCCATCACGTCACGAAAGTCGCCCCCGCCCAGGTCGTTCTTGTTGGCAGCGGCGAATTTCGTACCGTATGCGCTGGAGCCGCGTGGGTTGGGGCGAAGAACCGCCCAGCCGTGGCCGACCAGAAAGCCGGTCCATTCCTCGTAACGGTCTTCCCATGCACCCAGGGGACCGCCATGCACGTCGACAATGAGCGGAACCTTATCCTTGCTGGCCTCGGGTGGAAAGTAAAGCAGCCCCTGGATGGTCAGGCCGTCGCTTTTCCATTCGACCAGCTGCGACTTCACGGCGCGGAAGTGCTGCGCAGTGAGTTGCGGCGTGGGCAGCTTCTGGCAGTCTCCGCCCAGTTTCGCGGTGTAGCAGAGGCTTTCCGGCTGTTCGCTGCTTTGCGCCAGCCAGGTGAAACCGGTCTGCTTCAGGTTGGTGCCCAGGTTGGTGACGATCGGCGTGGACTGCGGAAGGGCAACCGGCGAAGACTTGCCGTCGAGAGAAAACAGCCGGTTCGCCAAGTGAGTGCCTTCGGCAACGGGCGCGAGCAGTTTTCCATTGGCGAGGAAGACGGGCTGACCATTGCCGAGGCTGCCCTTGAAATCGGCCATCAGACGTACAGGACTCCCTTCTGCAGTGGAACCGGGGGTGGGAAGAGCGACGATAAACATTTCCGCGGAACCAGGCGGAGCGTCGTCCAGAGTCTGGGCGGCATAGGAAATTTGCGTCCCGTCGGCGCTCCAGGCGAAGCCGCCGCGGACCGTAGCGGGGATAGCTTTCAGGCCCAGCGGCGTGCCATCCACTCCCGCGCTTCCGACCGAGATCAGCCAGGCAATCGACGCCGGGCCGAGATCGCTGGCTTCATTAGGCAGTTCGGTCACAACGAGCAGACGATTGCTGAGGGGCGACCAGGAAGCAGCATGGACGTCAGGCGCGAGTTCGACGGGCTTCAAGGCGGCGACGGATTCCGCGGCCAGGGAGCCATCGGCCTTCAGCGCGGCGAGGTAGAGGCGTTCGCCGTGCCGTTCGTGGTTCACCCAGACAGCATCAGCCTTGGCTTCCTTGTTCTTCTTCTCGCCGGGTGTTTCCGGATCGTTCGCCCAAACCGCCAGCCAATGGCCGTCGGGCGAAATGGCGAACCCGCTGACGTTGATGGCCAGCGGCTCGGGCTTCGCATCCGGCTTGAGTTCCGGGATAGCGCTCCCGCCAGTACCGGATGCGTCCGGTTTGGCGGGAGGGATCGCATCTTTGTCTTTGGAGTTGTCGACGATCGGCGCCACTTTGAGGTCATAGGCCATGGCTTCTCCACCGGCCATGGGCAAGCGAAAGAGTTGGGTGGTATCGCCTCGCTTGGCGACAAAAAACACTGCGCTGCCATCGGGCGCCCAGGCGCCATTGAGTTCTCCCCGCTTGTCGGCAGCTGGCGAGTAAGTGAGTTGGCGCGCGGAACCGCCGCTGACCGGAACAACCCACAGATGTGCTTTCCCGCCATCCGCGGTCGCATCCGTCATGGTGAACAGCACCTGACTGCCGTCGGGAGAAAGCTGTGGAGCGGCAAGCGACTTGACGTGGCGAAGGTCCTCGCTGGTGGGAAAGCGTGGAGTTTCAGTTTGTTGCGCGATGGCGCAGAAAGACAGAGAAAAGGACGCAAGGGTGCCAAGCACCCGAAAGCTGCAGAGGGCCTTATTCATTCCGCCAGCATATAACGGCGAAGCAACTTGTCTAAGGAAAAACAAGGCGTCTGCTACAGACGGCAACCGGGTCATTGCACGGGATGCAACGACCCGGATTTACCTCAGCTGAAAGCCTTACGCCTGCGTGCCGGCAGAGACCTGCGACTTAGGAGCCGCGGGCTGCGGTGCGGGCACGGCAGCCTTGGGCTTGGCTTGCTCGGCCTTCTTTGAAGGAGCAATGATGGCGTGGAGGATGGTGCCTTCCATGCGCGGCATGAACTCCACCGTACCGGCCTCGCCGATGTCCTGGATGAGCCGGTTGATGATGGCATAGCCGAGTTCGCGATGCGCCATCTGGCGGCCGCGGAAGCGGAGGCTGGCCTTGACCTTATCGCCGTCGTTCAGGAAGCGCACGGCCTGATTCTTCTTGGTCTGGTAGTCATGCTCATCCACGGTGACTGAGAACTTAACTTCCTTAACGACGATGACCTTCTGCTTCTTGCGGGCGGCGCTTTCACTCTTGTCTTTTTCATAGAGGAAGCGGCCGTAATCCTGGATGCGGCAGACGGGGGGAATCGCGTTGGGAGAGACTTCGACGAGGTCGAGGCCGCGCTCCCGGGCAATTTTCAGCGCCTCGAAAGGCGGCAGGATGCCCATTTGTTCCCCATTTTCGTCAATGACGCGGATTTCGCGCGCGCGGATTCTTTCGTTGATGCGGATAAATTGCTTTGCTGAACGCTTATCGAGTGCGATGGTTCTCCTCCATGGTGTGGCCTGGGTCCTTGCGGCAACCGCAGGCTCGCGCTCCGAGTATACCATCGGTTGGATGCAGGCTGCGCGGTGAGGAATCACCCGGTAGGCGCGTTCATATAAGTTTCGCGATGTTTGATGTTCGAAGGCGAGAGGTTATATCCCCTTCAGGAGCGTGGTCAGGCGCTTGAAACCTTCTTCCCAGGCTTTTTTGTTCTCGGCGCTGGCGTCTGGTGCCTGGCCGGCGCGCATGAATCCATGGCCCGCGCCATCGTACGTCACGGGATCGTATTTTTTGCCCGCGGCTTTCATGGCTTCTTGGGTGGCGGGAACGGTGGATGTAATGCGGGCGTCATTGCCCGCATAGAAACCGTAAACGGGAGCGGTGATCGAGGCGAGGGCTGTTTTATCTGGGGTCGGGCCGTAGAACACAAAAGCGGCCGCGAGATCTTTGCGACTGGTGGCGAAATTGAAGCTCTGGCCGCCTCCCCAGCAGAAGCCACCCACGGCCAGCTTTCCGTTGGCCGAGGGAAGCTTCTTGGCGTAGTCCGCGGTGGCGTTCAAGTCGGCAGTCACCGTTTCTGGCTTGAGGCCGAAGACGGCTTTCACCGTGGCGTCCTGGTCAGGAAAGCTGCTGCTGCCTCCGCCGCCAGGGCCGGCTCCGGAGAGCAGGTCGGGGGCGACGGCGATGTAACCCGCGGCAGCGACCTCATCGGTCATTTCGCGCATCCAGTCGCTCAAGCCAAAGATTTCATGGATCAGGAGAACAACGGGAGCCTTCTCTTTGACTTCTGGGTAGACAACGTAGGCCTGAATGCTGCGGCCTCCGGACTTGATGGTGACCCATTCGCTGTGACGCTGCGACTTGTCGAGGTGCTGCTTGGCCCAGTCTTGGGCTTGAGAAGGCAGGACTGTGAGCAGGAGGAAGCCGAGAGTCAGACCGAAAGTCCGGCAGAGTTGGGGGAAGTCCGCTTGTTTCTTCATGGCGTGGATTCTATTGAAGCCGAGGCGTGTCGGCAACAGAGAAGCACGCCGACTCGGCGGGATGAAGAATGGCTTTGGCTTCGAGTGATGATGCAAAGGTCGCTGAAGGCCTGGGTTGCAAGTGAGCGTGGACCGTGCCGGAAGGGTCCACCTCGGTGAGAACGACGTGGACGAGCTGGTTGGAAGGGAGTGGCTGGTTGACCTCGACCGGGATGTAGTTGTCTGTGAGGGCACTGGTGTGACCCTTGACCGCAGTCGATCCCTGAGTCTGCAGCGTGATGGCCGGAAGTGTCTGGCCGAGAAGACTGTGGCGGAAAGTACTTGTCTTGGCGGCGATCAGTTCGCGCAGGGCAGTCATGCGTTCGTTCACGGCTTGCGGCGGGACCGGGAATTGCTGATGCAGGTACCAGCCGGGAGTGCCGGGACGTGGCGAGAACGGGAAGAGGTGCAGATAGGTGAAGGGTTGCGACGCGATGAAATCGCAGGTTTGGCGGAATTCGGCGTCGGTTTCGCCGGGGAAGCCGATCATGACGTCGGCGCCGAGAGCCAGTTGAGGGCCCGCCGCTTTGACGAGGGCGGCGACCTTCGCGGCATAGTGCCAGGGCCGATAGCGGCGATGCATACGGCGCAGGACTGAGTCGCAACCGGACTGAAGAGGAAGATGCGCGTGGCGGGCGATGCGCGCGGACCGGCTGAACTCACAGACGAGGGCGATCAGGTCTGGAGTCCAGTCCATGGGCTCAATGGAGCTGAGCCGTAGGCGCGGCAGGTCGGTGTCACTCAGGATGCGCCTGACGAGTGCCGCGAAGGTGGATGGTTCTCCTGCGACCGGAGCCAGGTCGCGGCCCCAGCGGCCCAGGTTAATGCCGGAAAGCACCAGTTCCCTGCCCCCAGCTGCGACGAATCCCTGCACCTGGGCCTGGACTTTGGCGAAGACGAGGCTGCGCGAGTTGCCGCGAGTGGTGGGGATAATGCAGAAGGTGCAGCGGTTGCTGCAGCCTTCCTGAATTTTGAGGTTAGGACGCGTCTGGGCTCCAGGCACTACCTGCGCGTGCTCGCCACCGTTCTCGATTGAAGAATGGGCGAATTGGTCATCCGCCCAGATCTGCGCGCTGGCTCCGGAGAGAAGGCCGGCGGGCGAAATGAGTGCGGCTGGGATCAGCGCGGATGATTCGTGGCCTACGAGTTGGTGCACGATTTCCGGCAGCAGGCCCTTGTGGCTGTTACCGACAACCGCCGTGACGCCGGGCAGTGCGGCGATTTCCTGAGGAGCTCGCTGGGCGTAGCAGCCGGTGACGACGACCTTGGCGGATGCGTTCAGGCGCTGTGTCTTACGGACGAAGGCGCGGGCATCGCGGTCGGCCTCGGCGGTCACGCTGCAAGTATTGATGACCACGACATCAGCGTCCGCGAGAGTCTGCTCGGAGAAGCCTTCCGATAGGAGCCGTGCGCTGACCGCTTCACCATCGGCGCGGGCAGCGCGGCATCCGAAGTTTTCCACGTAGAAGCTGGGCATTGCTCTTTCAGAATACCAAGCGTTGAATTCCCGGCTGGCAGGGGTTGCCCGCGGCAAGGCCAGGCTGTCGCGATTGCACCGTTCCGCGAGGCAAAAGAATCCTATACTTGAGGTATTGCCTGCCCTGAGTTCCGGCTTCCCCGCCCACTTTTGACACTGGATTCTGAATGACTTCTGCAGCTGGCGCTCCTGTTCTGTCTCCATCGAAGCTGACGGCGCGCATTCTTCCCTATGTTTTCATGACGTTTGCCTGCTATCTCGCCATCGGCGTGCAGCTGGCGATCTTGCCCTCGTACGTGCACTTGAACCTGGGCTTCAGCACGGTGCTGGCGGGGCTGATCATCAGCATGGAGTATGTGGCGACGGTTGTGACGCGGCCGCAGGCGGGGAGGATGGTCGACCGGCTGGGCGCCAAGCGGACGGTGCTGTATGGTCTGGCGACAGGCGGTGTGAGCGGCGTGCTGATGGTGGCATCTGCGCTGTGCCCGCATTTGCCGTGGGCATCGCTTTCGCTGCTGGTGGCGGCACGGCTGGTCATGGGTGCGAGCGAGAGCATGACTTCGACGGGCGCCACCATGTGGGGCATTCTCAGCGTTGGTACCGAACATACGGCGATCGTGATCTCGTGGAACGGGATCTGCACCTATGGGGCGCTGGCGATTGGCGCTCCGCTAGGCGTTTATCTGGAAAAATTGGTCGGGTTCTGGAGCATTGGCGCGTTTGTGGTTCTGCTCGGATTTGCACCAATTTTCCTGGCCAGGCGGCTACCGCATGTCGCCATCTCGCACGGCGAGAAGCTGCCGTTTCATCATGTGTTTGGCAAGGTCGCTCCGTTTGGCTTGGGGCTGGCCCTGGGCAGCGTCGGATTTGGCGTGCTGGCGACGTTTATCACGCTGGACTTTGCCCATCGCGGCTGGAGCGGAGCGGCCTTTGCACTGACCCTGTTCGGCGCTCTCTTTGTGTTCGCGCGGCTGCTGTTCGCCAATGCCATCAACAAGATGGGAGGATTTGCAGTAGCGACAGCGTGCTTTTCGTTTGAGTTCCTGGGCCTGATGTTGCTGTGGCTGACGCATACGGAAGCGCTGGCGTTTGCCGGGGCGGCACTGACGGGGTTTGGGTTCTCGTTGGTCTTCCCTGCCCTCGGAGTAGAGGCGGTGCGGCACATTCCACCGCAGGACAAGGGGACCGCGCTGGGGGCGTATGGCGTATTTATGGACTTTGCGTTAATGGTGATTGGCCCGGCTGCGGGAGCGATCATCGGCGGGTTCGGGTATCCGCCGATCTACCTGTTTGCCGGATGCTCGGTGCTCTTGGCCCTGGGATTGACGCAGTGGATGGCTTCGCGCGAACGGCGGAATCCACCTATAGCATTTTCGGGAAAGGTGTAGACCAAACTCCATGGGTCGCGTGGCTTTTCTATCAAGGAAAAGCCACTCTGAACCAGATTTCATGGACCACAGTATTCCCGAAATGCGTTAAGGCATAACCGCCGCTCGCTGGGACAGCAGGAATTCCGTACGATCTCCCGGGGTTGATTCGACCCTAGAGGAAGCGCGCTTCAAGGGCGAGCCCTCAAAAACCTGATACGAGAACGAAGTCGCATTGTTTGCCGTCCTGGTAACGGAGACGATTTCGACTGACTTTGGCGTGGAGGGAATCTCGCCCCCAAACCAGCGCTCATCCTCCTGCTGGTTCCAGGTGACGAGAGAAAGCACCGAGCCGGAGGGATAGTCGTGGGTTGGCTGGGTGCGGGCAAATTGCACAGCGATTTCGTTGCCGTAGAGAGTGGACATGCTGGGGTGCTGGGGATCGGTTTTGTCGATCCAGGAAGTGATGACCTTGCCGGAGAGAGGATTGAGCGGCAGGTCGCCGTGGAGGGCGGCTTGCTGGTTGAGCTGAGTGGCGACACGCGGGTTGACAGCCTGGCAGCCGGTCAAGACGATCAACAGGGTGAGAGCGAAAGCTGTCCGGCGGTTCATTGCTGGCCTCC
>Ga0073928_10008611_pt1 | contig 12747 bp, 10 predicted proteins | sample PaiPotPPA55metaG_FD_76969 | JGI IMG/M metagenome (GOLD analysis project Ga0073928, IMG submission 76969) | Iron sulfur acid spring bacterial and archeal communities from Banff, Canada, to study Microbial Dark Matter (Phase II) - Paint Pots PPA... ...
AGGTAGGTTCATGGCTGACACGATGTTGGCGGTGGTAAAAGCGAAGCCTGCACCCGGCGCTGAAGTTCGAGAAGTAAAGATTCCGGCATTCGGACGCAACGACGTTCTGGTGAAGGTGAAAGTCGCATCCATTTGCGGCACCGACCTGCACATTTATGAATGGGACCGCTGGGCGCAGAATCGGGTTCATCCCCCGCTCATTCCCGGCCACGAGTTTTGCGGTGAGGTCGTTGCTTTTGGTGACGAGGTCACCAGCGTCAAAGAAGGCGATTTCGTCTCAGCGGAAATGCACGTCGCCTGCGGCAAGTGCCTGCAGTGCCGCACCGGCGAAGCCCACATTTGTCAGAACGTGAAAATCATTGGCGTCGACGCCGACGGCGCTTTCGCTGAGTACGTGGTCATTCCCGAATCAAATATCTGGAAGCTCGACCCCGCCATACCGCAGGAGTACGCGTCGATCCTCGACCCGCTGGGCAATGCCGTTCACACTGTACTGGCAGGTGAAGTGGCGGCGAAGACTGTGGCCATTACCGGATGCGGCCCGATTGGGTTGTTCTCTATCGCGGTGGCGAGAGCCGTAGGTGCTGCACAGGTTTTCGCTATTGAGGTGAACGAGCACCGGCGCCAGCTGGCGAAAAAGATGCACGCAGATCTGGTGCTCGATCCATCGAAACAAGACGTCAAGTCAATCATCATGGAGCGCACCGGCGGCCTCGGCGTCGACGCCGTCCTCGAAATGGCCGGCCATCCCGATGCCATTCGAATCGCGTTCGACATCGTCCGGCGCGGCGGGCGCATTTCCCTGCTGGGCCTTACTTCCAAGCCCATCTCGCTGAACTTTTCCGAAGACATTATCTTCAAGGGGATTACAGTTCAGGGAATCAACGGCCGCCGCATGTACCAGACGTGGTATCAAATGACGGCGCTGCTCAAGAACGGCAAGCTCGATTTGCATCCGGTGATCACAGACCGCATCGCCATGAAAGATTTTTCCAAAGCAATGGAGCGGCTGAAAACCGGCGAAGCCAGCAAAATTTTGGTCTATCCCAACGGAAAAATGTAAGCGGACCTTCTTAACTACGCCTCGGCGGGCAGAGCCACAATTCTTTTCTGAATGGCGTAGGTCACCAATTGAGCTTTATTGTGGATGTCGAGCTTTCGCATCAAATTGAACTTGTGAGCTTCCACTGTCTTTACGCTTAGACCCAGCGTACCAGCGATCATTCTTGCTGAATTTCCTTCGGCAATCATTCTTACAACTTCACGTTCACGAGGGGTAAGATTAGAACGACGTAAATTTAAGCTTTGCTCCACAGACACTACTCCCTGAAAGAATTAAACCGCAGAAAATGGCGTTCTCGGATTTACGAAAGCCACGCCAGACGGCCTGGGACCTTCTTTGCTTTGAAAGTATTGTACAAGCATCGCACCCCATTCGTCACGGAAAAAATCGTTTGCGTCGTCTCAATCTGAGCGCGCAAAACTAACTTTCTATTTCATCGGATACAATCCAGAGCGATGCTCCGTTACTTTACATCAGGAGAGTCTCACGGAGAAGCCCTGGTCGCTTTTCTTTCCGGCATCCCGGCGGGATTGAAGATTGATCAGACTTTTGTGGATCGCGAACTGTGGCGTCGGCAGCAGGGTTATGGACGCGGTGGGCGCATGAAGATTGAGCGCGATACAGCGCGCATTCTTTCCGGAGTGCGCCACGGCATGACGATTGGCTCTCCCATTGCCGTCCTGCTGGAGAATAAAGATTGGAAGAACTGGCAGGAATCGCTGCCGGTGGACGAAGGCGACCCTGCCAAACACAAACGGGTTGCGTCGCCGCGCCCCGGGCATGCGGATTTGGCGGGCGCGCTGAAGTACAATTTCTCCGACGGCCGCTACGTGCTGGAACGCGCGTCCGCGCGGGAATCCGCGGCCCGGGTGGCGATTGGAGGTTTAGCGAAACTGCTGGCGCGGGAATTCGGCATCGAAGTGCTGAGTCACGTAGTTTCCGTTGGCGAAGCATCCATCGAGGACGCGGAAATTCCCTGGGAGCGTATCGCTTCGCTGCGCGAGCGCGACGAGGTTCTGCTGAATTGCGCCGATGCCGACGCAGAATCGCGGATGAAGGAAGAAGTTGACCGCGTGCTTAAGACCGGAGACTCGGTCGGTGGCGTTTTCGAAGTGGTAGCTCACAACGTTCCCCCGGGACTTGGCACTTATGCGCAGTGGGATGAGCGCCTGGATGCGCTTTTAGCCGCCGCAGTGATGTCGTTGCAGGCAGTGAAGGCGGTCGAGATTGGTTCGGGCATAACTGCCGCAGCTTCCCTCGGCTCCGCCGTGCATGATGAAATAGGATACAGCGAGTCCACGGGTTTTGCCGGGTTTACTCGCGGTCGGAATAACGCCGGCGGAATCGAAGGCGGCGTATCGAATGGAGAAGACATCCGCGTGCGCGGCTATCTTAAACCGATTTCCACTTTGCGCCGTCCGCTGCAATCTGTGGACTTCGCTACACGCGAACCGGTTAGGGCTGCCTACGAACGATCGGATGTGTGCGTGGTTCCGGCAGCAGGCGTTGCTGCCGAAGCCATGGTGGCTCTCACTCTGGCGCGTTGCGCGCTGGAAAAATTTGGCGGCGACAGCATGACAGAAAGCCTGCGCAACTACCGAGGATATTTGGAGCAGTTAAGAAAGTACTAACTACTCAATGATCTATCCAATCGTGAAGTTTGGGAATCCAGTGCTGGAAAAGCCGGCCGAGCCAGTTACAGTTTTTGACGACGAGTTAAAAAAACTGGTCGAGGACATGTTCGAGTCCATGTATGAGGCGCACGGCGTGGGCCTGGCCGCGCCGCAGATCGGCATTTCGAAGCAGCTTGCCGTCATCGACGTTACGTTTAAAGAAGATCCCGAGGCCAAGCTGGTGCTGGCGAATCCACAGGTCCTCCACACCGAGGGGAAACACTCGCAGCCAGAAGGATGCCTCAGCATTCCTGAATTTCGCGAGCCCGTGACTCGTCCTCGCAAGGTGACGATTCGTGCCCAGGATGTGAATGGAAAGTGGTACGAGAAAACCGGCGAAGAACTTCTAGCCCGCGCCTTCATGCATGAGACGGAACATTTGCACGGCAAGCTGTACATCAGTCACCTGAGTGCCTTGAAGCGGGATTTGATGAAGCGCAAAATTCGCAAATTGATGAAGGCGGGACAGTGGTAGAACTTGAGTAATCGGGTAATTTTATAATTTAGTAATTGAGCAGTTCGCGATCGGCATCGTTCGCCAATTTCTCAATTACTAAATTTCTCAATTACTCAATGGCAGCTCTTGTCTTTTGCGGAACGCCTCGCTTCGCCGTTCCTACGCTGGAAGCGCTTGTTCACGCAGGTTTCCCGGTTCGTTTGGTGGTCACGCAACCGGACAAGCCTCGCGGACGCGGCCTTGTGCTTACCCCTTCTCCGGTAAAGCAGTCTGCCCTCGCGCTCAATTTGCCGATCACGCAGCCGGAGAGCATTAAGAACAACCATGAATTCCGATCGCAGCTTGCCTCCATCAATCCCGACGCAATTATCGTAGTCGGCTATGGGCGCATCATTCCTCAATGGATGATTGATTTGCCGCGGCTAGGCAACATTAACGTGCATGCATCATTGCTCCCGAAGTATCGCGGGGCTGCACCTATTCAGTGGGCGATTGCCCAGGGTGAAACCATGACTGGGGTTACGACCATGCGCATCGATGCTGGCCTCGATACTGGTGACATTCTGCTGCAAAAAGAAATCCCAATCGCCGCAACCGATACGGCTGAGACTCTTGCCCCCACGCTCGCTGCAGTAGGCGCGGACCTTCTAGTCGAAACCTTGCACGGGCTGCAGGCTGGGGGAATCGAAGCCCGTCCGCAAGATGATGCGCAAGCAAGCCTCGCGCCGATCTTGAAAAAAGAAGATGGCCGTATCGACTTTCGACTTTCCGCACGAGAGATTCGCGATAGGCTGCGTGGGTTCCAGCCATGGCCAGGAGTCTTTACTTCTTTTCGCGGGAAGAATTTGCATGTTTGGAATGCGGCATTGTCTCAGCGCTCGCTAGCTCCCGGAGAACTATTGGCTGAGGGCGCTGGTTTGTTTATCGGATGTGGAGAAGGGGCACTAGAAGTTCTGGAAGTACAGTTGGAAGGCAAGAAACGCATGGCTGCGCGCGACTTCATTCATGGTTACCGACCGCAAGCCGCGGAGAAGTTAGGTTCTTAAAGCTAGGAACCTCGATGCCTATCTCTCCTGCTCGCATCGCCGCTTTCGACATACTGCTTCGCGTGGAGCGGGAAGATTCCTACGCCTCAGAACTGCTGCATGCTTCGCATTACTCGAAGCTATCCGTCGCGGACCATGGCCTCGCCACTGAATTGGTAATGGGCGTTCTGCGCTGGCGATCATTGCTTGACCAACGAATTGCAGAACATTCGTCGCAGAAGCTGTCTCGTTTAGATTCGGAGGTGCTAGCGGCGCTCCGCCTTGCCGCTTTCCAACTGCTATTTTTGGATCGTGTGCCGGAACGCGCCGCCGTGCACGAAAGCGTGGAGTTAGTGAAGCGGGCCAAGAAGCGCTCTGCCGTTCCATTTGCCAATGCGGTGCTGCGGAAACTCGGTGCAGTCGCGAGAGAGCGCGACATTGCTTCCGCGATTAACAAAAGCAAAACGGCGGAGGAATTAACTGAATCGTCAGCACATCCACTTTGGTTAGTCGAACGCTGGATTCAACAATTCGGCTTCGATAATGCTAAACAAATCTGCGCCTACGACCAGCGAATCCCAGAAACCGCAGTCAGGATCACCGATCCGGCCATTCTTGACGAACTCAGGCACGAAAAGATCGAGTTGTCTCCAGGCCTTTTACTGAGTTCGTCATATCGCGTAATCACTGGTGATATTACACACACACGCGTGTTTCGTGAAAATCGGCTGGCAATCCAGGATGAAGCCTCACAAATGGTTTCGCTACTGGTGGGTCGGGGATCAAGCATTCTCGACTGTTGCGCTGCGCCTGGTGGAAAAACGCGAACCCTCGCTGAGCGCAACCCTCATGCACACATCGTGGCGATGGAACTGCATCCGCACCGTGCACGCATGCTGCGCAAGCTGGTTGCGTCGAATTACGTTCATGTGATTGCCGCCGACGCCCGCAAACCTCCGACGAGCGCAGTCTTCGATTGCGTCCTGACTGACGTGCCCTGCTCCGGCACGGGTACGCTGGCGCGCAATCCCGAGATTAAATGGAAGCTGAGGCTGGAAGACCTCTCGGATCTTCAGACTCGCCAGCTGGAAATTCTGCTCGCTGCCATGCAGCGCGTGTCCCCCAAAGGAAGACTTGTTTATTCGACATGCTCGCTGGAGAAAGAAGAAAACTCGGCGGTGGTGGAGAAGGCGTTGTCCCTGGATCAATCCTTCCGCATCGTCGATTGCCGGATTGAACTGGAAAAGCTGCGGACCGAAGCCGAACTTCGATGGGAAGATATTAATTCGTTAACTGATGGTCCTTATCTGCGAACAATTCCCGGGAAGCATCCCGGCGACGGCTTCTTCACCGCAATTTTGGAAAAATGCTAGCCACGGATTTCACGGATTCACCCTGAGAAAAAAAGCTTCATGATCAGTGTTAATCCGCGCAAATCCGTGGCCAAGTCTTGCTAACGAACTTCCAGATCGATCGTTGCCCCGATTACGATCTTCGCTCCTGGCGCCGGATTCTGCGAGACGACAATGCTTGCCGGTGTGGGCTGGGGCGGAGGCGCAGGCACGGCGTTCGGCGTCGCATCAGGAAACGTCGGCGGCGCCTGCGATGCAACAGATGGCGCGATACTGACATTTCCCAAGCGGAATCCCGCGTCTTCCAAAACCAGGGTCACGCCGCCCAACGCCTGACCAGTGAAGTTGGGCATGAGAAACGCTTGCGGTGGCGCGGGCGCGCTAGTGAGCAGACTGATTTTGGGAGCGGCAATGCCGCTGGCATTTGGCGGCGGACTTTGTCCGAGCACCTGGTCCGCAGGTGTTCCATAGATTGCGATCTGCGCGCTTGCGCCGATATCCAATCCGCGGCGAAGGATGTTAATCTCCGCGGCACGGTGACTTTCTCCCAGTACGTTGGGAATTTCCACTCTCTGCGGGCCCAGGCTGGATGCGACTCGGATCTGCCAGCCGCGCCGGACCTCCGTGCCCGAAGCAGGGACTTGCGAAAGTATTCTGCCCTCCGGAACATTGGCGCTGTAGTACTGGCGTTCCACTTCCATCTGAAAACCTGCTGCGTCCGCAATTCTCCGCGCTTCCGCCGGAGTCTTGCCTACCAGGTCGGGTACCGCTGTTTCGCTTCCATGAATTGCGAAACGCATTGCAGTCAAGGCCGACACCAGCGCCACGACCAACAAAACCAGCGCCAGCAAAACGAATCGGAAAAAGGATTTCATTTGTGCGTCTGATTATAAGTCGTCCTTATTGGGAACTCTCGAATTTTCCCCCAGGGGTTCGCCGTATCGGTCACGCGCAGCCAACTATACTGTTGTAATGTCCAGCGAGATGGATTTGCTCGCGCCTTTGTTGCGTTACTGGGGCTACGATTCGTTTCGCCCCTTGCAAGAGCAAATAGTACGCAGCCTGGTCGCGGCCCGTGACACTTGCGTAGTCATGCCCACCGGAGGCGGCAAGTCACTGTGCTATCAGTTGCCCGCGCTAGTGTTGGGACGAACAGCTATCGTCATCTCTCCATTGATTGCGTTGATGCAAGATCAAGCCGCCCAGCTCGCGCAAATGGGAATTCCCGCCGCAGTTCTCAACAGTTCTCTCAGCAATGAACAACAAACTTCAGTGATGCGGAAAGCGCGCGAGGGCGAATATCGTCTGCTCTATCTTTCGCCGGAACGGCTGGCGCGGGCGGATACTGTCGGCTGGTTGCAGCGTGTGCCCGTTGCATTTTTTGCGATTGACGAGGCTCATTGTATCTCGGAGTGGGGACACGAATTCCGGCCCGAATACCGCCAGTTGAGCAGTCAGCGGGTTCATTTCCCAGACCGTCCTATTGCGGCCTTTACCGCGAGCGCAACCCGGCGGGTTCGTCACGACATTCTCAATCAACTCCAGTTGCGCGACCCGGCAAAGTATATCGCCAGCTTTCATCGAGCGAATCTGCGATACATCGTGAAAGAATGCGAAGGCCGGTCGCAGTCACGCCTGCTTCTCAGCATTCTGCGAAATCATTCGGGTGCCAACGTGATCGTGTACGCGCCCACAATCATCAGGGTTGAAGAGACTGTGGATTTTCTCGAGGAAAACGGTATTCCAGCCATTGCTTATCACGGAAAGATGGATGCAGACCTGCGCCGGCGCAATCAGGAAAGCTGGATGGCCGATGAAGTGCGTGTGCTGGTGGGAACGATTGCCTTCGGATTAGGCATTAACAAAGCCTCGGTGCGCGCGGTTATCCATCTCTCACTGCCGAAATCGATCGAACAGTATTACCAGGAAGCGGGACGTGCTGGACGGGACGGGCTTCCGGCGGATTGCATTCTGCTGTGGCAAAAGCGCGATGCCGGGCTCCTGGCCCATTTCATCGAGCAGGTCGCGGACCCTGCGGAAAAAGAGCGAGCCTGGCAGCGTTATCACACGATTCGCAGATTCGTTGAATCGAACGCCTGCCGCCATCGTCAGATTTGTTTGCATTTTGGCGAGACCCCGAAATGGACCGAATGCAGCGCGTGCGATGTGTGTAGCGGTACGCCGGGGTGGCTCTCAGAGTCTGCGCAAGAAAAATCGGCCAAGTCCTCTGCGGTAGGGAAAAGCTTCACGCAGCCTTTGGTTCAGGCAGAACCACAGCCAGTAGCGGATTTCGATCCGGAACTGCGGGAGTATCTTCGCCAATGGCGCAGCGCGGTGGCGAAGCAGGAAAATGTTGCTGCATTCGTGGTCATGCATGACTCTTCGCTGGCAGACATCTGCCGCAAGCGGCCGGCGTCGTTGGCAGAAATTCGAGGCGTCTCCGGATTCGGCGAACGCAAAACCGAACGTTACGGCCAGCAGATTCTCGACGCGCTGGAGCAGTTTCGCAAGGGAGCACGAGCCACTGTTTTGACTGAGAAAAAATCCAAGCCTGCGGACGATACTATTCGACTGCTGGCCAAAGGTCGTTCCTTCGAGGAGATCGCCGCCATTCGCGGCCGCCAACTCAGGTCAGTAATCGACCTGGTGGCCACGCTCGTAGAAAAGGGCGAATTGCAATTCCAAGAGAATTGGATTGAGGATAGCAAGAGGGCGAGCATCGAGGAGGCCTGCTCCCGTCTGGGCGTGGAGCGCATGAAGCCGATCAAAGAGGCCCTGCCGCCCGAAATTACCTATGAGGAAATACGGCTGGTAGCGGCACAATTGCGCCAGCAGCAAGGAAAAATCGCTTAGTCTCACCGAACGGAATCCGGTTATTATTGAGCTGTTCCAGGCCTAATGGAGAGACTTGCTATGAGCGCTCCAACAATTCCCGCAGAGAAAACTGGGCTTACCCGCGAAGAAATCAATCGCAAGCAGAAGGAATACATATTTCCTTCCGTCACGAATTATTTCTCCGATCCGCTGCCCATCGATCACGGCTTCATGCAGCATGTTTGGGACGTCGAGGGCAAACAGTATCTCGACTTCTTTGGCGGCATCGTGACCGTTAGCGTGGGCCACTGTAATCCGCGCGTCACTTCCCGCACTAAAGCTCAGGTCGACCGACTGCAGCACGTGTCTACATGCTTTCCTAATGAGCCGATGGTGACGCTGGCGGAAAAACTGGCGCAGATCACGCCGGGCACGCTGAAGAAATCGTTCTTCACCAACAGCGGCACTGAAGCTAACGAAACGGCGATCCAATCGGCGCGCATGCACACGGGAAACTTCGAAGTGGTCGCGCTGCGTCATGGCTACAGCGGACGTTCATCTCTGGCGCGCGGACTGAATGGGATGAGCACATGGCGGCGGGGGACACTGGAAGTAGGCATCGTTCATGCCATGAACCCGTACTGCTACCGTTGCCCGCTGGGATTGAAATATCCTGACTGCGGAGTCGCTTGTGCGAAAGATATTGAGAACACGATTCAGTTCTCGACTTCAGGCCGCATCGCCGCATTTTTAGCTGAGCCGATCCAAGGCGTCGCCGGTTTTGTCGTGCCGCCGAAGGAGTATTTCAAATTGGCTTTCAGCATCGTGAAACAATATGGCGGAGACTTTATCGCCGACGAAGTTCAGACCGGCTGGGGGCGCACCGGGCGCAAATGGTTTGGCATCGAACACTGGGAGGTTGAGCCGGACATCATTACGGCAGCAAAAGGCATGGGAAACGGCGTGCCCATTGGATTGACCATTGCGAAGTCCGAGATCGCGGATTCCCTGCAAGGCCTGACCATTTCGACTTTCGGAGGCAATCCCGTAACCTGCGCCACCGCAAAAGCTGTGATCGACGTGATCGCAGAAGATGATCTGCGCACCAACGCCGCAGAAGTTGGCACGTATTTTCGCAACAAGCTGGAAGAACTGCAAGAGAAGCACGCGCTGATTGGCGATGTTCGCGGAATGGGCCTGTTGCAAGCGCTTGAATTAGTCGAAGACCGCGCGACCAAACAGCCTTCGCCAGCGGGTACAACCACTCTCATGGAGGAGGCTCGCAGACGCGGCCTGCTTCTTGGCAAAGGCGGTTTCTACGGAAATGTCATTCGCATGTCACCCCCGCTCAACATTTCGAAGGCAGATGTGGACGAAGCAGTGCGCATTTTGGACGAAAGCTTCGTAGCAGTGAGAGTGTAGCGCCGGCATCTTGCCCTCGCCGGTGGCGGCAAGATGCCGCCACGACAGCCACCGGGGCGGCGGCGCTACATTTTAATGCGATTCTTCCGCCGCGGGCGCGGTATCCATTGTGTCTACGCGTACCGGCCTCGGCGGTAGATCAGGCAGCGGCTGAAACTCTCCTGGGTCCTTCCCGGCCAGCGCAACTTTCATGAAATCCATCCAGATGGGAAGTGCGGCGTGGGCTCCGCTTTCTTTGGCTCCGAGCGATTTTTTTTCATCGTAACCAATCCACACTCCAGTGGTGATCGTCGGCGAAAATCCAATGAACCAGGCATCGGTGAAATCGTTGGTGGTACCGGTTTTGCCGGCGAGTGGATACTTCATGCTAGCCGCAGCAATCCCAGTCCCATGCAACACAACTTCCCGCAGCATATACGTCATGATGCGCGCGGTGCGAGCGCTGATCGCGTCTTTCACGTCGGGAAAATCTTCTTCCAATACGCGGCCTTCGTAGTCCTCGACTTTGGTGATGTAGCGCGGCAGGATGCGGACGCCGTCGTTTGGAAACACGCTGAACGCGGCCGTCTGCTCGAACAAAGTGACTTCAGCCGCGCCTAGCGCGACCGGCAAGTAGGCCGGGATGTTGGACGTAATCCCAAAGCGATGCGCGTAGTCGATCACAGTTCTTATGCCGATGTGCTCGGCCACCTTCAGCGCTGGAATGTTGCGCGATTGCGCCAGCGCCCGCCGCAATGTGATCGTGCCCTCAAATTTTTCATCATAGTTATGCGGAGTGTAAGGGCCCGACTCGGTCTGAAAAGTGACTGGAGCGTCTACAATGGTGTCGTCCGGCCGTGCTCCTTGATCAATGGCGGCAGTGTAGACATAGGGCTTGAACGACGATCCTACTTGCCGCAGAGCCTGCGTAGCACGATTAAACTTGGAGAGTTCGAAATCGCGCCCGCCGACCATGGCTTTAATCTCGCCAGTGGCATTGTCAATTGCGATCAATGCGCCTTGTGCACCGGAATCCTGCTCCAGGCTGACGCGCGTTTTGCCGTCGCTACCGAGGCTGGCGATTTTCACATAGATGACATCGCCCGGCTTCAATATGTCTTGAAGCTTGTGCTGCGTCCACGCCGCGTCAGCCAGTGTAAGATTTCCGCTATAGCGCCCGAACTTGAATATCGCCGACCCGGGCGCGACCGACATAACTAAAGCGTGGATGTATCCATTAACCTCAGGCTCTTCGTCCCAATCCGAATGCTGGTAGTCGAGGGTTTCGTTCCCCGCTAACACATTCTGCAAGTGTCCCTTCCATCCGTGGCGGCGTTCATAAGCGGCCAGGCCGTCGAGCACCGCCTTTTTCGCGGCTCTCTGCAGATCCATATCGAGCGAGGTGTAAACTCGCAGTCCACCTTCGTGAACCTGATCGCTGCCATACTTGTTTTCCAGATACCGCCGAATCTCCTCGACAAAATATGGTGCCAGCGAATTTGGATCGTGCTGCAGGTGTAAGACGATGGCGTCATTGCGCGCCTCGACCGCCTGGCGAGCTGTGATTTTGCCATCCTCCAACATGCTATTGATCACGAGATTGCGGCGGCGGGTTGCGCGGTCAGGATGATTGATCGGCGAATAAAGTCCCGGAGCCTTCGGCAATCCCGCAAGCAGAGCCGCTTCGTCGAGCGTGAGTTGCTTTGCGGGCTTTCCGAAATAATATTCCGACGCCGCTTCGAAACCGTACACGCCGTGTCCAAGAAAAATCTGATTGGCATACAGCGTGAAGATTTGTTCTTTGGTAAATCGCCGCTCAATTTGGATAGCCAACAACGCTTCCTCAATCTTGCGATGAAACGACCGGTCGGGCGAGAGAAACAGATTGCGCGCAAGTTGCATGGTGAGAGTCGACGCGCCCTGTACTCTCCCGCCAGATTGAATATCGCGGTAAGCCGCGCCCGCAATTCGCCACACATTGATGCCCCAGTGACGGTAGAAGTCCTTGTCTTCGATAGAAATCAGAGCATCGCGCAACACTTGCGGATAATCGTTGTAAGAGGCCACCACGCGCCTCTGCAGCGCGAATGAGCCGATGATCCGGCCGCGTCCGTCGTAAAGTTCAGTGATGGAGCTAGGACGATAGTGCTCCAACTGCTCGACCTGGGGAAGGTCTGTGGAATAAACCAGTAATAATCCGGCAGTCGCCCCCACGACCGCAGCCACCAATACCAGCAAGCCGAACACAACGCGGCCCACCAGTTTCCGCTTGGCAACGTCCGCTGGCGGAAGGTCTTGATAAGTAGCCTTCATGGGATTTGACGCCAGAATAGCACGCGGAGCTTCATCGGATTCCACCACAGAGGCACAGAGTCACAGAGAAGAAAAAAGCTTTTCTGTGTCTCTGTGACTCTGCGGTGCGCTTTTAGAAACAGTAGATCGTTCTGGCGTTTTCTCACGGGAACAACTGCAGGAATTTTTCCCACGAAACTAACGCCATGGAATTGTGAACCTCGAGCGCAGCGACACCTTCCTGCACGGCCGTGGGATCGTGTAACAATGCTACCGCTTTATTAGCAATGTCCGAGGCGTCGTCAGTGGCGGCCTGCCAGTTCCGCGGCGCCCATGCAATTGCGTCGGACACTACCGAGGCGACCCCTGCGCGATCCCGTCGGCTGTCACCATGTTGAAGCCTTCGGTATAGGAAGGCTGCAGCAACAGGTCCATGGAGCCTACCGTATCCAGGAACTGCGGCCACGATTGCCAGTTGCGCTCTACGACTTTGGCTCGCGGCACATTCAAATACATTTGCTGAATCGCGGCGAAGACGGTCTGCCCACCGCCGTCGCGCCGCCCGCCGGAGATCCAGAACTCCAAGTCCGACGCCCGTAACCGTTGGCCCACTTCGAGCGCGGCGGCTGCAGCCGTAAGCACGTTCTTGTACGGACGTATGGCGCAGAAA
>Ga0073928_10008612_pt1 | contig 12747 bp, 13 predicted proteins | sample PaiPotPPA55metaG_FD_76969 | JGI IMG/M metagenome (GOLD analysis project Ga0073928, IMG submission 76969) | Iron sulfur acid spring bacterial and archeal communities from Banff, Canada, to study Microbial Dark Matter (Phase II) - Paint Pots PPA... ...
GGAGTGGGCACGACACCCGGACTGACGGCATTGACGCGTATTTTGCGTTCCTTGAGGTCAAGCGTCCAGTTGCGTGCGAATGACCGCACTGCCGCCTTCGTTGCGCTATAGACACTTAATGCCTGCGTGCCTTTGATCGAGGTGGTGGACGCGTTGAGGATAATCGACGAACCCGGCGGCATTAGCGGCAGCGCCTTCTGCACGGTGAAGAGCAGACCACGGACATTGGTATTGAAGGTTTTGTCGAAATGCTCCTCGGTAATCTGACCAAGGGGCGCGAGGCCACCGCCTCCGGCGTTGGCAAAGAGAATGTCGAGGCGACCCTTCTCGCTTTTAATGGCAGCATAGACACGGTCAAGGTCTGCGAGATTGGAGACGTCACTGCGGATGCCAGTAACGTCGAGTCCAATGAGTTTCACGGCAGCGTCGAGTTCGGGTTGACGGCGGCCAGTGATGAAGACATACGCACCTTCGGACACAAACCGTTTGGCTGTGGCGAGTCCGATTCCGCTGCTGCCGCCGGTAACTAGAGCGACTTTTCCTGAAAGTTTGTTGGTGCTCATGACTTTGTTTCCTTCGATATTTAGTTGGTTAATTTGCTATTCTTTACCGCCTGGTATAGAATTACACATCATGGACAGGAAGCCTGTCAATGATTTATTTACTTATCGGTATGAAACGCGAGAAAGTTACATCGGCACTCGGGCGTCCCCGCGCTTTCGACACAGAGAAAGCGTTGGACCGCGCGATGCAGGTTTTTTGGCGGAAGGGTTACCTTGGCACGTCGCTTTCCGATCTCACAAATGCAATGGGCATCAATCGTCCGAGTCTTTACGCCGCTTTTGGTAACAAGAAATCCCTCTTCCGCAAAGTGCTCGACCGCTATTCCCAGGGTCCGTCCATTTATCTTTCTGAGGCGCTCCGAGAGCCGACCGCGCGCGCCGTAGTCGAGCGGGTGCTCCACGGGGTCGTTGATCTGTTGACCGATCCGCGTACGCCGACAACTTGTATGTGGGTGCATGGCGCACTTTCTTGCGGGGACGATCCGTTGCGAAAAGAATTCGCGGCGCAGCGTGTGGCTGGATTCGAGGAATTGCGCGCACGCTTCCGGCGTGCAGTTACCGAAGGCGACCTGCCCATCAACGCGGATGTGGACACGCTGGCGAACTTCGTGCAGACGGTCAACTTTGGCCTGACGGTTCAGGCGTCCACCGGTGCCACCCGCAAGGATCTGTTGTGCGTGGTTGCAGCCGCGCTTCAAGCTTGGCCGAAGTAAAACTCCCAAGGAAATGCACAGTCTTTCAGGGCGGCGGGTTGCAGGCGAGGAATCTGGCGCGGGCTTGGGGTGGCGCCGGCGCTGGTGGCGTGATGGCGCGATGGCGGCGCCGGCGCTGAGCTGCCGGGTCGGTCGCGAACGCGAGCTCGATCGAAGCTGCGCAGGAGGGGAACCGCGTTAACCCTCTTATAGCGGTTTCCACGCGCGCGCGAGGCGGCGCCGAGCGACCCGCACCGGGGGCCGCCGCCGCCGACCGCCCGCGATGGCAACGCGATTTTTGTTGGGGGGTGTTGGCGGCTTGCACCCGGTAGCTCGGGCTGGATATAGGGCGCTATCGGTGCGCTGCGGCGAGCAGAAATTGCGCGATTGCGTGTATGGTTCTGTTGCAATGGCTACGAGCAGCGCCGCAGTCAGTCGCGACTTGCCAATGCCGGCCTCGCCGAAGAGCAATACCACCTGAGCCGGATCACGCTAGACAGAAGTGCTTGCAGAAAATGCCGTTGGGTTAACTCGCCGCGGGCGACTTGCGAGGGCGCGCGCCGCCGTCAAGAAGCATGCCGACCAGAGCGAAACCGGGTATTTTCTTGCGGTCGAAGCTGCATTCGAGAATTGGGAAGCGATGCAAAACGCCAGTCGCCAGAACCGCTAACTACGAAACAAACCCTAGTCTCGCCTTACGCGAGGGTTGTTAGGACGCGTGATCTTAGCGAACGATCAGCGCGTGTTGTCGCGGAGTTGGAGTGTTGGGGGGCAATGTGGATCAAGCGAGAACAGACATCGCCCGAACACTTCCGCAGGTCGCTGAATGACCGAGCGTGGGTGAATTCAGCTTTGCGTCGGTAGCAATGCACTTCCAGCCTGGTTGCGACGGCCTGTCATGAATTGATCGAATTCCGCTTTGTCCTTGGCAGCCCGCAGGCGACTAAGGAACTCTCGGAATTCCTTTTGCTCTTCTTCAAGACGCTGCAAAGTGTCGAAGCGATACTGGTCGAACGCTTTGTTGCCGCTCGCCCTCGGAGACCACCAATTGCCAGGTTGACGCATGGAGCCAATTCCCTCCTGCCAAAGGTTCAAGCCAGCACGTTTCCACCCTTCCAGCCGTCCGGTCCAGAAAAGGACGGCCAAAACCACAAGCCCCACTGGCCAACTGATCCATAAGCCCAAGAGCAAAACCACGATCCATATAGGTTTTGGGCGTTCCCACTCGTTGAGCTTCAAAAGCGCGGTCATCGGAATTCTCATGTAAATGTTAATTACATTTACATGGCTAAAGCGGCGACGAGAGATTGTCAAGCAACATCGATTGAGTTCGAAGCAGTCATGCCTTTTGTCGTTTGCATAGGTGTCGTTTGCATAGGGCTTAAGTGGGTCCGCTCCAGGTAGCGTGCCAGCGTTTCGGATGGCTTTTCGTCGAACTATTGCCGATAGCGAACAGAAAGCGCCCCAATTCGAAAAAGCCGAACCTGGTGGCAATATCAGTGACCGTTGACCTGGTCAGCCCGCCACGGCGCGCGATCTCTTGTCGCGTCCCAAATCCACTGCCTGCGGCGCAGCGCGCTCGGGCGTCCCCACTGAGCGGCGATTTAAAAGACGGGCCGCGGATTGGGGATCGTGTGTCGGCAGGTATGCCGTTGGATGGGCTTGGGCGAAGCATCTGACCGCGTTCAAGGTCGAACTGGAAGTGCGCTCGTCCGGACTGACGCCGTCCACCCTGCCAGCGAGCATCAGGCTCTCATTGAATGAGGTGTCGCCAGCAAGAAAGAACGTTGTGTCGTCTTCCTGAACTAGGATTGAGACATGATCCGCAGTGTGACCTGGTGTGGCAACCGCGACTATGTCCGCACCTTCGCTCGTGCTGCTGCATCGCGCTCTCGGCGTGGCCGAGGCGCCCGTCAAGCGTCTTGTGGTGCAAACGATGCTGTCCGCCGACGCTCTTGCGCCCTGTGAGGACGAGGCTGATGGGCCGGCAGAGGTCCGGTCATTCGTCTCAGGAGATTGTCAGCTGCCGGACCCAGAGATCACTTCGCCAAAAAGCTTCCAGGTGATGCCGTCGAACTTCTGCAATTGCATCTGCTTGATCGGAGCGAAATCGTCCGCGCTGGTGGAGGGCGTAATCCCCGGCAACAGCATCGGATCGTTCCACTTATCGGCGCCGGTCGAGACGAATAAATGCGGCACCTCGTTGTCATTCAGATAGCCCTGGATGGCTGTGTTGGGCGGCGTGCCCGCTGTGTTGAACAGCAGCAGCACATGCTCCTCCTCAACAAGCTGGCGCACCACTTCGACGGTCTTCGGTGGGCTGTAGCCGTCGTCGCGGCTGATGAAGTTGATCTTGCGGATGTTGATGCCACCATGCTCATTGATCATGGCGAAATAGGCACTCTCCGACTTGCCGAAGACGCCTAAGGCCGAGGCCGGGCCGCTATAGGGCATGGTGTTGCCGATCTTGATCTCAGTGTCGCTGGCGCCGGGACCGTATTGGCCCGCGGCAAAAGCCAGTCCGATTGCGAGGATGAAGCTAGCCACAGACAAGCCGGTGACGATGGTCCGGTTGATTGCCATAACATCCTCCGTTTACAGTCCTCGTTGCTTCCTCCAATCCACAATGCACACAAATCCGGTCTGCGCACACGGCGGATTTCTGACCACGAAGATTAAAATTTACTGATATTGGATGCCCGCCGACGGCATGACCGCTGCTAGTAACATGAAAAAAGGGACTTCGGCACGTCCCTTCGGCAGCTCTCGGAGGAGGTTACACCAGTTGCCCGTGAGCAAGAAAGAGCGGGGTGTAAGCTTCTGGGTGCAAAGATCCGGTTATATGCGGTGCGGCTGCATCTCAAGGCTAAGACAGCAGTCTCAAAATCGGCGCCTTTTGCTCGCTGCGATGAGTCCGGCATTAAGACACTTGCCCGCTCGGGTGCGGACGATTTCAATCTCACCCATGGTTGCCTGATTGCCGCTATGTGCGGGAGGCGGACATTGTGTTCAGCGCGTCATCTGGCGCGATTTGTCAAAATGGGATTATTCAAGTGGTGGGCTTCTGTGGGTTGGTCTCAGATCGATGACTCGCCGTGCCTTGCCTGCCGAGCGCTCTATTTGGCCAGGTTCAGCGACCGAGACCTCCACGCCTAAGCCGATTACGTTCCTAATATAGGACGTGAGTAGCTTGCTCTGCGCTGTTCGTGCGTCTTCATCGGCGTGACTTGGCCGTGCTTCCGCCAGCACGCGTATGTTGTCGAGGCGCCCTTCACGGTGCAGTTCGATCACGAAGTGTGGCCCTAGGCCTTCGCACCGCAAGATCTGCTCCTCAATCTGTGTAGGAAAGACGTTTACCCCGCGAATGATGAGCATGTCATCTGATCGGCCAATGACTTTCTCCATCCGACGCATGGAGCGCACCTGTCCCGGCAGTAAGCGAGTAAGATCTCGAGTTCGGTACCGGATGACTGGCATTGCCTCTTTCGTAAGAGAGGTAAACACGATCTCCCCGGGTTCGCCGTCCGGTAGTACCTTGCCCGAATGAGGATCGACGATCTCAGGATAAAAATGATCCTCCCAAATGTAGGGACCATTCTTTGTCTCAATGCATTCGCATGCCACTCCGGGTCCAATAACTTCGGACAAGCCATAAGCATCGATAGCATCGATATCGAACGCATTCTCTATTTCAGCCCGCATCGAGTTAGTCCAAGGCTCCGCTCCGCAAAACGCGATCTTGAGCGAAGTTTGGGAGGGGTCGAGGCCTTGGGCGCGAAATTCGTCCAGGATCACGAGAAGATAAGATGGTGTTGGGACGATCACGTCGGGTCGGAAGTCGAGGATCAGTTGGACTTGTCGAGCAGTCATTCCGCCGGCCACGGGGACCACTGTGCAGCCGAGCCGTTCAGCACCATAGTGCATTCCCAGCCCCCCGGTGAACAGACCATAGCCGACAGCGATATGAACAAGCATGCCGGGGCGGGCGCCGCATGCTCGAAGCGAGCGTGCGACGAGATCGGCCCATATATCGATGTCGTTTCGTGTGTAGCCGACGACTGTAGGCTTACCTGTCGTGCCGGACGAAGCGTGCACCCGTAGGACACGCTCCCTTGGTACGGCAAACATCCCGAAAGGGTAGTTCTCTCGCAGATCCTGCTTGGTTGTGAACGGGAACTTCTCCAGATCATCCAGGTGTCTAAAATCCGAGGGGGTCACGCCCGCCGCGTCGAACTTCTTGCGATAGGTCGGAACGTTTTCATAAACATTCTCTAGCGTGCGTTTGAGCCGTTTAACCTGGAGCGCAGCAATCTCATCGCGCGAAGCTGTTTCAATGGCTTCTAAGCCAAATGGCTTGTAAGTGGATTTTTCGAGCTTCATGGCTTTAAATCGCCAATGTGCAGCGCTCTCCCCTATATTCTCAGTTTCTAAGTTCTAAGCCAAGTCTGGGGATCGCAGATTTGGATATGGGGCAAGATTATGCAGTCCAATTTTAGCGGCACATCGAACCAGGCGGATTTGCTTGGAAACGCTGGCCTAGTGTCGAACGATGTGAACTCCTGGATCACCGCATTTCCCAAACTACGTAACGATTTTGCCTTTGACAGCGTTGTTTGCTCGGAATTCTGGAATCTGAGCAAAAGACTTCGCGGCCAACTACCGAAAAAGATAGCGCGAAATCCTAATGAAGTCGCGGCTAGTGAATTCATACATCACAAGGAACGGGAGCTCCGAGAACATTTTCTAAGTGTCCATGTTCAAGAGCTTTACGGCAAGCTGACCAATAGCAGCAGTAAGTTTTTGCGCGTCGAGCAACTGGTGATCGAAGCCGCACGAGTCGCACCAGGCCTGGTCCCTAGTGCAGAAGCTCTAGTTAAAGAGCGCGAACTTTTCCTTAAGGAGAAGGAAGGTCTCGAGATCGACCATGGAATTCTCCTGTCACACATTTTGGCGCACCCCGAATCTGGACGACACTTGTGCCACGCGATGCTTTTGCCTCGTGCAGAAACGCTCGATCTGTCGGACCGACTTGCAATAGATGGTTCAGTCGATCTTGGCGCCGCCTGTGTTAGCAAAGCTGGCAAAGCATCTATTGTCGAACTGCGCAATCCGAAAACACTCAATGCGTTGGACGAGACGACGTTAGCGCCACTCGAAGCTGCTATCGACCTCGCCATCCTCGATAGTAGCACGGAAGTAGCAGTTCTGCGCGGAGGGCCTGTCGAACATCCAAAATATGCTGGCCGGCGAATATTTTCAGCCGGTATCAATCTAACGCATCTCTATCAAGGCAAAATCTCGTTCTTATTCTACTTTCAACATGTGATGGGTTACGAAAATAAAATGCTTCGCGGCGTTGCGCGGAATGATGCCTCGCCTGATGACCTCTCGCGATCCACCATTGAGAAGCCTTGGATTGCCGTAGTCGAGACCTTCGCTATCGGTGGCGGCTGCCAACATCTGTTGGTCATGGATTATGTACTCGCTGATGCGGCGGCCTACCTGGCGCTACCCGCTCGCAAGGAGGGAATCATCCCGGGAATGGCCAATCTGCGCTTGCCGCGCTTCACGGGTGATCGGCTTGCTCGCCAGGCCATTATGTACGGCCGCAGGATAAATTGCGACAGCCCCGAAGGCAGTCTAATTTGCGACGAGGTTACCCCTGCCGATCAAATTGACAGCGCTCTCGCTCAAATCGTTGAAAATCTCACGACCTCGGGAATCGTGAGTGCCGTCGGCAATCGACGTCAATTCAGAGTTGGGCAAGAGCCTCTGGATCTGTTTCGGCAGTACCTTGCCCTTTTCGCCAAGGAGCAGGCCTTCTGCCACTTCAGCGATGGACTGATTTCGAATCTTGAACGCTACTGGAACGCGCAATCTCGAACTACCTAATAGAGAACTATAATCCGAAAGCTGGACCTAGGGTCCACCAGGGCTTGGCCATCATGTCGGCTATGGCTCAATCACACTATCCGAGCGAGTGCCCGCACTTCCAGTTTGCTCCCGACTCCGGACGTATCGCTGCGTCGTATCGCTCGGCGACCAAATCGGCTGACGCGCGACGAGGCGCGGGGGATGACGGTGAACTTCGCCAAGCTGCTGGAGCTGCTGCGTGGGTCGCCGCTGATAAGCGAGGCGTGACGAGGTTGCAGCCGCACAGTTCACGACAGTCCGCGAAATGGGTGATGGGCGTCGACGGAAGGATCCGCCAGAAAGGGACTCAGGACTTTGGCGATGCCGTTTCCTGTTCGCCGCCGTCCTCGTGGCCGTGGTCGTCTTCTTCCTTCAGATGCCGGAAACTGCTGAACTGGAAACTACCAACCTGCCGATGCGAAGAGATCAGGAGTGATAAGCCTGCGCTCGGCGCCAGCGACTGTGATGAACAGACCGGCGAACATCAGCAGCAGCGACCAGTCGATCTCGGCGTAGACCCTTCACCCGTCGGGTCAGCAGCAGCAGGCCGCCGATGATGATCGCCGCTTTGGCCGGCACGACCCAGGCGAAAAACAATGCGATGCACGCGATTGGCCTCGACCTTCGGTGGCGGCGCTTCCAGTCGCAAGGCACCAGTGAACTCGGCGCGATAGAGCGCGATGAGCGCCATGGCGATGATCGGCCCGACCAGCGCGACCGGCCCCACCGCCAGGGCGAATTTGGTGTAGTGGATGTGAGAGAAGCTGCGGGTTGCCGGTGATCGTCGCGGTCGACCCGACATTCGACGCCATTGCCACGGCCAGTAAATATGGGCACCGGCCGGCGCCCCAGCGCGAGCGTCAACTCCAGCGCGAGCGTCAAACTCCAGCGCAAGCGGGGCCAGCACCCCAGACAGATCGGATCGTTCACCAGGAAGGCGGAGAAGACGCCGGAGGTCGCGACGATCGCGCCTGAAGGATTCGATCCAGGGTGCACAGCCGAAGTTCGCCCAGCGTCGTTGCGCAAATGCCCCGCCAGGGGGTGGGTGCCGGCGCCGAAACGCTCATCCTCCTCGAATGTGCGCCCAGTTGTGCGCCCCAGTGGGAATCAGCCGTTGGCGCAGGCCGCGAAATTAACGTAAGTCATTGATTATATTGGCGCGCCCGAAGAGATTCGAACTCCTGACCCCCAGATTCGTAGTTTGATGTTCGCTCGCCGCGGAAGAAATCACGTCACAGGAAGCAATGCCGCGGTCTCAGTCGGGGCCCAATCGATGAGGATTCTCTCAAAGGTTGCGAACAAACTGAGAAACAGAGATCGTTGGCGGCCCCTCGGGCCTGATTCGGCCTCACGAGGTCAGACCTTGCTTTAAATTCGACATCGGCCCCGGCGGCGATGGACAAATCTATGCCTCCAACGAATGTGAAACGACAATCTAAAACTCTAGCACAACGCTTTGAGCTCGAGGAAGCGTTTCTGTCGTCCCCTAATACCGCCACATTGAAGTCCGCTGTAATCCGCGCCGTCGATCGTCGCACCGGTGACCCGGTCGTTCTCAAATACTGGGAGAAGACGGGCACCGCTGTCGATGCAGATTTCAAAGAACTCTGGCGACATGAAATGCGGCAGAGCGAGAGAGTGCGTGCGTTCCCACGCGCGGATGAAGTCGTGGTGGAGGTCCTCGCTTCCGGAGAAAGCGATGATGCATTTTACATCACGATGCCGAGTGAACATTGCGCCCTTGGAATATGCGTCCCGTTTTGCTCGGCCCGATCATTGGCTTCGCGCCCTGCAGGGACCGCGACAACGTGTTCTCCTGTGGAAGAATTTACGCCGCCTCGCAGATGCCCTTGGAGCGGTGCACAGCCAAGGCTTGGTCCACGGTAGAATAGACGGTCGTGCGGTCTATTCTGCCGGCGCGGCGACCTCGGCGGACTTCCGCCTCGGCGGGTTCGAGTTTTGCCTGCGGGTCGCCGAGCTTGATAAGGCTCCCCTACGGGTCATCGCCAGAAGCCGCCCGGTCGGCTCCGTCATTTTTTCCTTCCTAGACGATTGGCGCGCTCTTGGCGGGGTCATCGCAGATCTCATAGGTCTGGATGCGGATAAGCTCGACGACGAGGAGGCTGGATTTGTCGAAGGGCGGCCGAAGATCGAGCTACGCGCCTCGGAAATCGACCTGGTACGGCTCCTTTTTCAACCAGAGCGCAATCGCGTCCTCGACGCCCAAACCGTAACGGGCCGAATCGACGCCGTTCTTAACGAATTGGACGCGGAGTCACTCGCCGACAACAGCCGGTTTGTCCTTGCCCTTCGGCTTGGACAAACAAGCCGGCTTTCGGCGACGCTGAACGGGGTCTCAGGCGACGCATTCGACACGGACGATGCCGAACCCCAGGTCGACTTCGTTCGAGCGGATCTGGAGACGGGAGCAAGTCTTGTTCGCACCGCAAGAGGCGATCTGCTGTTGACGACTGAAACCGTGGTCTATGATCTCCAACCGCTTCGTGTCGCTGGAGCTGACGAGACGTGGAACGTCGCGTCGTGCAACAACGCCCGTCTCAGAGACGAAGTTCATCTGGGGCGAAGGGAGATCGTCGCCGTCCCGGCACACAGGATCGAAATCGTTAGATTTGCTGCAGCCTCGGGTCGTTTGCACGAATTGCGCGCTGACGCGCTGGATTGGAGTGCGGCTTTCGACACGACGACGGCTGACGATCCTACCCTCGCCGTTCGCCGCGGCTTGCTCCTCGCGCAGATCGCCGAAGCGCTGTTCAAAGCCGCTGAAATAGCGCCTGTCGAGCTGATTAGCCAACGACGTCAGGGCGACAAGCGGATCGTTGAGGTTGCGGCAAGCGATTCCGAGCATCGCATGCGCTTGTCGCTGGCCATGCGCGTTGACGAACCGCATAAGCTCTTGCGACGACTTTTCGATCGAGAAGAAGCTGACGTCGATGCCGAATGGCAGCTGACCGAAGCCGCGGGGCTTGGCATGACGGTTCGAGCCGCCGCCGGCGTGCGGTTCATTCGCCCCATTCAGAAGAACAACCGACGGCTCTATGAATTCGAGGTTCTCGACGGCGTTGTGCCGCCAAACGCACAACTTCATTTGCGAAAGGTCGACGAGACCGGCACGGAACAAGTCCTTCGCCGACGCCTTCGCATGCTGACGACCCTCTCAACGCAGTCGGAACTTGCCCAAATGTTGGCCGACCCGCGGGGGAGATTACGCACCTATCAGGACGACCCGCTTGTCGAAGACGAGCTATTTCGCAAAGCTTGACGACTCGAAGCAGGATGCCCTGCGCTCGATTTGGTCGACGGGTCCAAGTCAGTTTGTGGTCGGACCACCCGGCGTCGGCAAGACCAGGCTGGTTACAGAGATCGTGCGCAGAGCTTTAGCGGGAGACGCCACGGTTCGACTCCTCTTGAGTTCCCAGGCGCATCAAGCGCTAGACCACCTGGCAGCCGCCGTTCAGGAGATGTTGAAAGAGGTGGGCCTAAGTGACGACGTCATTCTTGTTCGATCACGAGCAGACAGCGGCGCAGATCTTTCCGGCGCACAAACGCCCGATCGAGCGAAGGCCTATCTCAAGGAGCTCAAGGATAGTCCGCTGCATCGCCAGGCGCCACGCGCAATCCGCCAATCGTTGGACGAGATGACCACTGCAGCGGATGTGACGGGAAACTTGCGGGCGAAACTCCCGCTCGAGACATTGCGCCAACGGCGTTCGTTTGAAGCGCTCGTCCTGCAATCGGCCAACGTTCTATTCTCGACGACAAACTCTGCCGACCTCGCACGCCTGATCGAGGATGGCGCGCAGTTCGACTGGACAATCGTGGAAGAAGCGGCCAAGGCGACCGGGCCAGAACTTCTTGCTCCTCAGCTTCTTTCCATGCGGCGCCTTCTGATCGGCGACCACAACCAATTACCGCCCTTCGACACCGACCGGATCGCGGAATTCCTGGCGGACCAGACCAGGGTCAAACTTGCATTGGCAGAAAGCGATCCAGTCATTGGCAACATATTCCGTGACTTTGGATTGGATGATCTCAAAGAGGCTGTGGAGGACGACAGCGTATTGAGTGAAACATGTGCATCAGCACGCCGCATGTTGCTGCTGTTTGAGAGCCTAGTCACCAGCGAACTAGACCGGCAGAAGCGATCCGACCAACGCCGCTGTCGGGTGGCAACCGAGCTCCTACAGCAGCATCGCATGCATCCGGCAATCGCCACGGTGATTTCTGAGTGCTTCTATGACGGAACGCTGACGACGCCTGCCGAGCGTAAGGCCGAATTCGACAGCGAGCAACCACCCTTCACGATTACGGACGGCAGATTGCCCGCGTCGCCGATCGTCTTCGTTGACCTTCCGTATGTACAGCGTGAGGGCAGCGCCAGTGAGCAGCGTCCCACCTACCATAATCCGGCGGAGCTGAAGGCGGTGCTCTCTGTCCTCGGTATGCTGAACGCAGCTCCGAAAAAGCCGACCGAACCGCCAACGTTGGCCGTTCTCTCGCCCTACAACGAACAGGTGGAACGTCTGGGGCGGGCTATCGAGGACGGCCTGCAGAGCAGCCTCGCCAATATCGCTGGGTTTAAGCCAGGAACCAGCGCGTCGGGATTCGAAAGCACCGTTGACTCCTTTCAGGGCAGTGAAGCTGATGTTGTCGTCATCTCGCTCGTGCGAAACAATGATCACGTCGGACGCGCCGCGCTCGGCATCTTGCGTGATCGCCGGCGCATGAACGTACTTTTGAGTCGAGCGAAATGGAAGCTTGTCATTGTTGGCAGCATGGAATTCCTGCGCGTCCAGGGTCGACGATATCGCCGTCACCAGAAGGGCGATCGGGCGGTGCCTTCGTTTCTGGCGAAGATGTCGGAGGTGTTTGACCGATTGGCGGACGAGATGCTCGTCGATGGGAAAACGCCGAAATTCACGGCAGTATCATGGACCTCTCTCACGAACAGGTCGACGTCGTGAGTGGCAAGAACGCCGTGCGCGTCGCGGTGCCAGTCAAACTGGCACGGCTTAGAGTATGGGTTGACAAGGGACGCCATTGGAGCGGCGTTGACCGCCTCATCCTTTGGGCGCTCGCCGTCGAACCCTGCACGGCTGGCGAGGTTGCGAAGGTTGCACGGATCCCGGCGCGCCTCATTACTGAGATCATCTTGCGCATGATGCGGTTTGGCTGGGTCGAGCTTGCTGCTGCGCCGAAGGGCGCGTCATTCCGCGCCACAGAGGCTGGCCGTGAAGTCGTTGAAACATTCGAAACGCTGCCGCCCGTCACCCGCCGCATGCCGCGCAGGATTACTTTTGCGATGGAGCCGTTTGCATGGCGCGCATATGGTCTGAGGGATCTGAAGCCGTACCGCCCTACAGAGATCGAGACGATCGAAGGTGAACATGACGTACGCCGTATTGTCATCGATGCCGGCTGGGGACGCTTGTCAAGCCTCGATCTTTATACCGCAGCAGATCAGGTGTTGGCTGACGACGAAGACCTTTCCAGCGTCGACTATGCCGCATCTGACACGATCGATCAGTTTGCTTTATTCACCGTGATAGGCAACAGCATCA
>Ga0073928_10008616_pt1 | contig 12740 bp, 12 predicted proteins | sample PaiPotPPA55metaG_FD_76969 | JGI IMG/M metagenome (GOLD analysis project Ga0073928, IMG submission 76969) | Iron sulfur acid spring bacterial and archeal communities from Banff, Canada, to study Microbial Dark Matter (Phase II) - Paint Pots PPA... ...
GAGCGTCGCCACGGTCTTGGGTCCGATATCGAGGATCATGGCGTCCGCCGGCACGCGGTCGATGCCGACGATATCGCTCGGCGCGTTCGCCTTGAACTCGCGCGCCACCACGGCGTCCTGCGGCAGGATCAGCGCGCATCCCGCCGCTTTCGCCTGGGCGAGGATGCCGCGCGCGGTCGCCGCGAGGTCGCGCTCGCACAGCGACCGGCCGGTTTCGATCCCTTGGGCGAACAGCATCGTGTTGGCCATCGCGCCGCCGATCGCGAGCATGTCGACCTTGGGGACCAGGAAATTGAGGAGGTCGAGCTTGGTCGAAACCTTGGCGCCGCCGACTAGCGCCATCACCGGGCGCTTCGGCGTCTCCAGCGCCGCGGCGAGGGCTTCAAGCTCAGCTTGCATCAGCCGCCCCGCCGCCGACGGCAGCAGATGCGCCAGTGCCTCGGTCGAGGCATGGGCGCGGTGCGCCGCGGAAAACGCGTCGTTCACATAGAGATCGCCGAGGGCCGCGAGACGTTCTGCGAAGCCGCGGTCGTTGCTCTCCTCCTCGCGATGGAAGCGAAGATTCTCGAGCAACGCCACGCCGCTGAGCGCGAGGCCGCGCACCGTCCGCTCCGCCTCGGGCCCGACGCAATCGGCCGCGAAGGCCACTGGCTTGCCGCCGAGCGCCTTCGAGAGCGCCGCCGCCAGCGGTCGCAGCGAGAGCGCGGGGTCCGGGGCGCCCTTGGGCCGCCCGAAATGCGACAGCACCACGACGCGCGCGCCACCCTCGGTCAACTCGCGAATGGTGGGCGCGACGCGCTCGATACGCGTGGCATCGCCGAGCTTGCCGTCGGTGAGAGGCACGTTGAGATCGGCACGCAACAGCACCGTCTTGCCCTGGGGATCGATGTCGTCGAGTGTCAGGAACTTCGCCATGACGCGCCCTGGCTTGGCTCAGGCGTCGTTCGGGGGGACCCAGGGAATGCGGTGAACCTCGATTCCCTCGTCGGAGAGCGAGCGATGCTCTTCTTCGGTGGCGTCGCCATAAATGCCGCGCGGCGGCGCCTCGCCTTTGTGGATTTTGCGCGCTTCGTCCGCGAATTTGTCGCCGACATTGTCGCAGTTCGTCTCGACGTGGCGGCGCACCTGTTGCAGCAGGCGGCGCAATTGCGTGGGCGAGGGCTCCGAGCGCGTGCGCGCCAGGCGCGGCGCCATCGGCGCCTTCTCGATCTCGGTATCGCCGCATTGCGGGCAGGCGATCTCGCAGGCCCCGGCTTGGGCATCGTAGGTCGCGCCGTCACGGAACCACGCCTCGAATTCGTGGTCGGCACCGCAGCGCAGCGTGTAGAGGATCATGGGCGTCCTGGTTCCAGCGTATCGTCGTTAGATTGATATAAGTTAAAATGGTTTAGCAATCTAATGGTTACTCCGCGGCCAGCGGCTTGGTGCCGCGCAGAGCCGACGTAAACGACCGGTCGTGGGAGAGCGAGGGCACCTGCCGGCGTGCCTCCAGCACCTTGGCGGGATCGATCTCGGCGACGATCACGCCGACGCCGTCCCCCGCTTCCGCGAGAACGTCGCCCCAGGGCGCGACGATGAGCGAGTGACCATAGGTCTTGCGGCCCTTGGCGTGCTCGCCCCATTGCGCGGGGGCGAACACGAAACAGCCGGTCTCGATCGCCCGCGCCCGCATCAGCACATGCCAATGAGCGCGCCCCGTCGGTATGGTGAAGGCCGAGGGAATGGTCAGGAAATCGGCGCCAGCTTGAGCGAGCGCTCGATAGAGTTGCGGAAAGCGCAAATCATAGCAGACGGTCATGCCCAGCATGCCCCAGGGGAGCGGCGCCAGCACCGCCTCGCCGCCGGGGCGGAAGACCGCGGATTCGCGGTAACGCTCGCCATTGGGCAGGTCGACGTCGAACATGTGGATCTTGTCGTAGCGCTGAGCGATCTCGCCATCGGGCCGGATCAGGAAGGAACGGTTGGCAAGCGTTTCGGCGTCGATCCTCACCACCAGCGAGCCCAGCAGCAGGTGAGCGTCCAGCTCGCGGGCAAACTCGCGCGCCGCCGCCAGCATCGGGTGCTCCGCCTCCAGCCGCGCCTTGGCGAAGCGTTCGGCGCGCTCGGGCTCGATCATGTCGCTGACTTCCGGCGTCATGATGAGGTCGGCGCCTTGCTCGCGCGCGCGGCGCGCCAAGCCGCGCAGGCTCTCGATGTTCGGCGCAACGTCCCGCGCCGAATTGAGCTGCAGGCACGCCGCCTTGAAGCGCCCGGTCATGGCGCCGCGAGCCCGAACTTGGGATCGAGCTTTCCGGCGCGGTCCAACGCGTAGAGATCGTCGAAGCCGCCGATATGCTCGCCGTCGATGAAGATCTGCGGCACGCTGGTGCGGCCACCCGCGCGCGTCAGCATCTCGTCGCGCTTCGCGGTATCTTCCATGATGTCGATATTACTATAGGCGATGCCCTTGCGTTCCAGCAGGCTTTTCGCCCGCGCGCAATAGGGGCAGAACATCGTGCTGTAGATCTCGACGCGGGCCATGGCTTACTCCAAAACCGCCGCTGCCGTCCCCGACGGACGGCTCGACGAGCGAGCGCAAGAACCCCCTGACTTTCCGCGAGCGGCCGCCAATGTCAAGTGGCCCGCGGCACACTTCAATTCATGAGATTAACATGCGACAAAATTGCATTTCACTAGGCCGCACGCGTGCTGCGGCCTTTGGCTCGTCGGATTGGCCCGGCTTCCGATGACTCGCGCCCGAGCGCCACTCTCGCCGCTCCGGCAAGAAAGCCTGAGCGGTTGGTAGTACGCTCGTCGATGCGCTTGAGCAGTGACATCGGCAGCGTGACGTTAATGCGCACCGCCCGATCCGCTACATCCGGCATCGTTACCAGGAAGGCGACGGCATCGCGGTTCTGGCGCGCTGCCATGATCTCCGCGAGTGAGCGCGGGGTTGGGATCTGCTGACCGTCCTCGATCATGCCCTCGATGTGAAACGCGAGCGCCTCGGCCGCGAGCTGCCGCGCCTCATCGAGCGTCTTGCCCGCGGTAACGCAGCCCGGAAAGTCCGGGAACGATACGCCATAGTCGCTCTCAGCTTCTTTGTGGATCAAGGCGATATAGTCGGCCATCGGCTTCACCTCAGTTTGAGCCCGGCCTGCCGCTCGATGCTCTTGAGCGTGCCGATCGGCAGGTCGCGCTTCTGATGGGGGGCGGTAACACGGCCCGCTTTCGTTGGGTGCTTGAACTGAATGTGGCTGCCCTTCTGGGTTATCTTATGCCACCGGTCTGCCACCAGGGCTCTGATAACGTCCGCGCTTTTCATGTGTGTATTCGTACACACTGAGGGTAAACACTTCAATACCAAATGTGCATATAAGTATGTATTTTTTTGGTCCAGCCGGACCGGGCGAACACCCTCAGGCTTGGCCGCGAAGGCTCCGGGCGAGGGTCAGAACGTCGATGCGCTGGGCGCCGGCGCGGCGGAGCACGCGGGCGCATTCCTCGACGGTGGCGCCGGTGGTGAAGACGTCGTCGATGAGGACGATCTTGCGGCCCGCGACCACCCGTCCGGGCTTTAAGGCGAAGGCGCTCCGCACGTTGCGCCGGCGCCCCTCGGGCCCGAATTCCCCCTGGGACGGCGTCCGGCGCCGCCGCACAAGCCAGTCCGGCGCCACGGCGTCGGCGGTCCCGCGCGCGATTCGATGGGCCAGGACCGCGGACTGGTTGTAGCGACGCTTCAGAAGCCGCGTCCAATGCAGCGGGACGGGCATCAGCAGGTCCGCGTCGGCAAGCAGTCCGGCGCCCGCGCGCCGCATCCAGTCGGCGAAGGCAGGCGCACCGTGCAGGCGGTCGCCGTGCTTGAAGGCGAGCACGAGCCGGCGGCTGCCGTCGTCGTAGCGCAATGCCGATCGTGCGCGATCGTAGCTCGGCTGCTCGCGGGTGCAGGCGCCGCAAAGCGCGCCGGTCCCGAGCTCAAAGGCGAAGGGGAGGCCGCAGCAGGCACAGCAGGGATCGCCGAGGAAGGTGAGCCGGCGCCAGCAGTCGGCGCAGAGCGCGTGAGCCGCCGACACCTCCTCGCCACAGGCAAGGCAGCGCGGCGGCAGCAACAGGTCGAGGAGCGATGCGCCCAGACGCTTTAACGACTTTGTGGATCGGCCGGGCTCCCGAAAGCGCCGAGGCCAGCGGGCGGGGAAAGTCTTGATCACGCGAAAGCGTCACGGATTGCGCGACACCTGTCAAATCCGATACCGGCGCCGGCTCGTCGGCGCCGGCAGGGTCGACTTATAACTACCGGCGCCGGCTTGTCGGCGCCGGTCTGGGCGACTTATAACTCGCCATGGCCAGCGATCCGATCTTGGTGTTCGACCGGCTGGCGGTGCGTCGGCATCGCGCTCGAGCGGCGCGGCTTGGCCTTGCCGAGTTCCTGCAAGAGGAAGCCGCGGCGCGTCTGGCCGACCGGTTGGACGATGTAACGCGGCGCTTCCCGCGCGCGCTGATCGTGGGGGCGCGCGGCGGTGCCATGCGGCGTGCGCTCGGCGCTCGCGGCGGGATCGAGCTGCTGGTGGAGGTCGACGAAGCCCCGGCGTTTCTCGCCGGCGATGCGGCTGGTGTCGTTGCCGAAGCGGAGGCGGTGCCTTTTGCGGCCGGCGCCTTCGACCTCGTGCTCAGCCCGTTGTCGCTGCACTGGGCGAACGACCTGCCGGGCGCGCTGATCCAGCTACGGCGCGCGCTGAAGCCCGACGGGCTGTTGCTCGCGAGTCTACTCGGCGGCGAGACGCTGAGCGAGCTTGCGGAGAGTTTCCTGGCAGCGGAGCTCGCCGAGGAGGGCGGCGCCAGCCCTCGCGTTTCGCCGATGGCGGACCCCCGCGAGTTGGCTGGGCTGCTTCAACGCGCGGGCTTCGCGCTTCCGGTGGTGGACAGCGATCGCATGACGGCGACCTATCGCGACGCCTTCGCGTTGATGGCGGAGTTGCGCGCCATGGGCGAGACCAATGCCTTGCGCGAGCGGCGCCGTCACCCCTCTCGCCGCGGGACCTTGATGCGGATGGCGGCGATCTATCGCGAGCGCTTCGGCGCCGACGAGGGACGCATCCGCGCGACCTTCGATCTGGTGACGCTCACCGCATGGGCGCCGCATGAGAGCCAGCCCAAGCCATTGCGGCCGGGCAGGGCCATGGCGCGCCTGGCCGACGCGCTCGGCACCACCGAGCGGCCTGCCGGAGAGCAAGCCGGACGCTGAACGGCTCAGCACCGCGCATCCGCGTAGTCACGCCGCGAGCACGTGTCGAGGACACCCTCGAGGTCTCTGACCGGAGACCCCCACGGCATGATCTGAACTTCTTTGGGGCTGGTCGCCTCGGTGGCAGGTGCGATCTCGGCGCGTGCGTCATAGGGGCCCAGGGGCATGTCGCCGCGGCCTGGGAAGAACAGTAACCCCAGCATGAGCACCATGGCGATGCCCCAAGCCACGATCAGCTCGCGCCTCGCCAAGGATCTCCACTTCGTTTTGATACTCATGATCGTAAATCCCTACTCACTCTGCGCTCGGAGCATTCGCTCGATGCTCTCAAAGGACCGCGCGCGCCACCGCATTATTCCCAAGAGGAAACCGTAGGATAGAAGGAGCGATCGGGAATACCGCCGCACATTTCTTCACGGCTCAGTGAGCCAACCGGCGGTTTCAACCAGCGTTAAAGCCAATCCCGCAGCATCGCCACCAGCGGCTTATCGGCGGGCGGCATGGGAAAATCGTCAAGACGGGTGGCGCGCACCCATTTGAGCGCCTGCCCCTCGCGTGAAGTGACGGCGCCACTCCAGCGCCGGCACACATAGAGCGGCATCAGCAGATGAAATTCCTGGTAACGATGAGACGCGAATGTGAAGGGAGCAAGGCAGCTTTCGGTGACGTCGATGCCAAGCTCTTCCTTGAGCTCGCGGATGAGCGCCGTCTCCGGCGTCTCGCCGTCATTGACCTTGCCGCCGGGAAATTCCCACAATCCGGCCATCGCCTTGCCCGCCGGGCGTTGCGCCAGCAGAACGCGGCCGTCGACATCGACGAGCGCCACCGCGACGACGAGGACGACGGGAAGCGGCTCAGCTCCGGTAGCTGCCATTGATGTCGATGTAGCGATGCGTCAAATCGCAAGTCCAGATCGTCGCGCGGCCCTTGCCGAGGCCGAGTTCGATGGTGATCGCGATCTCGCGGCCTTTCATGTGCTCCGCGACGGGCGCCTCGTCATAGTCGGGCACCGGACCGCCCTTCTCGGCGATCTTGAGGCCGCCGACACTGATCTTGAGGCGGTCGCGATCCGCCTTCTCGCCGGCCTTGCCGATCGCCATCACGATCCGGCCCCAATTCGCATCGCTTGCCGCGAGCGCGGTCTTAACCAGCGGCGAGTTACCGATCGCGAGACCGATCCGCCGCGCCGAGCGGTCGGAGACGGCACCTTTCACGGTGATCGCGACGAATTTCTCGGCGCCTTCCCCGTCGCGCACGATCTGTTGGGCTAGATCGGTCAACACTGCCGCGAGCGCCGCCTTGAAGCCCTTGAGCCGCGGATCGCCGGCGCGTGCGACTTTTTTGTGAGCCGCCTTGGCGGTGGCGCAGAGCAGCACGGTGTCGCTGGTCGAGGTATCGCCGTCCACGGTGATGGAATTGAACGAGAGCTCGTTCGCCTCCTTCAGCATCGCTTGCAGCGCTGGTGCCGGAATTGCGGCGTCGGTGAAGACATAGGCGAGCATCGTCGCCATGTCCGGCGCGATCATGCCGGAGCCCTTGGCGAAGCCGTTGATGGTGACGGTGACGCCATCGATCTTCGCCTGGCGCGTCGCGCCTTTCGGGAAGGTGTCAGTGGTCATGATGGCGCGCGCGGCGTCGGGCCATGCCGCGTTGGCGACAGAGGCGATGGCGCTGGGCAAGCCGGCCAGAATCTTCTCGGCCGGCAGCTTCTCGCCGATGACGCCGGTCGAGGAGACATAGACCTCATGGGGCTTGCAGCCCAGGAGCTTCGCCGTCGTCCTCGCCGTCGCCGCCACGGTTTCGCGACCCAGGCGGCCGGTGAAGACGTTGGAATTGCCGGAGTTCGCGATGATGGCGCGCGCGCTCTTGTGGCTCAGGCACTTGCGACACCAGTTGACCGGCGCGCCGGCGGTCAGCGAGCGCGTGAAGACGGCGGCGATCGTCGTGCCGGGATCGAGCACCGCCACCATGAGGTCATGGCGGCCCTGGTAACGGATGCCGCAAGCGGCGCTCGCCAGCCGGACACCTGAGATCGGCGGCATCACGGGAAAGCCGGCCGGTGCCAGCGGCGAGAGCGTCGGCATTGTCGGTCCCGCTTTCAGGGCTTGGGCGGAGTCGGCACCAGCTTGGGACCGGGAGCCGGTGTTGGCGTCGGTTTTGGTGCCGGCGTCGCCGTCAGCTTGGAGCCGTCCATGTTGAATTCCTCGATCTTGGCCGTGGTGCGCAGCTCCTTCACCTTCGTCTCGATCAGCTCGCGCTGGATCAGCTGGAAGACCTGCTGCTTTGCCTGCTCAAGGGTTGGCACCGGCTTGGTGCGGCGATCCTCCAATTTGATGACGTGATAGCCGAACTGCGTCTTGATCGGCGTGTCGGTGTATTGGCCCTTTTGTAGCTTGAAGGCGGCGGCGGCGAATTCCGGGACCATCTCTTCCTTGGTAAACCAACCGAGATCGCCGCCGCTCGCCTTAGTGCCGGGGTCCTCGCTCTTCGCCTTCGCCTCCTCGGCGAAATCCTTGCCCGCCTTGAGATCGGCGATGACCGCCTTGGCGTCGTCCTCGGTCTTGAGCAGAATGTGACGGGCGTTCACCTCCTCCTCCGGCTTCACCTCCTTCACGAATTTCTCATAGCGCTGCTTGATCTTTTCTTGCGTGATCTGCGCGCGCAGATAGCGCGTGATGTAGACGCGCGCCACGATCTGGTCTTGCGCGAGCGCCAATTGCCGCCTCACCTCGGGATCGTCCGCGAGTCTCGCTTTTTTCCCCGCCTGGCTCACCAGCAGGTTGTTGACGACCTCATTGAGGAGCGGTTTGTAGATTTGCTCGATCGGCATTTTCTGCGCCTGGGCTGGTAGCGCTTGGCGTGCCGCCAGCACGTCGGAGCGATGAATCTCGGCGCCATTGACCCGAGCCACCACCGGGTCCTGCGGCGGCGCCGGGGTCTGGGCGATGGCGGGGGTAGCGACGAGCAGCGCGGCGACAAGCGCGAGTAGAGAGCGGACGGTCATAAGAGGGGTGTTCCTCGAGAGGAAATGATCATACGAGCCGGGGTTGCGGACCCACGGGCCGCGCACTTCTGGCATATTAAGAACCCGCCGACAAGAGAGGCCGGCGCGCGCCTCCCAAAGGGGTACGCGAACTCCCGGCAATCGGCTGTAAACGCAGGAATTGTTTCCGCTGCGAATTGACAGCGGCCGCATCTCCCCCTATCTGAGAGCAGTCGCTTCGGCGCTCCTCCACCGCTCACACCCTGCTTTCCGAGGTCCTTGATGATTGGCGCGCTCGCCCGGCGATTTTTTGGCTCTGCGAACGATCGCTACATCAAGAGCTTGCAGCCAATCGTCGATGCCGTGAACGCGCTCGAGGGCGCGCTCGAAAAACTCACCCCCGAGGAGCTCGCTCAGCGCACCGTTTGGCTCAAGGGCCGTCTCGCCGAGGGGGAGGATCTCGACGACATCCTAGTCGACGCCTTCGCGACCGTCCGTGAGGCCTCTAAGCGCACCTTGGGCCAGCGCCATTTCGACGTCCAGCTGATGGGCGGCATCGTGCTCCATCGCGGCACGATCGCGGAGATGAAGACCGGCGAAGGCAAGACGCTGGTCGCGACGCTCGCGGTCTACCTGAATGCGCTGGAAGGAAAGGGCGTCCACGTCGTCACCGTCAACGACTATCTGGCCAAGCGCGACGCCGAGTGGATGGGCCAGATCTACACCTTTCTCGGACTCAAGGTCGGCTGCATCGTCCACGACCTCGACGACGCCCAGCGCCGCGAGGCCTATGCCGCCGATGTGACCTACGGCACCAACCACGAGTTCGGCTTCGACTATCTGCGCGACAACATGAAGTTCCGCTTGACCGACATGGTGCAGCGGCCGTTCAGCTACGCGATCGTCGACGAGGTGGATTCCATCCTGATCGACGAGGCGCGCACGCCGCTCATCATCTCGGGCCCGACCGAGGATAGCTCCGAGCTCTACCGCAGCGCCGACGCGCTGATCCCCGCCCTGCTGCCCGAGGATTTCGAGAAGGACGAGAAGCAGCGCACGGTCACGCTCACCGAATCCGGGGTCGAGCGCATTGAGCGCATGTTGCGCGACAGGGGCCTCATGAAGGAAGGCTCGCTCTACGACATCCACAACATCGCCCTCGTCCATCATGTGAACCAGGCGCTGCGCGCCCACAAGAACTTCGCGGCCGACACCGACTACATCGTCAAGGACGGCAAGGTCATCATCATCGACGAGTTCACCGGTCGCATGATGGAGGGCAGGCGCTACTCCGATGGTCTGCACCAGGCGCTCGAGGCCAAGGAGAATGTCGAGATCCAGACCGAAAACCAGACCCTGGCCTCGATCACCTATCAGAACTACTTCCGCCTATTCCCGAAGCTCGCGGGCATGACGGGAACCGCGATGACCGAGGCGAGCGAGTTCGCCGACATCTACAAGCTGGAGGTGATCGAGGTTCCGACCAACGTGAACGTGATCCGGATCGACAACGACGATGAGGTCTATCGCACGATCCGCGAAAAGTACGAGGCGATCCTGGTGCAGGTGCAGGAGTGTCATGCGCGCCAGCAGCCGGTGCTGGTCGGCACTGTCAGCATCGACAAGTCGGAAGCGCTCGCCGAGCTTTTCAAGCAGCGCAAGCTTCCGCACAACGTGCTGAACGCCCGTTACCACGAGCAGGAAGCCTACATCATCGCGCAGGCGGGCCGGCCCGGCGCGGTCACCATCGCCACCAACATGGCGGGTCGCGGCACCGACATCCAGCTCGGCGGCAATCTCGACATGCGGCTCAGGCAGGAGGCGGCCGCCATCGCGGACCCGGTGGAGCGCGAGCGGCGCGCGAGCGCGATCCGCGGCGAGGTGGAGGCCGCGCGCGAGGTGGTGCGCAAGGCGGGTGGCCTCTTCGTCATCGGCAGCGAACGGCACGAGAGCCGGCGCATCGACAATCAGCTCCGCGGTCGTTCCGGCCGCCAAGGCGATCCCGGCGGTTCCAAATTCTTCGTCTCGCTGGAAGACGATCTGATGCGCATCTTCGGCTCCGAGCGCATGGATGGCATGCTCCAGCGGCTCGGTCTCAAGGAAGGCGAGGCGATCATCCACGCCTGGATCAACAAGGCGCTCGAGAAAGCGCAGCAAAAGGTCGAGGCGCGCAATTTCGAGAGCCGCAAATATGTCCTCAAATTTGACGACGTCATGAACGATCAGCGCAAAGTCGTCTACGAGCAGCGCAAGGAGATCATGGCCGCGCCGGACGTGGCGCAGATGGTCGCGGATATGCGCCACGAGGTGATCGAGACCCTGGTGGCGCGGTGTATTCCCGAGAATGCGCTCCCCGACCAGTGGGAGGTGCCGTCGTTGCACGAAGAATGCCGGCGCCTGCTCAATCTCGATCTGCCGCTCGCCGACTGGGCGAAGGAAGAGGGCATCGCCGATGCTGAGATCCGCGAGCGCGTCACCAAGGAAGCCGACGACAAGATGGCGGCGAAGGCCGCGATGTTCGGGCCCGACGTGATGCGCATGGCCGAGAAGACCCTGCTGCTGCAGATCCTCGACGATGCCTGGAAGAACCACCTGCTGACCCTCGACCATTTGAAGCAGGGCATCAACCTGCGCGCCTACGCGCAGCGCGATCCGCTCAACGAATACAAGCGCGAGGCGTTCGACCTCTTTGAGAAGATGCTGGCGCATCTGCGCGATAGCGTCACCGGCGTGCTCTCCCACGTCGAGCTCAGGATGCAGCGCGCCGACGAGGTGCCGCAGCCGCAAGCGCCTCGGCAGATGCGCGAGACCCGCGAAGAGCCGGCGCTCGCCGCTGCATCCGCCGGGGACGGCGGCGCGCAAGCAGCGGAGCGCTCGGTGGCGCTCGGCAATCCCTGGGCCAAGACGCCGCGTAACTCGCCCTGTCCCTGCGGTTCCGGGAAGAAATACAAGCACTGCCACGGCCGGCTTTAGCCGGCGTGCGGTCGATCGGCCGCGGGCAGAGACCCCCTTGCGCCCGGGTGGCGGCCGCCCATTTCTCATTACACGCATTTAATCCGCGTGAAGGAGGGGCGTAACCTGCGCCGCCTTATCTCTCAGTTCGACTAGCGAGCGGCATCCCGTTCCGGCCCGCTCGCCGCGGCAGACCCTGTTTCAGAGAGGAAGACCCATGCTTCGACAAGATCCCGCTCGTTCACAATCGGCGTGGCGCGTCGGCCGGCTCGGCGCGGCGGCATTCGCCGCCAGTCTCGGCTTCGCGCTGGTGCTCGGGCCCTTTGCCTACGCCGACGACACGAGCTCCGCCGCCCTCGTTCAGCTCCCGAGCTTCGCGCCGGTCATCAAGAAAGTGGTTCCGGCGGTCGTGAACATTTCGGTGCAGGAGCGCGCAACCGGCGACCAGCCTGCCGACGATGCGTCGCCGGGCGATTTCCAGACCGCGCCGCACGGCACACCCTTCGATCAGTTGCTGCGCCGCTTTTTCGAGGAGCAGGGCATCAACCCCGATCGCACCCCGCAACAGCATGTCCAGCGCACCGCGCTCGGCTCGGGCTTTATCATTGATCCCTCCGGCTACATCGTCACCAACAACCACGTGGTCGGAGACGCCGAGAAGGTGACGGTGATCTTCCAGGACGACAGCAAGCATCCTGCCAAGATCATCGGCAAGGACACCAAGACCGATCTCGCCCTCCTCAAGATCGATACCGCTCAACCGCTGCCCTATGTGAGCTGGGGTGACAGCAACACGATGCAGGTCGGCGACTGGGTGGTCGCGGTCGGCAATCCCTTCGGTCTCGGCGGCACCGTCAGCGCCGGCATCGTCTCGGCGCGCGGGCGCGACATTCATTCTGGGCCCTATGACGACTACCTGCAGATCGACGCGCCGATCAACCGCGGCAATTCCGGCGGCCCGACCTTCAACCTGCAGGGTCAAGTGATCGGCATCAACACCGCGATCTATTCCCCCAATGGCGGTAGCGTGGGCATTGGCTTTGCCATTCCCTCGAGTCTGGCGCGGCCGGTGATCGAGGAACTCAAGGCAAAGGGCAAGGTGAGCCGCGGCTGGCTCGGTGTGCAAATCCAGGAAGTGACGCCCGCAATCGCTCATGGCCTCGGCCTCGCGAGCGACCATGGCGCGCTCATCGCCGACGTCACCAAGAACAGCCCTGCTGCCAAGGCAGGGTTCGAGCAGGGCGACGTCATCCTGAGCTTCCAGGGCCACGAGATCGTGAAACTGCGCGATCTGCCGATCATGGTGGCGCAGACTCCGGTCGGCGCGACTGCCAAGGTCCAGCTCTGGCGCAAGGGCAAGCAATTGACGCTCGACGCCGCCATCGCCGAACAGCCCGAAAATCTGCAACTGTCGTCCGCGGGTGGCGGCAATGGCGGAGGCGAACAGCCGGCGACGCCTCAGCACGCCAGCGCCTTGGGCCTGAAGCTCGGCCCGCTGACGCCGGAGCTTCGCAAGCAATTGCGGGTGCCGGCGACGATCAAGGGGGTGGTGATCACGCGGATCGAGGATTCGAGCCCGCTCGC
>Ga0073928_10008617_pt1 | contig 12737 bp, 12 predicted proteins | sample PaiPotPPA55metaG_FD_76969 | JGI IMG/M metagenome (GOLD analysis project Ga0073928, IMG submission 76969) | Iron sulfur acid spring bacterial and archeal communities from Banff, Canada, to study Microbial Dark Matter (Phase II) - Paint Pots PPA... ...
CGCCGCGCAAACGGTAGATGCGACTGTCGCCAACGTGCGCGATGCTCACGCGCACTTCGTCCACGAACCATGCGGCCACAACCGTTGCGCCCATGCCCCGTTTATGTGCGCTGCACTGTGCCGCCGCATACACCACGCGGTTCGCGACACGTATCGCGCTGGCTAACCTATTCGAAATCTCCGACATTCCGTCCAGATGTTCGCCAATCAAGGGCAATCCAGGATTTGAAGTCGCCTCTCGGCAGTGCCTTAGAACCGCCTCGCTGGCCAGCTTGCTTGCTACTTCACCTGCCGCAAGGCCGCCCATTCCATCCGACAGCACGAACAGATTCAGCTCCGGAGCGAGCGCGAAGCTGTCTTCGTTATTTTCGCGAGCGCGTCCCATATCACTGCGCGCTCCGAACTCAATCTCCATCGCCGGTAGCTCCTGAACGTATTTTAGCGTCAATGTTTCGCGCTCTTGCCCGCTAGCGGAAGTGGCACCGCGCGCACGTTGGAAAAGCCTTTCGCTTCGAGTTGCTGCATCGCACCCGCAATTTTATCGCTCAAGTAGGGCCCGCTATAAACTACGTAGAAATCTCCGTTATCCCCGTGCTTGGCAAGCACGGCCGCCGGCAGACCTAGCGCCACAATTTTCTTCTCTGCTTCGTGCGCGCGATCTTCTCGCTGAAACCGCCCCACCCATAGATAGGAAGCTCCGGGCGCGGCCGGGGTTGAAGCCGCTGTCGCCGCCGGAGTCGAAGCAGCATCTTCGGCCTGGACTGCTTTCTGCGCGACTGGCTTCTTTCCTCCATTTCTCGCGGCGTCCGCTCGAAGCGTTGCGGCCGCTGCATCCGAAGACGGCCTCTTAACCGGTCCCCTTTTCATAGGTGGAAAAACTTCATGTGGTTCAGTTTCAGATTTTGGCGCAGGACTCGCATTACTCTTCGCGATCTCAGGTTTGAAATTTGTGTAAGGCGCGACCCTACGTTCGCTGCCAGGGTCGGCAGTTGGCGTTGCCTCAGGGGGCGCTGCGTCTGCTGGTTTCACTCTTGAAACAGCCACCGAACTTTTCGACGGCGAGCCTAAGTACGCAAAGTCCGGTGGCACGGGTGCGGGAAGTTCCGCAGGCGGTGGAATCATTTCCGCAGCCGCGTTTTTCTTAGCGATGCCGTTCAGCACCCCCCACGCGCCTAAGACCATCAGCGCACCCAACAGGACCCAAACAATCGCCGGAATCGCTCTGCGCGGTGTCGCCGCCAGCATCAGGGAAGGCGTCGTGGTCCGTGCAGTCGCAGGCGCGCTTACCACTGTTTGAGCATTCGCCGCTCCGACCGGGGCCGCAGCACCAGCTAAATTCTGCTCCGCCGAACCGTTCAGCGCGTTTTCCAGTTGCGCAATCGACTGAAATCGATTCGCAGGATTTTTCAACAGACATTTCAAAATCGCGCGCTCAATGTATGCGGGAATCGCCGGATCGATTTGATGGGGAGGAACCGCTTCCTCTTGCATCTGCTTCAGCGCAACTGCCACCGGGTTGTCAGCCTGAAATGCGGGCGAACCCGTGAACATTTCGTACAAAATTAGTCCCAGCGAATAAATATCCGTGCGGTAATCCACCGCCTTGCCGCCAACTTGCTCCGGCGCCATGTACTGGGGCGTTCCCACTAGTGAACCGGTTATGCGCGTCACCGCTGCCATGGAACGCGCGATTCCGAAATCCATAATTTTCACGTTTCCATTCGCGTCCACCATGATGTTTTCCGGCTTCAAATCCCGGTGAACGATCCCTTGCGCGTGCGCTTCCTTCAATCCGGAGCAAATTTGCAATGCCAGATTCACGGCCTTGCGCTGAGGGAGTCCGCCAAATCGGTTCAGCACCGAGCGCAGGCTCTCACCTTCCACAAACTCCATGGAGGTGTAAGCAATGCCTCCCACGCGATTGAACTCATGCATGCGGCAAACGTTTTTGTGTGTGATCTTGCGCGCAAAAAGGAGCTCGTTCTTAAACCGCTCCATCATCGCCTGATCCGAAGCGATTTCCGGTTTCAACAATTTCAGCGCGACAGTTTCGCCGGTCTCGCGATCGCGCGCTTTGTACACGTTTCCCATGCTCCCATGTCCCGCTTCGCCCAAAATGTCATAGCGTCGGCTAAGCGCGGCAAGAGCGGTGGAGCTAAGGTTTGCAATTTGGAACGGTGTCACGGGCGCGACAACAGTTTCCGCGAAATGATTCTCGGGGCCGTCGCTCAACAGAACAGTATCGTGACTTCCCTTCGAGCGCTCGGAATCGTGCGACGAAGGCACACCTACGCCTGGCACACTTCTACCCGGGTTGGTCGGCTGGCCCATGACGCTGCTGTTTGAATCATAAAAGAGCCGCGGGATGAACTTCTATGTCTAGCGCGGAACGTGTAAGGAAAGAGTATCTAGTACTATATTGGCCACAACCGCGAGTGCACGGTGGGACCTGAACGCCAGCGTCACGCAGGCTTGCGTTCGAGAGATCCGCGGTCCCATTTCGCACTTATGGCGGCAGCTTCGTAGGTGCTTTGGCAAAAATCGAGCAGTGCCGCTCTCGGATCACTCGCCGCCCGCACCTCGTCGTACGAAAGCAAAAACTCGCCTAGTTTTGTGTCGTAAAACGCCTTCCCGGGACGCACGGCGCTCTCGCGAAATCCGGGCGGCTCCGGTGCGCAATAAGAATAAAACATCGGACTCGTCACATCGCCTCCGCCCGGCCACCATCCAACACTCTGCACCTCGTGCGAGTACGCTTCCTTTGTAATCTTGTCCGCTCCGGGACGCTCGGGCGCGCGCCGGCCCGAGAAACGCGACGCCGCCATGTCGAAGCTCCCCCAGAAAAAATGCACCGGACTCGCCTTGCCAATAAAACGCCCGCGAAACTCCTTGAATATCTTATCCACGGTCACCAAAATTCGCCAACACCGATTGGCGTAAGCGGGATCATATCGGGCATGAGTAACGTCCTGGTCGAACCGTATCGGATTCGGTATCTCCACCGGCATCGGCCAGATTTTTATACCGAGTCCCAGCGAGCGCAGCATCTCCATGAACTCGCGATAAAATCCAGCCACCGTGCGATGGTAAAGCGCGATCGTGCGAGATGCGCCGTCACTAGTCTTTATATCCAGCCGGTGATCGATAAAATCGAAACTAATCTCAAAACTTCCGGTGGGGCAGGGAATCGACGAGGTAGTCAGCCCCCGCGCGGAAACGTACAGGGGCACTTCCCACCAGTGATTGATCAGTGGACTCTGCGCCAGCCGCACTTTTCCAACGATCTGCGTCCACATGTGCAGCGTGGCGCAGGTATCTTTCCACTCCACGAACGGGAGCGCCGGCCACGCCTGCTCTTTATCCGACATTTTGTCGTTCCTCTATCTCACCAGCGGCATCAAGAAAATATTGTAAGCCGCGCGCGCACAGTTCGTATGATAGAACGAATCGCATGACGCTCGCGCGCCCTAAAATTCGCATTCGCCGCCTCCGGCGCAGCGAGCTGCCTATCGATACCGTCGAGCTCGCGCGCTTCCTTATTGGCAAAACCCTGGTGCACGACTTGTCGCCTGTTCGCCTTAGCGGACGCATTGTCGAAACCGAAGCTTACCTGGTCGGCGACGCGGCCTGCCACGCGTTTCGCGGAGGGACACCTCGCAATCGCTCGCTTTTTCGCGAGCGCGGGCACGCCTATGTTTATTTTATTTATGGCAATCACTACATGCTCAACGTTTCGGGCCCGACCGAAGGCATTGGAGAGGGAATTCTTTTGCGCGCTCTCGAACCGCTCAAAGGCATCGAGTGGATGCAGCGCCACCGTTCCATTAAAGGCGGGCACGCGAGATCGGCCAAAAAATCCCCAGCACCCTTGACGGAACTTTCGCGCGGCCCCGGACGACTCGCCGCGGCGTTGCGCATCACCCGCAGGCTGGATGGGCTCGACCTGTGCGCCCCAGGCCCGCTGTGGCTCGGCACCGCCACAAGGCCTACGGGAGATATTGGCGTCAGCGTGCGCATCGGAATCAGGCATGAGGCTCAACGACTTCTCCGTTTTTTTGAGCGTGGCAACCCATTTGTCAGCGGCCCGCGCCGCCTCAATTCGTGAATACTGCCGGGTAAGATTTACCATCGACTGCCTCGAATCGCCATTAGATTTCACTGTAGCCTCGGGGTCTTTAGCCTGGCATCTTTTTGTAGATTCTGTTTTGTGTGGTCGTCCGACCGCGCGATCTTCGCGGAGGCTTGGAGAGATCGGCTGTGTCTTTTTCACACCTCATGGCCCGCGCCACCCAGAATTACCTGTTTTCAACTGCCACCTTGAAATTCCGTTTGCCAAAAACATTAGCACACCGCGAAGTGAATAATGTCCCGACCTTACGGTGGGCAAAAGTAGCCAGGATTTGCCCTCTGCAAGAAGTGGACCTATGCTGCGGGCGCAAGGGGTGACGGCCGATGACGGAACCAAATGCGACGGAACCAAGCAGGTCGCCGCAAAAATCTCACGTGGTGCGCACAATATTTTGGGAGCCGAACGGGATTCGTGCGGGATGGCGATTCTTGATTTTTGTCGCGCTCTTCATGGGGATGCAATTTGTCGTGCAATTTATTCTTGGGAAAATCCCGGCGTTCATCGCGCTGGGGAACCAAGCGCAAAGTGGCACTATTACTCCCGCCTTCGGGTTCATTGCCGAATTTACGCAGACGGTCCTAGCCTTCCTGGCAGCGTTCATCATGAGCCGGATTGAAAAACGTTCCTGGTTCAGTTATGGCATTCCACTGGAAGGAGCGTTTGGAAAATTATTTTGGCGAGGAATTGTTTGGGGCCTCGCGCTGGTGTCCGCTGAAATTCTATTGATGTACGCCCTGGGAGGATTTTCGTTTGGCGGCCTCGCCCTATCAGGTATTGCGATTGTGAAGTATGCGGCGATTTGGGGATTCATATTTTTGCTGGTGGGGATTTCGGAAGAATTTTTGTATCGCGGCTACACGCTATTCACGCTCGCCACAGGGATGGGGTTTTGGCCAGCGGCCATTCTGTTGTCCTTGCTCTTTGGCGCGGTGCATCTTTCCAATTCAGGCGAGGATTGGATTGGCGCATTGTCCGTGGTGCTTTTCGCGCTGTTTGCATGCTTTGCGCTGCGGCGTACTGGAAATCTTTGGTTCGCGATCGGACTGCACGCGGCGGGAGATTTTGCGGAGACTTTTATTTATTCCGTCCCCGACAGCGGCATGATAGCGACCGGGCATCTGCTCAATTCAAGCTGTCACGGGCCGCGCTGGCTGACCGGAGGGTCAGTGGGGCCGGAAGGCAGCGCGTTGGATTTCGTTTGCACGCTGCTTGCGCTTGCGCTTTTCTCCCGGCTATATCCCGCGAAGAAAACGGAATCTGTTCAAATTGCACCAGCGCAATAAGCAGGTCCTTTCTAGGCGAGACCGCCGAATGTGGAAACGCTTCAATTCGGTGCGAGATTTATCCGGTAAGAAGTTCAACTGGCAATCTGGCCATCGACTTCACCCGGGGTTGCGCATGGCGGCTTCGGCGCCCAGGGTTCTCTCTAAGCCGCGTCTGGTGGTCACTTTTGTAAAGTCAAGCTCAAACCTGCTATCCTGAACTCGCGTAGCCGAGCCTTCTTGCGTTACTTCGGGGCGGCTGACCGCATCAAACTAGCATGCCAAGGCGAAAACAAAACTCCGCGCTAGCCCGCTTGATGCAAACTTCGACTGCTGCTGGATTTCGCAAAGCTTACGAAACGGTACAAGTTGATCCCCAAAAATTCCTGAAGCACATCAAGCGCGCGCACAAGCTGCCGATTGAGTCCTGGCGCGACATGTTTTATCTCGGCGAAGAAGTGGTAACGCCGATCGCCAACCGCATCATCAAGTCATCCACGAGGACTGCAACTCTGGAGGGCTTCGGTTTGGGAATGGGCGGGATGCTGACGATTATTCCGGACGCAGGAATTCTTTCGGCCATCACGATTCGGATGCTGCAGAAATTAAGCTTGGTTTACGGATTCGAATATTCCACCGAAGACGAAGTCAGCGAGCTGTGGATAGCCGCAGCTAGCGCGGCCGGACTCGACTTGGGACGCGATTTTGTGGAGAAGCAAGCGATCGAGCGTCTAGTGCCTCGAATAATTGACCGCATCGCCGTCAAAGTCGGCGCGGAAGTGGCGGAAAAATGGTCGGGCAGGCTGATTCCAGTTCTTAGCGCCGGGTTCGGCGGCACATTGAATTATTATTTCGTCCGCTCCTGGGGACGCCGCGCGCAGAAACATCTGCTCGAACGCCATCGCCATGTTCGCTCGCAGCGGCTGATCGAGGCGCGAGCAGTCCCGTCTTCGGGCCGCACGCAACTCCATCCCGCGCGATAGATTTCGCATCTAGGCCGCTGGTAGCGCAGAAACCGCACAAATGTAGGCGAGCACGAAGCGCTTCACGATGTCTCCTGTAAATTCTCAGCGCTCATTTGGTTTCCAGCGGATGCTTCGCCTTCTCGTAAAATTCGTTCTGCAGCTTTAGGCTTTGGTCGTCGGCTTTCACCGCGCGCAGTGCGGTCACGAGTTGGCTGGTCCATTCCTTCATGTCAAATTCGCCGAGGGCTTTGGTGGCGAGCCCGCCTTCGCCCGCATAGTGATTTGGAAAACGCGCGTACCACCAGATTCCCGTGTAGAGCGTATCGGGCAGGTTCAGGCGCCTTTGGTCCGCGCCAGATTCTACTTTTGCGCGATCCAAGTGAACCAGATCTGGCCGCGAGACCATGAGGTGAGACGTTTCCGTTTCGCCGGCGTGCAGGTCGGCAGGATTTTTCACCGAAGGACGCCCGGGCTGGTTCAAATGTTCCGGCAGCGGGAAGACATAAACCACGTAATCGTGCGGGGTGGCAAGTTGCGTTTGCGCAAAGTAGGGAAGCAGCTCCTCGTTTCCTCCATGGCCATTCGCGATCACGATTTTCTTGCAGCCGTTTCGCGCCATCTCGTCTGTGGTTTCCTGCAGAAGCTGCAACTGGATTTTCGCGCTGTAAGCTACGGTACCGGGCTCATGCCGTGCTTCGAAAATTTGTCCGAAATAATATTCAGGGAAAACGACTGCAAATTCCTGCTGCGCCGCGGCGACCGAGATGTATCTGATCGTAAGCAGATCAGTTCCGAGAGGAAGGTGTGGTCCATGCTTCTCCAGGATGCCGATCGGCAGGATGCAAGCCCCTTGCGATTGTTGGATTGCTTTCACAAAGTCGGCGGTTGTCAACTCTTCCCATTTCACTAATGGCGGCGTTTGCGCGAAGAGAGATGTCCGCGCCAGCGCCAACATGAAAAACAAAAATACCTGCGGAAAAATCTTGCGGATTCCTGTCATTCTTAGTCGAATCATTGCATCCACTCCGCTCCTGTGATCTGTTCCCGAGTCAAGCGCGCCGCGAAAGTATCATATGAGACAAAGAATTTACATCGGCCTCGCCCGGCCGCAAGGTACCATACCGTGCGCTTGTGTGGCGCAACCCGCGCCTTAGCTACCGAAGCAGGAGGAGCAAACCAGAATTGCATCGATTACGCGGCATCACAACGCTGTTGTGCGCCCGATGGCCGATTCTTATCCTAGCTGTCATAGCGATTGTCATCCCGGCTGCTACACCAGCCCAAAATCCCTCTTCGACCGACAACGAAATCTCGGGAAAGGTCGATTCTTATGTAACCTCGGAAATGCGCGCGGAGAAAATTCCCGGGCTCGCGCTTGCCATCGTTCGTGATGGAAAGATCGTAAAGGCGCAGGGTTATGGACTCGCGAACGTCGAGCTCGACGTACCCGTAAAGCCGGAAACGATATTTCAGACTGGCTCGCTGGGGAAACAGTTCACCGCTACTGCGGTGATAATGCTGGTCGAAGATGGCAAAATCCACCTCGACGACCCCATCGGAAAATATCTTCCCGGCTCGCCTTCGACGTGGAACGGCATCACCGTCGGAAATCTTCTGGCGCACACTTCCGGTATTCCGGATTACGAATCGGATTCACTCACGAAAAAGGGCGCAGCGTTCATTAACCTTCGCAACGATTACACCGAAGATGACCTCTTCACGAAATTCAGTGGCTTGCCGCTCGATTTTCCGCCAGGGTCGAAATGGAGCTATAGCAATAGCGGTTACGTTCTTCTTGGGATCCTCATCCATAAAGTAACCGGGCAGTTTTATGGGGACGTGCTGCAAGAGCGAATTTTTCGGCCGCTCGGCATGGTGTCCACCCGCATTATCAGCGAGTCCGACATCATTCCGAATCGCGCGGCGGGCTATCGCCTGGTTAATGGAGAGATCAAAAACCAGGAATGGGTTTCGCCTACGCTCAACACTACCGCAGACGGCGCGCTATACACCAACGTGCTCGACATGGCGAAATGGGACGCCGCGCTCTATACCGAAAAGCTGCTGAAGAAGGGAAGTCTCGATCAGATGTGGTCGCCGGTTCGTCTGAACGACGGGAAAACAGCTCCGTATGGATTCGGTTGGGGGGTCACGCAGGTAAATCGCCACCGGCTGATCGAGCATGGCGGAGCCTGGCAGGGTTTTACTACTCAAGTCTCACGCTACGTGGATGAAAAATTTACCGTCGTGGTACTAACCAATCTCGATTCCGAACATTCACAGCCGGATAAAATCGCGCACAGCGTAGCTGCTCTTTACAATCCAGCTCTGATGCCGACCCCGGAAAAGACCCACTAAAGCGTATTGTGATTCAGGCGGGGTCTCAAATGGCTGTTCGCGCCAAAATCTCGGCGTGGCAAGGCGTCTTGCGTCAGCTTTGTCCGCGCTGTCGCCTCGGCAAAATCTATCCCACTTCCATTTTTCGCGCCTTGTCAAAAATGAACGATAAATGCGGGGTTTGCCATCTATGGTTTGAACGCGAAGAAGGCTATTTTCTTGGCGCAATGATCGTTGATTATGCGTTGGCGATGTTAACGACCACGATCATCGGCGCAATCCTCTGGAGTTTCACGCATTGGTCTTTTGAAAAAATCTGCATCGTGGCGATTGTATTATTCCTTCCAGCGGTTCCGCTTGTTACTCGACTCGGACGAGTGCTGTGGATCTATATCGATCAACTCATCGATCCGGAGCGCTAGCGTACGATTCGTTCGGTTGACGCTGGCCGCCGCTTGCACTCACGCAGGGCGCATGGCATGCTCTTGCCGCCAAATAGAGGCTTGGTAAATGTCTCGTAAAGGTCAGGCAAAGCATGGCAATTTGCGAAGGATGCGGAGCGCGGGTAGACGAAGCGCACGTTCAGCGCCGGAAGGATCGGCTCGCTCTTGCTGCGCGTTTTCGCCCCACCCAAATCAAAGTTCTGGTGCTTGATTCGGCCCCACGCGGGCCCGAGGAGGACTATTTCTATCGTGCGGCAAAAGATCGATCGGTGCGTTCGTTGGCTGCCCGTATGTACTTTGAAGAACTGGTGAAAGCCATGGGCACTAGCATCACGAAGATTGACGAAAACCTATGCCTGCACGAATTTCGCAAGAACGGTTTTTTCCTAAGCTATGCGGTGGAGTGTCCCATTGAGAATCACGGCGAATTGCATAACGCGCTGAGGAAATTGGCGCCCACGATTGTGAAACGAGTTCAATATTTCTTGCAGCCCGCTTACATCGTGCCGATTTCAAAAGCTACGGAGGAATTGATTCGCCTTTTCGGGCTGGTCGGTTGGGGAGACCGCCTTGTGCTCGACAAGGGCGGGGCGTTCGCCGATCCATACCTTGGAGATCGGGAGCGTCCAGCAGTATTCGCGACGTCCTTCGGCGCCCGTATCTGCAAAGCGCTTGCCGCGCTGCCATCGTGATTTCTGTCGCGGCCGGCGGCCAATTCAGAACGCAGTCCAAAATCATATTCACTTCTGTTTGTAAATCTTCCCGTCCTTCATTACAAAGCTCACATTTTCCAGCACACGCACGTCTTGCAGAGGATCGCCCGACACCGCAATGATGTCCGCATATTTGCCGGCGCGAATCGACCCGATGATATCGCTATGCCCCAGGAGATCGGCCGCTGAACTCGTCGCCGCTCGAATCGCCTGCAGCGGGCTCATCCCGTATTTCACCATGAAGGCAAATTGTTTTGCGGCGACATCGTAGGGACATACGCCCGCGTCAGTTCCAAACGACAGCTTTACCCCAGCCTGAGTGGCCTTGCGAAAATTGTCTCGCTGAATTTGCCCGAGTTGCGCGTCGTGCTGAACAAAATCCAGCGGGATATTGGAATGCCGGGCATCCTCTTCGATGCATTCCTCGTCGTAAATATCCATGTCAAGATAAGTGCCATGTAATTTCGCCAGAGCAATACCTTCATCGTCGATCATCGTGGCATGTTCCACCGAAGCGACGCCGGCGATGATCGCGTTCTTAATTCCTTGAGCAGCATGCGCGTGCGCTTCCACACGAAGACCGAAGTGGCTTGCTTCATCCACCGCCGCCTGCAATTCTTCCAATGTGAATTCCTGCGAATTAGGATTGCTTCCATGCGTAAGGACGGCGCCGGACGAAAGTATCTTGATGTGGTCCACGCCATCGTTTGCCAACTTTCGAATCACCGCACGCACTTCCCACGGACTATTCGCTTCGCCGTAATGCAAATCCCAGGGCAGCACGACATCGTGCGCAAATCCGCTCAGCGATCCAGCTCCGCCGGAAATTGTCACGTAAGCTCCGGCTACGTACATGCGAGGCCCCGGAATATCTCCGCGAGCAATCGCGTCACGCAACGCTACATCACCAAGCGCGCGATAGACGCCCACGTCGCGAACGGTGGTAAATCCAGATTCCAGTGTGAGCCGCGCATTGGGGACCGACTCGAGCGCTACTTGAGCCGCCGTTTTCTTGAGGTAAGTGACCGGATCGCCACCATCGCGAGCGCCGTCAGCCAGATGCGTGTGGCAATCAATCAGCCCGGGCAGTACCGTCCTGCTCGAAAGATCGATTACTGTGGCATCGACGGGAATATTCAACGCCTCGCCAACCGCATCGATGCGATTCCCGCGAATCAAGATCACTTGATGGGTCAGCTCTTTGCCCGCATCGACGTCAATCAGCCGTCCCGCTTTGATGGCTACCACTTGGTTCGAGCCGACCGGCGGTGTAGCGTTTTGCCCAAACGCGCCTGCTGCACAAACAACAAACAGTCCTGCGAGTTGAAGTATTCGCTTCCGCACAATTCTCCTTGCTTACGCGTAAAATCAAACAAGCGCCAGCATTTTACACGCATCAAGGAAGCCACAACATGGCTGGAATTGTTTCAGCAAGTCTCGTCACTCGCGCGCGCGCGAATGATTGCTGGACGCATCCCGCAAAAAGTGCTACTAAAATCAAATGAGAACTACCTTTGGTTTGTGCGGGATCGCATTAATTCTGTTCGCTGGAGCAGTGATCGCCTCAACCCAAACATCGCAACCTTCTAGGCAGACTGCCTCCACCGCTGCTCCGTCCAGTCAAGCGCAGCTTAAACACGGAAAGTATTTGACGGAAGAAGTTGCGCGATGCTCGGAATGCCACACGCCCCGGGACGCGCGCGGCAACCTGGATAACTCTCGCGCGTTGCAAGGCGGGCCGGTATGGATTGTTCCAGTCCATCCCAATCAAAATTGGGCGCAACAAGCGCCATCGCTGGCGGGTTTTGCGGCATACACGGATAAGGACGGCGTGGAAATCCTGGAGAAGGGTCAGGACCCCAATGGCGAAACCATTCGCCCGCCCATGCATATCTACCATTTAAATCATCAAGATGCCGTGGACATCATCGCCTATCTAAGGTCCGTGCCCGCAACCACGCGCTAAATCATATCTGTCCACCAGCCTGCACAATCCAAAGAATCATATACGGATACGACAAGACACCCGCAACCAGCCGCCGCAACCAGTCAGTCCACCGAAGTAAACTTCACCATGTCGGAGGAGAAAGAATGGCTATCGCGCAATGGGAATTAGTCCACACTCAAGGACAAGATATTTTCCAGGAAAGGAATATTTTAGCCTTTCACGAGGTTATAGATCCCTGGTACGTATGAGAACGGACCCGTTCGGAGCTGCCTTCAAGATATTTTCGTCGAACCTCCCGCTCAATCGCCGGACGGTTGGCCCTGAGTATTTCCAGTGTGTCTTTGTTATCCCCGTGAAAATGATCGTCCCGAGCTTGTCTGCTGATCTCGCATCGCACGCGGATTTCTCCGTCTTGCCCTCAAGAACGCGACAACTTGGAGTTAAGGATCAGGAGTTGGGCAACGCTTTCTCAAAACGTCAGGCTGTGAACCCTCGCCCAGGATAGCCCCCGGTTTTTCGCGGTCCTTCGAAAAATTCTGGTTTGCAAAAGCTGATTTCCTGACTACTCTATGCCACGCAGGACGTGAACCCATGATGCAGTCATCAACAGCCGGCGGCGTAAGCCGTTTCGGCAGCACGCAGCGGCAGGATCCTTGGTGGGTCGAAGTCTTGCCGGTGATGGCAGTGCTGGGCGCGTTTGGCGTTTACGCCACGCTCCGCGCGTTCGAAGGGAAATTCTACGAATGGGGACCGTATCTCTCCCCGTTCTATTCTCCTCTGATTGATCCTCAGCACCACTGGTGGCCGTTTTCCCCCGCCATCTTAATTCTCGGCGGCCCACTCGGGTTTCGCGCTACCTGCTACTACTACCGCAAAGCATATTACCGCGCGTTTTTCCTTGATCCGCCGGCTTGTGCGGTGAGCGAACGAAGCGGGCGCC
>Ga0073928_10008618_pt1 | contig 12736 bp, 10 predicted proteins | sample PaiPotPPA55metaG_FD_76969 | JGI IMG/M metagenome (GOLD analysis project Ga0073928, IMG submission 76969) | Iron sulfur acid spring bacterial and archeal communities from Banff, Canada, to study Microbial Dark Matter (Phase II) - Paint Pots PPA... ...
GCCGTCATTGTCGCGGACCACATATCGATCGCCGACGACCGCGGCGTCGTGAGGATCCGTGATGCATCGTTCGCAGTGCGGGGCGGCGAGATCGTCGGCATCGCCGCGCTAGAGGGAGCGGGACAACACGAGCTTCTTCGCGCGCTGGCCGGGCGCGCTCAGGCCGTCGCCGGAACGCTCGCAACCCCCGGGCACGTCGGATTCATTCCCGAAGACCGTCAACGCGATGCGCTGGTGTTGAGCTTCCCGCTGTACGAAAACGTTGCCCTGCGGGGCGCCGGCCGGCGCCGTGGCCGCGTGCGGTGGCGTCTGGTGCGCGCACATACAGCGAGCATCGTCGCGGCCCACGATATTCGCCCCGGCAACATCGCGACTCCGGCCTCGGCACTCTCCGGCGGCAATCAGCAAAAACTCGTCCTGGCCCGGGAGCTCGATGACAACCCGAGCGCCGTCGTCGCCGACAACCCAACGCGGGGACTGGACATCCAGGCTACAGCCGCGGTGCACACGCGCCTGCGCACTGCCCGTGACCGCGGAGCCGCCGTGGTGCTGTATACCAGTGATATCGACGAGATGTTGGCGCTGGCCGACCGGGTGCTGGTCATCGCGCGAGGCCAGGTGCGCGGAGTCGTTCACGACCGTGACGCGGTAGGACGCGCAATGCTCGGCGCCGAATGAGCGCTCCCGACATAGCCGGTGCCCTGGACGCACTGTGGCGAGGGGCATTCGGATCCAAGTACGTGATTTTTTCCGCGACTCTCGTGCGTGCCGTGCCGCTCACGCTCACCGGGCTCGCCGTGGCAGTCGCGTTCCGGGCCGGAGTACTGAACATCGGCGCCGAAGGCCAGTTTCTCGCCGGAGCGACGGCCGCCGCGGGCGTAGGTCTCTTGATCGTATCGTGGACTCACTACGCGCAGCAGCTGGTCGCGCTGCCGCTCGCACTTCTCGCCGGAGCGGTGCTCGGCTCTGCGTGGGCCGGGATCGCGGCCTGGCTGCGTCGCCGGTTCGGAGTGCTGGATGTAATCAGCACCATCATGCTCAACTTCATCGCCCTCGACGCGGTTGCGTACTTGGTACGTGGCCCGCTGCAGGAACCGCTGCACATCTATCCTCAAACGCCTTCGCTACCACCTGCCCTTCATCTTCCAATGCTCGTTCCGGGCACTCGTCTGCACGTTGGCTTCGCCATCACTCTGGTAGCTTCGGTAGCGGCGTGGTGGGTGCTTCGGGCAACGGCGTCAGGCTTTCGCCTTCGCGCCGCCGGCGCCAATCCGTTCGCGGCCGCCAGCGCGGGAATGATCGACGTGGGCGCAACCACCACGCGTGCCTTCCTCGCGAGCGGCGCGCTGGCAGGGTTGGCCGGAGCCATCGAAGTCACGGGCGTCACCTATGCGCTCTACGACAATATCTCTCCCGGTTACGGCTATACCGCGATTGCCGTAGCTCTGCTCGCCAATCTCAACCCGCTGGGCGTGATCGTGACTGGCATACTGTTCGGCGCCCTCTCCGCGGGAGCTGCCGCAATGCAGCGGGATGCCGGGGTCCCGGCAGCCGTCGTGTCGGTTGTAGAGGCTTGCGTGATTTTGGCCGTGCTGCTCATACAGCAGCGACGGCCCCGCGCGGCGTGATCGCGCGACTGGGTGCGGCGGCTGGTGCCGTCTGGCTCTACGGCGGAAGCGCCACCGCCGGCGCAATAACAGGCACGATCGCAGGCTTCATGAGCGCCACCGTTCGCACGGCGACACCATTGGCGTTCGCGGCGCTTGGGGAGACGCTTTGCGAACAGTCGGGCGTCATCAACATCGGTCTCGAAGGCGTCATCATAGCGGGCGCATTCGCTTCACTCGTGGGCGCGGGCGCCGCTGGTCTAGCTTCCGGAGTCGCGCTTGCCGCTGTGGCCGGCGCCGCAATCGCGGCTCTCTTTGGTCTATTCGCTGTGATACTTCGCACCGACCAGATCATCGCGGGCACGGCCGTTACACTATTTGGGTTGGGACTCACCGGCACACTGTACCATTGGCTGTACGGCTCGGCCGGCGCGGCGCTGTCGATTCCGACGATGCGCGCGAGCCCGTTGCCAGGGCTTGCACGGATCCCCGTGATCGGTCAGGCGCTCTTTGATCAGTCAGCGCTGACCTACGCTGTTTACGTGATTGCGCCGGCGCTATGGTGGTGGACGTATCGCACACACGCCGGGCTGGCCCTGAGGGCCGTGGGCGAAAATCCAGACGCCGCTCGCGCGGCTGGCGTGGCCCCGCGAATCGTTCAATGGTGGGCCGTCATTCTGGGCGGCGTCCTCGGTGGCATAGGGGGCGCCACCCTCGTGCTGGCGCAAGCGGGAACCTTCGCCGAAGGAATGTCCGCGGGACGAGGGTTCATCGCGATCGCCGTAGTGGCGTTGGGGCGCTGGCATCCGCTGGGCGCGGCCGCCGCGGCGCTGATATTCGGTGCGGCGATCGCGCTGCAGTTCCTGTTTCAATCCATGGGATGGCCCGCGCCCTATCAGCTCTTTCTTGCGCTACCGTATGTCGTCACGCTCTTCGTGCTCGCCGGTGCGGCGCGCGGCCGGCGAGCGCCGGCCGCTCTCGGGCGCCGAGACTTGTGAGGCAGGCGTGGGCGAGACTTTGAGCGTAACCGCTAAGCGCGCGCGATGATTCGTACTCTCCCGCTCAATCCCCAGCCAACCGCGCGCGAGACCCGCGAGATTCTATTTCGCCTAGGCCACGAGCTCACGACTCTGGGCGCGCGGGTCGAACACGACATTGTGGGGGGATTCCGGTTCCGCATGCCCATCGCGTGGCGGACCCGCGCGCTTGGATTCCTTCATGCCGTGAGCTCGGGAAGAGTCACAATCGGCGCCGGCTCGGGAGAACCTTGGCGCGTACGCTACGAGCTACGATTCTCGTTGCTGTGGCTCGTCTCGGTATTTCTCACGGCTCTTCTGGTTCGGCTCGGCTTCCACTGGCCACGGACATCCCTGCTGAACCTTATCGGGCTGCTCTGGCTAGTCGTTTACGGCGTGCCGTACGCGAGAGCGAGCCGAGAATTCCGTCGCCTGGTCGCCGAGGCCGTCAACAGCCGGTATATGCACTATTCCACGTCCCGACCCAGCGGCCCCGTGATACCCGGGTAACGAGCGTGTAGGATCCGCCGTCCCCATCGTCACGACCTACTACGATTGTAGGAGTACGGTGCGGGCCGAGCAGAACACCGGCGAGTACCTCGGACGCTTCCAGGTCATCTTCCGGTCCGGACGCACGTTCCACGTAGCTGGCCACGTACTGTGGAGGCCCACCAACCGACGGCGTCGTGTCGCGCTCGATGATGAGGAGAATGTGCTGCTCGCGCGGATTGGCCTCCTCGTTGATACGGCGAACCAGCTCGGCCGCGATCCCCTCTGTGCCGTCGGGCATGACGAACCGGTGCGCGTCGCGGACGGTGAACGGCAGGCCACGAAATGCCGCGGCCGTGTCGCCTCGGAGCGCCGATGCCACGCGGACCAGTTCGGCCGCGCGGCGCGCCGAGTCACCGGGCGACAGCATTGCCACGGAGTCCATCGGGAGCGAGACGGCGTGTCCGACCACGAACGCGACAGCCCAACTTGGCGGGGGTCCCGCGCCGGCAGTCGCGCCAGATTGCGGAGACGTCCGGGGGGCGACCGCGGCCGTAGGCCACGAGGTGCAGCTACCTGAGTACGAGCCCGGCGAGGCCGCCGTCAGGAGCGCCGATCCTACTCGGCCGTTCCGAGCGAAGAGGTCTACGGTGAGGCCGCGTGACAGCTCGGCATCGCCGCCCGCGGCATTGCTCAGCGTGCTGTCAGTGTAGTGCGGCAAGACCATTACCGCCTCGCTCGGATTGCTGCCGACCACGAAGAGGCTCGGGCCAGCGGCGGCGTCATCCCAATTCGGCCCCGCGGACGCGCGCGAGGACACCCCGGACGTGGCGGCCGGAGATCGGCCTGTTGAGGCCTGATCTGACTTATTCGTCCCGGGTTCGCAAGCGACGAGCGCGCTCAGCGCCGCGACGAGAAGGCCGCGGGCTATTGGCAGCCCACCGTGCCTTCGGATGTCGTGGCAGCCAGCGGCGGAGACGCGTTGCCGATGAAGATCCCACACGTGTGGGGAGTAGCCGCTGGGTGCGTCGCAGTCGCTGCCCAACCTGTCGCTGTCCCCGAGGAGATGCTTACCGTCACTCCTGGGGACACGTTGTAACTCAGGGCAGCCGTACTGGTCGTGTATACGGAGTTGGTGTAGAAATACGCTTCCTGCGCAGTCACCAGGTTCCGTAGATCGCTCTTGAGCGCCGCAGCCTCGGCCGATCCCTTGGTGTTCGCGAATTTGGGGATCGCGATCGCGGCGAGAATGCCAATGATCACCACCACGATCAGCAGCTCGATCAAGGTGAACGCGCGTCTCGCGACCTGAGCCATACCCGCGGCTAAGGCAATGCCGATACCGCCGCGCAATCTCAGTCATAACTTGTAGTCAGGCATTTGGTTAGCCCGTGAGAGCCGAGCGGCGCCCGGCCACGCGCGTCCGTCGAATCGCCGCATATCTGGCACGGTGCAAGACTGTCGCGCAATGTGACAGCGTTTCTTCGTGACGACCAGAATGGGACACACTGACCGATTGCTAGCCGATCTTCGTTTCCAGCCAATCTCGCCCCACCCCTACATCGACGACTAGAGGGACCGACAGTTCCGCCGCGTGTTCCATCTCATGGATTACCAGCGCGCGGACGGCGTCAAGCTCGTCCATAGGGGAGTCAAACACGAGCTCGTCATGAACTTGTAGCAGCATTTTCGTCTCAAGACCGTTGGTGCGGAACTGGTGATGGATTCGAATCATCGCAATCTTGATGAGATCAGCCGCTGAGCCTTGGATGGGCGAGTTCTGAGCTGTTCGCTCGCCGAACGCTCGCATGTTGTAGTTGCGGTCGCGAAGCTCTGGGATATAGCGGCGGCGCCCGAAAATGGTTTGCACGTACCCGAGCTCACGTGCGGACTCGATCGTGGCATCGAGATACCTCCGCACACCCTGAAAACGCTCGAAGTACCGCGCGATGAATTCGCGGGCTTCCGCATGCTCGATCTTGAGCTGGCGTGATAAGGCGTGGGCGCCCTGCCCGTAAATCGTGGCGAAGTTGATCGTCTTCGCCCGTGCCCGCATCACTGGCGTGACATCGTCTAGTGGAACATCGAAAATGATCGACGCCGTCTGGCGATGGATATCGCCACCCGCTGTGAAGGCTTGTACGAACGCCTCGTCGTGCGACAGGTGCGCCAGCAGGCGCAACTCGATCTGAGAGTAATCCGCGGCGAGGAGCATCCAGCCGGCACGGGGCACGAAACCCCGCCGTATGTCACGACCCAGCTCGCGACGAATCGGGATGTTTTGGAGGTTCGGGTCGCTCGAAGAAAGCCGTCCGGTTGAAGCCACGGTTTGATTGAACGACGTGTGCAGCCGACCGTCGGCGGGGTTCAGGAGCTGCGGCAGCGCATCGAGGTACGTGCCCTCCAGCTTGAACAGCTCTCGATACTCGAGAAGAAGCTGCGGCAGCACGTGCCCGGCCTCGGCAAGCTCTTGGAGAACGCTCGCATCCGTCGATGGCCCGGTCGCCGTGCGCTTACGAACGGGAAGCTGCAATTTCTCGAAGAGAATCACGCGCAGCTGCGGATTGGAGTTGATGTTGAACTCCTGTCCCGCTTCCGCGTAGATCTCCTGCTCTACGCGCTCCCGCTCGCGCTGAAATCGTTCCTTGAGCGAGCGAAACCACGGCACGTCGATCGAGATTCCGGACCACTCCATGTCGGTCAGAACCTCGACCAAAGGCGTCTCAATGTTGCGGAAGAGCGGGGTCATCTCGTGCACGTCTAGCTGGGGCTCGAATACCGCCCGCAACCTCATGGCCATGTCCGCGTCCTCACAGGCATAGTCGCGGGCGCAGGATACCGGGACCGCGTCGAACGAGAGCTGCGATTTTCCTTTGCCGCACAGCTCATCGAACGTGGTCATCGTGTGGTTGAGGAACTCGAAGGCCAGCACGTCGAGTCCGTGTGACCGGCGCCCGGGATCGAGCACGTAGCTGGCCAGCATCGTATCGAAGTCCACGCCACGCAACTGCACGCCGGCACGGCGGAGCGCTAGCACGTCGTACTTTGCGTGATGCGCGGTCTTCTTGATCGCGGGATCTTCCAACAACTCGCGAAGCTCGCGCATCTCGGGCGCATCCAGGGGCGGGAGGTTCTTCACCGGCGGGACATCTCCAGCCGCAATCGTTCGCGCGGCGATCGAAGATCCTGACGGGGGACCGATGTCCACCTGCGCGACGGCTCCGTCGTCGTCCTGCCGTTCTTCAGTGCGCGCTGCGGCCACGAGGCGTCCACCCGCCCCACCCCCACCCCCTGACCCCCTCCCCGCAAGCGGGGAGGGGGAAGAGTCCTTCATGGCTGGGGGGTTCCCCCCCAACTGCTTTCCCCCTTTCGACCCCAGTCCTTCGCGCGCGACTTCGCGCCCGGCGTTTGCCGAACGCGCGGTTGCATCATCGGGGGCGGCGCTTCCCCACAAATCACCCATTCCTTCCTTCCCTCCCGAAGGGAAAGGAGGCAGACCAGCAGGCGCGCCACGCGCATCCCCCGAAACCGGGGCCGTATCATCGGCGGCGGGGAACCCTCCCCCCAATTCATCTATTCCCTCATTCCCTCCCGAAGGGAAATGAGGCAGACCAGCGCGCACGCCACGCGCATCCTCCGAAACCGGGGCCGCATCATCGGGGGCGCGGAACCCTCCCCCCAATTCATCTATTCCCTCATTCCCTCCCGAAGGGAAATGAGGCACACCGGCCGGCGCTCCAGTACGGGCGTCCCGCGAACTCGTGGTTGTGTCGCCGGGGGCGGGGGGGCCTCCCCCCAAAAGATCTGTTCCCCCCTTCCCTCCCAGAGGGAGGGGAGGGGGGTTAGGGGGGAGAGGTGGGGCTTCGTTCCAGGCACGATGCTTTAGCGGCAGGTAGTACGCCTTGCCCGGGGCCGTGGCAACCGAGATGCCTACTAGTGTCGAGCGGAGAGGATCGATCTTTATCGGCGCCTCGGGATCTATGACCGTCTCGACATCGACCGCGAAGTGGCCGACCGCCCGGAGCTCTGCCGCAAGTCGCTTCAAATCCTCGATCGTGTCGACTGTGCGGTAGTCCACTACCTCCCGCTCGCGTTCCTTCAAGACCGGCGCCGGCGCCGGCAATGCCATGGCCAGAGAATGAAACTCGAGCTCGACATAGATATCCCGAAGCCGAGCGGAGTCGGGCTCCCTCACGCGCACGGCGTCGAGATCGAGCGTGACGGGTAGATCATCGCGAATGGTGACCAGCTCTTTGGACAAACGGGCGCGATCGCCATGCGCGAGCAGCGCCTCGCGCGGACGCTTTTTCGTGATCTCGCCGGCGTGCGCAAGGATGTCCTCGAGCCCGCCGTACGTCGCCACGAGCTCGCGGGCCGTCTTCTCGCCGATCCCGGGAACGCCCGGCACATTGTCAGAGCTGTCGCCAACCATCGCCAGGTAATCCGTGACCCGCTCCGGTGAGACGCCAAGCCGATCGGAAGCGTTCTCGCTGCCCACCCATTGCTCATCGACACCCGCCGGCCCACCTCGGCCGGGGTTGAGCAGCCACACCCCCGGCCGGACGAGCTGCTGAAAATCCTTGTCGCCGGAGACGATCACGACGTTCACGCTGCGCTCCGTGCCCTGCCGGGCCAACGCGCCAATGACGTCGTCCGCCTCGAATCCCTCGAGAGTGATGATTGGAACCCGACTCGCTTCGAGTATGGCGCAGATGCGTTCCATGCCTCGGTCGAACGCTGACTGCAACTCCTCCGTGAGCTTCTGCCGGGTCGCCTTGTAGGCGGGAAACCTTTCGTGCCGGAACGACGTGCCCGAGTCGTTCACCCACGCGAGATACTCCGGACGATGCTGCGACTGGAGACGCTGCAGAAAGTTGACGATGCCCCACGCGGCAGAAGTGTTCTCCCCGCGGCTCGTCGTCAGGGGTCGCGAGAGCAGCGCGAAAAACGCGCGGTAGATCAGCGCATACCCGTCGACGAGAAAAAGCCGCGGGCTCGCCGGCCGCTGCGGCTCAGCCATGCACGCCTGAAGGCCGCGCCCTACCGCCCTTGTGGGGGCGGTGGCGGCGATGATTGCGGTGGTGGCGGTGGTGGCGGTGGTGGCGGCGACGTCGAGGTCTTCGCTTGCTCCCGTTCGATTCGGCGGAGAATCGACTGGTAGTCCGCCATGCTGTGCGGTGTGAGCTTGTACCGGCCGAGGCCCGTCTGATCGACGAGCACCAGCTGCACGTTGTATTGACGATAGACCCACACTTGCTCGCGGCCGCGCACATTCACGTTGAGGCTGCCCTGCATGTAGACCTGGTCAGGCTCACCGATGGTGATGAACACCATCCCACGATCGGTCAGCCAACCGGGGATACCCTCGTCTTTAAAGCGCTCGTTCGCCTGGCGCAGTCGATTGAAGTAGCTGTCGAGCGCCTCGTTCTGCGGTGTCGATGGAATCGGATCGGTCTCGCGCAGGAACCGCGCCCAGGCGGCGGCACGTTGATCCGGGGGTGCGTGTTTCAAGGAGTCCACGGCCGCACGATTCGGGAAATACTTGAGGTAGTTCACCATCTCCTCAAAGGACGAGACCGGCAGGTCTTCTCCGAATCCAACGAAGACGGGCGTGCGCGCGCTGTCAGTTCCACCGGCGCCAGCGCTCGATGCAGACCGCCGGAACACGAGTGACGCCATGCCGATCCCGATGCGTGACACCGGCACGACGGCCACCCCGCTGAATAGCATGCCGTGCCGCGGGAGCGTGACCGACTCGGTCCACAGCGTCGTCGCGGTGTCGCTGCGGATCGTCACGTCGATCGGGAGCTCCGCGCCATCGCCATAGCCTTCGATGTACACATCGATGGCCGAATCGCGGCCAAACGTGACGGTCGAGCGTGGGCTTATGACGAGATGCGGCGCGGAGTCCACGTCTGTGCGCGGCGTCGCCTCGTATACCGTGACCGGCGACGAGAGCGAGGCTGGACCTAGGCGCGGCACCGTAACGGAAATCTGTTTCATCACGGCTCGCGTGCTGCCCTCGTCGTGCATGTAAATCGACAACTGGTAGGTGCCCGGCGGCGCGTGAAGCGCACCCTGGAAGATCACGCTCTCGGTTTGCCGGGACGTCTCGGCGTATGTCCCGACGAGCACAACTTGCGAGCCTTCAGTATGCCGTACGGTGGACCCGCTAGGCGTCGTGAGATCGAGTCGAGTGTCGTACGTTGCTTGGTATACGCCGTTCTCCCGTCTAAAGGTCAGCACTCGGTTGGCGAACGAGGCTGTGAGAAGGAGGATCGTCGAGTCCGGCGATGCGCCAGCGAAGTAGACGACGCGGCCTACGAAGGGGAATGCTCCCCCCTCGGCGATCAGCCCAGCTTGCTGGTAGGCCCTGATCGACTCCGCGGACGGGCCTCCCGGTCCTTCGCGCCGCAAGGTGTCAGCTCTCCCAGATCGCTCTGGCGACGGGCCACCGGCCGACCGGCCGCCCAGCTGCCCGGCGCACGCAGCAAGCACCAGCGCGGTCACCGCGCCGGCCAAGCACGCCGCGTGTGCCCGCCACGCTCCGACCGTCATGTTCACTCCATTTGGGCCAGGATTTCGCTCGCCCGCGTTAATGAGATTACGGGAAGCCCGGCCGCTTCGATGGCTTCGCGGCCTCCCTCCTCCCTGTCTACCAGCGCCAGCACCCCTGCGACCACTGCGCCGACGGCGCGCGCACCGTCGACCGCCCGGAGAGCAGACCCGCCGGTCGTGATAACGTCTTCAACGATCGCCACCCGATCGCCTGCTTCGAGCGGACCCTCGACCAGCTTCCCCGTGCCATGCGTCTTGAGCGCCTTACGCACCGTGAATGCCCGCAAAGAGCCGGCGGCGCCGGTGGATCCGTTCGCCCGGCTGGCATAACTCATTGCGTAAGCAATGGGGTCCGCGCCCAAGGTCAAACCGCCAATCGCAACGACGTCGCGACCCCATTCCGCTGCCCGTAGCGTGCGGACGCCCAGAGGCCCTATCAGCACGAGCCCATCCGGGTGCATTGTCGTGAGTCGCGCATCGATGTATAAGGTGGAGGACTTCCCTGAAGAAAGTGTAAACTGGCCGCGCCGAGCGGAGCGTTGGGCGAGAAGCCGAGTGAGCGCCCTCGTTTCATCGGCGAGCGTGGCAACGTTACGGGCGGACGGCATAGTTCCAAAGATGCAACTTCCCATCCGATTCTCGACAGCGGTAGTCGTCGCGGTAATTGTGGCCGTGATCACGCTCGTGGTCATGCTGACCGCGCTCGCGGCGTCGCTCCTGCATGAACGGCGGGCTGCCCGTCGTATGGCCGAGCGCTCCGTTGAGCTCGAGCATCTATCGGCCGAGCTGCTGAGAGCCAACCGCGCCAAGAGCGAGTTTCTCGCCAACGTGTCGCACGAGCTGCGAACACCGCTCAACGCGATCGTTGGGTTCGTGGACCTGTTGCGGGACGGAGTGTACGGAGAGCTCGGGCCACGTCAAATTGGCCCGGTACAGCGGATCGAATCGTCGGCCAACCATCTGCGGCACTTGGTTGATCAGGTGCTCGACTTGGCCAAGATCGCCGCCGGACGGCTCGAATTTCAACCCGAGTCGGTGGACCTCAGGCTGTTCGTGCTCGACGTCGCGACCGAGGTAGAGCCGCTCGCGGTCGAGAAAGGACTCACGCTGTCGCTCGGGGTCGGCGCGACGCTGCCGAGACTCCGGACCGACCCTTCGCATCTCAGGCAGATTCTCGTCAACCTGTTGGGGAACGCAGTCAAGTACACCACAACCGGCGGAATTGCCGTTCGCGCCAGAGTCGAGCGAGACGGCCCGTTGCCAAGAGAGTCGAACGCCACCACGCCCGCATGGGTGGCTGTACAAGTGAGCGATACGGGAATCGGCGTTGCCGAAGAAGATTCCGAGCGAATTTTCGAGGAGTTCGAGCAAGTGAACCCAGGCCCTCGGGGGGACAGCGCCAGTCGCGGCACCGGCCTAGGCCTAACCATCTCCCGCCGCCTAGCGAGACTCATGGATGGCGATATCACGCTGGAGAGCGAGCTCGGAAAGGGATCTACGTTTACGCTCTGGCTTCCGGCACACCCGTAAGCCGTCGCGGCAACGGCGGGAATCTCCGGAATCGCTCCAGATACGGCAGGACGAGCCGTTGCCGGAAAAGCTGCAGCATGCCGTCCGAATCGTAGGCCTTCCTGAACTCGGTCGGCGTAAGACGAAGCGTCGATCGCAAATGCCGTCCAAAGCTCTGCGGCGAGGAATACTCGAGACAATACGCCACGCGCGCCACGGACATGGAGGAATCTTCGAACAGACGTGCCGCGCGCGTGAGGCGCGCCATGGCGAGGTACTGCTTCGGACGTGGTAGCCCGAGCCGATAGAAACGACTCATGAACGTCGTCTGGGCGACCTGTAATACCCGCGTGAGCTCCGCCACCGTGCGAACACACGGGGGCACCGAGAACAGAGTCTCGAAAAAGTGCCACGCCTCGCTACTCCCCGCGCGCGAAGAGTTTCCCGGCGGCAAGCCGGGCGGGGACGCACACTCCGGCGCGAGATCCACGGCCAGGGTAGCCATAGCGACACGTTGGACATCGTCCGGGTCATCACCTAGCAGAGCGTTCCGGAGCATCTGCCATCCGTCGGGTTGTCGCGCATCGATGAGATGCCGAAGCCCGCACTGCCCAAGCGATAATACCGCGTGCGGCGCTCGGCGATCTACCTCCGTGAGCACCGCGACCGCGCGGAGGCGAGGTCGCTCGCGCATCATGTGGCCGACCCAGCGCGCCTCCTCGGTTCCACAGCGAGACACCGAGACGACAACCGTGGCTACGCTGCGCTCGCGTACGTCGCGCATTACCTCGTGGATCGAGTCCCGATGTAAAGGCTCGTACAGGCCGAGCCCGACAGCATCGAGGCGCTGGCGCTCGTAACGCGTCAGCATAGTCGATACGGCCACGCGCCCACGCATGGAGCGACGGATACGGCGGGCGTGTCAGTCGATCGTCATCGCCAATGTGACTATATTTCCCGAGCGGACGTGCGACGCCGTCGGTCGGACGGTCGCGGGGGCGGTTGGGCAGAATTACAGCTCGGCCGCATCCCGAGGAAAGTCCGGGCTCCAAAGGGCGAGCTGCCAGGTAACCCCTGGGCGCGCCGAAGTACGTGAGTGCCGAAGCGCGACAGACAGTGCCACAGAAAACAAACCGCCGATGGCCCCCTAAGACGGGGATCAGGCAAGGGTGAAATGGTGGGGTAAGAGCCCACCGCGCTCGCGGCAACGCGGGCGGCATGGTAAACCTCAGCTGGAGCAAGGCCAAATAGGCGGCGAGGGGTGGCCCGCCCCGACCAAAACGCCGCGGGTAGGCTGCTAGAGGGTCCGGGCGACCGTACCCCGAGAGAAATGACCGTCCGGCATTCGTGCCGACAGAACCCGGCTTATAGACCGACGGCTCCACGACGCGCCCGAGCACTTCGCTCAGGCACGTCGTCGGCCGTGCTCGCTGGCGCCATGCCGCGCATTCCGCTAGTGGTGTTAGCGCTCGTCTCGTGCACGACCCGCACGCCGCCGGCACCGTCCCCCACCCCCGCGCCGCCCGCCCCCTCCCGCGCGCCCCCCCCCCCGCCCCC
>Ga0073928_10008619_pt1 | contig 12736 bp, 17 predicted proteins | sample PaiPotPPA55metaG_FD_76969 | JGI IMG/M metagenome (GOLD analysis project Ga0073928, IMG submission 76969) | Iron sulfur acid spring bacterial and archeal communities from Banff, Canada, to study Microbial Dark Matter (Phase II) - Paint Pots PPA... ...
AGATGGGCCATCGGAACCTCACGATGCTAATCCGTCACTATTGGCGCTGGATCAATCCAGGCGAGCTGAGCCAGGAGACGTTGGCCCGATTGGGAGCAGTCAAGAATTCGTCAAATCAACCCCACCCTGACCCCACCCGCGCCAATCAGGGCGTTTCGAGAGAGGCTTGACCACGATGCTCAATGCCAAAAAGTGCAGCAATTTGGCGGATGATGCAGTCAGCTACGAACCACTCTCCGGAGGGGGGCAGTTTATGCCTTGAGGCAGTTTATAAACAAAGGCCTGAGCGCAGCGGCAGTTTATAAACTGCCTGGCCCGGGTTTATGGCTCAGGCGATGAAAATGCGAAGAACCAATGCAGTTGGCAGCGGTCGGTAACTAACAAACGCTTAGGTATTCTCATCGTTGTCGAGCTTTTTGGCGGTAACCTCGACCGATGGAGCTTCGAGACCTGCGACTTCGGCCAACTCCTCGACTTTTAACCCATGTTGAAGCAGCAGCGTCATCGCCTCCTTGAAGAGCGTGAGCGACTGGTCTTTCGGGAGTACGGACGACCAACCAGGTCCAGGTGCAACCCTGATTTCGGTCTCGGCGGATTTGTAACCATTGATCGAGGCCTTATGGGCAAGCACGCTAACCGCGGCTCTTACACTCTGCGGATCACCTTGCCGGATGCCCGACGTCAGGAAGAGGTACATTTCTTCGCAACGATCAGTATCAAACCGCCGCATCTCATCGGCTTCCTGGGCGGGAGCTCGCCGGAGGGCCCGGCGTACGGCGGCATGACAACCCATAGCAGTGATTTTGTAATCCGGCAGGAAAGCGATGCCTTCCGGAAGTGGCGTGACTGCCACCTTCTGTCCGCGACCAACCTGCGTAATCTGGTCTGCGATCGCTTCATAGCTGAAGCCTCTAAGTTTCAGCCGCATCGCCTCACTTTCCACCCATTGGGCCCGTAGCGAATTCGCCGATACAACCGTTGGCTTATTGTGATTACGAAAACGGCCATCCGGATTTCGAGCGCTCATGGCTATCTCCTCAGCTCCGGCTTCAGTCCGAGTGACGCCAGCCTCTCGAGCTCAACCGCGAGATAGCCCGGATCGAGCTCGCAACCATAGCCGATTCGCTTCAGTTGAGCGGCCGCCACAATCGTGGAGCCACTGCCGCAGAAAGGATCGTAGATAATCTCGCCTGGGCGGCTGCTGTTCGCGATCATTTGCGCCATCAATGCGACCGGCTTGGTGGTCGGATGAAGAACGCTCGCATGCGGCTTGTCGACTTCAAAAACGGAACTCTGACTACGATCGCGAATGAAGTAGTGCGCGCCGTTCTCAAGCCAACCGTACAGCACGGGCTCGTGACGAGGCTGGTAGTCAGCCATGCCGATGACGAACTGCTGCTTGATCCACACCAGGAGGTGCTTGAAGGAGAACCCCGAATCATTAAAGGCACCGATGAAGTGCGGCAGCAAAGTCCCGGACGGCACGGTCGCGTAACCGGCCGCGCCTTTGGCCGCGAATGCAACCGCCTGCTTGAGCGCATCGCGAAAAAGCGCGGCAATTGCCTGCGGCCCGAGTTCATCGTTTGCGATCGGCTTTTGTATCCGATTGCCACGATCGGTTCGGTTGAGAAGTTCATTCTTGCCCGCGTAGTCGACGCCGTAGGGCGGATCGCACCAGAGCAGGCGAAACTTCTGGCCGTCCTCAAACAAACGCAGAATGGTGTCCGGGTCCCGGGAATCCCCGCAGACCAGCCGGTGCGGGCTAGCTTGCCACAGCGGCCCGGCTTCGGTACCCCACTTGCACCCCAACTCCTCTGCCTTATCGACTTGAGGCTCCGGATCGACGAGGTCGCTCAGATTCTCCAGCAGCCGCCCCTCTTGCGCGCGAAGGTCGTCGAGCAACGCCTGGATAGCTGGATCGTCGGTGCGCACCGAGTCCAACAGCGCACCCAGACGCTCGCCGTCCGCGGACGCCATGCTCGCCAACGGATCGACGGTGAGCAACAATTTGTCGGATTCGGCTTCATCAAGGTCCAGTACGAGGACGGGGACCTCATCGTCCGGCATCGTCTCGGCGCGAAGATGCCCGTCAATCAGCTGCAGGCGTCCGTCTGGAAGCTCTCGGGCAAGGAGAGCATCCGCGTTTCCGATCTCGCCCAACAAGCCGCGGAGGGCGTCGGCCTGAACCTTCGGGTGACGCCGCCAATTTTTCGGATTGGGCACCAGGTCCCTGGCCAGTACCCGTCTGAGTTCCATCACTCGGTCGCGAATTTCCATAAACTGCTTCCCGTCGATCCTCTATTGCAACTCCAACCTGCAGCACTCGCGATTAGATTGTTTCACCAGCATCCCGGTCCGAAGCGGCGACTTTTAACGAGCATTCCGAGCTTGCGTATTTCCCGAGCTCATAAGGGTCGTCATCTTCATCCGAGAGCCGAGGGGCCGAGTCCCATGCACCCGTTAAGTTCCTTACCAATGACGTCGAACCCCTGGGCAATGGCGGCCAGATAATTGAACGCGCTCGAACTCGCATCCCACTGGTCGTCGTGGTCATAAAGCTTCTCGTCAGGGCCCGCCTGCTCGAGCTCGTCGACGAAATCCTTGTTCCACTTGGCGCGCACCAGCTTGATGTTGCCGGCCTGCGCGGCCGAGCTTATCGGCAGCGCCCGCGTGTACTTGTCGCCGCTCGGGTGCTCGACCTTAACCGCGAAGCCCAACAGCGGCCCGCGGATCTGTGCATCGACGTACGATTTGCCGGCGGCGCCAGGCTCCTGCTGCAGCAGAATGACCGCGCGCCGGTTGGTGAGTCTGGCATCGGCGTGCGCGGTGGCTGCCTTGAGCCGCTCCACCTCGAGCGGGCTGCCCTGAATACGGACCACATCGATGACGTGAACGATCCCGCTGCGCACCATCGCCATCAGCACCCCCACAGACCAGTCGCCGCCGTCCCGGGTCGCGGCATCATCCCAAGCCCGCACGACCCCCACGACCTCGCGCGGCCAGTCGTCCACGATTTCGAACCACTCTCGCCGGAACAGGTTGCCGCTCGGCATGACGTCCCAATCACCCTCGAGGAGCTGACGCCTGCGCACAGCGTCGAGATTGGCCAAAGACGCGAGATACTCGTCGCCGCGGATATGGGGGTTGTCGGCAATCCGGGCGGGGAGAAAAAAGCGCATGGGAAAGTCGCATTGCAGTGCCTCCGGCGGCTGCCCGATCATGAAGCGCTCCTTGACCCAATTGTGACCACGGTTTCCCGGATTGGACGCCGAGCGCATTCGGAGCGGCACCGGGTTGTCCCTGGTCGTGCGGAGGCGCGAGAAAAGGTAGGTGTACTGCCGTTCCGTGAAGCTGGTCAGCTCATCGAAGCCGATGTACCGAAACTCGGAGGAGTCGTACTGATAAACATCGTCCTCGGAATCGAGATTGCCAAACGTGATGGTTGCACCGGAAGGAAAGGAGAAACGCTTGTCCGCGGCGTTCCAGACCGCGTCACTATTCGCCAGCCATTGGCGTGTCCGGTTCATGATCGAGTTCGATTGATTTAGCTGACGAAAGGTGCGCCGCAACAGCAGAGCGCTGTAGCGCGGCCACTCGACGAGCTGAAGGGCACCCATCAACAGCCCTTCGGTCTTGCCGGGGCCGGCGGCGCCGCCGAAAAACGCTTCGGCACGTGGACATACGAGAAACGCCAGTTGCTTGGGCGTCGGCACATGCGGGCAATAGAGTCTTGGCGGGAGCGTCAGAATGTTGCTGACGCCGCCAGTGTCGATGGATTGATCCTTTCGGGCCATGGTCAGGTCTTCCTGCTCTCGCGCATGAGCGCGCGTGTTCGCTAAAACGGTTGATATCGGTAACTGTTAATCAGTTGCTATACTCCATCGCTTAATGATAATTTATTACCATTATATGCAAGCCGAAGCAAGATAGATCCGTTCCACGAAGGTTGGCCTATGAGGAGAAAACCGCGAAAAGGCAAGGGAAGCCCTGAAAACAGCATCCTTTCAGCACTCGCTGAGCGTTTGCGGAAAGCTGGGCAAGATCACGACGTAGGAGAGTTGGCCGCCAAGGTCGGCGTAACTCCGGTGACACTTTACAGATGGTTCAGTGCGAAATTCGATCCGGGTGTAGCCAAGCTGAGCGAATTGGCAAAGGCCCTCGACATAAGTCTAGCTTGGCTGGTCACAGGTCAGGGGCCCATGGGGCGCAGGCAAGCACTTCGTCACGCGGCTCTTGCGGACTATGTAGCGCCCGAATACGTGGCGCCGCAAAGTAGTTCAGACCCATCTCCGATCGCCTTTCGCGAATCTTGGCTGTTCGGGTTTCTGTACGGAGCGAGTAGCGATCCTATCCCGCGCATGGCTGCCGATATGAGACCGCCGCTGCTGCTTAATGTCCTTGACGACGCGATGGAACCAACGATTAAGAGGGGTGCTCTCGTTTTGATCGATCGGTCGTTGGGGATGCCAAGGACGACACCAGCGGATGCAATTGACGGCGGAATTTATCTCTTTGGACCCGCGACCCCGCTGGAGGAATCCGAGTTTGCGCCAACCCGGTACCTGCTTCGGCGGATTCTGTACAGGCTGGACGGAATGATGATCGTTCGATGCGACAACCCCCAATATTCAGATGAGACCTATGATACGCGAAATCGACCAACGCCTATTGGCCGAGCAGTGTGGCTTGCTGACCGAATCTAAATGCCAGAGAGCCACCAACCATGCGCGCGTTCCTGCTCAAACGGATTCCATTTTTAAAAAGAGACAGGGAACCTACGTCAATTTGATCATCAAAGAGGATCGAAGGGAATGGATGACGCGGTGCTTCGATGTCCAAACGTGCTGGGGAACTATCTGATCGAGATTATCGGCGAAACTGTCGAGAGTCAGGGGACTCATATATGGCGAATCGCGGCGAAAGAGATTATCAAACATGACCGCATCCTCTACTACCCTAAAGATTGTCGGGATCTAATGATCGCGGCAGTCGAGCTTGCGGACCTCAACTATCGCCTGGTTGATTCTTTAAGCTATTTCTCCGGAAAACTCAGCGGCGAGCCGGAGCCTTATTCAGCCGACGGGATACTATTTCCGGCTTGGGTTCATCTTGTGCGCATTGAAGACGACTTATTCGCCTGGGGATGGCTCCCGGAGCAAGTTCGCGCCCTTGGACTTGTAATCAAACCTGGAGAGGAGGTTGCCTGGCCGATCACACGCGAATTCGTCAATATCAAAGATCGTGTGGGAAACTGTCGGCGATTCTACCGCCTTTCCTCGTAGGAGGTTGCCCTCCTCTCGATGCGGTTTAGGAATTGTCTGTTTTCTTGCGAGGCACAGACGGGCGAGCCGAGGGCGACGGTATAACCGTCGCAAACGGGCAGCAGAGACTGGCAGTGAGTCGTTGGAACTTTTTGACGCTTTTGCATGGTTTGCTGACCATGAAGAAGTCGCCCGACAGTTTGAATTCAACTCGCTCCGCCAGCCAGTCTTCAGTTTTCGGGATTCTCTGCTCCTCTGCGTGAAAAGGACGCATTTGGCCGCAATCTCACACTCCAGGTCCACCGGAGAACTGGTGTCGTTGAAGTTAACCGCGAGTCTTGAAGATTTCTCTCTGTTCGCACTTTGGGCGGTGGACTTAGCTTGTAGTTGGACCTGGCGTTTGACTTTGAACAAAAGAAGGGTTGTTGCCGGTCCCCCTGTTGATAGCGGCGTGCTCAGACCGGCTGCGCAAATCCGAGGGCTCGCTTTTGCGCCGCCCATTCCACCGGAATATCGAAACGGCCGGTCCGTAGTGCTTGCGCGGTAAGCTCAGGCGGTTGGCGGCCTGCCACAATGCGCTCCACCATCTCGGGCGCGAGAAACGCCAGACGCATGAGGCGGCTGATGTATTGCTTGCCGACTCCGTCGCGCCTGGCGATCTCGACCATCGATCGGCATCGGCCGCTCACGAGATCGTCGAACCAGCAGTGTGCTCGCGCCACCGCTCTTTGTTGAGGAGCCGCTGCCGTATTGACGCCCCAATGTTCTTTCTGCCCGGCTTTGTCATAGAAGGGCTTCCAAGTAAGGGCGCATCACTTTTTCCACGCGGCAGACGCGCGCGAATTTCATGAGCTCGTCAACATTGGGTCGTTTCCGGCTTCGATAGAGCCTCAGGGCTTCCAGGACCGTATCGAGCCCGAGCTTATTTCGATACTTGAAGCAGTCAGCCAGCGTCTTTTCCAGGCTGTAGACGCGAATCCCGATGCCATCTAGCTTGTGCGTTTCTATGCCCTCCGTGAACGAGCGGCCTGTAAACCAAAACACGCGGAGCGGAGGATGCTTGAGTCGCGGCGGCTCGGTACCGCGCGGCAGCGCAACGTGGACCTCATGCGGAATCTGAGTGGTAATCTCATGGCAAGCGAGAGCGGAAATTAGGCAGACGACCCCGGACGGGATCTTCGCCGCGACTGTAACTAGGTCGGGATTGCTGAGCGCGGGCAGGTCTGCCAGACGGTAGAGGCCGCGGCTCACCTGTTCGACGACGCCCTGGTTGCGCATGTCGTACAGTGTGCGAGGATGGATTCCAGCACGCAGCGCGGCACTGGTGCGCAGCAGCCCGCCCCCTCGGCTAAAGGCTCTTTTTTCCTTTTCAAACGGCATTGATAATATTACCAGCAACATCCAATATATGCTGGTATTTTAATCCGAGCAAACATCCGCAAAATACTCTTGCTCAGCATATCAGATTTGACATAACCTCTTCTGGCACCGTCGGCGCGGTGTCAACGCGCCCGGCTAGACAGGTTCGAATATGGACAAGCGAAGAGAAAAGCATTTGCAATCGGCCGGATGGAAAATCGGAAACGCCGCCCAGTTTCTGCGTTTGAACGATGAAGACTCAGCGCTCATCGAATTGAAACTTGGACTTGCAAACGCTGTTAGGGAACGGAGAAGCCGGCGCAGGATGACACAGGAACAGTTGGGAAGATTGCTCGGGTCGAGCCAGTCGCGAGTGGCGAAGATGGAAGCGGGAGACCCCTCGGTTAGCATCGATCTTATGGTCCGTTCTCTCCTAAGGATGGGAGCCAGCCGAAAGGATGTCGCCTCGTATATTGCCACACCGGCTCGGAGGAGTGCTGCGTAACCGACGACGTTTCAGCGGAGGAAGCGAATCGAAAGCCGTTTCGATTTGATCAACGAACTGAAGGTAAAGGGTGATCTACGGTTCGCCGAGCGATCCTACGGTATCGTCCATTGGCGCTGAGCAATCATCGGTAGTTTGGCTGCTAAGCAGGGCACTGAATTGGGGGCAGAAGGAACGTTTCAAGTCGGATCTATAGTTCGGGCGCGCGGACGCGACTGGATCGTTCTGCCGTCGACCGCTGAGAACGTTCTCAATCTCAAGCCGATAACTGGCCCTGACGGAGCCGCCGTTGGGCTCTTTGTTCCGCTCGAAGGCAACGGCGTCGAGCCCGCGAGCTTTCCCCGTCCCGACCCTAGCGTCGTTGGCGATCCGACTGCGAGTAGGCTTCTGCTCGATGCGATCCGCCTCCTCCTCCGGAGCAGCACCGCGCCTTTTCGGTGTGCCGGTCGCCTTTCGTTCAGGCCGCGTCCATTCCAATTCTTGCCTCTTGTTCTCGCCCTGAAGCTCGATCCCATACGCCTGCTGATCTCTGACGATGTCGGCGTCGGCAAGACGATTGAGGCGGGCATGATCGCGCACGAGATGCTCGACCGTGGCCTTGTCCGGCGCTTGCTGGTCTTATGTCCAGCGCACCTTTGCGATCAATGGGCGCAGGAGCTTTCCGAGAAATTCGGACTTCGTCCAGCAATCGTACAGCCGTCGAATCTTGGCCGGCTTGAGCGTGAACTGCCCCGACCGGACATCACCATATATGAGCATTTCCCCTGTCTCGTCGGCAACATCGACTTCCTGAAGTCCGACCGACACCGAGCAATGCTACTGCAGAATCCGCCCGAGCTCGTCATCGTTGACGAGGCTCATCTGGCGACCCGGCCTCGCGGCAGTGATCCCAAAGGTAAGGCGCAGCAACAATGCTATGAACTCGTCAAGGCACTCGCCGGCGATGCCAGGCGCCACCTTCTTCTGGTCACAGCGACCCCTCATAGCGGTATCGAAGAAAACTTCCGTTCGCTGCTCGGACTTCTCAAGCCTGAGTTCGACATTGATCCCGCACGCCCGCAGGGTGGGCCATCTCGCCAGGCGCTGCTACCGCACCTTGTCCAGCGCCGTCGCGCCGATGTTGAGAAATGGATGGGCGCGGGCACGCCCTTTCCTGAGCGCGAACCTCCCGAGGAGCGACCCTTCGCGCTGTCCCCGCAGTACAAAGACTTGTTCACAAGCGTCATTGCGTATCTGCGCGGCACCTTTGCCGAACCGTCTAGCCTCCGCGCGGCTCAACAGAGAGTCAGACATTGGGCCGCCATCGCAATTCTCCGCTCAATCCTTTCGAGCCCCGAATCGGCATTGGCGACACTTGCGGCTCGCGAGCGAACCGAGTCTCCAAAATCTCAGGAAGGCGGCGATGAAACCGAAGTCGACGAAATTTACCGCCCCCAGGTATTAGACGAGCTATTTGCCGACAACATCTCCGACCAGCCACCCGGAGCACACCTCGACGACACTCGCGCTGAATGGACCGACAAAGCGGCGGGCGCTTGCAGAATTCGCACGCAAAGCCCGCGCAATCGTCGACGCAGAGGCGGACAACAAACTCCACGAGGCGGTTAAAGCCATCCGCGCCCTGCTGCGGGACGGCTACCAGCCGATCGTTTTCTGCCACTTCATTCCGACCGCCAAATACGTTGCTCTGGAACTGAAGCGCCGGCTCACTGACGAGTTTGCTGACCTCGAAATCACTGCCGTTACCGGCGATGATCCTGACGAGGTCCGGCGCAAACGCATCGATGACCTACAGGCGCATAAGCATCACGTGCTCGTCGCCACCGACTGTCTCAGCCAGGGAATAAACCTGCAAGACAAGTTCGATGCTGTTGTCCACTACGATCTTCCGTGGAATCCAAATCGCCTTGAGCAGCGCGAGGGGCGCGTTGATCGATTCGGCCAGCCGAAGCCGAAGGTCCGTTGCGTAACGATCTGGGGGCGCGACAACGAAATCGATCAGGCCGTGCTCGACGTCCTGGTTCGGAAGGCTGAGAAAATCCGCCGCGACCTCGGCATCGCCGTACCCGTGCCCGCCGACGCGGCGCAAGTCATGGAGGCCGTCGTCGAGAACGTCCTGTTCAGGCGTCCCACTGGCAAACAACTCGCACTTGGACTCGCCGGGCAGGGCGTGAGCCGTCTTCATGAGGAATGGGACCGCAGCGCCCAGCGCGAGAAAGAGAATCGCGCGTATTATAAGCATCCGGAGATCAAACCCGAGGAAGTCGCCGCTGACCTTGAGATCAACGACGAGGTGCTCGGCGATCCCGACGCCGTCCGCAGGTTCATGATGGAGGTCTCTCAACGCCTCAACGGATCGCTCGCGCCCGAAAAGCGCGAAGGCGTCTTCATCCTGAATCCGGGCGATCTAGTGCAGCGACTCAACGGAATCGGCCCCGACCGCTTTCCGGCCCGCGTGACGTTCGATCGCTTAAAGGACCCAGACGCAATCTACCTGGGCCGCGCTCATCCCGTTGTCGAAGAGACTTGCCACGTGGTTCTGGGCAAGGCTTTCGGCCATACCGCGGAGCCGTACTTTGCTCGCGCCGGCGCGAACTTCACCTCTAGCGTTGAACGGCGTACCGCGCTTCTCCTGATGCGCATCCGATACATAATCCGTGAGACCGTCGAGGAATTCGCGGAAGAAATCGTGCTTGCTGCTTTCGAGCAGCAGGGCAGCCCGTTCGATGGCTGACGCCGCTAGCCGACTCAGCCACCAAATTGCTCGATGCCCCTTTGGTTGTGGGCGTCAATATGCCCACCGCTGAGCGTTCGTCTCACGTCCGCTGGGCCCTCGATCTTCTCGACAAAAGTCCCGACGCCTTTGCCACAGTTCTGACGGATCGGCGCACCTCGATTGAAAAGTCGAACAACCGCCTACGCGGGTTGCTCAAGCAGCAGAAAATCGAGGTAGTCCCTCACCCTCCCGACATCCTCGGATGCTACGTCTTCGTCCCGGGGGGCAAAAGATGAGTCGCGTCACCGTCACGGTTGAGGGTGGTCTGTTGCCGGACGATCTTCTTGAAAGGATCGCAGACGGATCCGCGACTAGTCAGCGTGCCGCCGACTTCGGGCTCGCCTCTGGGCGGCTTTCCGACGAGATCATGAGGGCTTTTTCGGATGCTCAATCCTATTGGACGGCTTTCAAGCATCGCCACGAACGCGCGTCGAAGAGCGGCCGCGAATCGGTCACTACGATCACTCGTGAGAGCTTCGTCATCCCACTCCTCGAAGCCCTCGCCTACAAACTCGAATTCAAGCGTTCGCTTACGGCAGGCGACCAGAGTTTCGTAATATCACACACCTCGGGCGACGAACCGACCGCACCTCCTGTAAACATCGTGGGCGCGGACGAGAAACTCGATGAGCGCGGCTCATCGCGCCGGAGCGCCCACTCATCTGTTCAGGAGTATCTGAACGTCTCCGATTGTCTGTGGGGGATCGCGACCAACGGGCACAAGCTGCGTCTCTTGCGCGACAGCTCTCGCCTCGGCAAGCCGCGGTATATCGAGTTCGACCTCGAAGGCATGATGGAGTCGAACGTTTTTAGTGACTTCCATCTCCTCTACCGGCTCCTCCATCGAAGCCGCCTTCCGCATTCGTCCGCCGATGCCTCCGAATGCTTGCTCGAAAAGTACTACCAGGACGGGATCGAACAGGGCAGCCGCGTACGCGATCGACTCCGCGACGGCCTTGTAGAGTCTCTGAATCTCTTTGGCAACGCCTTCCTCGCTCATTCGCAAAGCGAATATCTCCGCAAGCGAATCGCAGCCGGCGAGTTGACCGCAGCAGCATACTATCGCGAGCTGCTTCGACTGGTTTATCGCTTGCTGTTCCTGATGGTCGCCGAGGAAATGGTTGCGCTCGATATATGCGCGGCAGAAGGCACACGCCTCTGCGATTGTGGCGACTTTGACTGTCCGCGCCTTGCGCGGATCAACGGGCTCCTCCCAGTAGCCACCGGCGACGTCGGGGTTCGGAGTGTGTCCAAGTGTTACTTTATATGTCATTTGAGTCTCCTCCGGCTGCGCGCGGCAGCGCGCAGCCGGGATTCGGCGAGCGATGACGCACTGTAGTTAAATCACCCGGCGATCGGGGCCTGAGCGGTACGAAAAGCCCAAGCCCCGATCCATTTCCAACCCTCGACTGAACTATTTGGCGGCCTTCGTTCTCCCGGTCTTCGCAGTCTTCCTGTCCTGCCGGGCCGAGGCATAACGCTTCTTGAAGCAGGCGCGGCAGCGGGCGTCGCGGCGTTTCACAAAGGACGGTGCGAGGTCGTCGCTGCCGCAATATCGGCAGACCAGCTTTTCCGTACTGGACTTCGATAGCGATGACCGCGGCGAGTCGCTCGGGGCTTTCGCAGGACGCGCGGCCTTCGGCGCAGCTCCGACGGCCTTCTTCCTCGTGGGCGCTACGGATTTGCCGCTTCGCCTGACCGACACTTCAGGTGCGGAATTGGGTTCAGTGTTCAAGTGAAAATCTCCTTCTCGGGCAGAGGTTTGGTGCCCCCTGCCGTCGTGAACACACATTGCTCTGTCACCGCGATGTTGGAAGCGAATCTTCGCATCAACCGCAGAAAATAGTGGAATTGGCGGCGCGCTGCCTTGGGCCAGCAAATTTGTCCCGATGCCGCCCGCCTTATCGACGGAGCTGCCAAAATCGCCCCCGGAGAGGCTTCGCCCTAATTCGCCGATTAGTGCCGCCGGAGGCATTATCCGGGTCCGCCCGCGATCGAGAATCGCCCGCGAAAGCATGGATTTCAGGCGATCCTCCGAGATGCGCCGAAATTGAGAGACTGAGATTGGCGCAGAAGGGATTTAAAGTGGCGAACCCTAAATTTGGTGGCGCTCGGGGAATTGTCTGTCAACTTTGGCGGGGTATTTGGGCCGAGAAAACAAGCAGCCGTCGTAGAGAAAATTCCATCGGCGGAATTTCGCCTCTGATTTCTGAACTTCCGTGCATAGCGCAACGGCTCCTCCAAAAGCGGACCTCTTGGGCAGGATTGGGGCGGCAAGATGGGTGCAATTTTAGATCGCCCGCAGGACTGGCTCTACAGCGCGAATCGAGCAATGTGTGTCTTATTGGAGCGGTGGAATTTCCGCCCCGAGGAGGAGCACGCATGGACTTTACGGCTGAGCAGAGGGCCTCGGACTGCGTGGAAAATCCGCTATGAGTCGGGGGATCCCGACTATGGAACGCGAGGCGCTCGCCGCAGATATCGCAGGCTTGTCGAGGCTCGATACTGACGAACTCCGGCAGCGCTGGAAAGCGATTTACGGAAAATCGCCCTCCCGAGAAATCGGCCGATCCTTTCTGACCCGCGCCATCACGTACCGTCTCCAGGAGCGAGCCTACGGCGGACTCAAGCCCTCAACTTGTCGACTGCTAGCACGAGCCGTTGAAGAGACCGGGACTGGAGCATCAAAGGGCCCGCAGACCCGAAGGGCACAATCGGGAACCATCCTCATCCGCGAGTGGCGAGGTAAGGCGCATCGGGTGACGATGCTCGACGATGGGGTGTCGTTCAACGGGAAGCGTTACCGTTCGCTTTCGGAAGTGGCGCGCGAGATCA